>Ga0209415_10020273_pt1 | contig 10348 bp, 7 predicted proteins | sample PeaSoiSIISIP2007_FD_187696 | JGI IMG/M metagenome (GOLD analysis project Ga0209415, IMG submission 187696) | Peat soil microbial communities from Weissenstadt, Germany - SII-SIP-2007 (SPAdes) (version 2) | ecosystem: Environmental > Terrestrial > Soil > Wetlands > Peat | place: Germany...
CCCGCCGATCGCCGGCCCGAGCAGGCTCTCGACCGCTCCCGCATCGACCGGCTCGGCGCCAGACGCGGAGGCTTCGACCACCGGCCCCTCCTTCTCCGGCGTCGCCCGCAGCGGCAGGCGGCCGGCAGCGAGCGCGGTTGCAAAGCTGACCCGCATCACCGTCGCGTCTGGGCTGAGCCACCCTTCCTCGGTGTCGCGATAGCCGTCCGGGGTGGCGCAGTGGTAAAGCGGCTGGCCGAGCCGCGCCATCGTGCCGATCAGCGGCCGGGGGTTGTTGACCGCGACGCCGGCGGCGCGCAACGCCGACAGCACATAGCGATAGGGCGATTTGAATTTCGCGCCGACGCTGCCGCGAAACTCCCGGCTGGCGAACAGCGACTGCAATACCGCGCGGATGTCGCCGTCACTCGCCTGGAAGCGCGCGGCGAGCTGCTCGACGAGCGCTGACGGCGGCGCGTCGGCGACGAAGTACTGCGCCAGCTGCTTTGCGATGTGGCGCGCCGTCGCCGGGCTCCGCGCCAGCATGTCGAGCGCCTCCGCTCCTTCGGCCTCGCCGCGCGGCGCGATGGTGCGGCCGAGGAACTGCTTCTCGCCCCATTGATGGCGCGACGGGTCGAAGTAGAAGCCGGTGCGGTCGGGGGGCGGCATGCGCGGTCGGGCGAGGCCCCAGCCGGTCAGGATCTCCGCGAGCGCGATCACGTCGGCCTGGGTGTAGCCGCCATCGACGCCCAGCGTGTGCAGCTCCATCAGCTCGCGGGCGTAGTTTTCGTTGATCCCGACCTCGCGCCCGTTCGGCATCCTGCTGCCGGGTGCGCTGTTCTCCCAATTATCGAGATAGAACAGCATCGCCGGGTGGCGGGCGGTGGCGCGCAACAGATCGGCGAAACGCCCGAGCGCGTGGGGCCGGATCGCCGCCTCCTCATAGGCGCCGACCCAGAGATGGTCGAGGCCCTTTTCGGCGAACACATTGAAATGGTTGAACCAGAAATCGACCATCACCTGTTCGAGCTGGCGCGGGCTGTAGAGCGCGCGCAGCACCCGCGCCTCGGCAGCCTCGCGCACAATGATGCGGGCGGTCTCGCGGCGCGCCTTGATCTCCTCCGGCGAGGGCTTCGGGCCGCCGCCCGGCAGACGCGGTCCGTAGCGGACGAAAAGCTCGATCGGGTCGAGGCGCCGCGTCTCCAACCCGGCCAGCCGCGCGGCCAGTTCCGGCGGCTCGGGAAGCGAATTGGGGTCGAGCTGCTCGGCGATATAGCGCTCGATCCCGACTCGCTTGACGTGGCCGAAATCCTCCGCGGTCGGGCCGAAGGCGAGACGGTCGAGGATGTGCAGGATCTGCCGGTCGGGGGGCTCGGCGGCCCCGGCCAGACGCGGCAGAGCCGGCAGCGAGAGAAACGCTGCGGCGGTGGTCAAAAGCGAACGACGGAGCATGGGCGGCCCAGTCAGCGCATGGCGATGCAGGTTTTATAGCACAATCGCGCGCCGTATCCCCGCGAGACGACCTACGCGGCCATCCTACCCCTGCAATTTCACGTATTCGAAATCGCCGGGCTTGTTGTCGATACCGGCGGCGGGCGGGGCGATCCACGAGGCGAAGGCGCCGGGTTCGGTGACCGGGCGCATCAGGCTAGCGACAAATGCGTCGTCCGCGGCCGACGGCAGAAACTCGTGGCGGCGGCGTTGCCATTCGTCGGCGCCGAGAATGTTGCCCTCGGGGTCGGCGTCGATCGCGGCGAACTCGCCGATCCGGCGGTTGAACGCGACATGCGGCAGGCGGATTTTGTATGCGAAGCCGGCGCGCGCGATGGCACGGTTCCACCAGCGCTCGACGGCCGAGGCGGCGTCCGCCACGTAATCGTCGCGCAGCCGCATGTTGAGCGCCGAGAGCGCCGGCACGCGCTCATCCGCGACGTGGCCGTCCTTCAGCCGCAGCACTGGATAGGTGGCGCCGACCAGACGGTGGTCATCGTCGATCTGGTCTTCGAGATAGCGGCCCTTTATCCCGGCGTTGAAGGCGCTCGCCGCGTTGCTGCTGATCTCGCCGCCGAAGAGGTCGAGGGTCAGCGAGAAATGTAGATTGGCGCGTCTCTGGATCGTCGGCAGGTCGATGACGCCCTCTGCGCGCACCCGCTCGATGTCATGGGGATCGTCGATCCCGGCGGCGCGCATCGCTGCGCAGGTGCGCTCGATGATGCGGCCGACCCCGGACTGGCCGATGAACATGTGGTGCGCTTCCTCGAGCAGCATGAAGCGGCAGGTGCGCGAGAGCGGGTCGAAGCCGGATTGCGCCAGCGCATGCAATTGCATCTTGCCGTCGCGGTCGGTGAAGAAGGTGAACATGAAAAACGCCAGCCAGTCCGGCGTCGCCTCGTTGAAAGCGGAGAGGAGGCGCGGGCTGTCGCGGTCGCCCGAGCGGCGGCGCAGGAGGTCCTCGGCCTCTTCGCGCCCGTCCCGGCCGAAATATTTCTGGAGGAGGTAGACCATCGCCCAGAGGTGGCGCGCCTCCTCGACATTGACCTGGAACAGATTGCGCAGATCGTAGAGCGAGGGGGCGGTGCGGCCGAGCGCATGCTGCTGCTCGACCGAGGCGGGCTCGGTATCGCCCTGCACCGTGATGAGGCGGCGGAGCATCGCGCGGTATTCGCCCGGTACCTCCTGCCAGGCCGGCTCGCCCCGATGCTCGCCGAAGGGGATGCGGCGGCCCTCGACCGGCGGCGCCAGGAGGATGCCCCAGCGGTAGTCGGGCATCCGGACATAGCCGAACTTGGCCCAGCCCTCGGGCTCGACGCTGATCGCGGTGCGCAGGTAGACGAGGCTCGACTGGAACCCCTCGGGGCCGCGCTCCCGCCACCAATCGAGACAGCCCGGGTGCCAGCTTTCGAGCGCGCGCCGCAAGCGCGGGTCGGCGTTGAGCCCGACATTGTTCGGTATGAGGCCGTCGTAATCGACCGCGATGGCTTCGGGCATGTGTTTCTCTCCTGCTCCTGGATTACATCTCGCCCGTGAAGCTAGACCCGCTGGGTCGGCTCAAACGCTGGCCAGCGGCCGAACGCAAAGCACCACAGCCCGACGAGATTACCAATCGGCACAAATATTAAAAGTATCCACCATCTGCTAAATCCGGCACGACGAATTATTGTTATCAAAGGGTATAGAAAGAGCAAATACCACAGTCCCAGGCCGAATAAGAATATTAACATTGGTGCTAAGCTTATGCTATAATGTCCAATAATAATTTCCATCATTCTCAAACCCTTTCGGGGTCGAAGCGGGGCCTGAGGCCGGTGCCGTAGCGTTTTAGGGTGCCCTCCTCGCCGATAGCGTTGGGGCGCTGAAAGATCCAGTTCTGCCAGGCGCTGAGCCGCGCGAAAATCCGCGTCTCCATCGTCTCCGGGCCGGGAAAGCGAAGATTGGCTTCGAGCCCGGTCAGCGCGTCGGCTGAAAAGCTCGCCCGCTCCTCGAGCGTGAGGCGGATTTCCTCGTCCCAATCGACCTCGTCATAGCTCGCCGTGACGAGGCCGAGCGCCTCGGCCTCCTCGGCGGTGAGCGCGTCGCCGACCCGTGCTGCGGCGTTCGCCAACCCATCGGGATCGCCGAGAAAGCGCGTCGCCAGCCGGGTCAAGTCGTTGCCCATCGGATAGGCGCCGAGATTGAGCGGCGAGAGGGTGAGCGTCGCGGGTCTGCGGTTGTCGCCGGCGCGCGTCCCGGCGAACATCAGGGCGCGGTCCGCGGCGAAGGCCAGTTCGGCGAGGCTGCCGGCAAAGCAACTGCCAGGCTCGATGAGCGCGAAGAGGCTGCGCGAGGTGACATCGATCCGCTTGAAGACGCGTTTAAGCAGGAGGCGGATTTCGCGCACTAGCCAATCGCCTCGATGGGCTTCGAGCAGCGCGTCGGCAGCGAGCACCGCGACGGGATCACCCTCCGAGCGGAACACGATGATCCCTAGCTCGGGCTCGTTGAAGCGCAGATGGAGGATCGCATCGTCGAGCTCACGCGCCATCGCCAGCGGCCAAAACCCCGCGCCCGCGGCGTGGACGCCGGCGAGATCGCCCGGCACCCCTGTCGGCCCGCGCACGGTGATCGTGGCGCGTCGGCCGCCTCGGTCGAGCGCGACCGCGACATGGCGATAGGTGATTGCATCGTCGGCGTGCTCATGTTCGAGCGCCGGCAGCGCGATGCCTTTTGCGTCCTGCGGGCGGTCAGAGGTAGCGGCCAATGCCCGGGCGCGCTCCGCGACCTTCTCGTCCCATGAGGATGGCGTCACGATCTCGTCGACAAGGCGCCAGTCGAGCGCCCGCGCGCCCCGCGCGCCTTCCTCGCTGGCGCAGAACAGATCGGCGCGGTCGCGCCGCACCCGGCGCTTGTCGGTGAGGCGGGTGAGGCCACCGGTACCGGGAAGGACGCCGAGCAGCGCCAGTTCCGGCAGGCTTACGACCGAGCGCCGATCGTCGATCAGCATGATCCAGTCGCACGCAAGCGCCAGTTCGTAGCCGCCGCCCGCCGCGGTGCCGCCGAGCGCGGCGAGATAACTCTGGCCGGAATGCCCCGAGGCATCCTCGATCGCGAGACGGGTCTCGTTGGTGAATTTGCAGAAATTGACCTTGTGGGCGTGCGAGGCGCGGGCCAGCGCCCCGATATTGGCGCCGGCGCAAAATACATTCGCTTTGCCCGAGCGGAGCACCACGGCGCGCACCTCCGGATGCTCGAAGCGCAGCCGGGTCACCGCGTCGGCCAGCTCGATATCGACGCCGAGGTCGTAGGAATTAAGTTTCAGCTCCGTTCCGGGAAAAAGCCCGCCCGCCGGATCGACATCGAGCGTCAGCGCCGCGACGGTGCCCGCGCAATCGAGCCGCCAATGGCGGTAGCGGGAGGGATCGGTGGCAAAATTGATGGGCACGGTGTGGGCGTTCTGTGGCATCGGGCCATTATAGCCCGGATTCCTCCGGCCAGCAGTGGCCCAAACCAGTTTGTCATCCCAGCGAAAGCCGGGACCCACTTCCGCAACCGCAAGAGTGCTTGATGGGTGGATCCCGGCCTGCGCGGGATGACAAATCAGGGGCTACGCGCCGCGCTCGCCATCACCGCGCCGTCAGCCTAAACTCGGCGCCCCCAACATTCCCGCCGCCACCGCCATGCCCCCTCCCGCCAACCCGCGCATCGCCATCCTCGGCTTCTCGATCGAGTGCAACAAATTCGCGCCGCCGGCGACGAAGGCGCATTTTCTTGCCCGCACCTATCTCGAAGGCGACGACATCGTAACGGAGGCGCGCGCGCCCACCCCGACGGTGCTGCCGGAGACTCCAGGCTTTGTCGCGGCGATGGATGCGGCCGGGCCGTGGCAGCCGGTCGGTATCGCGCTGGCGATGAGCGAGCCCAACGGGCCGGTCGAGCATGGGTTTTTCGCCGAGCTGCTCGACACCATCGCGCGCGGCCTCAAGGCGGCCCTGCCGCTCGACGGCGTCTATATCTGCGCGCATGGCGCAGCGCTGACGACAGAGGAGGACGACCCCGAGGGCGCTCTCTTCGAGACCGTGCGCCGGATCGTGGGTGCCCGCGTGCCGGTCGTCGCGACGTTCGACCTGCACGCCAATGTCTCCGACCGCATGGTCCAACTGATCGACGCCTTTATCGGCTATCGCACCAACCCGCATCTCGACATGCGCGAGCGCGGTGCGGAAGCGGCCGATGCACTGCGCGAATTGCTCGCCGGTGCGAAGACCGAACGGGTGCGGCTGCGCCTCCCGATCGTGCCGCCGACGGTGACCATGCTGACCGCCGCCGGCCCCTATGCCGAGATGATCCAACTCGGCCAGCGGCGCATGGGACCTGAGATCATGAACGTCTCGGTGATGGGCGGCTTCGCCTATTCCGATACCGCGAAGAACGGGCTGACGGTGGTCGTCACGTCGCGCAACGTGGCGGCGCGCAGCACCCGCAGTGCCGCCGACACGCTTGCCCGCGAGATCGCGCAATATGGCTGGGACAACCGCGCGCGGTTCTATCCGAAGCTGACCCCTCTCGACGAGGCGGTCGAAAAGGCGCTCGCCGCCGGCCGCGATCCGAACCTGCCGGCGCTCGCCTTTGCCGATGTCGCCGACAACCCGGGTGGTGGCGGGCGCGGCAACACGATGTTTCTGCTGCGCGCCTTCGCCGAGGCCGGGGTCAAGGGCGCCCTCTTCGGGATCATCTACGACCCGCCGCTCGCCGCCGAGGCGCACCAATACGGCCTTCACTACAATTTCGAGGCGCGCTTCAACCGCGAGGAAACCACGAATTTCTCGGAGCCGTGGAGCGCGCCGGCACGGGTCGCGGCCTTGACCGACGGCAATTGCGTTGGACGGCGCGGCATCTATGCCGGACAGCGCCTCGCGCTCGGCCCCTGCGCGGCGCTGGCGATCGGCGGCATCACGGTCGTCGTCGTGTCGCACCGGCTGCAATGCGCCGACCCGGTCTTCTTCGAGATGATGGGGCTCCACATCGGACGAGCGCGCAGCGTCGCGGTCAAGTCGCGCGGCCATTTCCGCGGCGGCTTCGACGAGTTCTTCGCCCCCGAGCGGATCGTCGAGGTCGATCTCCCAGGCCTCACCTCACCGATGCTCTCGCGCTTCCAGTGGACCCGCCTGCCCCGCCCGGTCATCCCGCTCGACGAGGGCGTCGCGTTCACCCTGACTTAGCCGCCGGGCTGCCGTTGGCGTGCAGCTTGAGCGCGGCGTAGGCGAAGGCGGTGACCGGAGTGGGGATGCCGTGACGGCGGCCGAGCTCAACGACCTTGCCGGCGAACCACGGCAGTTCGAGCTTGTTGCCGCGCAAGAGATCGTTGCCCATTGAGGTCATGTGATGGTCCGGCATCAGGCGGATGCTGGCGAGGCCGCGCTCCGCGGCGTCGGGCGCCAAGCCGACACCCTCGGCGCGGCCGACCGCAACGCTCTCGTGCAGCATCGCCTCGACGAGACCCCAGGAATCAGGGTCGCCGCGGTACCGGCCCATCGGCACGCGGGTCAGCGCATTGACGCTGCTGACCGGGACCAGCAGGACGAACTTCTCCCACAGCGGCACCCTGATGTCGGGGCTGAGCACACCGTCGATGCCGGCGGCGGCGCACAGATCACGCAGCCGCTCGGCGCGCGGACTGGTAGGGGTGTCGAGTTCGCCGAACGTCAGCTGGAAATAGGTGCCGGTCTGGCGGACGACGCCCGGCGCGATGATCGAGCCGGTGACAAAGGCGCTGCCGCCCATCACAGCCGAGCGCCCGAGGATCGGGATCAGCCGTTCATGCGCGTCTACGCCGTTTTGCACCGGCACCACCGCGGTATTCGGGCCAACGATCCGCCGGATCTGCTCACCGGCGCTCTCGACGTCCCACAATTTGACGCACAGCAGCACGTAATCGACCGGGCCGATGCTGGCGATGTCGTCGGTCGCCTGCGCCGGCCTGACCAAGGTCTCGCCGCGGTCGCCCTCGACCCGCAGGCCATTCTTCTGCATCGCCGCGAGGTGCGCGCCGCGCGCAACAAAGATCACCTCGTTGCCGGCCTTGGCGAGCGCGGCGCCATAGATCGCACCAATCCCGCCGGCACCGATGACCACAATGCGCATAGGAACCTCCCGCGATAGCGGATTTGCCGCGGTGGAGACTTACTCTAGGCTCGCCGCCCGTAACAACCCGGAGCAAAGATCATGCCCGCACAACCGACCTCGCCGGCTCGTGAAGCGATCCGCGGCACGGTGCCGAAGCTCGCCGAAATCTCCGACACGCTGATTTATGGCGAGGTCTGGGAGCGCCCCGGCCTGTCGCGGCGCGACCGCAGCCTGATCACCGTTGCCGCGCTCCTCGCGATGGGCCGCGATCAGCAGCTCGAAGGCCATCTCGGCCGCGCCCTCGCCAATGGCGTCACCCGGGACGAGATCAGCGAGCTGATCACCCACCTCGCCTTTTATGCCGGCTGGCCGGCGGCGATGACCGCCGCCCAGGTGGCGAAAGAAGTGTTCGAGAAGACGCGATAGCGCGCCCCCACGATGAAACCGTCATCCCGGCCGGAACCGATGCTGCAAACGTCTCGGAGACGGATAAGTGGATCCCGGCCTTCGCCGGGAAGACAACTTCACTCGGCACCGCTCACGCCGCATCGTGGAAGATGATGCCGAGCGTGAAGCGGCGGCCGGTATGGAGGCGGCTGACGCCGTGGCGCAGCATCGCCCGGTAGAAGCCGCGCGCGCCGGCGACCGGGCGGTGGTTGACCGCGAACAGCACTGCGTCGCCGTGGCCGAGCGGCACGACCTCGCCCCTTGATTGCATGCGCGGGCGCTGCTCGACGAGGAGGAACTCGCCGCCCGCGAAATCGCGCCTGGGCTCGCTTAACAGGATTGTCGCCTGCACCGGGAAGACGAATTCGCCGTAGAGGTCCTGGTGCAGGCAGTTGTAATCGCCCGCCTCATATTTGAGCATCAGCGGGGTCGGGCGCTGCTGCCCGGCGGCGTGGCAGCGGTCGAGATAAGCCTGAAGCGTTGCCGGGAAGCGCGGCGCCAGGCGCAGCCGCTCGTGCCACCGGTTGGCGAGCGGGACGAGGCGCGGATAGAGCGCCTCGCGCAGCGCCGTCACCGGTGCCGGCAACGGGTAGCGCAGGTACTTGTACTCGCCCGACCCGAAATTGTGGTGCGCCATGACGACCCGCGAGCGGAACGCGTCGTCGCCCTCATAGAGTGCCGCCAGCGTACCGCATTCCGCCGGGCTGAGCACGCCCGGCACCACCGCATAGCCGCGCTCGTCAAGCGCGGCGAGCAGGTGCGGCCATGCGGTATCGTCCGGCAGCTTCACTCGGCCGCAACCTTGGCAGCAGCGGCTTCGCGCTCGCTCTCGATCAACGCACGCTTGCGCTCGACCCCCCAGCGATAGCCGGCGAGATCGCCGTCGCTGCGGACGACGCGGTGGCACGGCACCAGGAGGGCGAGCTTGTTGCTGGCGCAGGCCTGCGCCACAGCGCGCACCGCGCTCGGCCGGCCGAGCGCCGCGGCGATCTCGCGATAACTCGCGGTCCGCCCCGGCGGGATCTTCTGCAGGGCGCGCCACACCTGCGCCTGGAAAGCGGTGCCGCGAATGTCGAGCGGCAAGTCGGGTTGCGCGTCGGGCCGGGTGATGAACCGAACGATCTGGTCGGCCCAGGCGGTCAACGCCGCATCGGCCGGCCAGATGAGGGCGGCCGGGAAGCGGCGGCGCAACTCGGCTTCGAGGGGGGCGCGCTCGTCGCCCAGCGCGGTCATGCAGATGCCGCGCCCGGTCGCCGCCACCAAAGCCCAGCCGAGCGCCGTCTCTACCGTGGTGAAGCGAATGGTTTCGCCGCGCCCGCCGTGGCGTCGCGCCCCCGGGGTCATGCCGAGGCCGCCCTGGGCCGCCTCGTAGGCCCGCGAGCTGGCGCCAAAACCGGCCCCGTATACCGCCGCGGCGACGCCCTCGCCGGCATCGAGCCGTTCGCCGAAGCGGCCGAGGCGATGGGCCTTCCCCCATTCGCGCGGCGTCGCGCCGGTGATCTGTTTGAAGACGCGGTGAAAATGAAAGCGGCTGATGCCGGCGGCTTGCGCCAGCTCACTGAGGCTCGGCAGCGCGTCGCGCGCGCGGATCAGGGCGCAGGCCCGGCCGATCGCCGCGACATGCCGCTCGCCCGGCGCTTCGGTCGGCCGGCAGCGCTTGCACGGTCGGAACCCCGCGGCCTCCGCCTCGGCGTTCGTCTCATAAAACGCGACATTCTCGAGCCGCGGCCTCCGCGACGCGCAACCCGGCCGACAATAGACCCCGGTCGTGCGCACGGCGTAGACAAAGGCGCCATCGGCGCTGCTATCGCGGCTGGTCAGCGCCGCCCAGCATTCTTCCGAATTCAACATGATCCTTCTCCACCACCAGACATGGTGCCAATCTGGCGGCAACGCGAGGAGCGCTCTACCCGGCGCTTGCTTTTTCATTCGGCCGGCGGGCGCCCTAATCGTCGGCGGCCGCGGTGGCGCTGGAAACCGCCGGCAATGGACGGCTTCGGGCATCGCGCAGCAAGAGCAGCAGCGGCAGGGTGGCGAGCGCGATCAACATGATCAGCTTGAAATCATCGATATAGGCGACCATCGCGGCCTGTCGCGTCACCTCGGCATTGAGCGCCGCCATCCCGCCCGGGTCCGTCAGGCTGAACGGGGTCGGCAGATAGGGCGCCTGGGCGAGCGGGTTGTCCGGCCGCAGACCTTCGACCAGACGGGCGTGCACCACCTGGGTATTCTCGGCCAAGGTCGCGATCAAGACGCTGATCCCGACGCTGCCGCCGAGGTTGCGCATCAGGCTGCGGATCGCCGTCCCCTGGGTCAGGATGTG
>Ga0209415_10020274_pt1 | contig 10348 bp, 12 predicted proteins | sample PeaSoiSIISIP2007_FD_187696 | JGI IMG/M metagenome (GOLD analysis project Ga0209415, IMG submission 187696) | Peat soil microbial communities from Weissenstadt, Germany - SII-SIP-2007 (SPAdes) (version 2) | ecosystem: Environmental > Terrestrial > Soil > Wetlands > Peat | place: Germany...
GAGCCGGTCGCCGGCATGACCGATGCCGAGACCCAGCAGACCGCCGAGCTGCTCAAGCAGATCAATCGCGACCGTACCGTGGTGGTGGTCGAGCACGACATGACGTTCGTGCGCGATCTCGACGTCAAGGTGACGGTCCTGCATGAAGGCGCGGTCCTCGCCGAGGGGTCGATCGACCAGGTGTCGGCGGACGAACGCGTCATCGAAGTCTATCTGGGACGGTGATCGAAGGTGCTCGACGTCAACGCGGTCGATCTCTACTACGGCGCCGCACAGGCGCTGCGCCAGGTGTCGCTGCAGGCCGCGCCCGGCAAGGTGGTGTGCGTGCTCGGCCGCAACGGGGTGGGCAAGACCAGCCTGCTGCGCGCGGTCGTCGGCCACCACCCGGTGCGCCACGGCAGCATCACCTGGGACGGCGCCGACATCACCCGGCTGCGGCCCTTCGAGCGCGCCCGCCTCGGCATCGCCTACGTGCCGCAGGGGCGGGAAATCTTTCCGCTGATGAGCGTGGAAGAGAACCTGAAGACCGGGTTTGCGCCGCTGCGGCGCGACCAGCGCCAGATCCCCGACGATGTGTTCACCCTGTTCCCGGTGCTCCGGGGCATGCTGGGCCGCCGCGGCGGCGACCTGTCAGGCGGCCAGCAGCAGCAGCTGGCGATCGGCCGCGCCCTGGTGATGCGCCCCAAGGTGCTGCTGCTCGACGAGCCGACCGAGGGCATCCAGCCGTCGATCATCAAGGACATCGGCCGCGCCATCTCCTATCTGCGCAGTCTCGGCGACATCGCCATCATCCTGGTCGAGCAGTATCTCGACTTCGCCAGCGAGCTCGGCGACTACTTCGTCGTGATGGATCGCGGCGCCATCGTGGTCGCCTGCACCCGGGCCGACATGGACGAGGCGGCGCTCAAGCGCGCGATCGCCCTGTGATCGATGACGGCGCCACCGCCGAAGGCGAAAAAATCTTCGCCGCCAACCGCGCGGTCGGGCGGATCGCGCTGACCGCCGAAGCGGCCGCCGGGCTGACCCGCCGCGCCCGCGTCCACGAGGAAGGGTCGCTGCGCGTGCGCTTTCCCGGGCCGCCGTCGCCCGAGCTCGAGGCCGTCATCGTCAATACCGGGGGTGGAATGGCCGGCGGCGACCGCTACGATCTCGCCTTCACGGCCGGGGAGGGCGCGCGGCTGCTGGTGACCAGCGCGGCGGCGGAAAAAGTCTATCGCTCGCGCGGGCCCGACGCCACGATCGCGGTGCGGCTCGACGTCCGCGCCCACGGCTCGCTGGTCTGGCTGCCGCAGGAGACCATCCTGTTCGACCGCGGGCAGGTGGTGCGCGCCATCGAGATCGACGTCGCCGCGAATGCCCGCCTCGTCGTTGCCGAGGCGGTGGTGTTCGGCCGCTCCGGCATGGGCGAGGCGGTCGAGCACGGCCGCTTCGTCGACCGCTGGCGGGTGCGCCGGGCGGGCCGGCTGGTGCTCGCCGACACGCTGCGGCTCGACGGAGCGATCGCCGGCAAGCTGCGGCTGCCGGCGGTCGCCGGCGGCCGCATCGCGGTCGCGACCGTCCTGGCGATGCCGGGCGACGAGGCGTTGGTCGCACCGTTGCGTGCCATGGCCGACGAATTTCATGGCGAGGTCGGGATGTCGGCCTGGAACGGGTTTGCGGTCGTGCGGCTGTGCGCCCAAGATGGTGCCCGGCTGCGCCACGATCTGCTAACTGTGCTGACCGCGCTGCGCGGCGGCCCGCTGCCGCGACTGTGGCTCAACTGACCGGATCTCAACCGACAGGACAGAGGCGACATGAACCTGACCCCTCGCGAAAAGGACAAGCTCCTGATCGCCATGGCGGCGATGGTGGCGCGGCGCAGGCTGGAGCGCGGCGTCAAGCTCAATCATCCGGAGGCGGTGGCGCTGATCTCGGATTTCATCATGGAAGGCGCGCGCGACGGCCGCACCGTGGCGCAGCTGATGGAGGCCGGCGCCCACGTGATCGGCCGCGCCCAGGTGATGGACGGCATCGCCGAGATGATCCACGAGATCCAGGTCGAGGCGACCTTTCCGGACGGCACCAAGCTGGTGACCGTGCACGATCCGATCCGATGACCGGCGCCGACCTCGTCCTCGTCGCCCGGGCCTGCGATTTCGCGGCGCTCCGCCACCTCCAGCAGCGCCGCAAGGGCGTCGCCGGCGAGCCCTACATCAATCACCTCGCCGAGGTCGCGACGCTGCTCGCCGACGCCACCGGCGGCAGCGATGCCGCACTGGTTGCGGCGGCGTTTCTCCACGACACCCTGGAGGACACCCCGACCACCTACGACGAGCTGGCCGGGCTGTTCGGGCCGGATGTCGCCCATCTGGTCAGCGAGGTGACCGACGACAAGAGCCTCGCCAAGGCCGAGCGCAAGCGTCTGCAGATCACCATGACGCCGTCCAAGAGCACGCGCGCCCGGCTGATCAAGATCGCCGACAAGACCAGCAACGTGCGGGCCATGGCGTCGAGCCCGCCGGCCGGCTGGGACATCGCCCGCATCACCGAGTACATCGAGTGGGCCGGTCAGGTCGTGGCCGGCTGCCGCGGCCTCAACGCGACCCTGGAGCAGGCGTTCGACGTCGCCGTCGCCCAGGCCCGCGCCGCCGTCGCCGGCATTGCGGCATGAAACAGGAGAGCACGCTCATGATACCCGGAGAAATCATCACCCAGGCCGGCGAGATCACGCTCAACGCCGACCGCCCGACCGTGAAGCTCACCGTCACCAACACCGGCGACCGGCCGATCCAGGTCGGCTCGCACTACCATTTCTTCGAGACCAATCCGGCGCTGGCGTTCGAGCGCGCCAGCGCCCGCGGCATGCGGCTCGATATCGCGGCGGGAACCGCCGTGCGCTTCGAGCCCGGGCAGAGCCGCGACGTGGTGCTGGTGGCGCTCGCGGGTGACCGAAAGATCTACGGGTTCCGCCAGGACGTGATGGGCAAGCTCGATTGAGGGGGGTTTCATGCCGGTCAGGATGCCACGCCGCGCCTATGCGGACATGTTCGGTCCCACCACGGGCGACAAGGTGCGGCTCGCCGACACCGATCTCGTCATCGAGGTGGAGAAGGATTTCACCATCTACGGCGAGGAGGTGAAGTTCGGCGGCGGCAAGGTGATCCGCGACGGCATGGGCCAGAGCCAGGTCACCAACGCGGCGGGCGCGGTCGACACCGTGATCACCAACGCGCTGATCCTCGACCATTGGGGGATCGTCAAGGCCGATGTCGGCCTCAAGGAGGGTCGGGTCGCCGGCATCGGCAAGGCCGGCAATCCCGACATCCAGCCCGGCGTCGGCATCATCATCGGCCCCGGCACCGAGGTGATCGCCGGCGAGGGCAAGATCCTCACCGCCGGCGGCTTCGACACCCACATCCATTTCATCTGCCCGCAGCAGGTCGAGGAGGCGCTGATGTCGGGCGTGACCTCGCTGCTCGGCGGCGGCACCGGGCCGGCCGCCGGCACCAACGCCACCACCTGCACGCCGGGTCCTTGGCACATCGCCCGCATGATCCAGGCGGCCGATGCCTTCCCGGTCAATCTCGGCTTCGCCGGCAAGGGCAATGCATCGCTGCCCGGCGCCCTCGACGAGATGGTGGAGGCCGGCGCCTGCGCGCTCAAGCTCCACGAGGACTGGGGCACCACGCCGGGGGCCATCGACTGCTGCCTGTCGGTCGCCGACCGCTACGACGTGCAGGTGATGATCCACACCGACACGCTCAACGAATCCGGCTTCGTCGAGGACACCATCGCGGCGTTCAAGGGCCGCACCATCCATGCGTTCCATACCGAGGGCGCCGGCGGCGGGCATGCGCCCGACATCATCAAGGTCGCGGGCCTTCCCAACGTGCTGCCGTCGTCCACCAACCCGACGCGGCCGTTCACCCGCAACACCCTCGACGAGCATCTCGACATGCTGATGGTGTGCCACCATCTCGATCCGTCGATCGCCGAGGATCTGGCCTTTGCGGAGAGCCGCATCCGCAAGGAGACCATCGCGGCGGAGGACATCCTGCACGACCTCGGCGCGCTCTCGATGATGTCGTCGGACAGCCAGGCCATGGGCCGGCTCGGCGAGGTCATCATCCGCACCTGGCAGACCGCCGACAAGATGAAGCGCCAGCGCGGGCCGCTCAAGGGGGACGCGGCCGGCAACGACAACGCGCGGGCCAAACGCTACGTCGCCAAGTACACGATCAACCCGGCGATCGCCCACGGCGTCTCGCAGGTGATCGGCTCGGTGGAGACCGGCAAGCTCGCCGACCTGGTGCTGTGGTCGCCGGCCTTCTTCGGCGTGAAGCCGGATCTCGTCATCAAGGGCGGCTCCATCGTGGCGGCCCCGATGGGCGATCCCAACGCCTCTATCCCGACCCCGCAGCCAATCCACTACCGGCCGATGTTCGGCGCGTTCGGCAAGGCGCTCACCGCGAGCTCGGTGGTGTTCGTGTCCAAGGCCGCCGCAGCCTCGGACCTGCGCGCCAGGCTCGGGATCGACAAGGCCTTCGTGGCGGTCGAGAACACCCGCGGCGGAATCTCCAAGGCCAGCATGGTGCACAACGCCGCGACGCCGGACATACGGGTCGATGCCGAGACCTATGAGGTCCGCGCCGACGGCGAGCTGCTGACCTGCGCGCCCGCCGATGTGCTGCCGATGGCGCAGCGGTATTTTTTGTTCTGAAGGGAGCATGCGGCGCGCCACCGAGATCAGAGCCGCGGGAGACTGGAGCGCCGGCCTCGAGGTCGATCGCGTTGTCCTCGACGCCGGTGACCGTCATCGCCGGCGGATGGTGTTCACCGGCGAGGCGGGCACGACATTCCTGCTCGACCTGCCGCATGCGACTGTGTTGCGCGACGGCGACGGGCTGCTGCTCGACGACGGCGGAATCGTCCGCGTCGCCGGGCTCGCGGAGCCGCTGGTGGAGATTTCCGCCGCCACGCCGGTGCAGCTGGTGCGGCTCGCCTGGCACCTCGGCAACCGCCACACCGACGTGCAGATCGCGGCCGGCAAGCTGCGCATCCGCCGCGACCACGTGCTCGAGGACATGGTGACCCGGCTCGGCGCGTCCGCCGTCCCGGTTGTGGCGCCGTTCAGTCCGGAGCCGGGCAGCCCTCCTCACCACGACGACCGCCACCCGGGCGGCCGTCATGGCGCCTGACGTGGTCCGGCCGGTGTCGGCGGATCCCGGCGCGGAGACGATCGGGTCCGGGACCCCGCAGGCGCCCGATGGCGGGCTGGCCGACGGGGCGCTCTATCGGTTGATCGCCTGGCTGTCGCCGTCCTATCCGGTCGGGGCGTTCTCGTATTCGGGCGGCCTCGAGTATGCGGTCGAGGCCGGCGACGTGACCGATGCGGACGCCCTGCGGCGCTGGATCGCCGTGATCATCGCCGAGGGCGGCGGTTTTTGCGATGCGGTCCTGTTCGCCCACGCGCATCGCGCCGCGGCGGGGCGCGACGACATGGCGCTCCGTGTGGTCGCCGAGCTCGCGGCGGCGCTGTCGCCGTCGCGGGAACGGCATCTCGAGACCACCGCCCAGGGCCGCGCCTTCATCGAGGTGACGCAGGCGGCCTGGCCGTGCGCCGCCCTCGATGCGCTGGTCGCCGCATGGCCCGGGCCCTATGGGTATCCGGTCGCCGTCGCCACCGCGGCGGCCGGGCACGGGATCGCGCTGCGGCCGGCGCTGCTCGCCTTCCTGCATGCGGTGGCGGCGAACCTGGTGTCGGCCGGCGTGCGCCTCGTCCCGCTCGGCCAGACCGCCGGCCAGCACGTGATCGCCGCGCTCGAGAGCGTCATCGCCGACACCGCTGCACGAGCCCTTGCCACCGCGCTCGACGATGTCGGGAGCGCGGCGCTGCGCGCCGATCTGGCGAGCCTGCGCCACGAGACCCAATACACGCGGCTGTTCAGGAGCTAACTGGGTTTGACCGGCGCGTCAGGCCAAATATAACCGCGGTAGCCCGGATGAAATCCGGGGGGTCGTGCCGCGCTCCCGGCGCTGCTCCCGGATTTCGCTGCGCCTCATCCGGGCTACGGTGTGCCGAAGGATTGCCATGACCCAGCTTGCCGAAGCGATCGCCCGGGAGTTCGGGACGCCGGCGGTGGTGATCGACCTCGACCGGGTCGAGCGCAACATCGCGCGCCTCCAGGCGGCGTGCGCGGCGGCCGGCGTCGCCAACCGGCCGCACATCAAGACCCACAAGAGCCCGGCAATCGCGGCCATGCAGCGCGACGCCGGCGCCAGCGGCATCACCTGCCAGAAGCTCGGCGAGGCCGAGGTGATGGCCGAGGCCGGGTTCGACGACATCCTGATCAGCTACAATATCCTCGGCGAGGAGCACGTCGGCCGACTGGCGGCGCTGACGGCGAGGGCGCACGTGACGGTCTGCGCCGACAATCCGACCGTGGTCGCGGCGCTGGCCGACGCCGCCGGGCGGGCCGGCCGGCCGCTCGACGTGCTGGTCGAATGCGACACCGGCCGCAAGCGGGCCGGCGTCGAGACCGCGGCCGAGGCCGTGGCGCTCGCCCGCGCCATCGCGGATCACGATGGCCTGCGGTTTGCCGGCTTCCTGCTGTATCCGCCGGAGACCGCGATCCCCGAGACCCAGCGCTTCTTCGACGCGGCGCGCGCCGGCGTCCGCGAGGCCGGCCTCGAGCCGCGGATGGTCTCCTCCGGCGGGACGCCGAACATCGTCAATCTCGGAAAAATCGCCGGCGCCACCGAGCACCGCGCCGGAACCTACGTGTTCAACGACCGGATGATGGTCGCCTGCGGCGCCGCCACGCTGGACGACTGCGCGCTGCACGTGGTGGCGACCGTGGTCAGCCGCGCCGGCCCGGAGCGCGGCATCGTCGATGCGGGCTCGAAGACGCTGACCAGCGACACCGGCGGCCTCGACGGCCATGGTCTCATCCTCGAACATCCGCGGGCGCGCATCCACAAGTTCGCCGAGGAGCACGGCTTCCTTGATCTGTCGGCGTGCAACGATCGCCCCGAGGTCGGCGACGTGGTGCGCATCATCCCCAATCACGTCTGCGTGGTGGTCAACATGGTCGACCGCCTCATCGCCACCCGCGACGGCCGGATCGTCGGCGAGATCCCGGTCGCGGCGCGCGGGCGGATCAGCTGATGGCCAGCGCCCACGGACCTCTGCGCGTCGGCGTCGGCGGGCCGGTCGGCTCGGGCAAGACGGCGCTGATGGACGCCCTGTGCAAGCGGCTGCGCGACCGCTACGAGATCGCGGCGATCACCAACGACATCTACACCAAGTGGGACGCCGAATACCTGGTCCGCTCCGGCGCGCTGTCGCCCGAGCGGATCGCCGGGGTGGAGACCGGCGGCTGCCCGCACACCGCGATCCGCGAGGATGCGTCGATCAACCTCGCGGCGATCGCCGAGATGCGGCAGAAGTTTCCCGACCTCGACCTGGTGCTGGTCGAATCCGGCGGCGATAATCTGGCGGCGACGTTCTCGCCCGAGCTCGCGGATCTCACGATCTACGTCATCGACGTCGCCGCCGGCGACAAGATCCCCTCCAAGGGCGGTCCGGGGATCACCCGCTCCGACCTGCTGGTGATCAACAAGATCGATCTCGCCCCCCACGTCGGGGCCTCGCTCGAGGTGATGGAACGCGACGCCCGGCGCATGCGTGGCGCAAGACCATTCGTGTTCACCAACCTGCGCACCGGCCACGGCCTCGACGCCATCGTCGATTTCGTCGAGAGCAAGGGCGGGCTGGCGGCGCAGCCCGGATGAAATCCGGGCGGGCCGTGCCGTCTGTCGAGGCATTCGTCGAAAGCAACGGTGGCTCGGCGGCGCAGCCCGGACGAAGCGAAGCGAAATCCGGGAAGGGCCGTGCCATGTCGAGGCCGTCCCCGCATTGCGCTGCGCTCCATAGCCCGCGAAGACGGGCGTAAACGCCCTCGAGCGGGCTACGATGTTTGCTGCTCGCGATCGAGAATCTCCACCGTGCGGCGATAAAGGTCGTCGGCGCGCTCCGGCGATGCTCCGACGCAGACGACGCCGAGCTTGCCGAATTCCGACAGCGCGCCGATCAGGTGGAACACCACGCCTTCGTGCACGGTGCCGTCATAGTGCAGCCCGTTGAGCACCGCGACATCGACCAGGTCGGGCGGGGTGAGGCCGCGATAGTGCGGCGCCTCCAGATTGTCCGACGCGTAGTAGAAGCGCGGCTGCCCGGCCGGCGTGCGGAACAGGCCGGTGGCCGGGTCATAGGCGCCGCCGGTGAGGAACTGCAGCATCAGGAACGGGTGCGTGGTGCCGCCCTTGCGCAGGTTGATCTCGATCGCGTAGGTCCGCCAGGTGTCGCCGTGCCGCGTCGCCACGAAGTCCACGCCGAAACGCCCGAGGACGCCGCGCTCGCGCAGCAGCGCCGCGACCTTTGCACCCTCGCTCTGGATCGCGCCGCGGTAGGCCTCGTTCGCCGGAAAGCGGCAGCCCAAGAAAATCTGCCCGCCGGGCCCGCCGAGCACCTGGTCGTGGGTCGAGACGGGCTCGACCGTTCCCAGCGGGTCGATGCGGAACTGAACCGACGGCGAGCGCTTCTCGTCACCCTCGATGAACGCCTCGACGATGGCGCCCATCTGCCGCACCTTGGCCCGATAGGCCTCCCACGTCATGCCGTGCGCCTCGAACGCCAGATCCGGAAGCCGCTCCCGGATCCACGCCGCCCGCGCCGGGCCGCCCGGGGCGCCGTCGAACCGGAACAGGGCGTTGCCTTCGCCGGAGAAGCCTTCGTTCAGCTTCACCACCGCGCGACGCAGGTCCGGATTGCGGCCCTTCAGCTCGGCCAGCCCGGCCGCGATCCCGGCCTCGTCGGCGAGATCCTCCACGCCATCCGGAATCGCCACCCCGGCCTCGCGCAACGCCTGTCGGCCGCCGCTTTTCGTGCCGAGAACCTGCAGCGCCGGATCGCACCCGTACACCGGGACGCCGAGCCGCACCGCCAGGGTGCGCTCGAGCGCCGACACCGCGAACGCCGCGATGTGGGCGTTGCCCGGGTCCCCGATGGCGTCGCGCAGCCGTCGGAGCAGGCGAGGGCGCGCCAGGATCTTTTCGGTCAACGGCCGCGCGCTGCCGTCGAAGCAGGCGAGCAGCGTCAGCCGTTGGCGCGCGTGCAGCGCCGGGATGCCCGGCAGCAGGTGCAGGTAGTAGTCGACGATCGTCTCGGAGATCGGCTGGCTGGTCAGATAGATCACGCGGGTGCGCGGCAGCCGGAGCAGCATCAGCATGCCCAGCATGCGCTCCTCGTAGTGATGCACGCCCGCGATCCTGGCCATCACGTCGTGGTCCAGGCTGAGACTCGGCAGCACCACGATGGTCCGCGGCGCGGCCGGATGCGGGAAGATGCGGCGGAACATGTCGGGCAGCGTCGCCTGCAGGCGGGCGAACGCCGCCCGCTCCTCGGCCGAGCCGGGCTCGCAGTCTCGCCGCTTTTCACTGCACGGGCCGCTCACGGAGCCTCCGTCGCCCGATCATTGGATGGCCGCCATGACGAGCTGAGGAACATGTTGTAAGCTTCCCCGCATGCTGTTCCAGGTCATCCACTGCCATCCGCTGACCGACAGCTACAATCATGCGCTGTTCGGCGACATCGTGGCGACGCTCGAACGCGGCGGTCATCGCGTGGTGGCAACCGACCTCTATCGCGAGCAGTTCGACCCCGTGATGTCCGCGGCGGAGCGGGAGAGCTATTACCAGTCACCCTACGCCGAAGCGGCGGTGCGGAGCTACGTCGATCTTCTGCGCGAGATCGAGGGCGTCATCTTCTGCTTTCCGCACTGGTGGTTCTCGATGCCCGCCATGCTCAAGGGATACGTCGACCGGGTGTGGGCTCCGGGCGTCGCGTTCGCCCACGATCCGGCGCGCGGCGGGATCGTGCCGCGGCTCACCAGGGTGAAGGTCTTCGGCGTCGTCACCACTTACGGCTCGCCGTGGTGGATCACCCGGCTGGTGGCGGGCGATCCCGGCCGCAAAGTCCTGATGCGCGCCTTGCGGCCGATGTGCGGACGGGGCGTCCGCTCGTTCTACCTCGCGCACTACGACATGGACCGGTCGACGCCGTCGTCACGGCAGAATTTTCTCGAGCGGGTCCGCCGGCGCGTGGCGCGACTTTGACCCTGTAGCCGGGATATCCGGGTGCGGCGGTGCCGCATGGCGACGCGGTTCCCGCATTCCGCTCCGCTCCATGCGGGCTGCCGAATCCGCCCCGACTTGACCGAGCGTGCGCGGCAGCTAGTGCACCGATTCCGAAGTTCGCATCACTTCGCGACATCCTCGGGTGCGAACTTCGGAATCCAGAGGTGCACTA
>Ga0209415_10020275_pt1 | contig 10347 bp, 5 predicted proteins | sample PeaSoiSIISIP2007_FD_187696 | JGI IMG/M metagenome (GOLD analysis project Ga0209415, IMG submission 187696) | Peat soil microbial communities from Weissenstadt, Germany - SII-SIP-2007 (SPAdes) (version 2) | ecosystem: Environmental > Terrestrial > Soil > Wetlands > Peat | place: Germany...
TCGGATGCTTGGCCTTCGAGGCCATCTTTTGGGCCATGAACAAGAGAAGCTCTCGATCATTTTCGTTGGCTTGAGGCAATAACTTGCGGAATTGGTTTAGAACGCGGCTGTCCTTGCCCGATTGTCCCCAAGCTGTATCGTCTTCACTCTTGTACTTCGGGAGATCGCCTCTTTTAGGAAGATTCTCACCATCGTAGAACAACCGGTACAGAGGAACTTCCATAGCTCGTGCCATCTTTTCCAAAGTATGGATTGCGGGAACGGTGTGACCGTTCTCGACGCGTGAGATGTAGCAGCGGAGTAAACCAGTACGCTTCTCGATTTCGCCCTGTGAAAGGTTCTTTGCCTCCCGTAACGCCCGTAAGCGATCGCCGATGACCATACGTTGCCCCCTCGATTACTGACATTATCCCGCTTTTGTGACCGGCATCAAGCTCCCAACCTCGTGGCCCTTTCAGCCCCCTTCGGAGCCCCTTGCAGCAACGTCACGAATTGCTGCACACCTTCGAATTGTGAGACGTTTTCGTCATGTTCTTCGCGAGGTAGACGTCGAAGGCCTGCGCAGAGTTTGTGGGGCCCTTCCGTAGCGGATTTCGTAGCGGTACCTGTCTGTTTCTTTTTTCACCTGTTTTGACTGATTTCCTTAAGTGAAGGCAGGTCAATAGGAAAGCAACTTAGAGGGATTGGGTAGTAAGCTCCAGCCTATCTTGACACGGCGGAGGTCTGCGGTTCGAGCCCGCACGGGCCTACCAATCCCACCACAAGTTATGGAAGATCAGTGCCCGCCTCCTATCGATTCTCGCAGCTTTACCGTCCCGTCGGCCGCACGTGCGCCAAGCCAGGCCGAGTTCTATAATAAAAAGTAGGCCCATGCAGACCGAGTTTCCCAACTCGCTCCCTGAATCCGCGGTCCCGGATCTCGCGTGGGCGCACCCGCTTGTCCGCGATTGGTTCATTGCGCGCTTCGGCACGCCGACCGAACCGCAGGTGCAGGGCTGGCCGCACATCCTCGCGGGCGAGACCACGCTAATTTCCGCGCCCACTGGCTCAGGCAAGACGCTTGCGGCTTTCCTGGCATGCATCGATCGTCTCGTCCGCAAGGCGATTGCGGGCGAATTGGCCGACTGCACGGACGTTCTATACGTTTCGCCACTCAAGGCACTGGGCAATGACATCCAGAAAAACCTGGAAATACCCCTGGGCGAAATTCGGCAACTTGCCGGCGAACGCGGAATCCTGATGCCGGAAATCCGCGCGGCGGTGCGCACGGGCGACACGCCCGCGTACCAACGTCAGAAGATGCTCACGCGGCCGCCGCATATCCTGGTAACAACTCCCGAGTCGCTCTACATCCTGCTGACGGTTGAAAAAAGCCGCTCGATTCTGAAGAGCGTCCGCACGGTGATCGTGGATGAAATTCACGCGGTCGCCGACGATAAACGCGGCGCGCACCTGACACTTTCGCTCGAACGACTCGAGCACCTTGCCGAGAGCGCGCCCGTGCGAATCGGTTTATCCGCGACACAAAAACCGATTGAACTTGTCGCGCGATTTCTCACCGGCAGCGAACGTCCCGAGCCGGCGATCGTGCAGATCGGACAGCGGCGCGAACTCGATCTGGCGGTGGAAGTCCCTGCGAGCGAGCTCGGCGCAGTCGCGTCGAACGAAATGTGGGGCGAAATTTACGATCGCCTCGCGGAACTTGCGAGGCAACATCGCTCGACCCTGATTTTCGTGAACACTCGCCGCCTGGCCGAACGCCTCGCCCATCATTTGGGCGAACGCCTTGGCAAAGACGCGGTGGCGGCACACCACGGAAGCTTGTCCCGCAAGCTGCGGCTCGCCGCCGAAGAAAAGCTTAAAACCGGCCAACTGCGAGCGCTTGTGGCGACGGCTTCGCTCGAGTTGGGAATCGATATCGGGACGGTTGATCTGGTCTGCCAGATCGACTCGCCGCGAGCGATCGCCGTCGGCTTGCAGCGGATCGGCCGGGCGGGTCACTGGCGCGGCGCAGTGCCGAAAGGGCGGCTTTTCGCGACCACGCGCGATGATTTGGTCGAGTGCGCGGCGCTGGTACGAGCGATTCGCCAGGCGGATTTGGACACCCTCGTTTTACCGGACACACCGCTCGATATTCTCGCGCAGCAAATCGTGGCGATGTGTGCCGCGGAAGACTGGAGCGAAGACGAGCTGTTCCGAGTTATGCGGCGAGCGTTTCCGTATCGCAATCTTTCGCGAACGGATTTCGATGAGATCGTCGAAATGCTCTCGGAAGGCATTGCGGCACCCCGCGGGCGCTACGGCACCTATCTTCATCGCGATCGCGTGAACGGCTGGGTGCGCGGGCGGCGCGGCAGCCGTCTCGCCGCGATCACCAGCGGTGGCGCCATTCCCGAAAACTCGCTCTACAGCGTCGTCGCGATGCCAGAGGGTACCACGGTGGGCACCGTTGACGAGGATTTCGCCGTCGAGAGCCTCGCGGGCGACATCATGCTGCTCGGAAATACATCCTGGCGCATTCGGCGCGTGGAATCCGGCCGCGTGCTGGTGGAAGACGCACAAGGAGCGCCGCCGAATGTGCCTTTCTGGCGGGGCGAGGCTCCGGCGCGAAGCGACGAGCTTTCGCAGCATGTCGCCGAATTGCGCGAACGTCTGAGCGCGATGACCTCGAACGTTACACCGGGTGGCGTGCACGAGAAAACTCCGGAGCTCACGGCCGCGGTGGGCTGGCTGCAACAGGAGTGCGGACTCGATACTGCGGGCGCGGAACAGCTCGTTGAGTACATCGTCGCGGGCCGCGCGGTGCTTGGCGCCGTGCCAAGCCAGACCACCGTGATCGCGGAGCGGTTTTTCGACGAAAGCGGCGGGATGCAACTCGTGATTCACGCGCCATTCGGCGGCCGCATCAACAAAGCGTGGGGACTCGCGTTGCGCAAGAGATTTTGCCGCTCGTTCAACTTCGAGTTGCAGGCCGCCGCTACGGACAATGGGCTGAATATTTCTCTCGCGGAGCAGCATAGCTTTCCGCTCGCGGATGTTTTTCACTTCGTGTATCCCGCATCGGTAAAAGAGGTGCTTGAACAGGCCGCGCTGGCTTCGCCTCTGTTCACCGCGAGGTGGCGATGGGATGCGAGGCGAGCTCTCGCGCTGCTTCGCTTTCAGGGCGGCAAGCGCGTGGCTCCGAATATTCAGCGCATGCGGGCGGACGATCTGCTCGCCGGCGTCTTTCCTGAGGCGCTCGCGTGCCAGGAGAACATCGAGGGCGAGATTAAGATTCCCGACCATCCGCTGATTCGCGAGGTGATGAAAGACGTTCTCACCGAGGCGATGGACATCGAAGGATTGCAGCGCCTGCTAGGCGACATTGGCGCGGGACGCATTCGCTGTATTGCCGTTGATACTCCGATTCCTTCGCAGTTCTCGCACGAAATCCTGAATGCGAATCCGTATGCGTATCTGGACGACGCTCCACTCGAAGAGCGCCGGGCTCGCGCCATGGAGATGCGGCGCATGCTGCCAGAAAGCGTGCTGTCTGAAGTGGGGCGGCTCGACCCGGCGGCAATCGCCCAGGTGCGCGCCGATGCGTGGCCGGACGTCCGCGACGCGGAGGAACTGCACGACGCGCTGCTGACGCTCATCGCGATTCCCGAGTTAGGCGAAGAGTCTGACGAACAGAATGTCACAGCTACTCCCGAGCCGCGGCTGCTGCGGGCGGTATTGCAGGAATCAGCGCGGGAATGGCGTGGATATTTCGAGCAACTTGCGTCCGAGCGGCGCGCGACGCGGGCCTTTTTCGACGGTGCGAGCATGTGGGTAGCCGCGGAGCGCGGCCGGATCTTCGCGCGGATATTCCTCTCGGCTCGATTCGAGCAACCGCTTCCAGAAATTGAAACGGCGGCGCCTTCCGCAGACGATGCTCTCCTCGCGCTCGTCACTGGTTGGATGCTGCACGTCGGTCCCACAACGGCACAAGAGTTAAGCGACATTCTGCGATTGCCGATGGCAGCGATAGACCGCGCACTACTGCGGCTCGAGGCAAACGGCGCGATTCTGCGCGGCCGGTTCACGGAGTCGACGGGTGACCAAACGGAATGGTGCGAACGCCGGTTGCTCGCGCGCGTTCACCGGTTGACGATTGGCACGCTCAGAAAGCAGATCGAGCCCATGACGCCGGCGCAGTTCATGCGTTGGCTATTGCGTTGGCAGCACGTGGCGCCAGGCAGCCAACTGCTAGGCGAGCGCGGAACGTTGGAGGCGCTGCAACAACTGCAAGGATTCGAGGCTCCTGCCAGAGCATGGGAGCGGCAAATTCTCGCGCGGCGCATTGCTGCCTACGATCCTAAAGTGCTCGATCACCTCTGCCTCACCGGTGCGGTGGGATGGGGACGCCTTTCGCCACACCCCGCAACTCTGGAGGCTGTGACCGTCGAAGGGCGCCGCGTGATTCCCACGAGCGTCGCGCCGATCACATTCTTCGTGCGCGAAGACGCCGACTGGATGATTCCGCGCCGGAAACCAGAGGAGGAAGCGCGGGGTCTGAGCCGCACAGCGAGTGAAGCCTTGGTTTTCCTGCGTCAACGGGGCGCGTCATTTTTCGCCGACGTGGTCCGCGGCACGGGCCGTCTGAAGGCCGAAGTTGAGACTGCGTTATGGGAACTCGTCGCGGCCGGGATGATCACGGCCGACGGATTCGACAATCTGCGCGCCCTGATCGATCCGAAGCGGCGCTCCGGTCATGGCTCGGGACGCGCGGCGCGGCCGCGGCACAGCGCAGGCCGATGGTCGTTACTGTATTCCGACGCGCCCGTGGATCGCGCGAGCGCCCTCGATGCCACGTGCTGGATGCTCCTGCGGCGATACGGCGTAGTATTCCGCGAAGTTCTCACGCGCGAAACGATCCTGCCACGTTGGCGTGAAATGCTGATCGCATTGCGGCGTCTGGAAGATCGCGGCGAAGTGCGCGGCGGGCGCTTTGTCAGCGGATTCTTGGGCGAGCAGTTCGCTCTGCCCATCGCGCTGGAATCGTTGCGCGCGATGCGCGGAGTTCAACCTGACGGCGAAACGATTACCTTATCCTCGGCGGATCCGCTCAACTTCGTCGGCATCCTGGTACCCGGTGAGCGCGTATCCACAACTTCCGGCAAGTTCGTCGCATTCCGCGATGGCGTCTCGCTATCAGAAGGCGAGCAAGTGGGCGTCATTCCGATCACGGCGGCGGTTCGCTCGCGAGCGTTCCTCCCTCGTGGCCTTTCGTCTTGACCGTGAACTAAAACACAACAGGCCAAGCTCTTTTGTGTGATGGGTCTGCAGTTCGAGCCCGGACGGGCCTGCCATTTCAGCCTTTCCTCAAATATCATTCCCCCCAATGGCAATCCCGCGCTCCTATGGCTCTTTCGCGATAGCTATCTACGTTCCACGTGAAACAACGTGGCGAAAGCCTAAAATGATCGCATGGAGAAGAAAATCTTTTGGGCCTCCTTCGTTGTCTTAGGCGTGGCGGCCGATCTGTTCCTACCACTGTGGTGGGCGCTCGTCGCAACGATTCCGATTGGCTTTGTAAGTTGGTGGATCGCCTACCGTAGTGATTGGTTCTAATTCCGCCCAGTGCACGCAGTTCTTCAAGTCTTTCGTTATCTTTCGAATATTCTTCCACCGCTGGCATTCATCGCGCGAACACTTTCTCAAACCTCGCGCACCCGTTCACGATTTGTCCGCACCAAAGATTATTTGTTGACAACTGTCCGTCAGTCTCGTGTATTATTATGCAGTCGCATGCATATTCACGCATGATAGGAACATGGGCGTTCAAAAACGATTCCGGCAAGGACAGATCCTAAAGGTTCTCACGGGCCAGCCCGTGGCAAGCCAGGATGAACTGCGCCGCCAGCTCGGACACCTGGGTGTGCGCGTCACGCAGGCGACATTGTCGCGCGACCTTCGCGAGCTCCGGCTCGTGAAGACATCTGCCGGCTACCGGCCGCTTGCGTCCGCGACAGCCGATGAAAACTCGCCTCTGCCGACTCTCGCGCGCGCCTTGAAGGATTTCCTGCTCGATCTACGCCCCGCGCAAAACATGCTCATTTTGAAAACGCCGCCCAGCGGCGCGCAGCCGCTTGCCGCGGCTGTGGACGCCGAACACTGGAAAGAAGTCGCCGGCACTCTCGCGGGCGACGATACCGTCCTGGTCATCTGTTCTTCGCGCACCGGGTGCAACGCAATTCAGAAACGCGTGGAGGAAATGCTCCGATGAGTGACCCGGTAAGGGTCGCCGTCGTCGGGGTAACGGGCTACGCGGGATACGAGCTAGCCCGGCTCCTGCTGCGGCACCCACACATCGAAAAACCGACATTTTTTCTCCGCGAGGCTCATGCGAACGTTCATTGCCTGACGGATCTTTTTCCGCAGCTGCGTGGCTGGGGCGACGCGCCCTGCCGCCCGCTTTCGGTCGAGGCCATAGCCGCCAGCGGCGCCGAGGTCGCGTTCCTTTCGACCCCGCACGAGGCTTCGCTGGAACTTGTTCCTGCGCTTCTGGCCGCGAATCCCAAGCTTCGTATCGTAGACCTCAGCGGCGCGTTCCGTTTCCGCAACCCCGAGACGTTCACGAAGTGGTACAAGCTCCCCGCGCCGGATGCGAAGGCCTTGTCGGCGACGGTGTATGGGCTGCCCGAGCTGTATGCGGACGCGCTTCCGAAGGCGCGCGTCGTTGGAAATCCGGGGTGCTATCCCACTTCTGTGATTCTTGGACTGCGGCCGCTGATCGAGGCGGGCTGGATCAACAACGCGCGCGGGATCGTGTGCGACTGCAAGTCGGGTGTCACCGGAGCCGGCAAGGAGCCGAAGCGCGACACGCAGTTCGTCGAGGTGAATGAGAATTTCCGGGCGTATAACCTCTTCACGCATCGCCACACGCCGGAGGTTTCCGAGCATCTCGATCTTGCATCGGAAAATTTCGTGTTCACCACGCACCTGTTGCCTGTGGATCGCGGAATCCTTTCGACGCTTTACGTATGGCTCGGTCCCTCGCGCAAGGCGGAAGAAGTCGAAGCGCTCTACCGCAAGTTCTATACGGGGCGGCCGATGATTCGAATCATGCCGGCGGGAACTCTGCCGGAGCTTCAGTATGTGACGCACACAAATTTTTGCGATATAGGCTTCGCGCTCGATCCCTCGGGTGAGCGGCTGGTGATCGTTTCGTGCCTCGACAATCTCGGTAAGGGTGCGGCGGGGCAGGCGGTACAAAATCTCAATGGGATGCGCGGGTATCCCGAAACGGCGGGTTTGCTATGAGGATGGTCATCAAGGTTGCGGGCGCGTTGCTGGAGCGCGATGAGGACGTCCAGATTCTCGCGCGCCAGATCACGGAGCTCGCGCGCGCCGGCCACGAGCTTCTGGTAATTCACGGCGGCGGCCGAATCTTCACGGCCACTCTGGCGCGCATGGGAATCACCAGCCGCTTTATCAACGGCCTGCGCGTCACCGACCGCGAAACACGCGATGCGGCCGTGATGGTTTTCGCCGGCCTGCTCAATAAGAAACTTGCAGGCGCGATTTCTCTCGCGGGACACCCGGCCGTGGGCATCAGCGCCGCCGACGCCGCCTGCTTCCTCGCGGAGCCCATGCAAGTGGAGGATCGCGAAGGCAGCCTGGGATTCGTCGGCTATCTCACGGAAGTGAACGTGGACTTTCTGCGTTCTCTCTGGCGCGAAGGAATCGTTCCCGTGGCTTCCTGCCTGGGCTTGGGCGCCGATGGCGAGCTTTACAACATTAACGCCGATCACATGGCCGCGGCCGCTGCGGAATTCATACGGGCCGATCGCTTGATTTTCCTCACCGATGTCGCCGGAGTGCTCGACGGCGACAAAGTGTTGAGCGCCCTCCGCGGCACGGATATTGAAGACCTCATTCGCAAGAACAAGGTATCCGGCGGAATGATTCTGAAGCTCGAAGCCGCGAAACGCGCCCTTGCAGGTGGCGTTTCAGAAGTGCGCATCGTCGGTGGCTCGAAGCCACGCGCTCTGCTGGCTGCCGCGAGTTCGGGCCGCTCGGGAACGCGGGTTCTGCCCGTAATCCGCACAAACGCGAGGGCAGCCCACGGGGCCGCGCAATAGCCATGACCAAAAAGAAACTGACAGCGGCGAAGCGCCTCTCGCCGGCGAAGATCCGCGCGGACGAAGCGCGCTACATGATGAAGACCTATCGGCGCCCGCCGGAGGTGTTCACGCATGGCCGCGGCTGCCGCCTCTACGATTCGCAGGGGCGCGAGTATCTCGATTTTCTCGCGGGAATCGCCGTGAATGCGACGGGATACGCGCATCCGCGCATGGTTCGCATCATACGGCGCGAAGCCGGCCGCGCCACGCACGTTTCGAATCTTTTTCATAACCCCTATCAGGCGCCGCTCGCACGCAAGCTGGCGCAATGGTCGGGCCTTGACCGCGTCTTCTTCTGCAACAGCGGCAGCGAGGCCATCGAAGGCGCGCTGAAGCTTGCCCGTGCGTACGCGCACGCCAAATCCGACCGCGGCGCCCGGCTGAAGACTCGTTTCCTCGCGCTCGAAAATTCGTTCCATGGCCGCACCATGGGAGCGCTCTCGATCACGCACACGGCGAAATATCGCGAACCGTTCGCCCCGCTCGTGCCCGGCGCTGAATTCGTGCGGTTCAACGACGTGGCCGATCTCGACGCGAAGTTCGACGACACGGTTTGCGCCGTCATCATCGAACCCATTCAGGGCGAGGGCGGTGTTTATGTCGTCAGCGAGGAATTCTGGAATCGCGCCCGCGAGTTGACAGCGCAGCACGACGCCGCGCTGATCGCCGACGAAATTCAGTCCGGCCTGGGACGCACTGGCAGGCGCTTCGCCTGTCAGAAATTCAGCTCGCTCCCGGATATCGTCACAGTTGCCAAACCGCTGGCCGGCGGGCTGCCGCTCGGCGCGTTCATCGCCAGCGAGAAATTCGCGTCCGCGCTGAGCCCCGGAATGCACGGGTCAACTTTCGGCGGCGGACCACTCGTCTGCGCGGCCGCGCTCGAATTTCTCACCATCGTGGAAGAGGAAGACTTGCTCGCCAACGTTCGCGAGCGTGGCGCGGAAATCCGCGCTGGATTGGAAAGGCTTGCGACGCGCTTCGATTTCATCCACGAAGTGCGTGGTGAAGGATTGATCATCGGCGTTGATCTTGCGGTCGAGGGCGCTCCGTTCGTCGTGGAAGCCCTGCGACAGGGGCTGCTGATCAATTGCACGCACGACCACATTCTCCGGCTTCTCCCGCCGTTCATTATTAGCAAGCGGGACGTCGCCGAATTTCTCCGGAAGTTTGAAACCGTGCTGGCCCGCGTGGCGAAGTCCGCGAACAAATCCGCCGCCGGTGCCGCAAAATCCGAATCCCAGACGCAGCCTCTGGCTTTGGCTGCGACGAGGTGAACATGAACGCAGTCGCCGCACCGCTTGCACTGAAAAGGGATCTCCTCACCGGAACGGAGTGGAGCCCCGCGCAATTGCGCGATTTCTTCCGTCTCGCGACGGAAATGAAGGCGCATCCGGATCGTTACCGGTCCGCGCTCGCCGGCAGCGTCTTCGTCCTGATCTTCGAGAAGCCGTCCCTGCGCACGCGCGTCACCTTCGAGGCCGGCATCGCCAACCTCGGCGGCACATCCATTTTTCTCGACCACACCGCGGCGCGCCTCGGCGAGCGCGAGCCAGTCCGCGACATTGCGAAGAATCTCGAGCGCTGGGTGCAGGGGATCGTCGCGCGCGTCTTCGCGCAGGAAACGCTCGAAGAGCTTGCCGCGAACGCCAACGTTCCCGTGATCAACGCGCTTTCGGACAAATTTCATCCCTGCCAGGCGCTGGCGGATTTCTTCACGCTCGAGGAACGCTTCGGCGGTCTGCGCGGTCTCAAATTCGCCTACGTCGGCGACGGCAACAACATGTGCCACTCGCTCCTCACCATCGGCGCTCGCGCCGGAGCGCACATCCGCGTCGCCACTCCGGCAGGATACGAGCCCGACCCCACAATCGTCGCCGAATCCAAGCGCGTCGCACGCGACACCCGTGGCAAAATCGAAATCGTCCGCGCGCCCGAGGACGCCGTAGCAGGCGCGCAGGCCGTTTACACCGACGTCTGGGCGAGCATGGGCCAGGAAACCGAATCCGCCGCTCGCGAAAAAGCCTTCGCGGGATATCAGGTCAATGAAGCGCTCTTCGCGCAAGCCGCGCCGGATGCGGTCTTCTTGCACTGCTTGCCCGCCCACCGCGGTCTCGAGGTCAGCGAAGGCGTGATCGATTCGCCGCGCTCGATCGTTTACGATCAAGCAGAAAATCGCCTTCACGTCCAGAAGGCGATC
>Ga0209415_10020276_pt1 | contig 10347 bp, 9 predicted proteins | sample PeaSoiSIISIP2007_FD_187696 | JGI IMG/M metagenome (GOLD analysis project Ga0209415, IMG submission 187696) | Peat soil microbial communities from Weissenstadt, Germany - SII-SIP-2007 (SPAdes) (version 2) | ecosystem: Environmental > Terrestrial > Soil > Wetlands > Peat | place: Germany...
CCACAGGCTTTCGCCTACTACGCCCTGAACGTAGCGCGTCTGCCAATTCCGCCACTTCGGCACGCGGCGCTCGAGCGAACACAGCATACTGGAGCCGGACGGAGAGTGTCAAGCAAACGGCGGGCGGCGGCTAGCGTTCCGGTGCCGGTTCGCCGGCGAACTCGGCGACCGTCCGCGGCAGCCGCGCGAGATCGGGGAGCATACGGGTCGGCCGCACGGCGCCGAGCGGCTCGCCGTGGCGGTTGATGAAGACGGTGCGGTATCCGAGCGCGCCCGCGGGGCGCATGTCGTGGTACAGACTCGCCCCGACGTGCACCGTCCGGTCCGGGGCCGCACCGGTCTTCGCCTGGAACTGCGTCCAGTGGCCCGGGGCCGGCTTGTAGCTGCCGGCGTCCTCGGCGGTCACGATCTCATCCGGCGCGACGCCGATGTGTGCGATCGAGGAGGCCAGCAGGTCGTGGTCGACGTTCGACAGGATCGCCAGCCGGCACCCGGCCTGCCTCAGCGCGCGCAGCGCGGCCCCCACCTCGGGAAACGGCCGCCACCGCTCGAGCGACAGGGGAAGGACCCGCTCGCCGCCCGCCGGCAGCGGGCGGCCGAGGCTCCGCATCAGCCTGGTGCTCGCCTCGGCCAGCACATCCCGGTACGGCCGGTAGGCCTCGCGCTCGACCTCGGCTTCGACCGCGATGTAGCGCGCGGCGAGCGCGTGGGGATCGACCGGCGGCTCCAGAAACGGCGCGAGGGCCTCCGCGACGCCGCCCTCCCAGTCGATGAGCGTCCCGTAGCAGTCGAACGTGACCCAGTCCACGGTGGGCATCGACGGAGACGTTCGGCGCACGCCACCGGCGGCCCTCCGGGCCGGGCATCAACGTTTGCGCCCGGGCGTTATGGGGTAATTGTGAGATACTCGCTCCGCGCATCGCACATCATCCGGCCTCCCGCGGCTGTTGGCGAGACGACCGAGGCACCCGCGATCGGGGGCGCCCGGATTACACATGGCCGGGGGGACGTGAACGTGATGGCAGTCGAGACCCACGCCAAGGGGCAGATGTGGTTCGAGCGACTGTGGTTCGAGCGACCGTCGATGATGCGCGGCGTGCGCGTCACCGTCGCGGTCTGGGTGCTGGCCGCACTCGTGGGCTGGGTCGCCGCCGCGACGGCGTACACCTACGCGGTGTCGGCGCAGCGGGCCGCGGCGCGAATGGCGTCGTTCGCGGCGCTGACGCCGGTCTCCGGCCCCGGCGTCGAGGTCGTGCTGGCCGACTCGACGCGCGTGCCGTCGCCGGGCGATAACCCGAGCGAGCTGCTGGTGCAGGACAGCGATCTGATGTTTCTCGAGATGACGCTGTGGTACGGGGGCGCCGAGGCCGTGGCGGTCAACGGGGTGCGGATCACCGCGAAGACGACGATCACGTCGGCGGGCCCGACCATCGTGGTGGATGGACACCGGCTGGTGGGGCCGTTCCACATCACGGCCGTGGGCGATCCCAAGCTGCTGCGGAGCGTGCTGATGACGCGCGAAGGATACGTGGCGCGGCTGCGTGAAATGGGATTGAACGTGCAGATCATCGATCGTCCTCGCCTGACGGTGCCGGCCGCGGTCATGGGGAGTGCGCTCCAGCTGTAGCGGGCCGCCGCATCACGGCGCGGAACGCGGGACTCGAGGGGAGGAGAGGCCATGGGTGTTCTGGCGTGGATCGTGGTGGGCATCGTCGCCGGGTGGTTGGCCAAGATGGTCGTTCCGGGGGAAGGCCCGGGAGGCGTCGTCGGCGACCTGATCATCGGCATCGTCGGCGCGCTGCTCGGGGGCTGGCTCTTCACGTCGTTCGGGCACGCGGGCGTGACGGGGCTGAACCTCGGATCGATCCTGGTGGCGTTTGTCGGGGGCGTGATCCTGCTCTTGATTCTGCGCGTGGTCTCCGGTCGGCGCTCGGGCGTCGCGTGACGCGGTTCGGCCGCATCCTCTAAGGCGCAGGCGGCCGGGATTCGCTGTTGGGCGGGCGCCCGGCAGAACGCGTCCAGGACTGCCGGGACCCCGCGCCCGACCGTCGGCCGCGGGAGCCACGTGGTTCGGCGCGGCTCCTTGGGCACAGCGGCGAGTTTCTTTTTGAATAAGTGCCTGTTGTGCCCGGCGGGAAACCCGGGCACGATTCCGCACTCCTCGTAGCCGTGTCGCCGGTAAAACTCCGGGGCTTGAAAGCTCAGTGACTCGAGGGTGGCGAGCCCGCACCCCCGGGTCCTCGCCTCGTGCTCCGCACGTTCGAGCAGTCGGGTCCCGTACCCGAGGCGTCGCAGCTCACCACGCACCCACAGCATCTTAATGTGCAGGTACCCGCCCCAGGTGTAGCCATACAGGCCCGCGTGCAGCGCGCCGTCGGGACCGCGAACGAAGATGCCGAGTTCCAAATAGTCCCGCGCGTTCGTGGCATCGTAGTTGAACGCCGCAAGACAGTCGTCCAGGTCGGCCACGTCGCCGGGTTTCGGATGACGCTGCACCTGCAGGTCTAACGGCTGCACGGTGAACACCGCCTTTCACGCGCGTCCGGTCGAAGAACGCCGCCCCTGTGAAAACGGCGCGGCCGGCACTCCGTGTGTTCTAAACCTAGCGTATCGCAACGCCTTGTGTCACACTTCCACGCTACCGATCGGCCCGCGGCGCGTTGAACGCGTGGAGGCTCGGCATCAGGCCGAGCGCGCAGAGGGGCACCATCACCCCGGCCAGGGCGAGCGCGACCGGGAGCCCCAGCACGGACGCCAGCGCGCCGATGCCGAGCGCGCCGAGCTGGTTCAGCCCGAACGTCGCGTAATATAGGCCGAGGACCCGGCCGCGCATCTCCTCGCGCGCGCTGACCTGCAGCACCGTCGACATCGTCGCGTCGTACGTGCTGCCCACGTACCCGATGATCGCCACGAGGACGAGCGACACGAGAAACCACGGCGACAGGCCGAACAGCACGACGCCGACGCCGAACGCGAACGCGGAGGTCACCATCACGGTGCCCTTGTGCGCGACATCGCCGCGGGCAGCCACGCGCAGCGTCGCCAGCAACTGGCCAACGCCGCCCATCGCCGCGAGGTCGCCGAGCCCGAGCGCGCCGACCTTCAGCACGTTGCCCGCCATCACCGGGAGCATGTACTGGTACGAGAACCCGAACGACTCGATCGCCAGGCTGAGCCCGAGCAGCCCGCGGACCGTGGGCGTCCGCACCGCGTACCGGAACCCCTCGCGGACGGCGGTGACGAACGGTTCGGCGCTCCGCCTGAGCGGCTTGGGGTTCTTGAGGGCGAGCAGGGCGCCGATGCCCATCGCGTACGCGGCGAAGATCATGAGATAGTTCTGGCCGACCCCCAATCGGGCGATGATCTCCCCGCCCGCGAGCGCGCCGAGGATCCTGACGATGCTGCCGGCCATGAACTGGAACGCGTTCGCGTTCAGCAGGCGCTGCTCGCCGACGACGTCGTAGACCAGGCCGTTCGTCGTGGGCTTGCCGACCGCGAACGCGCACCCGGCGAGCGCAGCGTAGAGCAGCACGTGCCACAGCTGCACCCGGTGGGTGAGCACCAGGATCGCGAGGGCGAGCGCGATCGCGGCGGCGGCGGCCTGCGTGATCAGCAGCAGCGACCGCCTCGGCAGGTAGTCGGCGAACGCGCCCCCGGCGAGGCTGAACACGCCCTGGCTCACGCCGCGCACGCCGGCGGCGAGCCCCACCCACAACGGCGACTGCGTCAGGATGAGGATCAGCCATCCCTGGCTCAAGAGATCGACGGTCTGGGTCATCGACGTGCAGAGCGTGTTGAGCCAGAGCCAGCCGTAACCGGGGGCTTCGAAGGCGTGGGAGAAGCGGGTGCGTCGTGCGAGCTCCAGAGGCCATCCTCCACGCGGTCCGCGCCCGCCGGCCGGCGGGCGCCTGGGACACTGATTCTGGGGTGGGAGGCGCAGCGCCTGCCCCGGCGGAGGGGCGGCGCGGTCCCGCCGGCCGTGCGCCCGGGCGCCGTCATGCAGGGGTGGGGCGCACGCGAGGCGTATAGATCACCCGATAAGCGGTCCGGATGGGCCGTTCGATCTCAATAGGAAGGGAGCGATCCTCATGCGGACTTCTGGCTGGTTGAATGGTTCCATGAACCGCCGGACCCTGCTGCGTCGGACCGCGGCGGCCGGGCTCGGGCTCGCGGCGCTGCGGGGGGCCTCGGGGTTCCTCAATCCCGCGCCGGCCTCGGCGGCGGCGCTGACGCTGTCGTATCCGAGCTGGATGTTCAGCGAGCCGAGCACCGGGAAGTACTTCCGCGACATGAGCGCGGCGTTCAGCCAGGCGCACCCGGACACGAGCATCGACCTGATCCAGCTGCCCGCGGGCCAGTACGTCGAGAAGATCTTCACCGAGGTCCAGGGTGGCCAGGTGCCCGACATCCTGCCGCTGTTTACCACGCAGATGCCGCAGTACATGCAGGCCGACCTGCTGGAGCCGCTCGACCCGTGGCTCGACAAGTCGACCTTCAAGAACAAGCTGCTGCCGCTGCAGCGGTTCGCGCAGAAGGGCGGCAAGAACTACGGGATCGTGCTGACCGCGTCGTCCCAGGGCCTCTTGTTCAACCAGCAGCTGCTCGAGAAGGCCAAGGTGGATGTCCCGAAGACCCTCGACGACCTCTACACTGCGGCGGACAAGATCTACAAGGCGACCGGCGTCTACGGCTTCGGCGTGCACGTCGACACCTCGGCGATGCTCCTGTCGTACGTGTCGTGCATGCAGTGGGTGTTGGGCAACGGCAGCGACTTCTCCAAGACGGACGGCACGATCACGTGCAACGCGCCGGCGACCGTCGAGGGGTTCGAGCAGATGATGCGGTTCGTGAACGCGCCGTTCGCCCCGAAGGGCCTGGGCTGGTACCAGCTGCGCGAGATGTTCGCGGAGGGCAAGCTCGCGATGCTGTTCGACGGGCCGTGGGATCTCGGGCAGGTCAAGACCGTGAACCCGAACCTCTACCCGTACGTCGGCATGGCGGCGAGCCCCACGAAGACGCACGCGGCGATCACCGGCGGCGCGTTCTACACGATGCTCCGCAAGGAGCAGAACAAGCAGGCGGTGTGGGACTACCTGGCGTTTGCCACCAGCGACGAATGGCAGCGCCGGTGGATCGAGGTCGAGGTGCAGGTGCCCGGGATCTCGGTCCAGCCGCTCTCGTCGTTCTTCCTGACCAACCCCGGGTACCGGTACGTGACCGGTATCGCCGCGCAGTACGCGACCGGGTTCGGGTACCTGCCGCCCGGCTACGTGAACGTGGCGACCGCGCTGCAGACGAAGGTCATCAACCACGTGGGCGACCTCTGGTCCGGCAACAAGCCGCCGAAGGTCGCGATGGACGAATGCCAGCGCGAGCTCGAGGCGTGGGCCAAGACGCTGCCCCCCGGCTCGCGGGACTAAGGCGGCCCGCGCGGGATGCGGGGCGGCGCATAGGCGGAGCATCGAACCGGCGGCGCTGAGGCAGCGACAGACCGCGGGCGCGGGATCGTGGCGATCCCGCGCCCCGCGGCGTGTTGAGGGACGGGTGAAGTCCCCGTGAGGCGCGAGCGGCGCGTGTTCGCGATCCTGCTGATGGCGCCCACCGTCGTGTGGACGCTCATCGTGCTGGTCTACCCCATCGCCATCACCCTCCGGAACAGCGTGCACAACATCGGCACCGGGTTCGATCCGCATCCTTCCTTCATCGGTCTCGCGAATTACGCGGCCCTGTTTCAGGATTCCGATTTCTGGCAGGCCGTCCGCGTCACCGTGGAGTTCACGGTCGGCAATCTCGTCGGGTCGTTCGGCTTCGGCCTGCTCACCGCGCTCCTGCTGCAGCACCGGTTCTGGGGCCGCGCCGCCGCGCGCGCGATTCTGCTGCTGCCCTGGGCGATGCCTCAGGTGGCGGCGGTGGTGATCTGGAAGTGGTTGCTGCAGACGCAGTATGGAGCGGCGAACTACATCTTGTGGCGCGTCCATCTCTCGGCGACGCCGAACATCCCGTGGCTGTCGCAACCGAAACTCGCGCTGTACGCCGTGCTGTTCGCGACCGTCTGGTGGCAGTACCCCATCGCGACGACGTTTCTCCAAGCGGGGATCCAGTCCGTGTCCCTCGACCTGTACGAGGCGGCCGGGATCGACGGCGCGAACGCGTGGCAGCGGTTCCGCCACGTGACCTGGCCCGGGCTCGAACCCGTCCGGAACATCCTCCTCCTGATGCTGCTGTTTTGGTCCCTCGGGCAGGTGATTATCATCTGGGCGATGACCGCCGGCGGGCCGGCGCGCGCGACGCAGACGCTCGCCATCCTCGTCTACACGCGTGCGTTCTCCGACTTCCAGTTCGGAAGCGCCTCGGCGCTCGCGACGATCGTCCTCGCGGTCTCGCTCACGATCGGCCTGCTCTACTACCGGCTCGTGATGCGCACGGAGCCCGTGGGGTAGCCGATGCCGGCCTGGGGCGTGGCGCGGTCGGTGTTGCTCTACGGCGGGGTGGCGCTCGCCTGCCTAGTGGTGGGGTTCCCGATCTACTGGATGGCGGCGAGCGCGCTCGAGCCGGGAAGCTTGTTCAACTTTCCGCCGAGCTTCTTTCCGCTGCAACCGGCCTGGTCGAACTTCACGCAGATCTTTACGATCAACCCCCTGGCCCACTGGCTGGCGAACAGCCTGTTCGTCGCGGCGGGGACGATGGTGTGCGCGGTCGCGCTCAGCGTGCACGCCGCGTACGGGATGTCGCGGCTCCGGACCCGCCCCGTCGTGGCGCTCGGGTTTCTGATGCTCATCGGACAGATGATCCCCGTGACGGTGCTGACGATCCCGTTCTACATCGTGTTTCGGAGCCTGCACCTGCTGGATACGCTCAGCGGCATCGTGATCGCCACGACGACGTTCACGGTTCCGCTGTGTCTGTGGATGCTCAAGGGCTTTTTCGACGGCGTGCCCCGCGAGCTCGACGAGGCCGCGCTCACGGACGGCTGCACGCGCCTCGGGTCCCTGTACCGCGTGGTGCTGCCGGCCGCCCTCCCCGGCGTCGTCGCCGCCGCGACCTTTGGCTTCATGACCGGGTGGAACGAATTTTTCTTCGCGAGCATTTTCCTGAGCACGGAGACGAAGTGGGTCGGGACCGTGGGGCTCGTGACGTACATGGGGCAGTATTTCGTGCAGTGGTCGGCGCTGATGGCCACGGCGTTCGTGATCTCGCTCGTCCCGGCGGTGCTGTTCCTGCGCACCCAGCGGTACATGATGGCGGGGATCACGCAGGGCGCGGTGAAGACGTGAGCATGCGCCCGACGGCGGGTGGGAGGGAACAACGGTGCTGAACGTGGCAGTCGTTGGTGCCGGGCTGCTCGGGGCCCGGCACGCGCGGGTGTACGCCGAGCATGCCGGGTGCCGCCTCGTCGCGGTCTGCGATCTCGACCGCGGGCGCGCGGAGGCGGTGGCGTCACGCTACGGCGCCCGGGCCTACACGTCGCTGGCGGAGCTGCTGCGGGCGGGCGCCGACGCCGTCTCGGTCGCGACGCCCGACCACGCGCACTACGCGCCGGTCGCCGCGTGCCTGGAGGCGGGGGCGCATGTGTTCGTCGAGAAGCCGCTCGCGATCGATCCGGCCGAGGCGCGGGCGCTGATCCGCCTCGCGGACGCACGCCGCCGCGTGCTCCTGGTGAACTACAGCCAGCGCTGGCTGCCCGAGCACCGGCGCATCGAGCAGCTGATCGCGTCGGGCGCGCTTGGGGAGATCGTGTTCATCGAATCGCACCGCTGGGACGCCGCCTGGGTGCCGACGCGCATGATCGGGTCGTGGGCGGACCGGACGACGCCGATCCACTTCATGTCGAGCCACGACATCGATCTGATTCTGTCCTGGACCGGGCGGCGCGCGCGGCGCGTCTACGCCGTGTCCCACCGCGGCGCGCTCGGGCGCCCGGACCTGGTCGACGGCTACCAGGCGCTGATCGGGCTCGAGGGAGGAGCCCGGGTGAGCCTGCATTCGTCCTGGATCCTGCCCGACACGTTCCCCTCGGCCGCCGACAGCCGGCTCGAGATCTTCGGGGCGCGCGGCGCGGTGTTTTTCGACGGCAACCGGCGCGAGATGTCGGTGTTCGCGCCGGGGCACAGCGAGCGCGTGGTGTTCGGGGGTCCGAAGACCGCGGACGAGGTGGGGGGCCGGATCGTCGGGGCGTTCGTCGACTCGGTGCAGGCGTTCCTGGACGCGGTGGCCGCGGACGACCGCGGCGGGCCGACGTCGGCCGCACAGACGCTGCACGTCGTGGACGTGCAGGCGGCGGTCCTCGCGTCCGCGGAGCGCGGGGCCGAGGTCACGTTCGAGGCGGAGCCGCCCGAGGCGGCGCGGGAGGGGAGAGGGTCATGAAGGTCGTGGATCTTGTGATCGACCGGATCAACATCGCGTTCACCCACACGATGTCGTCGGCGACGTCCCGGGCGAGCGGGATGAGTAAATGCATCGTGCGGCTCCGCACCGACGACGGGCTGGAGGGGCTCGGCGAGGCCCCCGGGGGCGACGCCACCCATGAGGAGATCCTCCGGGCGTACGCCGAGCTCGAGGGGCAGGATCCGTTCCGCATCGAGGCGATCGTCGAGCGCCTGCCCGGGCCCCACCGCGGCCTGTACGGCCCGACCCCGACCGCGATCTCCGCGCTCGAGATGGCGCTGTGGGACATTCAGGGCAAGGCCGTCGGCCGGCCGGTCTGCGACCTGCTCGGCGGCCGGTACCGGCGTCAGATCGCCGTGTGCGCGCCCCTGTTCACGCACGAGGACGCGGAGACCGACTTCGCCTCCGCGACCGTGGCGCTCGCGGAGGAGGCGATCGCGCGCTGGGGGTTCGGCACGGTCAAGGTCAAGGCCGGCGTGTACCGTCCGGGCGCGGAGCTCGGGGCCCTGCGCGCGCTGCGAGCGAAGTTCGGCGACGGCCTCGCGATGCGCGTCGACCCGAACGGCGTGTGGTCCCCGGAGGAAAGCATCCGGTTCGGGCAGCGGGCGCTCGACCTGGACCTCGAGTGGATGGAGGATCCGACGTGGGGGATCGAAGGGATGCGGCGGGTCCGCGCCACGGTCCCGATCCCCCTGGCCACGAACATGTGCGTGCGGAACTTCGACGAGGTCCCGGTCGCGGTCCGCCTGGACGCGGTCGACGTGATCCTGGGCGACCACCGGATCTGGGGCGGGATGTGGCCGACGCGGAAGCTCGCGGCGCTCTGCGAGGGCATGAACGTCGGATTCTGTCTGCACAGCTCGCACGAGCTGGGCATCGCGACCGCCGCGCGGCTGCACCTGGCGGCCGCCACGGCGCACCTCAGCTATCCGGTCGACGTCACCCACTGGTTCCATGCCGCCGACGTGATCGTCGGCGGCGCGCTGCCGATCGCGTCGGGGAAGATCGCCGTCCCGACGGGTCCCGGCCTCGGGGTGGAGCTGGATGTCGAGGCCCTCGCGCGCGGCGTCGCCAGCTACCAGCGCGACGGCGAGCACGTCTCGACGTTCACGAACCCTTCCCGCTACCGGTGGTGGGCGTAGCCGGACGTGGGGTGCGGACCGGCCGGCGTCCGCCGGCGGGGGAGCGGAGCGTGGCGTCGACCGTGAGCCGGGCAGGCGACGCGGCGGCGGCCGGCCGCATTCTTCGTGGGCGAGCAGGCCATGCGCCGTGACGATGTGAGGCGTCTGTGAGCCCGGCATGCCGTAACGGATGGCTCGGGACCGAGGCATGAGGCCGCGCCGTCTGGCCGGAATGGCGAGCATCGGCGTCGATCAGGTGGGCGGACGGGCCGACGCGCTCGACGATCCGGCGATCCTCCGCTTCGAGAATCTGGACACCGATCTCCGCCCCCACCCGCTTGTGATCGAGACGACGCAACGCGCGGTGGGTGAGGACCGGAACAACAGCTACCTTCCGTTCGTCGGTCAGACGCGCTTGCGGGAGGCTGCGGCCGCGCACGTGTCGCGGCTCTCCGGCGTCCCCTATTCCGGCGCGCGCAACGTGATCATCTGCGCCGGCGGGCTCTCCGGCATTCTCAACGTGCTGCTGGCCGCGATCGAGACCGACGACGAGGTGATCCTGACGGATCCCACCTACGTCGGCCTGATCAACCGCGTGCGCCTGGCCGGCGGGATCCCGCGCCTCGTACCGTTCGCCCGCGACCGCGGCGGGTGGCGCTTCGACGCGGACGCGCTTCGCGGAACCGTCACGCCCAAGACGCGCGCGCTGCTGCTGATGAGCCCGTCGATGCCGTCGGGCGGCGTGCTCGAACGGGACGACTGGCGGGCGGCCGTCGAACTTGCCCACCGGCACGACCTGTGGATCATCTACGACGCCGCCATGGAGCGCATTCTGTACGAC
>Ga0209415_10020277_pt1 | contig 10347 bp, 7 predicted proteins | sample PeaSoiSIISIP2007_FD_187696 | JGI IMG/M metagenome (GOLD analysis project Ga0209415, IMG submission 187696) | Peat soil microbial communities from Weissenstadt, Germany - SII-SIP-2007 (SPAdes) (version 2) | ecosystem: Environmental > Terrestrial > Soil > Wetlands > Peat | place: Germany...
CGATGTTATTGCCCATAATGGGGGTGATCGTCTGGTCCACAGTCGCCATCAGCCAGGCCGACTTGAACTCCAGGGTGCCGAAGTCGGCCAACTGCGACAGCTCGTCGAACATCGGCCTCTCGACAATCCACTCTCCGCTGGCGCCCTCGAGCCATCCGCCGTCCGGCGCCGTCACTTGCGTTGAGACGTGGACCTTCTTGGTCTCGTTCCGCAGTATGAGCGTACCGGCGACCGCGCTACGGCCATAGAAGGCGTAGTTCCACACCCGCCAATTGCCGTCGGTGTCCCAGTCCAGCACTCGTCCATCGTGCATCGGGACCAAAGTGTGGGAGCCATCGATCGTCTGCCACTGACCGGCCGCCACATCGCCCCCCAGGGAGCAATCTCCCTTGTTGGTTGCCTTGTACGTCAGCAGGCGCCAGACCCCGTCGCTTCTCTTGTCCAGCACTGAACCATCGGGCATCGCGAGCAAGGTGTGGTTCGCGTCAATCCCCACCCACTTGCCGTGATTCACCATCCCCACCAGGCAGTTCTTGGGGTTGGTTGCCTTGTAATCCCAGAGGCGCCAATTCCCGTCCGGTGTCCAGTCCAGCAGCCGGCCGTCGGGCATGGGGACCAGGGAGTGATTCAGGTCAATCGTATCCCACTTGCCGCTCGCCACCGTTCCGGCCAGGCAGCTCCCGGGGTGCTTGGCGTTGTACTCAAAAAGCCGCCAGTTGCCCTGGTCGTCCCAAACCAGCAAATAGCCATCGGGCATTACGACCATGCCCTCCCAGCCCTTGACCGACATCCATTGGCCGGACGCCACTTCCACCGGCAGGCAGTCCCCGGGGTGGGTTGCCTTGTACTCCCAAAGGCGCCAATTCCCGTCCTCGTCGCAATCGAGCACCAGGCCGTCGTGCATCGCGAGCAGCTTGTGACTGCCGTCAATGGTCTGCCACTGGCCCGCGTTGACCCTATGGCCGGGCAGGCAGTCTTCGGCGGAGTTCACGATGCAGGTGATGGTATCGCCGATGTCTACCGGGAAATCGTCGTAATTGAACGTGGCGGCGTCGGCCGGGACCCATTCGATCCACGCGTACATGTTGCGGCTCACGCCCCCGTTGGTGGTCACCTCGCACTCGATACCGGCTTGCAGCAAATCGCTGGTTCCATCGCCGTCGATGCCGACCCAGACCGCGGCGCAATAGGTCACTCCGTCGGAATGCGGCGATTTGATGTTCGGCACTTTCCACTGGCCGGTCGCCCAATAGAACGCCGATTGAACCCCCGCGTAAACGACACCGCCGCACCAATTGTCCCAAGACTCGGTTGCCGCCTTGAGCGCTGGCTTGCCGCGCCGCGTGTGCTCCCTCCAAACAATCTTGGGCTGGACGTGCCGCATGGGCGTGCCCAGCACCTGCTTCCAGCGTTCCAAGAGAACCGGATCGTCGGGCCGCCGCGGATATCCGTGACGCCGTAGAGTCATCTGGTCGGCTGTGATTGGGTCGAAGTCCGCGGGCGGCGGCGCGAAGGTGGTGATCGTGGCGCCATTCGGGAGTTTTATAGTGGTGCGGAATTGAGCGTCCGTGAGAGGTTGAGCTTCGAGCGCGTTGTCGGGCATTGGCCGGTTCTCCTTAGCGAGAGTATTCTAGCCTGAATACTCATCCAATGGCCACGCCGGTGAGCTGGCCGCCGGCCCCTGGCATCTTCTGGCCCCCGTGGCGCGGGCCGCCAGGCCTGCTGTGTCGAGATTCATCTCGACATTTTCTTAGCTCCACCGTCGCTCAACGCCATCGCAATGAAAAGCTTGCCCTTAATCCGGGCTTCCCTTATTATGGGTACATGAACGTCACCCTTACTCTAGAGGACGATCTGGTCAGGAAGGTCCGCAAGATCGCGGCCGAACGGGACACCACGCTTACCGGCATGGTGCGCGAGTATCTGGAGAAAACGGCAGCGGCCGAGGCGGCGTCCGGACGCAAGCGCCGCGAGCTTGCGGCGCTTCAGCGGAGCTTCGAGACCATACAGGTGCACATTGGCAAGCCAACCTGGACTCGGGCCGACCTTCATGAGCGCGCCTGACTTCCTGGACACTAACGTTCTGGTCTATGCCTACGACCGGGTCGACCGAAGCAAACAACGCGTGGCGCAGAAAATGGTTGAGGCGGCGCTCAATGGAACGGCTTGGATTTCGGTTCAGGTGCTTGCCGAACTCAGCGTGACGCTGCTCCACAAAGCGTCGCCGCCTCTGCTGCCGGAGCAGGTCCGCACGATTCTGGATGCCATCGAGCTAATCCCGCTGGTAGCCCCCGATCGGGAGTTGGTCCGGCGGGCGATCAAGGCCAGAGCGGAATACGGCATTCACTTTTACGACGGTATGATCGTGGCTGCGGCGGAACGCGCCGGCTGCGCGCGCATCTGGTCCGAGGACCTGAACCCAGGCCAGGCGTACTTTGGAATCCGGGTAGAGAATCCATTTGCGCGGATCGCCTGACGATGCCACTCCGCCCGTGGCTTGGCACAAGCGGCCTCCGGCGCGACTGCCTGTTATCATAACCACTGAAGGGGAGTAAGCCTAGGTTCGAGTCGCCCACCTTATGAAAAGAACTGTGTGTATAGCGCTGGCGCTGGCCACCGGCCTGCTGGCGCAGGTCGCGCGCGAGGCCAACAGCGGTTATCAAACCGAAGCCCAGCGCAAGCAGATGGCCGCCAGCCTGGCGAATCCGGAGCGCGATCAAAATCAAAAGCCCGCGTTGCTGATTCGCGAAATGGGTCTCGAACCGGGCATGACAGTGGCCGACATCGGCACCGGCGTCGGCTTCATGCTGCCGTATCTCAGCCGCGCCGCCGGCCCCGGCGGACACGTGATCGCGGAAGACATTTTCGACGACTTCCTCGACGCCGCCAAGCTGAAAGCCGCGCAGGCCGGCCTCGCCAACGTCTCCTTCGTCAAGGGCACCGAGACCGATCCGCACTTGGCCGATGGCTCGCTCGACATGGCGCTGGTGCTCGATACCTATCATCATTTCGATTATCCGGAGAAGATGCTGGCCGCCATTCACAAGTCGCTCAGGGACGGCGGCAAGCTGATCGTCGTAGACTATTACAAAAGGGAATCGGCGATGCCCAACCGGCGCGCCCTCACGCACATCCGCCTGGACATGCCCGATGTCATCAAGGAAATCGAGGCCAATCGCTTTCACCTGCTCGCGGAGAAGGAACATATCCGCGACGTGCAGTACATGCTCGTGCTCGAGAAGAATTAGCCGCGGCGCCGTTCCCTTCGGCAGCGGATTGGCATGCAGTTTCCGCTTTGGCACGCGCGATAGCCCGGGCCGGCTGCCACCAGGAACGAAACTGGAACTAGGAGCGTAATGAGAAACGTTTTACCGATTGCGATATGCGCCGCCCTGGCGTCGCTGGCGCCCGCCCTGCACGCGCAGGTCGGTGCCAATCAGGAGCCGGGCATCACCCGCCAACAGGCCGATGCGATTCTTCAGGAGCTGCGGCAGATCCGCCTGCTGCTCGAGCGTCAGCAGCAGAACCAGCCCGCCGGTCCGCCGGTCAAAATCAAAATGAACCTCGAGGGTCTGCCGATGCTGGGCGCCAAGACCGCGCCGGTCACCATGGTCGAGTTCACCGACTATCAGTGCCCCTTCTGCCGCCAGTTTCACGTCCAGACTTTCGCCGAATTGAAGAAGAATTTCATCGACACCGGGAAGGTGCGCTTCTTCAGCCGCGATCTGCCGATCGATTCGTCGCACCCCGATGCCACCCGCGCGGCCGAAGCCGGACATTGCGCCAACGACCAGGGCGAGTTCTGGGCGCTGCGCGACTGGATGGGCAATAACCCCGACAAGCTGGATCTGGCCAGCCTGCTGGCAGAGGCCGAAACTCTCAAACTGGACACGCGCGCATTCCGCGTTTGCATAGTGAGCGAAAAATACAAGCCCGACATCCAAAGCGATTTGATGGAATCCATGCGCATTGGCGCCGACGGCACGCCCGCCTTCGTGATCGGCAAGAGCACGCCCGAAGGCGTCGAGGGCGATATGATGGTGGGCGCGCAGCCCGCCAACATGTTCGACTTGAAGCTAAGATCGCTGGAGACGAAGTAGGCACTGCCTGTCTCTGCGTCGCGTGTATGCGAACTCGGAAAGACCGCAAAATGAGATGGTCTGTCCGGCCAATCCTCGCATTAAACTAATAATGTGAATCCCATTCGCCGCGCCGCGCTCCGCGCATTCCTGCCGATCCTCGCCATTCCCGCGGCACTCTGGTCGCAAGTCCCCCATCCCGCTTCCACCTGCGATAGCACTCCCGTCTGGTCGGTCTGCGAACTGGTCTGGGAATTAGGCCCCGCTGCCGCCGAGGCGCATCCCGATCCTTACTCGACGGTCGACCTGCGCGCCGAATTCCGTTCGCCCAACATGCGCACCTACACCATGCCGGCGTTCTGGGATGGCGGCCGGCGCATGGTCCTGCGCTTTGCTCCCACCGAAGCCGGCCGTTGGGAGTATCGCCTTTCGAGCAACATCGCCGCGTGGAACGGCATCGCCGGCTCCTTCAGCGCCACCGATTCCGATGCCCCCGGTTTTGTTCGCGTCGCCAATCTCCATCATTGGGCCACCACCGCCGCCAACCGGCCGCACCTGTGGATGGGCACTCGGGAGTTGCGCTTCGCTTGGCTCGACGACGCCGACTTCACCGCCCTCGTGGATGCGCGCGCCGCGCAAAAGTTCAATCACCTGCGCGGCCTCGTGCTCGGCGAAGGCGCCCAGCTCGGCTTCATGGGCCCCGGCACTCCCGACCTCGCCCATTTCCGGCGCCTCGACCAGTGCGTCGCCTACATCAACTCGAAAGGCATCACCGCCGACCTGGTGTTGGCGCCCGGCCCCGCTGGCCTGCTCCGCATCCTGCCGAACGAAAACGCGCGCCGCCTCTTCCTGCGTTTTCTGATCGGCCGCTACGCCGCCCGCAACATTACCTGGCAGGGCCTCGAGGAATTTGAAAGCTCCCCCGGCGCGCGCGCGCTGCTCGGCGAGATCGGCGGTCTGCTCAAGCAGCTCGACCCCTATCAACACCCCCGCTCCACCGGCGCGCGCATCACTTCGGCGCCCATGATCGACGATGGCTGGATGGATTACATCGCCTATGGAACCGCCGACGCCGCCGTCGGATCCATCGAGCATCAACTCTACCAGGCCCCCGGCATCGGCCTCGACAGCACCGGTGAGGCAGGTCCCCGACCTGCCAACGGCGACACCAACGCCACCCCCCCAACCAATAACGCCGACGCGACCGACTTGCGCCATCGCCTCTGGTCCACCACCATGAACGGCCAGTACCCGACCTACGCGAGCACCAACGCCAGTTCGCCCGGCGTTAACGCGATGACCGTATGGTTCACCCTGATGGCCACCACGCGTCATTGGGACCTGGAACCCTACTTCGATCTCGATGGAGGTCGCGCGCTGGCCCTGCCCGGCGTCGATTACATCGTCTATGTCGACAAGCCAGGCCCCATCGAACTCACCGTCGAGCACCACGGCTACGACGTTTATTGGATCGACCCGGCCGATGGCACCATCGCCGAGCACCGCAAATGGGGCGGCCAGCATTTTACCGGCGAGCCTCCCGACCGCTATCACGATTGGGTCTTGCGCCTGCAACGCGAAGGCAAGATCGAGAGCATGAACCGCAGTTACAAATTCGAGTCGGCCGACGTTCCGGTGCAGGAGATCGTGATCAACCCGGCCAAGGTCCCTTACGAAATCGCACAACCTAGCGGCGCGCTCGCTCCCGGCCGCGCCACGCACTTCGCGGTGAAGGTGACCCACGCCACCCGCGCCAGCAGCGCCATGCTTTGGATGTGGACCGCCGAGGTCGCCGCCGATCATGAAGGCTATCGCGTGCTCGGCACCTCGCCCGCCGCCGATTTCACCCTGCCGGCCAGCCTGGGCGCCAATTATCCCGCCATCGCGCTGGTGCGCCTCTACGCCATCAACGCCTACGGTACCGTGTACATGATGGCCAAAGGATACGACCTCCATCCGTGACGCCTCTCATTCTGGCCGTCGATACCACCCACGCGCAAGGCAGCCTGGCGCTGGCCCGCGCCGGCGATCCGATCGAAGAGGTCGCCCTCGATTCGCCCTCCGGCTTCGCCGACGTCATCTACGCTCACCTCCAGGCGCTGCTCCGCCGGCACAGCGTTTCGGTCGACGATGTGGATTGCTTCGCCGCCGCATCCGGGCCCGGTGCATTCACCGGCGTGCGCGTATGTCTGGCCTGCGTCAAGGGTCTGGCGGTGGCCTGCGGCAAACCCGCGGTCGCGGTTTCCAATCTCGCGGCGATCGCCTCTTTCGGCTCCGCGCCTTTGCGCGCGGCCCTGTTCGATGCCCGCCGCAACGAGGTCTATGCCGCTGTTTACGACGACGCCGGACACCTGGCCAGCCCCGAGACCGTCGCCGCGCCGGCGCGATGGCTCGATGCGCTGCCCGAAGGCGTCGAATTGCTCTCGCCCGATTTCGCGCCCTTCGCCGATGCGCTCGCTCACTCCCGCGCGCGCGATGCACGCCGCACCGCCGCTCCCCGTGCCTTGGCTGCCGCCATCGCCCGCATCGCGTGGCAGCGTTGGCGATCCGGCCTGCTCACCGATCCAGCCGCGCTGGACGCCAATTACGTCCGCCGCTCCGACGCCGAATTACTGTGGAAGGGCTGATCGGGCGCGGCGAATCGGCGCTTTGGATAACATTTCCACAAGATAGTATACTTTGTCAGCTAACTTAAGTAGCATTGCTGGATCTTTTAATATCAAGCTAAACTAGGCTATCTTCGCGAGTACTAGTATGGCTATATTAGGACGCTACGAAATTGTCGATAAGCTGGGCGCCGGTTGCATGGCCACCGTCTATCGCGCCCACGACACCGTGATGGACAGGGAAATTGCCCTGAAGACCATTCGCATTGAAGCCGGTGTCGAGCCCGAGCTTCGTCAGCGTTACTACAGGGAGGCGCGCGCCTGCGCCCGATTGCAGCATCGCGCCATTGTCGTCGTTTACGACCTTGGCGAAGCGGACGACACCGCCTATGTAGCTACCGAGTTGCTCTCCGGCACCGACCTGCGTAAGCTCATCCAGCAGCGCGCCGACATCCCGGCCATCGCCAAAGTGGCGGCCATGGCCGACGTCTGCGAAGCGCTCGGCTACGCTCATCGCAAAGGCGTTCTTCACCGCGATGTCAAACCGGGCAACCTGTTCCTGCTGGACGATGGGCAGATCAAGGTTCTCGATTTCGGCGTCACGCGCCTCTTCGGGCCCGGCCCCGGCGTCGCCGGCCAGTTACTCGGAACGCCGAATTATTTGGCGCCCGAGGAGATCCTCGGCAGACCGATCGATTCCCGCGCCGACCTCTTCGCAGCCGCCGTGGTGTGTTTCGAGTTTTTGGTTTACGCCCATCCGTTTCAAGGCGAATTCATTCCCCGCCGCATCCTCGACGATCCGCCCGATTCGCTGCTCGCCCACGATTCCAAACTGCCGGCGGCTCTCGAGAAAGTTCTCGCCCGCGGTTTAGCCAAGAACCCCGCCGACCGGTATTCGACCGGTGAGGAATTCGCTGCCGATCTGCGCGGCATCGTCGAAAAACTGAAGCAGAACGCGGCGCCCGCCGTATCCGTGGTCCAGCCTCTTCCACCGCAGCCAACCGCTGCGCCTAAGCCCGAGCCTCCTGCCGCACCGGTGGCGGAATCGTCGCGCTTAAGCCCGCTGCCGGTTGCCGAATATCGCGAGAGCGGACACGCAGCGCCAACCATGAGCCTGACTGCCGAATTCGAAGTATCGAACGATCGGAACGGCGGCGACATGGCGGGTGCAAACGACGCTCCATCCACAAATGAGACTCCCGAGCCATCGCAAACCCCGGATCAGTCCGCCGCCGGGATGGCCGCACCGGTTGCCATGGATTTTGAGCCTGAACCGCTGCCCGAGGCCGCCAACCAGCCACCGCTCACCCAGCCGGTTTCCCGCGACAACTGTCCGAATTGCGATACCGCCAATCCCATCGGGACGGTCTATTGCACCGAATGCGGCGACCGCCTCCTGGAAGACGACGGAACGCGCCTGCGTCCACTCGCTCCGCTTCCCTTCGCCACCGATCCCAGCGGCGCCGGCGTGCACGATGCGCCGAGCCCTGCCGCCCGCCAGCCACAGCCCGCGCCGGCCCGGCAGCCGTCCCACAAGTCCAGGACCGAATCCGCCAGGCCCGCGTATTCCCACTCCGGCTCCGCCCAGTCGGCCGCCCAGCCGCCCGCCGGTAGGCCGGTCTCGCAATCGGAACTCTATTCCCAATCCTCCGTCACCGTCGCTGAACCCGAGTCGTCGGTTGAGGATGCCGAACCCGAACCGGCTGCCCAGCCGGAGACCGATGCGCATGGGTTCAATGGGCCGCTGCCCGCGGCGCGCGGTGTCGCCGCCGCCCCGGCTCCGGAAAAGCCGGTGTTTGAGAGCGTCATGTTCGGGATTCACAGCCGCGCCGCCGCACCGGCCCCGGATGCGCCTGTGTTCGCCAGAATCCTGCGCGGCATTCGCACCGGCGCCCGTAGATTCACCGCTCACAAGCCGCAGATCGATTGGGCCATGGTGTTGGGAAAGGGGAATTCGAGCCAGCCGCCGGAGGATGAAGAGGAGCTCGAAAAACCGCTGTTTGGGTCGCTGGGCAACAGCGCGCCGGCCGGCGTGCAGTGGCGCGGAATGCTCATCGGAGCCATCGGTGTGATAGCCGTCATCGCCGCCGGCGTGCTCTTGCTCTCCGTCCATCCCGACCAAACCGTGCATGCCATTCCGGCTGCCGCCGCGCATTCCCTGCCCGCCCCGGCGCCCGAGGTGACTGCCCCGGCCGCGCCGGCCCCACCCGTGCCCGCTCCGGAGGCTGCCGCCCCGCCCGCTCCCGCGCCAACCCACCCGACCGGCAAAATCGCCGCCGCTCGCCTTGTCTACCGCACGAATCCTGTCTATCCGCCGAACGTCCGCCGCATGATCGCCCGCGGTGAGATGTACGAAACCAACCGCGTCCTGGTCGAAGCCACCATCGGCCCCGACGGCCATGTCTCCGCCGTGAATGTCAAGCTAGGTCAAACTCTCCTCGCCCAGGCCGCCAAAGACGCCGTCATGCAGTGGCGCTACAAACCCGCCATGCTCAACGGTCAGCCCGTGGCCACCACGATCCAGTTCCAGGTGACCTTCGGCCCACCCCGCTAGCCCCAGCCAGTACCCAGTCGCCGTCGCCCGCAAGCAAGACCGCAAGCTCGGACGTCTCCCTTAGAAACGCCCCGCCCCAGCGCTGCATCCCTCCGCAACCCCAATCAGGAATCGCATCCGCTCTCACGGCGACCCGGCGGGAGCCACGCCGATCGTTTTCGGGAACGCCGTTTGGCGGGAGTGATTCCGACTCGCGCTTGGCCGCCGATCCCCTAACGCAAGCCGACCTGTCAATACAAGTACCGGCAACAAAGAAGCAAGCCCCATGGTTTGAGTGACTTGATTCATGTTGCATCCACGAGACCCCGGATCAGGGTGGCATAAAGCGCGATTCGGTCGCAATTGGAGTAGTCGCCATGCCTTCCGCCCTCGATGTCGGTGCCACTCGGTTCGCGATAAGATAAAGGCGACCTCAATCTACTCAAAGAAGCCCATTCGATGCGTGAATACCCTACACGGTCTCCGCTCTTCATCTCGGTAGTTTTCGCCTTTGTTTGCACAGTAGTGGAAGTCGGTGCCGCCCGCGGCCAGGAACCTGTATGGCCGCTCGTCGGACCTACGTTTCAGGCTTCTGCAGCCGATCTGGAGAAAGCCGCCGCCCAGATTGTGCCCGAGAAATTCATGGAGGCGACTGTCCTCTTTGAGCGAGACAGCTATCGAATCGATGCCGAAGGCCGCGTCACCTATCGTCATTCCCTTCTCTTTCGAATTGAGACGCAGGTTGGTGTTGAGGATTGGGCAGAAACCTCTGCCCGCTATGCGCCCTGGTATCAGAATCAGCCGCTGATCCAAGCGCGGGTGATTCTGCCCGACGGGCGGGTCAGCCAGCTCGATCCGAAGACCATCATCGATGGCCCAGCGTCAGAAGATGACAATGACGTCTACACCGATGAGCGCATCCGAAAGGCTCCGTTGCCCGCTCTCGCGGTCGGTGCCATCGTGGAGGAAGAGACCATCACCGAGGACAAGCAACCTTTCTTTGCCGGTGGCGGGGTCTACCGCGATTACGTTTCGCGCAGTGTGCCGGTTGTGCGAACGGAGCTTCTGATAGACACGCCCAGCATGGTCACGATGCAATACCATGTCCATCATCTCGACACAGTCAAAG
>Ga0209415_10020278_pt1 | contig 10345 bp, 9 predicted proteins | sample PeaSoiSIISIP2007_FD_187696 | JGI IMG/M metagenome (GOLD analysis project Ga0209415, IMG submission 187696) | Peat soil microbial communities from Weissenstadt, Germany - SII-SIP-2007 (SPAdes) (version 2) | ecosystem: Environmental > Terrestrial > Soil > Wetlands > Peat | place: Germany...
GTCACATTGCCGGCGGCATGAACGACCCCGAAACCCCTCCTAGCTGCTCGGTGACCACGTGATTTCGCCCTAGGCTGGAACACGGACCGGTGCCCGAACGTTGCACGACACGGAGGTGATCACGACGGCTGAAACCACTGCATTCGATGTCGTTGTGATCGGTGGTGGGCCCGGTGGCTATGCCACTGCTCTCTACGGGGCGGCAGCGGGCCTCAGCGTTGCCGTCGTCGAGCGCGACAAGGTGGGGGGGACGTGCCTGCACCGGGGTTGTGTCCCCGCCAAGGAGTTCCTCGAGACCGCCAGCGTGGTGCGGACGGTGGCGGGGGCCAAGGAGTTCGGGGTCCAGGTCGGACAACCGGTCGTGGAATTCGCGGTGAGCCAGGGCCGCAAACAGAAGGTGGTCGACCAGCTCTTCAAGGGGCTCGCTGGGCTCATGAAAGGCCGGGGGATCGTCACCTTCGACGGTATCGGGACGCTCCTTCCCGGCCGCCGGGTCCGCATCGAGCCCGTAGCGGGTCCCGGAGCCGGTGGCCAGTCACTCGAGATCACGGGCCGCAACGTCGTGCTGGCCACCGGATCGGTGCCGCGCACCATTCCGGGCTTTGACGTCGACGGCCGCTTTGTCATGACTTCGGACGAGGTGCTGGCACTCGATGCCCTGCCGGCGTCGATCGCCGTGATCGGGGGCGGTGCCATCGGCTGCGAGTTCGCCTCGATGTTCTCGGACCTCGGAAGCCAGGTCACGGTGCTCGAAGTCCTGCCGTCGTTGCTGACCGGATGCGACAGCGACGTCGTGAGCGTCGTGGCACGTTCGTTTCGCAAGCGGGGGATCAACGTCCACACCGGCGTGACGGTGAACGGGCATTTGCCCAACGGGGCGGGGACAACCGTCAGCTTCGGCGAAGCGGAGTCGGTCACCGTCGACGCCGTCGTGCTGTCGGTCGGCCGTCGACCGCTGACCGAAGGGCTCCTCGCCGAGGGGACCGGGGTCACCCTCGATGACCGGGGCTACGTCGTCGTCGACGAGTACCAGCGCACGGCGGCGGAAGGGGTGTGGGCCGTCGGCGACGTGGTGAACACCCCTCAGCTCGCGCACGTGGGCTTCGCTGAGGGGATCCTCGCCATCAAGGTCATGCTGGGCGAAGCGGCGTTGCCTGTTGACTATGCGCGGGTTCCGTGGGCCATCTATTGCCACCCCGAGGTGGCCTTCGCAGGTCTCACCGAGGTCCAGGCCAAGGAAGCGGGCATCGACGTGGTGGCGAAGAAGGACCCGTACGGGGGCAACAGCCGGGCCCGGATCCTGGGTGAGACCGACGGTCTCGTCAAGGTCATCGCCGAACGGCTGCCCGACGGACGGGCGGGGCGGATCCTCGGTGTCCACATGGTCGGCCCCTGGGTCACCGAACAGTTGGGCCAGGGGTACATGGCGGTGAACTGGGAGGCCACTCCCGAAGAGATCGGGCAGTTCATCCAGCCGCATCCCACGCTGTCGGAGGCGTTCGGTGAGACAGTGTTGGCGCTCACCGGAAGGGGACTCCACGTTGGCTGACGTCACCATGCCCCAGCTGGGCGAGACGGTTACCGAGGGCACCATCACGAAATGGCTCAAGTCGGTGGGGGAGGCCGTGGCGCGCGACGAGCCCCTCTTCGAGGTTTCGACCGACAAGGTCGACTCGGAGGTGCCGTCACCGGCAGCTGGCACGCTGGCCGAGATCCGAGTCCAAGAGGGCGAGACCGTCGATGTCGGCACCGTTCTGGCGGTCGTGAGCGCCGACGGTGCAGGTGCCGCTGCTCCCGCCGCGACCGAAGCGGCGCCGGCTGCGCCCGCCGCCCCTGAAGCATCTGCTCCGCCCGAGCCCGCCCCAGCCCCGGCGCCGACTCCACCACCGGCCGCGGCGCCGGCCCCGGCCCCACCACCACCGGCCGCGGTCCCGCCGCCGGCAGCAACCCCATCGGCACCCGCACCGACCCCCGCCGCTCCCGCTCCTGTCGCGGCTGCGCCCGAGCCCCCGGAGTCCGACGGCCCCGGGAAGTGGGGCGACCGGATCCTGTCGCCGGTGGTGCGCCGCCTGCTCGACGAGAACGCCATCGATCCCTCCGAAGTGACCGGAACAGGCCTCGGCGGCCGGATCACACGGTCGGACGTGCTCGGTTATATCGACATCCGTCGCGCCGGAGGCGCGCCGTCAACAGGCGCCGGAGGCGCGCCGTCAACAGGCGCCGCCGCCACGCAACCCGCGACCGCAACCCCGGCCGCGCCCGCCCGGCCAACCACTCCCTCGACGCCATCAACGTCGGCCGCGGGGGCGGCTTCGGCGTCGCCGCCCACGGCCGGGACCGACGAGATCATCCCCTTCACCAATATCCGCCGCCGCACCGCAGAGCACATGGTCAGGTCGAAGGCGACGAGTCCTCACACCCTGGTGGTGCTCGAAGCGGATTACGAGCAGGTCGAGCGCGTCCGACGCAGTCATGGCGCCCAGTTCAAGGCCGAGGAGGGTTTCGCGCTGACGTACCTGCCCTTTGTGGCCCGGGCCACGGTCGAGGCGCTGCACGAGTGGCCACATCTGAACGCCTCGGTGGGAGACGACTCGCTCATCGTGCATCATCAGATCAACATGGGCTTCGCCGTTGATCTCGATCACAACGGGCTCATCGTGCCGGTCGTGAAACATGCCGAGGAGCTGACGCTGCGGGGCATGGCCCGGCGGATCCGCGAGCTGGCCGATCGGGCACGGACGAAGAAGCTCAGCGCGGACGACATCTCGGGCGGGACGTTCTCGGTCACCAACGCCGGGCCCTTCGGTACTTTCCTCACCGCTCCGATCATCAACCAGCCCCAGGTCGCCATCCTCTCCACCGACGGCGTGAAGCGACGACCGACCGTGGTCGTGCAGCCAGACGGTACCGAGGCCATCGCCATCCACTCGCTGGGGTTGCTGTGTCTGGCATGGGACCACCGTGCAGTGGACGGGGCCTACGCCGCTGCGTTCGTGGCGCGCGTGACCGAGTTGCTCGCCACCCACGACTGGGCCGCCGAGCTCTGAGCCGGCAGAGGACCGACATGTTCCGGGTTCGCTGGCTGGGTCGGGTCCCGTACCCGGAGGCGCACGCACTGCAACGCGCCCTGCACGACCGGGGCCGTGACGACCATCTCCTGCTCCTCGAGCACCCGCATGTGTTCACGCTCGGGGTGCACGCCGACCGTGCCCATGTCCTCGTCGACCCGGCTCTTGTCGGGGCCGACCTCGTGGCGAGCGACCGGGGTGGGGACGTGACCTACCACGGGCCGGGCCAGCTCGTCGCGTATCCAGTGGTGAACGTCCCTACCGCGCCACGCTCGGTGCCGGCGCACGTCCACGCCATCGAGCAAGTCGTAATCGACGCCTTGGACGAGTTCGACCTGGCCGCGGGTCGGCTGGCCGGTTATCCCGGAGTGTGGGTAGACGCTCAGGGCGCGTGGCCCCGCAAGATCTGTGCCATCGGTGTCCGGGTGACCCGGGGACGATCGATGCACGGGCTGGCGCTGAACGTGAACCCTGACATGGTGTGGTTCGACCGAATCGTGCCTTGCGGCATCGGGGACGAGGACAAAGCCGTGACGTCGCTCGCCGCCGAGGGAATCGACGTGTCCATGCACGAGGTGGTCGACATCGTCGTGCGCCATGCCGTGCGACGCTGGGCTCCGGACGGGCTCTTCGAGCGCCAGGACGTGGCGTGGCCCGCATCGGGCCCGCCCGCCTCGATATCGGGCCCGCCGGCCTCGACATCGATGCCCCCTTCCTCGACATCGGGCCCGTCGAACCGCACCTCGGACTTCCTTCCCACACCGGAGGGGTTGGCAGCCCGCATCCCGGGCGAACGGCTCCGCATCCGGCTCCGTCAGGCGGGCGTGGATCCCGGAGCGGGCCTGGCGCGCAACGCTCGCAAACCGCCCTGGCTGCGCGTCCCGGTCCGGATGGGCGACGAGTTTCTCGGCCTGCGCCGCACCGTGCGCGACCACGGTCTCGTGACGGTGTGCGAGGAGGCCGGATGTCCCAACATCTTCGAGTGTTGGGTCGACGGCACGGCCACCTTCATGATCAACGGCGAGCGTTGCACGCGCTCGTGTGGATTCTGCCTGGTCGACACCCGGCATCCGGAGCCTCCCGACGTCGAGGAGCCCGACCGGGTCGCCGCCGCCGTCGAGGAGCTCGGCCTGGCGTACGCGGTGGTGACCGCGGTGGCGCGCGACGACCTCTCCGACGGTGGTGCGGGCGGCTACGCGGCGACGATCCATGCCATCCGGGCGCGGCGCCCGACGACGGCGGTCGAGGTGCTCATCCCGGACTGCAAGGGCGACGGCGCATCGCTGGAGACGATCTTCGCGGCGCGACCCGACGTGCTCAACCACAACCTCGAGACCGTGGCTCGCCTCCAGCGCGCCGTCCGTCCCTCGGCCGGCTACGCGCGCAGTCTCTCGGTCCTGGCCCGGGCCAAGAATGCGGGGCTCGTCACCAAGTCGGGCATGATCCTCGGCATGGGGGAGGGCCCCGAAGAAGTGGTCGGCGCCTTGTCCGATCTGCGGGCCGTCGGTGTCGACATCGTCACCCTTGGCCAGTACCTCAGACCCACCGCCGCGCACCTGCCCGTGGCGCGGTGGTGGACACCGGAGGAATTCGAGTCCCTGCGCGCCGTGGGCGAGGAGATGGGCTTCGCGCACGTCGAGTCGTCGCCCTTGACCCGTTCGAGCTACCACGCCCGGGGCGCTGCTGCCGCTGCCGCGGGGGCCGGCGCTGTGTCTGGAGTTGCTGCCGGCGCGCCGGCCGTCGAGCGCGAGATATGACCGACCAAACCACGGCACGCCGTGACCGGCTCTCCCGGGTACGGACACGCATGGACGAGCTCGAGGTGGACGCGCTGCTCCTGTCGCACGGCGCCGACATGCCTTGGCTCACCGGGTATCGCGCCATGCCCCTGGAGCGCCTCACCCTCCTGGTGCTGCCCCGCGACGGCGAGGCCGTGCTCATCGTGCCCGCCCTCGAGGCTCCCCGGGTGCCCGACACGAGCGGGATGATCACGCTGCGCCCGTGGGCGGAGACCGAGGATCCCGTAGCCCTCGCCGCCGCCCTCCTGGCGCCGGCCCGCACCGCCACCTACGGCATCTCCGACCGGGCGTGGGCGCAGTCACTCCTGGCTCTGCAGGCGAGCCTCCCCGGTGCCCGATGGCAGCCGGCCTCGAGGGTCACGTCCCCGCTGCGGGCCGTAAAAGATGCCGGTGAGATCGCGGCGCTGCGAGCCGCCGCGCACGCGGCGGACACGGTCGCCGCGGTCCTCCAAGAGGGTGAGATCCCTCTGGCGGGGCGGAGCGAGATCCAGGTGTCCGAGGCTCTGGGCGCCGGTCTGCTGGCGGCGGGGCACCGGCGTGTGAATTTCGCCATCGTGGGCAGCGGACCGAACGGGGCGAGCCCGCATCACGACGCCGGCGAGCGGGTCATCGGTCGGGGCGACACGGTGGTGTGCGACTTCGGGGGCGAGTACGCGCTGCACGACGAGGTCGCGTACTGCTCCGACATCACGCGCACCGTGGCGGTGGGCGACCCGGGGGGAGAGGTACGCGACACCTATGCTGTGCTGCTCGCCGCCCAGCAGGCCGCCGTGGCCGCGGTGCGGCCGGGGATCACCGCCGAGCACGTCGACGCGGTGGCACGGGCCGTGATCGCCGAGGCCGGCCTGGGCCAGTACTTCATCCACCGCACCGGGCACGGGATCGGGATCGAGGAGCACGAAGATCCCTACCTGGTGGCCGGCAACGACACGCCCCTGGTGGTGGGACACGCCTTCTCGATCGAGCCCGGCATCTACTTCCCGGGCCGCTTCGGCATGCGCCTCGAGGACATTGTCGTCGTCGGTGAAGACGGCGCCATCCCACTCAACACCGTCGACCACGAACTCGTGGTCCTCGGATGAGGTGAGCTGACCATGGATCTCGGCATCGGGGGGAAGGTCGCCCTCGTCACCGCCGCCTCACGCGGCCTAGGCCGGGCCAGCGCCGACGCCTTGGCTGACGACGGGGTCAACCTGGTGGTGTGCGCGCGCAACGAGGACTCGTTGCGCGACGCCGAGCAGGCTCTCGCCGCCCGGGGTGCTGACGTTCTGGCCGTCGTGGCGGACATGACCGACCCGGCCACCCCCGAGCGGCTGGTCACGGCCGCCGTCGAGCGGTTCGGTCGCCTCGACATCGTCGTGGCGAACTCGGGAGGCCCACCACCGGGGAACGCGCTCGACCTCGATGACGACGCCATCCGTGGTGCCGTCGAGGGCACCCTGCTCTCTGCCGTGCGGCTGGTTCGCCACGCGGTGCCGCACATGCGGGCCGGCGGGTGGGGACGGCTGTGCTGCATCTCGTCGTATTCGGTCGTCGAGCCCATTCCCGGGCTGGCGCTGTCCAACACGGCGCGCAGTGGCCTGCGGGCGTGGGCGAAGACGGCCGCCTCCGACCTCGCCGCCGAGCGCAGCGGCATCACGCTCAATCACGTGTGCCCCGGCCCGCACGCCACCGAGCGCATGCGGCAGCTGGGGGGCGGCGGTGGGGGGCCTCTGGGAGACCCGGCGGACTTCGGCCGTGTCGTGGCCTTCGTGTGTTCGGCGCATGCCGGCTTCGTGAACGGGGCCACGATCGTCGTCGACGGAGGAACCACGCTCGCCCTCTGACCCCGGGAGAGGGGCGAGGCTCGATCTTCAACACCCCGGCAGCCGCCGCGATCACGTCGTGGGGATCCAGAGAGATCCAGAACGGGACGACGACTACACGGGGGATGCTTGCGCCCGGGCGAGCGCCTCGAGGCGGTCATCGAAGCCGACGATGTCGACGATCCGGCCCCCGCTCACGGTCAGAACCTGCCACCGCAGCGCGGCACCCCCGTGCGTGTCAGCGGCGGCGGAACCACGCACCGTCAGGCTCACGAGGAGCCGGTCACCGTGCACGACGACGTCGTTCACGCTGGCCGGACGCCCGACTCCCTCCCGCGCCGGTACCAGGTGAGGACCTGGTCCCGGTTCCTGCACGTCGGCTGCTCGGCGTCGGGTGCGCCCCATCGCACGTTGGGGTCGAGAAGGTCACTGAAGGAGGAGATGTCGCCCCCGTCCAAGGCGATGCGGACCTGACGGGCGATGTCCTGCATCGCGTCCTGCTGCTCGGACATGGCACGCCTTCCTTCCCCGCGAGTTCTCGAGGCTGCAACATCCACAGTTCTGAACACTGTAACGAGTGCCGCATCGGGCAAACATTTGCCCGTCTTGCCCAGAGGACACCGCGGGTGTCCTCGCCTGTAGCCGATCTGATTCGTGGCATCACTTCCATCACGCTCGCCGTCGCTACCGGTACGGGTATTGCCAATCGCCACCGTCGTTCTGGTTTTCAAAATCCTGGCTCATGTGATCCACCCAGCCGTCGTGAGGCGAATGACAGGTGACCCGAAGGGAGCCCACGATGGCCGTGATCTTGGAAGTGGTGTTTCAGGGATTGTCCCCCCAGCAATATGACCAGCTCAAAGAAAAGGTCGGCTGGGTTGAATCACCGCCAGCCGGAGGAATCTCTCACTTTGCCTGGTGGGAGGGAAATGACTGCCACGGGATCGACGTCTGGGAATCAGAGGAAGCGTGGGCCGCGTTCGGACAGGATCGCATGGGGCCCGCCGCCGCTGAGCTCGGGATCTCAATGGAGGCGGCACCGCTTTTCCACGAGGCGCACGAAATATTGATCGTCAAGACGATGCGCCAGCCGTAGGGGTCCGAGTCTTCCCCCTGGGGCGCGCCGATCTGACTGAGATAGTGGCGTCGCGCTCGTTTCTCCAGGGCACGAGATCGTTTCGGCCGAGCGCCTAGTCGGGACCGGGGGAGACCGCCGACAGCCCGTCGTCGCTCCCGAGATCCGACAGTGCCTCCTTCTGCCACGGTCGGGCGCTCGAGAGCCATATCACCGCCACGACCAAGAGGACCGAACACAGCACCCAGCCGAGGGCGGTGGTCCCCACCCCGACGTACTTGAGCCCCGATGCGAAGATCACGAACGTGATGGCGGGCCGGACGTAGCGGTCCGGTGCTCGTGACGACAGCAGGGAGCCGACGAGAACGGCGGGGACGCTCCCGACGATCAACGAGGTCGTGACCGAGAGCTCGACGTGCCCGAAGGCGAGCGCACCGAGCGCGGCGGCGGCGGTGAGGGGGACGGCTTGTGCCAGGTCGGTGCCGACGAGTTGGTTGGCCCCGATCATGGGATAGAGGAAGAGCAGGAACACGATCATGAGCGATCCCGAGCCGACCGACGTGATTCCCACGATGAGGCCGCCGATCATCCCGATGATGACCGTGGGCAGGGGCCGGATCGCGATGTCGTGGACGACACCCCGGCGCGTGTGCCCGGCGCGGCGATCGAGCACGAAGCGCAGGACCATCGCCGCGGCGCCGACGAGGAGGGCGGCACCGAGCGCGATCTGTACGTGGTCCTCGGCCGCCGACGCGCTGCCGATCAGGTGGAGGAGGTAGGCGCCCAGGAACGCCATGGGGACCGATCCGACCGTCATCCACCCCACGAGCCGCAGGTTCACCGTGCCCTGGCGGAGGTGGACGGCCGCCCCGATGGGACGCATGACGACAGCCGCCACCAGGTCGCTCGAGATGGCGGTCGAGGGCTTGACGCCGAAGAGGAGGATCAGCATCGGGGTCATGAGGGCACCCCCGCCCGCTCCGGTCACCCCCACCAGGAACCCGATGACGGCGCTTCCCAAGACGATGTAGGGATCCATCCGAGACGCACCTCCCATCGGCCGGTCCGTGGGTCACCCGGACCAGGCTTGCGACGCCCCCCGAAAGCGCCTTGCCAGACCCTACCTGGGGGGAATGACCCTCGACTGGGTACGGGAACTGGGTACGGGAACTGCGTACAGGCGCGGTGCGGCGACGCGGTTGACCGACTACTGGGTGCGCAGGAGTTGTCCGGCCGTCTTCGACCGTGCCGCCACCAGCGCGGGCGCGACGGCCAACAGGTTGGAGACGACGAGGACGCCCGCCGCCAGCACCACGATCAGCCACGCCGAGCGGGACACCGACGACGATCCCCACCATCGCCACCGTGCTCGCCTGCCAGCACACGGTCGCGCCCACCTGGTTGTTGACGAGCCCGAGGTTCTTGAGCAGTCCGATCTCGCGCCGACGCCGCGAGACGCTCACGACCAACAGGTGCAGGAGCGTGGCCGCGCCGAACAGCGCCAACATGAACCCCAGGATCAGCGGGAAGTTGACCGCCTCGCCGAAGTTGACCAACGACGTCGGCACCGTGGGTCGCTTGGCGTCGGCGCCCTGGTACAGGCGGACGAAGTTGGCGACGGCGGCTTGGCCCGTGGCGCCAGGTCGCACACTGGCCAATACGGCGACGGACTGGCTCGCCCGGCAGGCGCTCTGGCACCTGCTGTTGTCGGGGCCGGCGGGGCACGCCGCGTGCAGGTAGCCGGCCAGGGTGAATGCCGCGCCCCCGCCCCCCAGGCCGAACTGGCCGGGCGACGAGATCGTCCCCACCACTTGCATCGCCGCCGTGCGCGCGCCGCCTGTCGGCGCCTGCACCGTCACACGGACGACGGACCCCACGTGCGCGTGCACCTGGTGCAGTGTCGTCGACCCCAGGGCGATCTCGTCGTCGCCGGCGGGCAGGCGGCCCGACACCGTCGACAGGAGCAGGGGCCCACCGACGGCGTCGCCCGCCACGGCGAAGACGCTCGTGCCGTTGATGGAGACCTCGTTTCTGGTGCCGAGCGTGATGCCGGTGACGGCCGGGTCGTGCTGCAGGCTCGCCACCTCGGCGGTGATGTTGCCCGGTCCCTCCTCGTTCGAGATCAACAGGTGGTAGTCGTCGCCGTACAGCGCGGGGGTGGTGATGAGATGCGTCAGGCTGGCGCCGAAGACCGCCGTCGCGCACAAGGCCAGACGGCCAGGACCGTGCCGAACAGGGCGGTGCCCACGGGGACGGTAGCGACCCCGCGCCCTTTCTCGAGCGCGTGGCGTACCCCGATCACCGCACTGGGAGGGGCTCCGGCGGCGGCGACGCGGCCGACGATGACCGAGGGATGATGGATGGTGCGGCCGCGGTCCTCACCGAATTGGACCCGAGAGGCGCGTACCGCCGGCCACACGCCCAGGGCCAGTACCACCACCACGGTCACCGCCGCACCGCCGAGGAGGACGAGCGTGTCGAAGGAGAGCCCGGTCGAGGGCTCGGCCTGTCGGGCTTCGCCTACCGGGGTGAGCGGCGACAGGGCGAAGGCGAGCACGACGGCACCGAGCGCACCGGCCAGCGCCACCACCGCGTTGC
>Ga0209415_10020280_pt1 | contig 10344 bp, 7 predicted proteins | sample PeaSoiSIISIP2007_FD_187696 | JGI IMG/M metagenome (GOLD analysis project Ga0209415, IMG submission 187696) | Peat soil microbial communities from Weissenstadt, Germany - SII-SIP-2007 (SPAdes) (version 2) | ecosystem: Environmental > Terrestrial > Soil > Wetlands > Peat | place: Germany...
AAGCGGAAGGCCAGGATATTCTGCACGGTCTCCTTGCCCAGGTAGTGGTCGATGCGGTAGACGTCGGATTCGTTGAACACCTCGTGCAGGCGGTCGCTCAGCTCGCGCGCGCTCTCCAGGTCGTGCCCGAAGGGCTTCTCCACCACCAGGCGCCGCCACCCGTTGCCCTTGCCGAGTCCCGCCTTGCCCAGCCCTAGAGCGATGGGCGCGTACTGGCTGGGCTGCGTGGAGAGGTAGAAGAGCACGTTGCCGCCAGTGTGGCGCGACTCTTCGATCTCCGCCAGTTTCCCGGCGAGCTGTTGGTAAAGGCCCGCGTCCGCGATGTCGCCCGCCACGTAGAACAGGCCGCCGGCGAAGGCGTTCCACACGTCCTCGTCGAACCTGGTGTCTTCGGAGAATTGTTTCACAGCCTCCAGCATCTTTTCGCGGAATGCGTCGTCCGAGAGCGGCGTGCGCGAGATGCCAACCACCGCGAAGCCGGCCGAAAGCCGGCGATCGTAAGCCAGGCGGTAGAGTGCGGGCAGAAGCTTGCGCTTGGTGAGGTCCCCATTCGCTCCGAAAATCACCACCGCGCATTCCGGCACGCGCCGTTCGAAGCGCAGGGGGTCCTGAAACGGGTTCTCATTGGACATTGAGTCTAAAATAACACGCGCGGCCGTTGGTTCCCCGGGGGACACCTCGCGCGCTGCGGCTCGGTTTTACTCGTACCGCAGCGCCTCCGCCGGATCCACTTTGGTGGCCCGTCTCGCCGGCGCCCAGCAGGCCGCCAGCGCGGCGGCCAACAGCACTGCCGGCATACGGGCGAACGTCAGCGGGTCGGTGGGCTTGACGTGGAAGAGCAGGCTGGTGCTCAAAAGCAGCCGCGTGGTTCCCAACGACGCCGCTACGCCGATCGCCGCGCCGAAGGCCGCCATCGCCGCGCCTTGTCGCATCACCCCCCGGAGCACGTCGCGCGCGGTGGCTCCCAGCGCCATGCGGACGCCGATCTCGTGCGTCCGCAGGCTCACCGCCACGCTCACCACTCCGTAGACTCCCAGGGCGGCCAGCACCAGCGCCGTCGCGGCGAATATCCCCAGCATCAGGGTGTAGAAGCGAGGCGTGGCCACGATTCCCGCGAGGTCTTCGTTCATGGTTTCCATGCGGATGATGGGCGCTCGCGGTTCGAGGGCGCGAATCACGCTGCGCACCCCGGGCGCGATGTCGTTGGGCCTGGCGGCGGCGCGCACCGCAATGGTGTCGGGCGAGTAATCGAACTGTAGATACGGCAGGTACATGAGTCCCTGCCGCGGGCTATCCGCCCCATACGACACATCGCTCACCACCCCCACGATGGTGCGCCACTGAGTGGAATTTCCCAGGCGGATCTGTTTTCCGAGCGGATCCTCTCCCGGAAAAGCGCGGCGCGCCATGGCCTCGCTGATGACCGCTACGAACGGCGACGCGGCGCCATCGCGCTGGTCGATCGCGCGACCTATACGCAGCGGCAGGTTGAGGGCGTGGAAGTATTCCGGAGTTACCACTTCGAAGGTCCGGAGCATTTTTTCGCCGCTCTCCAGCCGGCCCGCTACCTCCACGTTGATGCCCATCGTCTGGAGGTACGAAAACGAGGTGGTGGCGCCCGCCGCGGTGACTCCCGGAAGCGCCCGGATGCGTTCGAGAATGGCGGCTACGTGGTCCTGCGGCAAATCCGGAAGTTGCACGGTCAGCACGTTGGCCGGATTAAACCCGCTCGCACGCGTCCGCAGCAGGAAGCTCTTCACCAGCAGTCCGGCGCCGGTCAGCAGGACCATCGCGATCGCCACCTGTGCCACCACCAGCGTGGCCCGCAAGCGGCCGGTGCGCTGTCCCCTGGCTTTGGCGCCCGATTTCAGCGCGGCATTCAAATCGGTGCGCGAGGTGCGCAGCGCCGGCGCCAGCCTCACCAGCAGGGCGGTGCCGAGCGACAGCAGCATGGTGAACGCCAGCACCGGCGCGCTCAGCCGGATCTCGGCGGCGCGCGGCAATCCCGAGGGATAGAGCGGCACCAGGGCGCGCACGCCCCACACCGCCAGCGTGATCCCCAGCGCGCCTCCCAGGACCGCCAGCAGCAGGCTCTCGGCAAACAGCAGCCGCACCAGGCGCCGCCGCCCCGCTCCCAGCGCCGCGCGCACCGCCATCTCCTGCTGTCTCTGCACGCCGCGCGAAAGGATCAAGTTGGCCACGTTGGCGCAGGCCACCAGCAGCACCATGGCGACCGAGCCAAACAGAATCAACAATGCGGACCGCACGCCGCCCACCACGTAGTCGGCCAGGGGAGCCACGTCCGCGCTCCAACCCTGGTTGGTCTTGGGATACGCAGACTCCAGCCGGGCGGCGATGGTCCTGGCCTCCGCGCGGGCCTGCTCCACGGTGGCGCCGCGCTTCAATCGCGCGATCGCGGTGAAAGCATGCCGGTCGCGCATGGCAAGCGTCCGGTCGCCCGCCAGCGGCACCCAGTACTCCGCGCGGTCATTCGGGAACTGGAACCAGGCAGGCATCACGCCTACCACCGTGCGGCTGTCGTTCCCCACTGCGATACTCTTGCCGATGGCGGCCGGGTCGCCGCCGAACCGCCGGCGCCAGAGGGGATAGCTCAGCATGATGACGGGCGGCGCGCCGGGGCGGTCGTCGGCCGGTTCGAAGCCGCGGCCCAGGATCGGGGTGACACCGAGGAGCGAGAAGACGTTGGCCGTCACCCGGCTGCCGGTCACGCGCTCGGGCCCGGCGGCGCCCTGGAAATCGCCGGTATTGTAGCCGGCCATCGCGATGTCCTCGAGCGCGTTGCTCTGCGCGCGGAAGTCCGCGACATCGGGACCGGACATCGACGAGGTCCACCGCGGCTTCCGGCCGAGCAGGCTCACCAGCCGGTCCGGGTCGCGGTATGGCAGCGGCGCCAGCAAGACCGCGTGCACCAAGGTGAAGATCACGGTGTTCGCGCCGATCCCCACCGCCAGGGTCAGCAGCACCACCAAGGTGAATCCAGGGTTCTTCGACAGCATTCGCACGGCGTAACGGAAATCCTGCATGTTCCCAAGACGCATACTGGATTATTCTGGTTAGCGGAAATGTGGCGCGATCTCCAGTACGGGTTGCGGCAGGTGCGGCGCAACCGCCTGTTCAGCGGGACGGCGATTCTGCTGCTGGCCATCGGTATCGGGTCGAACACCCTGGTGTTCAGCCTGGTGAACGAGCTGCTGCTGAAGCCGCTGCCGGTGCGCGATCCGGGCAATCTCTACCTGCTCGAAAAGAACCGGGAGAAGCAGGTCCGGCCGGATGTGGATTTCGAATACCTCGAATTTCGCGACATCGTTCAAAAGAGCAGCCTGTTCGCGGGAGCCGTGGCCGAAGAAGAACCGTACGACGGCAACGTGGTTCCGCTCTCTACTGCGGACGGCGTGCGCATGGTGATGACGCAAATCGTCTCGCCGAACTACTTCTCCGAACTGGGGGTCGTGGCCATTGCCGGCCGCGTTCTCACTTCCGCCGATGCCGCGAGTTTGTCCACCATTCCCGTGGTCCTCAGCTATCAATTCTGGCAATCGCAGTTCGCGGGCAGCCGCGCCGTGGTCGGCCGCTCGATCCGGCTGAAGGGTGTTCCGTTTCTGGTAGCGGGGATTTTGCCGCGCGAATTTCACAGCTCCGACATCGATCGCGCGGCTGACGTGCGCCTCCCGATTTCCGCCGCCCGGATCCTGCGCGGACACGAGGTCACGGAGCCGGGTGGCGAGAGTGAAGCGCCGGTCCGGTTTCGGATCCTGGCCCGGCTGGCGCGCGGAGCTTCCCCTACCCAGGCCGCTGCCGCTATGCTGCCGCCGCTGTGCGCAGCCGCGGAATGGAATCTCCGGGCGTGGAACGCCCATTTGCCGAAACCGCAATCCGCGGAGGCGCTGCAGGCGCTCATCGAACACGACACGAATTTCCGTCTCGACCTGGAGCCCGTGGGACGAGGCGTTTCGCGATTGCGCGACCAGTTCTCCCGCGCCCTCTGGCTGCTGCTGGGAGGCGTGGGCCTGGTACTGCTGGTGGTCTGCGCCAACGTTGCCGGATTGCTGTTGGCAAAGTCCGGCGAGCGGCGGCGCGAGATGGGGATCCGGATCGCGGTAGGAGCGGGCCGCGCGCAACTGATGCGCCAGTTGTTGACCGAGAACTTGCTCCTGGCGCTGCCGGGCGCCTTGCTGGGCGGCTTCTCCGCATTTGCTGCTGCGCCTTACCTGGTGCGGTTCCTTCCTGCTCCTCGCGACTACGCGCAATTTCAGACACCCCAACTGCTCACCGTGACGCCTGACATCCGCGTGCTGTCGTTTACCGTGCTGCTGATGGCGTGCTGCGTGGTCGCGTTCGGAATTCTCCCCGCGTGGCGCGGAACGGGATTGGCCCTCACCTCCGAGATCAAGGCGACCGGCAGGCGCGGCCACCAAGGCGCAGCCGCCATCGCCCCGGTTGCGCTCCAGGTGGCCTTCTCGGTGGTGCTGCTGGCCGCGGCCGCGTTGATGCTTCGGACTTTCTGGAAGCTGGATCACGTGGACGCCGGATTCGACCGCGCCCACATCGTCGAGTTCGCGCTCGATCCGATGGCAGCGGGATACAGCATCGCACAGACCGGCACGTTCTATCGCGAGCTCGAAAACCGCGTGGCGGCGCTGCCGGGGGTCCGTTCCGTGGCCTACGCCGCAAGGGGCCTGATGCGCGGCGTGGGCATGAAGACCACGCTCGCCCCGCAAGGCGTGGTCCTGCCTCGCAACACGTTCCTGAATACCAGCGTCAACGCCGTTTCGCCGTCTTACTTCGACACCATGGGGATGCCGTTGCTCTCCGGCCGTAACCTGGAGCTGACTGATAACGGCAAGCTGCCGCACCCTATCGTGGTCAACCGGGCGTTCGCCGATTTCTTCTTCCCGCGCCAGACCCCCATCGGCAAGCTGATGGGCCAGGGCACCGATGGCAGCCAGCCGCGCTTCGTCATCGTGGGCTTGACCGTCACAGCCAAGTATCGCTCCATGCGCGAGCTGGACCCGCCCACCTTTTACAATGTGATCGGTCCGGGCCAGGGCTACACGGATGCGCGTCTCCTGTACGTGCGGACGCATGGCTCTCCGGCGGGCATGGTGAGCGCCGTCCGCGACGTGTTGACCAGGCTCGATCCCGGGGTGCCGGTGGTGGAAGTGTTCACCATCGAGCAGGAGATCCAGACCTCGCTGTGGCAGGAGCGGCTGGTGGCCCTGCTGGCCGCGTTCTTTGGCGCAGTGTCGATCGTGCTGGCCGGTATCGGCCTGTACGGCTCGCTGACGTACACGGCGGCGCAGCGCGTGCATGAATTGGGCATCCGGGTAGCGGTGGGCGCGCAGGCAAGCCACATCGTGAGGACGGTCTGTTGGCCCATCGCAATCGCGGTTGCCAGCGGCCTCGCGGCGGGCACACTCGCCGCCATGTTCCTGCTGCGGCTGACCGAGCGCTTGCTGTTCGGAGTGCGGCCGACCGATCCGCTCTCCTTCGGAGCGGCGGCGTCCTTCGTATTGGTATGCGCGGTGATGGCCGCGGTCGTGCCAGCCCGGCGGGCGTCCAGGATCGACCCCTCGCGGGCCTTGCGGGAGGAGTAGCCTTATGAAGAGATACGTATCGGATCAAGATCCAATTGTGACTGCTTTTCTCGCAGTCATGGAGAAGGATTTGCGAGCGCGCTCCGGCCGCCCACGCGACTGTCGAAAAGTTCGCTTGCCCGTGCCATTCGTTTGACCAGGGACGTAAAGGTCAAGGAAGACGAACTTCTTCCGGAGGATGTGACGGTCTAGTTTCTTGTATTACCGTGTCACAAAAGTCGTCGAAGCGATGTGGCGCAGACTCTCAAGTCTGCCGCGCCGGCACTAATGCCGGCGCGTGGCGGGTGCGCGGAGACGAGGGTCGAGACGAGTCTCGACCCGGCAGGCAGAGTGCCTGCGCCACAGCCCCTGCCAGTACTAGTTCCGTGCCCGCGAGATTAGGGGTCGCTGCGAAAACCGCTCGCTGAGGATCCATCGTCGCCATGGAAAAGCTGAACGCTGACCGCTGATCGCTGAAAGCTATAATGAGTCGATGGCAGAAACCCCAACCGACGCCAAGCCCGTCGAATCGTTCGAAGCTTCGCTCGACGAACTGGAAAAAGTCGTCAAACAGCTCGAGGCCGGCGACCTCTCGCTCGACCGCTCGCTCGAGCTCTTCGAGCGCGGCATGGGCCTCAGCGATACCTGCCGCAAGCAACTGGAACAGGCGGAAACTCGCGTCGAAATGCTCATCCGCAGAGAGGGCAAGCTGACCGCCGAGCCGTTTCGCCCCGAAAAGTCCTGACCCCATGAACCTGCGCGACTACCTCGCCCAGCAGCAGAGACTCGTGGACGCCGAGCTCGGCCGCCTCGTCCCCCCGGAAACCGCGCCGCCCGAAACCATCCATCGCGCCATGCGCTACAGCCTGTTCGCCGGCGGCAAGCGCATCCGCCCGATCCTGTGCATCGAGGCCGCGCGCACCGTTTGCGATGCGCCCGAAGGCGTCGCGGCGGCCGCCTGCTCGCTCGAGCTGATCCACACCTACTCGCTGATCCACGACGACCTTCCGGCTCTCGATAACGACGATTACCGCCGCGGCAAGCTCACCAACCACAAGGTCTTCGGCGATGCCATGGCCATCCTGGCGGGCGACGCTCTGCTGACGCTCGCCTTCCAGGTGCTGGCCGAGCTTCCCGTTAGCGGCGACCGGCGCGCGCGCCTGATCGCGGAGCTCTCCACTGCCTCCGGCACCGTGGGCGGCATGATCGGCGGACAAGTGGCCGATCTCGAAGGCGAGGGCAAACCACCCGACCGGCAGCTCCTCGAGACCATTCATCGCGCCAAGACCGGAGCCCTACTGCGCGCCAGTCTGCGGATGGGCGCCATGTACGCCGGCGCCACCGACGAGCAATACGCCGCGCTCTCCTGCTACGGCGAGCACGTCGGCCTGGCGTTCCAGATTGTGGACGACATCCTCGACGTGGAGGAGTCTTCCGAATCGCTCGGCAAGACAGCCGGCAAGGATGCCCAGCAGCACAAGATCACCTTCCCCGCGGTGTACGGCCTCGAAACCTCGCGCAGCATGGCGGAAAAGGAGTGCGAGCGCGCCCATAGCGTTCTGGAAGGATTCGGCGGCCGCGCCGCCCGCTTGCACGAGCTGGCCGACCTGATTGTCCGCCGCAAGTCATGATCGGCCCTCCATGAAGACCCGGCTGGACCGCTTAATGGTGGAGCGCAGCCTCGCCGAATCGCGCGAGAAGGCCCAGGCGCTGATCATGGCCGGCGAGGTGGTGGTCAACGGCCAAAAGGCATCCAAGCCGGGCCAGCCGGTCACCGGCGATTGCGCGGTGGAAGTGCTGGCGCGTCCTCCATACGTCAGCCGCGGCGGCTTCAAGCTGGCCGCCGCCCTCGAACACTTCGCCATCGACGTAATGGGAAAGACCTGCCTGGACGTGGGCTCTTCCACCGGCGGATTCACCGACGCGCTGCTGCAATCCGGGGCTGCCCGCGTGCACGCGCTGGATGTCGGCGCCGGCCAACTGGCGTGGCGGCTGCGCACCGATCCGCGCGTCGCGATTCACGAAGGCATCAACGCCCGCGAGCTGAGACTCGAACATATCGGAGAGCGCGTGGATTTCCTGGCCTGCGACGTGAGCTTCATTTCCGTCACCCTGATCCTGCCGGCCGCCGTGCCCCTGCTACAACCGAGCGGTCAAATGGTTATACTGATCAAACCGCAGTTCGAAGTGGGCAAGGGCCAGGTCGGCAAGGGCGGCATTGTTCGCGATCCGCTGCTCCACCAGGCCGCTTGCGAGCGCGTGACGCGCGCCGTGCGGGATTTGGGATTCGCCACGAGCATCATCCCGAGCCCCATCCTGGGCGCCGAAGGGAACAAGGAGTTTCTCCTGCATGCCCATCATTAAGACCGTCGGTATCGTCTCCAAACCGAACGCCCCAGCCGCCGTGGAGATCGTGCCCAAGCTCTTGGAGTGGCTGCGCGCCCACGGAATCGGAGTGCGCCTGGACGAGGAGACGGCCAGCCACGCCGGCGCGCCCCACTCCGCAAGCGCCGGCCCGACCGCCGGCATTCCGCGCGACGAGGTGCCCGAGGGCTGCGACCTCATCATCGTGCTGGGCGGCGATGGCACCCTGCTTTCGGCCGCGCGCGCCATCGGCCGCCGCGAAATCCCGCTGTTCCCCGTCAACCTCGGCGGACTCGGATTTCTCACCGCCATCAGCATCGACGAGCTGTTTCCCGAGCTGGAGCGCGCGCTCCGAGGAGAGCACCGCATCGCCAAGCGCAAACTTCTGACCACCGAAGTGGTGCGCGAAGGCCAGGTGGTGGCCAGCTACGATGCCCTCAACGATGCCGTGCTCACCAAGTCCTCCATGGCCCGCATGATCGACCTGGACGCGTACGTGGACGAGCAGTTCGTCTGCGCCTACAAAGCCGACGGATTGATCATCTCTACGCCCACGGGCTCCACGGCGTACTCGCTTTCCGCCGGCGGGCCCATCATTTTCCCTTCAGTGCCGGCCATCTGCCTCACACCCATCTGCCCTCACATGCTCACCAACCGTCCGGTGATCGTGCCCGAGACCAGTGTAGTCCGGGTGACTTCGCGCGGGCCGGACGAGAGCGTGTTCCTCACCATCGACGGCCAGGTAGGCACGCCCATCCACGAGGGGGACGTGCTGGTGTGCCGCAGCTCGCACTACTCGCTGCACCTGGTGCGCCCGCCGCGCATGATGTTCTTCGACGTGCTGCGCCAGAAATTGAAATGGGGAGAGCGATGAAGTGATATGAGGAAATCATGAGGCGTATTTCGCTCACCACCTGGATTTTTATCGGCATGGCCGCCGGCGTGGTCCTGGGAATCGCCGCACCCAATTTCGCGAAGCAGTTGGCTCCTGTCAGCAACGTGTTCCTGCGCCTGATCCGCTCCATCATCGCGCCGCTGCTGTTCGGAACCCTGGTGGTGGGCATCGCCGGCGGCGGCGACATGAAACAGATGGGCCGCATCGGCGGCAAGGCCATCATCTATTTCGAAATCGTCACCACTCTGGCGCTGTTCCTGGGTCTCGCGGCTGTGAACCTGGTACGCCCCGGCGAAGGCGTCACCATTCAGCGCAGTGCCGCCGAAGCCGCCGTGCCGCAGACCCAGACCACCCTCACCACAATCATCGAACACGTCTTTCCCACCAGCATCGTCGATGCCCTGGCGCGCAACGACGCCCTCCAGATCGTGGTCTTCGCTTTTCTGTTCGGCGCCGCCTGCGCGGCCATCGGCGCCAAGGCCCAGCCGGTGGTTACGTTTTGCGGCTCGCTGGCGGAAGTGATGTTCCGCTTCACCAGGTACGTGATGTACCTTGCCCCCATGGGCGTGAGCGCCGCCATCGCGGTGACCGTCGGCTCCAAGGGCGTCGGCGTGCTGTTCGGCCTCAGCAAGCTGATCGCCACCATGTACGTCTCGACAGCCTTGTGCATCCTGTTCGTGTTGGGTCCAGGCCTGGTGCTCTTCCGCATTCCGGTGGGCAAGTTCTATCGCGCCGTGCGCGAGCCGTTTCTGATCGGGTTTTCCACGGCATCGAGCGAGGCCGCACTGCCGCTGGCGCTGGAGAACATGGAGCAGTTCGGCGTGCCCAAACACATCGTCGGCTTCGTGATCCCCACCGGCTACAGCTTCAACCTGGTGGGCAGCGCGCTCTATCTTTCGCTGGCGTCGGTCTTCGTAGCGCAGGCCGCGGGCAAGAGCCTGACACTCGGCGAGCAACTGATCATGATGCTGACCCTGATGCTGACCAGCAAGGGAGTGGCGGGCGTGCCGCGAGCGGCCCTGGTGATTCTGGCCGGCACGCTCGCGACCTTCAATCTCCCCATGGAGGGCGTGGCGGTGCTGCTGGGTGTGGACGCCCTGATGGACATGGCGCGCACCTCGACCAACGTCTTGGGGAACTGCCTGGCCAGCGCCGTGGTGGCGCGCTGGGAAGGCTTCAAGGTGGGGTAGCGACTGCCGCCGGCGTGAGCGCACTGCGAACACGAGTCCTTTACTTTTTGTTAAGATGTAAAGCGATGGCGACCGCGACTCTTTCAGCCAAGAACCAGATTGTGATCCCGCGTGAGGCCCGTGAAGCTCTGGGCGTGAAGGCCGGCGACCAATTGCTTGTCGTGGTGCGTGGAGACACAGTAATCGTGCTGCAGAAACCAAAAGCCCATCACGCTGCGATTCGTGGCCTAGCCCGACTTTCGCAAACTCGGACCTCATTTTCTCATGCCGAAGGCTGTTCATCGGGATCTGGTGCACTCGG
>Ga0209415_10020282_pt1 | contig 10343 bp, 6 predicted proteins | sample PeaSoiSIISIP2007_FD_187696 | JGI IMG/M metagenome (GOLD analysis project Ga0209415, IMG submission 187696) | Peat soil microbial communities from Weissenstadt, Germany - SII-SIP-2007 (SPAdes) (version 2) | ecosystem: Environmental > Terrestrial > Soil > Wetlands > Peat | place: Germany...
CTCGAACTCGCCACGCCGGACTACGAGCCGCAGACCCACTACCAACAGGTCCGCGATGCTTGGCATGGTCTGCGAACGCCCGACGGGCGGTGATGGGCGAGCGGGCGTGCGCTCCGGCCGCGCAGGTGTCGCATTGTTTCCGCGGCGGACTTCGGGTATCGCCGTGGACATGCGACGTCTGTTTGCCGCGTTGTTGTTGACCGGGCTCGTCACGGCGGCGCCCGTGACCGCGAGCTACGCCCTGACGCCGGCGCAATCCGCCGCGCTTGCCGCCAGGGCCAGGGCGGACGCGGTGGCGCGGACGAAAGCGCAGCAGGCCGTCAGGGCGCGCACCGAGGCGCTGGCGGCGAAGGCCAGGGCGGATGCCGCGGCAAAGAGCAAGGCGACCGTCCAGGTGAAGCTGAATGTCCGCGCCGAGACCAGACGCAGGATCGCGGCCGCCGACACGGCGGCGAAGCTCCACCGGCAGGTGGTCGCCACGCGGGCGGCTCCGAACGTACACCCGGGCGCCAAGCCCGATGGGCATCCGCCGGGAAACCCGGCCGGCGAGCATCGATCCTCCCATCATCCGATGCACGCGCATCAGGTGACCGGGCGGAATGGTGCGTCGGCGAGAGCTGCGTCGGCGCACGGGCGTTAGATCAGCCGCGGCTTCGACGGCGGCATTCCCCGTCCCGCTCCGGGGTCACGCCGGTGCCGCGGCTTCAAATATCCACGATCAGTCCACGGCCGCGGTCTCCCGGGCCTGCCGGGCGACCGCGCCGCGCCTCGGCGACCGCCGCGAGAACACCCAGATCAGCACCGGCAGCACCACCAGGATGAGCACCGGCGCCAGCATCATGCCGCCGACCACGACCACGGCGAGCGGCCTCTGCACCTGGGATCCGATGCCGGTCGATACCGCCGCCGGCAGCAGCCCGATGCCGGCGATGACGCAGGTCATGACCACCGGACGCATCTGCAACTCGCCGGTGCGCAGGATCGCCGTGGTCCGGTTGACGCCGCGCTCGACGATCTGGTTGAACTGCGCCAGCACGATGATGCTGTCCATCACCGAGATGCCGAACAGCGCGATGAAGCCGATGGCCGCCGAGACGCTGAACGGCGTGCCGGTCACCGCCAGCGCAAATATCCCGCCGATCAGCGCCATCGGGATCACGCTCAACCCGAGCAGCGTGTCGACGATCGACGAAAAATTGACGTAGAGCAGCAGCGCGATGAGGCCGATGGCGATCGGCACCACGACCTTGAGGCGCTCGATGGCGTCCTGCAGGTTGCCGAACTCGCCGACCCATTCGAGGCGATAGCCCCCCGGCAGCTGGACCTGCTCGTTGACCTTCTGCTGCACTTCCAGCACCGCGCTTCCCAGGTCGCGCCCGCGCACGCTGAACTTGATCGGGAGATAGCGTTCCTGCTGCTCGCGGTAGATGAACGAGGCGCCGGACACGATGTTGATGGTGGCGACCTCGCTCAACGGAATCTGGATGACGCCGCTGCCGCTCGGATTCTGCGCGCCGACCGTGATGTTGCGGATCGTCTCCAGGCTCTTGCGATACTCCGGCGCCAGCCGCACCCGCATGTTGAAGTGGCGGTCGCTGCCGTACTCGTAGAGGTCGCCCGCCGCCTGGCCGCCGATCGCGGTCTGTACCGTGGTGTTGATGTCGCCCGGGGCGAGCCCGTAGCGGGCCGCCTTGGCGCGATCGATGTCGATCTGCACGGTCGGCTGTCCGAGCGAGGTGAACACCGCGAGATCGGTGATGCCGGGCACCGTGGACATCACGGCCTTGATCCGCTCCGCCGTGGCGGTCAGCACCTTGAGCTCCGACCCGAACAGCTTGACCGAGTTCTCGCCCTTCACGCCCGACACCGCCTCCTCGACGTTGTCCTCGATGTATTGCGAGAAATTGAACTCGACCCCCGGGAACGCGGCCTCGAGCTTCGCCGACATGTCCTTGGTCAGGGCCTCCTTGTCGACGCCGACCGGCCATTCGCTCTGCTGCTTCAGCGGCACGAAGAACTCGGCGTTGAAGAATCCGGTGGCGTCGGTCCCGTCGTCCGGGCGTCCCTGCTGGGACACCGTCGTGACCACTTCCGGAAACGTGCCGATGACGCGGCGCATGCGATTGACGTAGTCGTTGCCGGCCTCCAGCGATATCGACGCCGGCATGGTGGCGCGGATCCACAGATTGCCTTCCTCGAGCTTGGGCAGGAACTCGAGCCCGAGCGTTCGCACCGCCAGGAAGGCGCCGACGAGGAGCAGGCCGGCGAATCCCAGCGTGATCGCCCGGTGGGTGACCGCGAAATTGAGCAGCGGCCGGTAGACGCGGCGCAGCCCGCGGATGAAGAACGTCTCCTTCTCCTCCACCAGCGCCGGCAGCAGCAGCGAGCACAGCGCCGGGGAGACCGTGAAGGTCGCGAGCAGCCCGCCGGCGATCGCATAGGCGTAGGTCTTCGACATCGGGCCGAAGATATGGCCCTCGACGCCGCTCAGCGTGAACAGTGGCACGAAGCCCGCGATGATGATCGCGGCCGAGAAGAAGATCGCCCGGCTGACGCGGCGCGCCGCTTCGTAGATGGTGGAGAGCTTGCCGGTCAGGTCGGAGCCGTGGTCCTCCTGCCGCGAGGAGAATTGCTCGGCGAGATGCAGATAGATGCTCTCCACCATGATGACGGTGGCATCGACGATGAGGCCGAAATCGATGGCGCCGACCGAGAGCAGGTTCGCCGACTCGCCCTGGATCACCAGGATGCCGATGGCGAAGAACAGCGCGAACGGAATGGTCGCCGCCACGATGATGGCGCTGCGCAGGTTGCCGAGCGACAGCCACTGCAGGATGAACACCAGCACGATGCCGAGCAGCATGTTGTGCAGGACGGTGGTGGTCGTCGTGTTGATCAGGGCGCGGCGGTCGTAGATCCGCTCGATGCGCACGCCCGGGGGCAGCAGGCCGCCGGCGTTGATCTTGTTGATCTCGGCCGACACGCGCTCGATCGTCGGCATGCTCTGCTCGCCGCGCCGCATCAGCACGATGCCCTGCACGATGTCGTCGTCGTCGTCCTGGCCGACCACGCCGAGGCGGGGCTGGAAGCCGATCGACACCTCGGCGACGTCGCGGATCAGGACGGGGACGCCGTTCTGCTGGGTCAGCATCGTGTTGCGGATGTCGTCGATCGTGCGGATCAGGCCGACGCCGCGCACCACGGCGGCCTGCTCGCTGATGTTGAGGGTCTGGCCGCCGACGTTGATGTTGGAATTGTTCAGCGTCTGCACGAGCTGCGGCAGGGTCAGCCCGTAGGCCTGCAGCTTGATGAGGTCGACCGAGACGTCGTAGGCCTTGGTGCGGCCGCCGAATCCGGTCACGTCGATGACGCCGGGCACCGCCTTGAACCGGCGCTGCAGGATCCAGTCCTGCAGCGTCTTGAGGTCGGTCACGCTGTAGCCCGGCGGCCCGACGACCTTGTAGCGCATGATCTCGCCGATTGGGCTCCACGGCGAGATCTGCGGCGCCGCGTTGTTGGGCAGCGGCGGCAGCTGCGACAGGCGGTTCAGCACCTTCTGCTCGGCCTGCTCGTAGGTGTAGTCGAAGGTGAACTGCAGCTTGACGTCGGAGAGCCCGAACAGCGAGATCGTCCGCATGACGTTGAGGTGCGGGATGCCGGCGAGCTGCACCTCGAGCGGGATCGTGATGTAGCGTTCCATCTCCTCGGCGGACTGGCCGGGACTCTGCGTGATGATGTCGACCAGCGGCGGCACCGGATCCGGATAGGCCTCGATATTGAGCCTGGTGAAGGCGATGAAGCCGGCCGCGAGCAGCCCGAGGAAGATCACGACGACCAGCACGCGCTGGCGCAGGGCGAAGCCGATGACCGCGTTCATGACCGGACCTTCACCTCGTGACGCCCCGGGCGGCGCATCGGCGCATCACCCTTCGCCGCCGGCGGCGCGATCGATGAACACGCTGCCCCTGGTGACGATCTTCTCTCCGGCCTGCAGGCCCTTCGCCGCCTGCACGAAATTGCCGGTGCCCAGGCCCGGCTCGAAGCGGCGAAGCTCGAGCGACCTGTCGTCCGTCGCGACCCAGACGTGGGCGACGTCGCCCTCGTAGATGATGGCCTCGCGCGGCACCGCCGGCGCCATGACCTCGTCGCTGGTGAAGATGCTGACGCTGGCGAACATCTCGGGCTTCAGCATCCGGTCGGGATTGTCGACGGTGGCGCGCACGAGCAGCCGCCGGGTGGCCGGATCCATCGCGGTCGCCACGTATTTCATCTTCGCCGTGAAGGTGCGGGCGGGAGCCGCGAGGACGCGGAATTCGACGGCCTGGCCGGGATGGATCTTGAGCGAGTCGGTCTCGCGGACGTTGGCGACCACCCAGACGGTCGACAGATCGCCGACCACGAAGACCGGATCGCCGGCCGGATCGCTGGCGCCGCTGGTGATGAACTGGCCGGGGCCGACCTTGCGCTGCACCACGGTGCCGGCGATCGGCGAATTGATCGGCGTATCCGGGTTGATCCGGCCGGTCTTCTCGAACGCGTTGAGCTCCTCCTCGGTCTTGGCGAGAATGCGCAGCCGGTTGCGGACCGCCTCGAGCGCGATCTCCGCCGTGCGCAGGTTGTCCTGTGCGGCGATCAGGTCGCCCTGGGACTGCTGCCAGTCCTTCAGCGGGACCGCCTTGGCGTCGTAGAGGTCGTGCTGCCGCTTCTCGTTGATCTGCGCCAGCTTGTTCTGGGAGCGCGCCGTCTCCAGTCCGGCCAGCGCGGTGATGAAGTCGTTCTGCGCCTGCACCATGTCGGTCGCCTCGATGGCGAACAGCAGCTGGCCCCGCTCGATGGTGTCGCCCGGCTCGGCCGCGATCCGCGTGACCCGGCCCGAATAGGGCGAGAACACCGGCGTCGAGCGGTTCTCGTCGACCGCGATCTTGCCGTCGGTGACGAGCTCGGAGCGGAACGGCTTCTGCTCGATCTGCTCGATCGTCAGCCCGGCCCACTGCGCATCGGTCGGATAGAATGCGCCGGGCCGCTTCTTCGCCTGGCTCGACGGCTCGTGCTCGACCTTCTCGGCTCCGTCGAGGCGCGTCTTCGACCACAGGAAGCCGGCGCCGACCGCCGCGGCGATCAGGAGCAGCATGATCGGTGCGCGCACCCGAGACTTGGTGCGAGCCCTCAGCCCGGCAGGTCGTGATTGGTGGTCCGTCATGCCGTGATCGCTGCTCTCGAGAAACTCACGCCGTGCCGCCGGAGCGCTGCTATCCGCCGCGGTGCTGCACTGCAAAAACCGGACCGCATCTTCACCACGGCGCTCGACCGGAGCAAGCTCAGCTCGCGCAGAACCTCGACCGACGCCGAGTCGTGACAGCAAAGACGAAGCAAAGGCAACCCCGACATCCTGTTGTTTGGGCACATACACCGGCGAGACCGATGGTGCTGCGACGATCGGAGAGGACAGCAGACCAGCGTGGGCACCCCCACGGCTGACCCGACATATCATCAAATCGTGTCGAACCGCTTACGGAGCCTCGCCCTCGCGACTCCGCGGGCGATGCCGGGGGAGGCTCGCGGGACGCCGGTCACCTGCAAAGCGGCCCCTCGATCCGATCGCGATCAGGCGCGCGGCCGAAGCATGTCTATACGGAGGGCCAGGTAAATTCTCGATGCGCATTCGCGCGCTTCGCCATCAACATCGCATAAACCCGTCTGCCCGGGGATCGCCGGGACGGCCGTTGCCCGACCTGCGGAGCGTCGCAAACAGCGCCGTCCGCACGCGAGAGTTGCAAAGATCTGCGCCAAGCGGTGGGGCCGGGAGGGGGCGCGGGGTTACGCCAGAGCGGGGAATCCGCCGTTGACGACGATGACAAAGGCCGCCACCGCGGCCAGGGCAAATCCGATCAAGGTCCAGGTCTTGTATCCGTGCTCATCCTGCGGCTTCCGGAACAATTGAACCAGCAGGAAAACACAAACCGCGATCCCGATCGCGCCGCGGACAAAATCTGCCGCCGCGAGGTGCGTGAATACGGCGCTGCTCATGCTGCCGGGCAGGCTGATGCGGGCCGTCACCAGCATGACGACGATCAGAAAAATCGAGCGGAAAAGCGTGCCGGCGATTTTCCACGAGATCGGAACCGACTCCCGCTGAGTCGCCGCAGGGGCCTCCCCGGCATTCTCAACGCCGACGTATCTCATTGATTTTCCGCATCTTTCCGTTCATTCCAACCAGTTCCATGGCGACCGGCGATGGCCACGGCACCGATGATGAGTAAGGCACGAAAATGGTGCAAAAAGAAGCATTAATTTCGCATTACTTTCAGTGAGTAAATGCATGTCGATGAATCTCGCGGGGAGTGCCGGCCCGGCTGCCGGCCCGCCGGCCGTCTTTCCAGACTCGACCGAACAAGCGGCGCCGGATTCATGGGGTTTCGCGGGAGTGCCGGGATTTTTCGGGAGGGCGCGCCTGTCATCCGTACGGCAGCCGGCGCGATCCGTCGCATTCACGCCGCCGGGCCGCTGGGGACAGTCCGATATCGCCTTTTATTTATGCCGTGTTTACGCTTATCGGCAGAAACGTATTTCGAATAGAAAAGCGGCCTGCACAAATTAGCGGCGAATGTCGGAACGAAAACCGGTTTCCCCGTTGCGGCGTGCGTTCTATAGCGGGGCTGCGACATCCGTCATGAGGATGTCATCCTCGCCGCAGCAAGAGGGGGAGATCAGGCACGCCTCGGCATGCCGCTGTCCTCTTTCGCCGACAGGGCGGACGCCGCATGGTGAACTATTTCTCGCTGCCGCTGACGGCGCGCCGGGCGCTCACCCCCAACATCTGGGACGTCGTCGCATTCTCGCTGATCATCGCCGGCTTCGTCCTGGTGGCGCACGAGGCGCGGGTCACCACGCTGCCGCTCGCCGTGATCGACGCGGTGCCGGTCTCGCTCGACCCCACGAACCTGCCCGACTATGCGCTGCGCACCATGATGCGGATGGTCGCCGCCATCGTCGCGTCCCTGGTGTTCACGCTGAGCTACGCGACGCTCGCCGCCAAGAGCCGCCGCGCCGAGCTGGTGCTGATCCCGATCCTCGACATCCTGCAATCGGTGCCGGTGCTGGGCTTCCTGTCGTTCACGGTGGCGTTCTTTCTCGGGCTGTTCCCCGGCCGGGTGCTCGGCGCGGAATTCGCCGCCATCTTCGCGATCTTCACCAGCCAGGCCTGGAACATGACGTTCAGCTTCTACCAGTCGCTGCGCACCGTGCCGCGCGACCTGGAGGAGGCGGCGATGAGCTTCCGGCTGTCGGGCTGGCAGAAGTTCTGGCGGCTCGAGGTGCCGTTCGGCATGCCCGGGCTGGTCTGGAACACCATGATGTCGATGTCGGGCGGCTGGTTCTTCGTGGTCGCCTCGGAGGCGATCTCGGTCGGCGACACCACGATCACGCTGCCGGGCATCGGCTCCTACGTGGCGCTCGCCATCAAGGAGAAGAACCTGGGGGCGGTTGGGTTCGCGGTGCTGACCATGTTCGTGGTGATCATGCTCTACGACCAGCTGCTGTTTCGCCCGATCGTCGCCTGGGCGGAAAAGTTCCGGTTCGAGCAGACCGCCGCCCAGGAGGTGCCGGCCTCGTGGGTGCTCGACATGTTCCGCCGGGCGCGGGTGTGGGGCCGCATCAGCGCCCCGTTCGCCAGCCTGATCCGCTGGATCGCCGGCCGGCGGATCGCGCTTCCCTCCGGCGTCCGGCAGGTGCTGCGCTTCGACGCCAGCCCGCGGGTCGCACGGGTGATCGACGGACTCTGGCTGGTGCTCGTGCTCCTGGCGGCGGGCTCGGCGGCCTGGGAGGTCGCGACCTTCGTCCGCACCACCCTGACGCTCACGGACGTCGGCCAGGCGGTGCTCGCCGGCAGCGCGACGCTGCTGCGGGTGATCGTGCTGATGGTGCTCGCGACCCTGATCTGGGTTCCGATCGGCGTGTGGGTCGGGCTGCGCCCGAGGCTGGCGCAGAAGGTGCAGCCACTGGCGCAGTTCCTCGCCGCCTTTCCGGTCAACCTGGTGTTTCCGGTGGTCGTCGTCGGCATCGTGCGCTTCCGCCTCGACCCCGACATCTGGCTGAGCCCGCTGATGGTGCTCGGCACCCAGTGGTACATCCTGTTCAACGTGATCGCCGGCGCCAGCACGTTTCCCAGCGACCTCAAGGAGGTGGCGGCGAATTTTCGCCTCCGGGGCTGGCAGTGGTGGTTCAAGGTCATTTTGCCCGGGGTGTTTCCCTATTACATAACGGGGGCGATCACGGCGTCGGGCGGATGCTGGAACGCCAGCATCGTCGCCGAGGTGGCGAGCTGGGGTGACACCAAGCTGAGCGCGACCGGCCTCGGCGCCTACATTGCGCATGCGACCGAGGACGGTGACTATCCGCGGATCGTGCTGGGCATCGCCGTGATGTCGCTCTATGTCGTGCTGTTCAACCGCGTGCTGTGGCGGCCGCTCTATGGTTTCGCGGAGCGCCGGCTGCGGCTCGCGTAGCCGGCTACAATCTTCCGCCAGACCTGGGAGTTGCCATGCTCGAAACCACCGCCAAGGCGCCGCTGATCGAGGTCCGCGGCGTCTGCCAGAGCTATCCGCGGGCGGACAACAACGACCTCGTGGTCCTCGAGCAGGTCGACCTGACCCTGCGCCAGGGTGAGATCGTCGGGCTGCTGGGGCGCAGCGGCTCCGGAAAATCCACCCTGCTGCGCATCATCGCCGGCCTGACCAGCCCGACCCGCGGGGCGGTGGTCTGTCACGGCCAGTCGGTCAGCGGGCCGACGCTCGGCGTCGCCATGGTGTTCCAGACCTTCGCGTTGTTCCCCTGGCTCACCGTGCTGGAGAACGTCGAGCTCGGGCTGGAGGCGATCGGGGTCGAGAAGGCCGAGCGCCGCCGCCGGGCGCTGTCGGCGATCGACCTGATCGGCCTCGACGGCTTCGAGTCCGCCTATCCGAAGGAGCTGTCCGGCGGCATGCGCCAACGCGTCGGCTTCGCCCGGGCGCTGGTGGTGCACCCCGAGCTGCTGCTGATGGACGAGCCGTTCTCCGCGCTCGACGTGCTCACCGCCGAGACCCTGCGCACCGATCTGATCGACCTGTGGGGCGACGGCAAGCTGCCGATCAAGGCGATCCTCATGGTGACCCACAACATCGAGGAGGCGGTGCTGATGTGCGACCGCATCCTGGTGTTCTCGTCCAACCCGGGCCGCGTCGAGGCGGAGTTCCGGGTCGACCTGCCGCATCCGCGCAACCGCCTCGACTCCTCGTTCCGCCGGCTGGTCGACACGGTCTACACCCGGATGACCCAGCGCAAGGACGCCCGCGCGACGGCGCGTGCCGCCGCGCTCGGCGGCGGGATCGGCGTGCAGCTGACCCACGTGTCCTCGAACGTGCTGTCCGGGCTGATCGAGGCGATCGCGGCGCAGCCGTTCAACGGCAAGGCCGATCTGCCGCATCTCGCCGACGACCTGCAGCTCGAGATCGACGAGCTGTTTCCGATCACCGAGGCGCTGCAGCTGCTGCGCTTCGCCGAGGTCGAGGCCGGCGACATCCAGCTCACCGAGGCGGGCAAGCGCTATGCCCAGCTCGACATCGACGGCCGCAAGCGGCTGGTCGCCGAGCGCCTGCTCATCTACGTGCCGCTGATCGGCCTGATCCGCCGCGTCCTCGAGGAGCGTCCCTCGCACCACGCCCCGGCCTCGCGCTTCCGCGAGGAGCTCGAGGACTACATGTCGGAGGAGCAGGCCGACGAGACCCTGAAGGCGGTGGTGTCGTGGAGCCGGTTCGCCGAATTGTTCGCCTACGACGAGCAGAGCCAGCAGTTCAGCCTGGAGAACCCGGCGTGAGGGCAGGGGGTGTTTCGGCCGCAGACGGCATGAAGCGCAGCGCATGCGGGAGCAGCCATGCGATGCTGCAGTGCCGCTTCCGGATTTCATCCGGGCTACGGAAGAGTTGCGGATCTCAGGGAACGGGATGACGTTGCAGGTCGGGCAGACGAGCGCCCACCCGCTGGAAGCGGGCGATTGCGGGCTTGTTGCGGGTCTTGACCCAATCCGGACCATTCAGTCCCAGCCCTCGTTGGCGCTCTTCGTGGGCGGGAGGTCCGCGGTCCATCCGGCAGCGGCCGGAACGGGAGGGTGAGGGCAGGTGCGCTCAGTGCACAAAAGCAGACTGATGCTGCACCACCAACAGCTTCAGCCGACACTGGTCGGCAGGTCACACAAGAGTTTTAGCCAGTGCCCAGGTCGTCCGAATACCCGGCCTTCAGGCGAGACCACTGGGCGGTGGGACGTCCATCAGTACGGAAATTTTGCTTGCCAGTAAACCGTTGGGGCCAGC
>Ga0209415_10020283_pt1 | contig 10343 bp, 6 predicted proteins | sample PeaSoiSIISIP2007_FD_187696 | JGI IMG/M metagenome (GOLD analysis project Ga0209415, IMG submission 187696) | Peat soil microbial communities from Weissenstadt, Germany - SII-SIP-2007 (SPAdes) (version 2) | ecosystem: Environmental > Terrestrial > Soil > Wetlands > Peat | place: Germany...
TTGAGACCTATGCGGCACGACTGAAGTCATGCCCTGACGCTTATCGGCTAACAAAAGTCAATTTTGCAAGAGGCTCGAGTGATCGTGTTTATTTCGATATTGGGGGACCGCCAAGGGTATCTTGAAAGAACACTGTGGAACCCCTGACTAAGTCGGCATTTTGAAGGGTACGGGCTTTAGCCCCTGAGGGAATGCTTTCTTCAATCACCTGTACTTGTTCAGAGGTTCGCTGTACTGCTCCACACTTCACCGAAATGGTGAAATCATCAATGTGGCAACCCTTGTTGGTTTGAAACAGTTGGCCATTCTGACCTGGTTTCAATTGCTGTCTTTAGGCTAATTCGTCCACGCGCGGCGTGTTCCGCGCCAATGCGCTATGCTGGTTTCCGGTGAGAGGCGCAATTTTTGACGGATCAATCCCAACCAAATGCGATACGGCGCGAGGTGTGCGTCCTCGGAGTCGTACAGGGCGTTGGCTTTCGTCCCTTCGTCTACCGGCTCGCGCGGGAAGAGGCGCTGTCCGGCTTCATCGGCAACGATACCGACGGCGTGACCATCGAAGTGCAAGGCCCGTCCGCGCGCGTGGATGATTTTCTGTTGCGCTTGCGCGTTGAAGCTCCGTCCATGGCCCGCATCGATGCAATCTCCGTGCGCGAGATACCAGTCACTCCCGCTGGGCCTCTGGAGTTTCATATCATTTCCAGCACCGTCAACGGCCGCGTCAGCACCGGCATTCCCGCTGATGCCGCCACCTGTCCCGACTGCCTGCGTGAACTCCTCGATCCCACCGACCGCCGCTACCGCTATCCCTTTCTGAACTGTACCAACTGCGGTCCGCGCTTCACCATCACGCGGCGCATTCCCTACGACCGTCCGCAGACTTCAATGGCGCGCTTCCCCATGTGCGCGACCTGCCAGCGTGAGTACGACGATCCCGCCAATCGACGCTTTCACGCGCAGCCCAATGCCTGCTGGCAATGTGGTCCGCAAGTTACGCTGATCGCGGACGCCGAGACTGATTCAAGTAAAGCCCCGATCACCGGCGAACAGGCTGTTGCGCAGACGATTCAGATGCTTGCCGAGGGACGGATCGTCGCCATCAAAGGCATCGGCGGCTTTCATCTCTGCGTGGATGCGACCAACGAAATCGCAGTGATGCGCCTGCGCGAGCGCAAGCATCGCTACGGAAAGCCGCTGGCCGTGATGGTGCGGGATTTGGATGCGGCGCGGGCCGTCTGCGCGCTCACTGCAGCGGAAGAGTCGTTGCTCCTGTCGCCTGCGCGCCCCATTGTGCTGGCGCGCAGGCGTGCCGCCAACGGCATCGCGGCCTCCGTTGCGCCGGGCATTCCCTGGCTGGGAATCTTTCTTCCCTATGCGCCGTTGCAGCATCTTTTGTTTGCCGATGTGCGCCTGCGCGCGCTGGTGATGACCTCGGCCAACCTCAGCGAAGAGCCGATTGCAATCGACAACGATGAGGCGTGTGCGCGTCTGCACGGAATTGCCGACGCGTTTCTGTTGCATGATCGCGAAATCCTGCAACGCTGCGATGATTCGGTGACCGCAGTGGTCGATGGCGCGCCGCAATTGCTGCGCAGGGCGCGGGGATTCGTGCCGCTGGGCATCGAGTTACCTTTTGACGCGCCGCCCATGCTGGCCGTCGGCGGGCACCTCAAAAATGTCTTTGCGCTGGCGCGTGGCCACCGCGTATATCAGAGCCAGCACCTGGGCGATCTGGAAAGCCCGCAGGGGCTTGACTTCTTTCGCGAGTCGCTCGATCACCTGATGCGCACCTTCGAGATTGAGCCGGAGGCGGTTGCGCACGATCTGCATCCGGGCTACCTGTCCACGCAGTGGGCGCGCGCTTGGGCCGCCGAGCGCGGCTTGCCGCTGCTTCCCGTGCAGCATCATCACGCGCACATCGCCGCTTGCATGGCTGAGCACGCGCTCACCGCGCCGGTGATCGGACTGGCGCTGGACGGAACCGGCTACGGGAGCGATGGAAAGATCTGGGGCGGGGAAGTGCTCCTCTGCGGGCCGCGCGATTTCGAGCGTTTTGCTCACCTTGACTATGTGCCCATGCCGGGTGGAGAAGCCGCAATTCGCGAGCCGTGGCGCATGGCGCTCGGCGTCTTGCATGCGGCTGATTTTGATGTACTCGACCCGGCGCTGTTGCATCTGATCGGCGCCACGGCACAGGAGGCGCAGGTGCTTCAGCGCATGATCCAGCGCGGCGTGAATGCTCCGCTGACCTCCAGTTGCGGGCGGCTCTTCGATGCGGCGGCGGCGCTGGCGTTGGGGCGGCGCGTGGTGGATTACGAGGCGCAGGCCGCAATCGAGTTGGAGGGAATCGCAGTCGATGAACACGACTCCGGCGCGGGCTACGCAATGGAACTGCTGGGCGGCGATTGGGCGCGGCGCGAGCCGTTGCGCATCTGTGCCGCTCCGCTGTGGCGCGCTCTGGTTGCCGATCTGCGCGCTGGCGTGAGCAAGCCGAAGATCGCCACGCGCTTTCATGCAGGCGTGGCCGCAGGCTTTGTGCAGGCTGCGCAGCGCGCGCGGTCCGCAACCGGAACTTCGCAGGTAGCCCTTAGCGGCGGCTGTATGCACAATCGGCGCTTGGCGCGTCTGCTGCGCCTCGGCCTGGAGGCAGAGGGATTCACCGTCTACCAGCACCGCAACGTCAGTCCCGGCGACGGCGGCCTCAGTTACGGTCAGATCGCCGTCGCCGCCGCGTTGCGGACAGCCAAGTAGCATTATGCTTCCATGAATGCATGAGTCAGCCAGTCAAATTGTCGGATGCGTTGGTGCTGGATGCCCGGATTGCCGCCGAAGCGCAGGAGCGCTCGATAGCCGGGCAGGTCGAGTTCTGGGCCAAGTTGGGGCGGTCTGTTGAGTTGCTGCTGGACGGGCGGCAGGTGCTGGCTTTGTGTCGAACGGTGGGAGTGACCCCTTTGTCTGAACTGGTCGAGTTGGCGGAGTCGCCGAAGGGGCACGAGATGCTGAAAAACCACTTGGACAGCGAGCCATATCCCCACTTTGAGGCTCATTCCACCCAACCAGGATTGCTGGTGCGCATCGATGAAAATGGCTCGCGCACTGTAGGCCGGTTTGTGAATCGGGCGTTCATTCCTGTCGTGGTTGAAGTCGCACAGGACGAGCAGTCCGTAGCTCAGGTTCAAAGCGTAAACCAGAGCCAGGTGGCATGAAGGCGATTCTTGATCAACGTCCAATCGTCGTAGTGATCGCGGGACCAAACGGAGCTGGCAAATCCACCTATTACAAAGCTTTCCTGCGGTCCTCCGGTTTGCGCTTCGTCAATGCCGATTTGATTGCTGCTGATTTGCGGACCAATGAATACAGTGCGGCCAAGTTAGCGGATAATTTGAGGCGTCAACTGATCGAGCAGCGCGAGAGTTTCATCTTTGAAACGTTTTTATCCGATCCAGTCGGCGATAAGATTGAGTTTTTGAAGGAAGCGGAACGATCCGGCTATTCGGTAGTTATGTTTTTCATCGGGATTGAAGGGCCGGAGGTTTCGGATCTACGAGTAACCATGAGGGTTTTGAAAGGCGGCCATGATGTTCCGTCTGCCAAAATTATTCAGCGGTATCCGCGCGTGATGAACAATTTGAAACGGGCGCTTGCTGAACTGTCTCATGTGCGGGTGTACGATAATGGTGATCTGAAACAGCCGTACAGGAAGGTAGCTATCAAGCAAAATGGGGAAAAGATCGAGTTATATGCGCCTACTCCTGAGTGGTTGTGCGCTGTGTTACCGGGAAAATAGATAGATCTGCTACTTGACTCAAACGAAATTAACTTCGACGCAATGAAAGGGCGCGATCATCCCCACGCCCTTTCATTGCTATTGCCTTAGTGTGACTTATCTCAAGATTTCCGCGTCGCCTTCTTCCTCACCGCCTTAGCCTTCACTGTTTTCCCCGCCTTCTTCGTCGGCTTGGTCGGTTTTGCGCTGCCCGCTCCCGCTGTTGCCAGCAGAGGAATCAGCTTGCTCGCAATCGGCGATCCAAGCCCCGTGCAAGCATCCCAGCCCGGTCCGGCGGGGAACGCTCCGTTGTTCCCCTGAGTAATATCGTTGAAGCCCTTCGCCGCCTTGCTGGCATAGATGGCCGGTTGAATGAAGCCCACCTGCGTGCCCAACTGCTGATTGGCCACCGCAATCAAACCTGCCCACAGCGGTGCGACGGCGCTGGTGCCGCCGATCACCGTGGTCTGGCCATCCACGCGAATCACATAGCCTGTCGAGGGGTCTGCATCTCCGGAAACGTCCGGTACTCCGCGTCCGCCGGTGCTCACGCTGGGCGCGGGAACGTTCGCGTTGGCCTGCCAGGCGGGCAGCGCAAAGACGTTGCTGACGCCGCCGCCGGTTGCGCCTTCGCTGGTGGCCAGTTCGTTCCACGCTACCTCGGAGGTGATCGTCGCGCCGCTGGCCACCAGCTTGGTGCCTCCGCAGGCCAGCACGTGCGGGCTGGAGGCCGGGAAGTCCACGTTGTTGCCCGTGCCGCCGTCCGTCGAGCCGTCATCGCCGGCCGCTGCGGTGATGGTGATGCCCAGCGCGGCCGCCGACTGCGCTGCCGCATCCAGCGCGGTCATCGATTGCTGCGTCCAACTCGATTCCGGCCCGCCCCAACTGATCGAAATCACGCTCGGCTTGTTGGTTGCATCGTGCACGGCTGTGGTGATCGCGTCGATGAAGCCCTGGTCGGTGTTGGGCGCAAAGTAGACCGCGAGCTTGGCACCCGGTGCAACCGCTGCGGCGATTTCAATGTCCAGCATCACTTCGCCGTCCGCGCCGTTGGCATTCGAGGGCTTGTTCTTGCCGCTGTTGACCGGCACAGCGACGATGCTGGGGGCGCTGCGCCCGAGGGTTTTGAAGTAGGCGGTAAGGTCGGCCGCGCGGTAGCCGCCGCCGAGTTCGATAATGCCGATGGTCTGGCCCGCGCCGCTGGCCGTGCTGGGAAACTGATAGGCTTCGGCGACCTGGACGGGGGTATAGCCGCCGAGTGGGGCTGCTTTTTTCGCGTCAGGCCTGTGCAGGCGAAAGTGGGGCTTGGTCTGGGGTCGATTGTCCAGGCCAAGCACCGCCTCCACAGCTCCTTGCAGCGACTCCGGCAGGTGAATGCCGCCCTCGCGCACGCGGTACTCCGCGTCGCCGATGCTCTTCTGCGTCAACTCCACGCCAAAAGCCTTTTGCAGGTCAGCGACCGTGCCTGTCAGTTGCACGGTGCGGCGCAGGGCATCCTCCGCAACCGTCAGGTTGTACTCGCGCGCAAAGCCGCGCAGCAGCTTCAGCGCGTCGGGATCGGCCGAGTGACGCCGTTTGAATTCGGTTGGGCTGATGCGCGCCGGACCAGCCGAGCGCCCGCCGCGCCGATTGATCTTCAGCGGCTCCTTGCGCTTGACGATCACCGAGACGGTCAGCTTGGTTTTGGACGGCGTGGCCTTGATGTGAACAGCAGTCGGGGCGGCAGCTTTTTCACTGCCAGCCAGAAGCACGCGGCGTTGCTCCGCGAAGCGGGGGGACTTTGCCATGGTAGACCTCGTTTATGTTCCGAGCGCATTTTCGTGCGTACCTTCGGATAACTCGAAATCATAATCGTTCTGCCTGCAATTACATGCAAAAATCTTCAAGAGCAGGGCAATCGCATTTGAAATTTGCTCAGGTAGATGAAGGGTACGGGCTTTAGCCCGTACATAAAGCCCGCACATTCTTGGGGCTTTAGCCCCTGAGGGCCTGCATTTGGGGAGAGTTGTTATCGATGTACTGAGGAGCATCCTGCTGGTTCCACGAAGGCGAGAGTCTGTGCTCTTATCCGCGCTAAAGCCCCCGTCTTTTTAGCTCATTTCTGTACGGGCTGAAGCTCATACCCTTCAACGATTGGAATGCGATTGCCCTGCTTCTACAGGCGTTATTTACGCGAAATCCCGCGCAGAACGCAGAAAAAACACTTCGTCCGAAGCCGCGTTTTCCGCCAAAACCATCAAGTTTATTATCAAAGTAGTTACTCCCCCTACGATTTCCCCGCTCCAGCCGCAAGGATTGTGATTCCGCACGTCTCTCCGCCTTCCGCTCGCCTCGACGCGGGCAATTGGCCTGCGGTAAAATGACCCATTCAATGCAACCAACTGCGGCGCTCCTTTCGTCGCTAAAAAGGCAAGAGTCAAGATGCGTCTTTCCGTCGTCGCGCGCAGTGTTTTACTTCTTTTGGTCTCAGCCTCTCCCGCGTTGCTGCGGGCGCAGTTCGATCCGCCCAGCGTGGATGAACTCAAGATGACCGCCGATCCCAAAGCGCCCGGGGCCGCCGCCGTCTACCTGTTTCGCGAAGAGTCGACTGACGACATCGGCCATACTCAGACGTACTACGTGCGCATCAAGGTCCTTGCCGAAAAGGGCAAGGAACTGGCCACGGTTCGCCTCCCTTACGACAGTGACAGGTTCAAGGTGACCGATATTGTGGGACGCACCATTCATGCCGACGGAACCATTTATTCACTGACCGTCAAGCCGACGGATTTGATGGAGATCAAGACCAAAGACTTTCAAATCAATGAGACCGTCTTTAATCTGCCCAACGTCGATGTCGGCAGTGTGTTGGAATACCGGATGAAACTACACTACGTCGGCATGGATTACTACTCGCCTACTTGGGAGATTCAACAGCCTTACTTTGTGCGCAAGGCGCACTTTTCCTTTCGCACCGACAGGAACCAGATGTATACCATGAAGATCGATTCCGATGCCAAGGTGATAAAAGGTAATAATGGGGTTTATGCCCTCGATTTGACGGACATTCCTCCCCTGCCCAAAGAGGATTGGATGCCGCCGCTCGATAGCTTCCGCTGGCGGGTCGAATTCGGCTTCAGTCTTGCCGGAAATGGCGTTAGATTCTGGAACTCCGAGGGAAAGTGGTGGGCCGACGGAACGATTGAGTTTGCGAATACAACCAGCACACTGAAACTTGCCGTCACTGATATCGTTGACCCTGGAGACTCGGAAAGAGTCAAGGCAGAGAAGATCTATGCTGCTGTCATGAAGATCGAGAACACTAGTTTCACGCGCGCAAAATCCAAAGCTGAACGCAAGAAGGAGAAGTTGAAAGATACCGACAGCGCGGAGATTGTCTGGAAGCAGCAGCGTGGATCGTCCAACCAGATTGCGCTGCTATACGTTGCCCTGGCGCGCGCCGCCAAGCTCAAGGCGTGGCCGATGCAGGTGGTCAATCGCGACCGAGCTCTCTTCAATTCTGGGCATCTTTCCATGGATCAGTTGGATGACTACATTGTGGTGGTCATGATCGATGGCAAGGAAGAACTCCTCGATCCGGGCCAGAAAATGTGTCCATTTGGATACTTGCACTGGAAGCATACGTTGGCTACAGGGATTCGGTTGACGGACAAAGGCACTGAGTTTGATACCACTCCGGGAGCTGCCTTCAAGAAATCGACCGAGCAGCGCATTGCAGACCTGTCGGTAGACGAAACCGGCGGAATCAGCGGTACGGTCCGCATTGTGATGACCGGTGCCAAAGCGCTGTATTGGCGGCAATTGACCCTCGAAAACGATGAGGATGAGGTAAAGAAACGCTTCAATGAGTCGCTGCGGGACGATCTTCCCGAAGGTGTGCAGGCCGACTTTCATCACTTCCTGGCGCTGCAGGATTACCAGAATAATCTGATCGCCATCGTCAATATCTCAGGCAATATCGGCAGCGCCACCGGCAAGCGCTTCTTTCTCCCCGGCCTCTTTTTTGAAGCGCGCGCCCAGCATCCGTTTGTCGCCGAAGACAAGCGCATCACTCCCATCGATGTTCACTATCCGCGCATGGAGCAGGAGGATGTAACCTATCATCTTCCCGCCGGATACAATGTCGAGAGTCTGCCGCAAACGGCCCATGTTCTCTGGGCCGACCATGCGCTGCTGAAAATCAGCGCTGGTGAAAAGGACGGCTCGGTTACCGTGCAGCGATCCATGCTGTATAACTTCACGCAACTCGACGCCAAGGAATACGACAAGATTCACGACTTCTTTCAAAAGGTCGCTACAGCCGATCAACAGCAGTTGGTGCTGGTTCGCGCCGCCGCCGCAAAAGGAAAATGAAGATGCGCTTTTCTCCGTTCTCGAATGTGATTTCCACGCGTAGCTTCGCGCTTGCCTTGCTCGTGTTCTCTTGCAGTCAAGCTCATGCGGGTTGGTTTGGAAAGTCCCAGCAGCCCGTTCCCCAGTGGGGGGTGGACGCCGCCAAGATCAAGACCCCGGACGATGTGAAGGACGCTCGTGCGGTGACTCTCTTCGATGAAACCGTGGAGATCGTCGACGCGCAGGGCCGCGCCGTCGAGCAGCGGCGCTGGGCTGTGCGGATTCTCAAGGCACAGGCGCGCGACAGAACCTGCGAGGTCGTTTTCGATGTCGATCAGAAGATCAATTACTTCCGCGCCTGGACCATTGCCGCGGACGGCAATCAGTACCAGGCTCAGGATACGGACTTTCTCGATGTGGGCGACCTCAGCGAGTCGGTGATGCTCTCCACCCAAAAGACCCGCATTGCGCATCCTCCCGCCGTGGATATGGGCGCTGTGGAGATTTGCGAGTATGAGGAGTCTGAGCCGCCCTATATGCAGGAGACGGTTTGGGGCCTTCAGGGCAGCATTCCCGTGGTCTCGCAAACGCTGGAGGTTGATCTGCCCGCCGGTCGCGCGCACTCCGAGGCATGGCACAATCATGCTTCCATCAAGCCGACGGAAGCCACTCCCAATCATCTTCGCTGGGAGTTGAAGGACGTTCCCGCCATGACCCTGCGTGACATTCCCGCCGCGCCGGATTTTGAGGCGATTTTGCCGCGCATGTCCGTGCAATGGGGCGATGCCGCAGTCGATGGAAAGGACAATCAGTGGCGCGCCATCGGTCAGTGGGTGAGTAATCTCCAGGCCGACCGTCCCACGCCTTCGCCTGAAATCACTGCCAAAGCGCAGTCGCTCATTGCTGGTGCGCCGGATTTCTATACCAAGCTCAGCCGCATCACCGAGTCCATTCAGAAGAATATTCGCTACTTCATCGTCGAGCGTGGCATTGGCGGCTTGCAGGCGAATCATGCCGCCGATATCTACCGCAACAGTTACGGCGACTGCAAGGACAAGACCACTCTGTTGATCTCCATGCTGCGCGTGGCCGGCATCAAGGCCTATTACGTGCCCACCGATCATCGCCGTGGCTTGGTCGATCCCGAGGCTCCATCCCTTGCGGGCGATCACATGATTACGGCCATCGAGATTCCCGCCGACGTGCAGGACGCGCGCCTCAAGGCGATTGTGAAAGCCAAGGACGGCAAGCGCTATCTCATCTTCGATCCCACCGATGAGCGCACCCCCGTCGGCAATCTGCGCTCTGATCTGCAAGGGGGCTACGGCATTCTTTCGGCTGATGCGGCCAGTCAGGTGATTGCTCTGCCGGTGTTGGCCCCGGATACCAACGGCACCGAGCAGGTGGGCAAGTTCTCCCTTGATGCCGACGGCGTGATCAAAGGCGCTGTCGATACCTCGCACTCCGGCCCGGAAGGTGGCGAGTTTCGCCGCTTTCTCAAGTACACCGACGCCAAGGAGCGGCGCGAGTTCTGGGAGCATTACGTTGGCGAGTCGTTGGCCGGCGTAACGCTGGATACATTCGAATTCACAGAAACCTCCGCGCTGGACAAGCCGCTCGAGTTTCATTACAAGGTGACCGCGCCGCAGTACGCGCATCATGCCGGTACCCTGCTGCTGGTGCGTCCGCGTGTGATCGGCACATTGGCGCAGCCCTTCAACGACAAGCCCCGCACCGTCGACTTTGACCTGAACGCGACCGGCCGCTGGCATGACAGCTTCGATATTGCGCTGCCCCCAGGTTACGTCGTTGATGAGACGCCCGACCCCATCGATGTGGATGTGGACTTTGCCAGTTATCACTCCACCGTGACGGTCAAGGCAAACCAGCTTCACTACGAGCGCGAGTATGTCGTTCGCCAGGTAGAAATTCCAGCCTCCAAGGCCGCCGCCTATCGCACCCTGGAAGCCGCCATCCTGATGGACGAAAAGAATACCGCCGTGCTGAAAAAGCAGTAGCGATCCAAACCGCAGCACCAACCAAACCGCAGCACCAACAAAAAATGTAGCGCCGACCTCCTGGTCCACGCAAGGCTCTGATGATGAGGCTTTGAACAGTCAGCTTTTAGCAGTCCGACTTGAGAGGCTGCTGAATAACTCAATATAAGTCAGAGCCTCTTGCAAAATTCAATTGTGAGGGGCAAGAAGCGTCAGGGCACGACTTCAGTCGTGCCGAAAGATCAGCA
>Ga0209415_10020284_pt1 | contig 10343 bp, 6 predicted proteins | sample PeaSoiSIISIP2007_FD_187696 | JGI IMG/M metagenome (GOLD analysis project Ga0209415, IMG submission 187696) | Peat soil microbial communities from Weissenstadt, Germany - SII-SIP-2007 (SPAdes) (version 2) | ecosystem: Environmental > Terrestrial > Soil > Wetlands > Peat | place: Germany...
CTCAATGGCGGCAAACAGCAAGGCAGGCTGGATGGGCTTGGTGATATAGTCATCCATGCCAATTTCCAGGCACCGCTCGCGATCGCCTTCCAACGCGTGAGCGGTGAAGGCGATGATGGGAATCCGGTCGCCGCTCTGCCGCTCCCGGGCGCGAATCTGGGCGGTGGCCTCGAATCCGCCCATCTCTGGCATCTGTATGTCCATCAGCACGATATCGAATCGCTGCCGTTCCATTGCCGCCAGCGCTTCAATTCCGTTGATCGCGGTAACCACCGCGTATCCGTGTTTGTTCAGCAGGCGCAAGGCCAGTTTCTGGTTCACCGGGTTATCCTCGGCCAGCAGGATGCAGAGCGAAGCGGAAGCCTGCGGTGCACTCTCCGCGGCCGGAACAGCGGTGGTGCCGGCTTCGGTTTCGATGGCGGTTGCGAGAGCTGCCAGGCCAGAGGCGTCGGGGCTTTCGCCGATTGGCGGCTCGCCCTGCAACGGTGTCCTGCGGAAAGGTGCGGTGAAGTGAAAACAACTTCCTTTTCCGGGCGCGCTCTCCACCCAGATGCGCCCCTCCATCAGGGCTACGAATCGGGCGGAGATGGTGAGCCCGAGACCCGGGCCGCCATAGCGGCGCGCGTGCGATCCGTCGACTTGTGAGAAAGGCTCGAAGATCAGGGCTTGATTCTCCGACGCGATGCCGATGCCAGAGTCGGCCACCTCAAAATGCAGTAGCAGGCTGTTCGCCGCGTCTTGCAGTTCCACGCGCAGGGAAACGCGACCCCGCTCGGTGAACTTCACTGCGTTATTGAGCAGGTTGACCAATACCCGGCGCAGGTGGACTGAGTCTCCGATGAGCAGGCGCGGCACACCGGCGCCGATATGCGACTGTGCGTCGAGATTCTTGCGCCGGGCCTCGAACTCGATATTCCTCATGGCGGCGCTCATCAGTTCGGGCAGATCGAAGACGGCCATTTCCGATTCGGTATTACCGGCTTCGATGGCGGACAGGTCGAGGACCTCATTCAGTATCCCGAGCAGCGACGCCGATGAACTCCGCACCATCAACAGGTACTCGCGCTGTTCGGCTGAGAGAGCCGTGTCCAGCGCCAGTTCGGTCATGCCGATGATGCCGTTCATCGGGGTGCGGATTTCGTGGCTGATGTTGCAGAGAAATTGGTCCTTGAGACGCGCGGCCAGCCGGATTTCGCGAAGCAGGTGTTCGATCTCGACCTTCTGCTGCTCGACCGTATCGCGCTCGCGTTCGGCGCCGGCCTTTTCTGCATTCAGACTCTCCGTGCGATTCGCCACGGCGCGTTCGAGTTCCCTCTGCCGCCGCAGCATGGAACGCATTCGCCAGTACCAGAACAGGCGGGCCAGCAGCGCGAGCGCTGCTACGGCCCCGAGGTCCCACCACCAAGTCCGCCACCAGGCAGGACGGATGGTAAAGGCGAGGCGCGCCGGAGCGCCCAGCCAAGCGCCTTGACCGGCGTTCGACTCGACCTCGAACGCGTAACTGCCCGCGGGCAGGCTGGGGAAATTCGCTTCGCGCGATTGGGTTTCAGTCCAACCCTCTTCCAGTCCTGCGATGCGATAACGGAATCGCACCGTGTCCTCGTTGAGGAACGTCAGCGCCGCAAATCCAACCTCGAGCGACCGGCGGGACCAGGGCACCGAAATAGCCGATCCCAGGCCGGCGCTGGATCCACCCAGAGCGGCGGAAGTGAGCAGCACCGGGGCAGCCGTGGGGCGCGGCGGCAGTCCGCTATCGGGAATCCGCAAATGGGAGATGCCCCGGCTGGTGCCGATCCAGACGCTACCGTCGGCATCCGCCCAAAAAGCGTTGGCGTTGGTATCGTCCCAGACTAGCCCGTCGGTGCGATCAAGATGCCGCCAATGGGTGTCAACCAGAACGTCCACACCTTGATCGCTGCCAATCCAGGTCCAGCCGCGGCGGTCGCATCCGACAAAGTAGACCTGCTGGGACCGCAATCCGTCCTTGCTGGTGAAGTGGCGCCAGTGCGGATGTTGGCCATCGAGCAAAAGCCGCGAGACGCCGACTGGTTCACCGTAGGAAATCCATAAAGAGCCATCTTGCGCCTCGGCGAGTTTGCTGACGCGGTCACGCAGCAGACCGTCGGCCGTGGTCATTCGCGTCCATCTGCCTGCCTCCAGCCGCAGCAGTCCAGCGGAACCTCCGACCCAGAGCCGTCCCATCCGGTCGACTAACGACGTCTCGATATACTCGGGTCCGCGCTCGGTCGGCAGCGTCTGGCGTTCGAAGCGTCGAGAGCCGTCTCGACTCGCGGCTAGGTACAGCCCAGTGGGTGTGCCCGCCCAAACCTGGTTCTGGCCGTCCACGGCAATCGTGCCGATCCACGAACTCTCCAGCCCAGATTCCCGGCCGTACGACGTGGCCACACCGCTGCGCGGATCGGCATGCACGACGCCGGTGGCCTGGGCCAGCCACATTGACCCGTCGGCTGCCCAGGCCATGCCTTCGGTGATAACGGCGGGCAGGCCGCGCATTCGCAGGTCATTCCATCGGCCGGCGCCTGCGTCAAAGCGGCTGACCCCGTCATTATGGATGGCCCACAGCACGCCTGTGGCGTCCCGCTGAACGCCCCAGATCACTTCCGATGACAGTCCTTCCGTTTCCGTCCACTGATCCCAGTAAGGATAGCCAAGCCATCGCGCCACCCCGCCGCCCCACATGCCGATCCACATCGAGCCCTCGCGGTCCTCGAGTGCGCAGGTAACGGCGCTGACGGTCAGGCCGCGCGATTTTCCGACGATGTCCCAGCCAGCCGCCGTGTGGCGCGCCAGGCCGCGGATGGTCGGCACCCACAACTGCCCATCGCGGCCGACCTCGAGCGTCCCGGCGGATGACGGCGGCAGATCCTCATCCCGTCGCAGAAACCGGCTCTCCCCTTTGGGCAGTTCAATCAGTTTGGCGCGGCTGCGGGCCCAGAGATTGCCCCCATGGTCGAAGACCACTGCGTACCACACGTCGTTCGGAACGCCCCAGTTGGCGGCAGAAACTACTCGCCCATTCTCGAGCCGGCAAAGGCCGCTGCCGCATGCGTACCAGACCGATCCGGTCGCCGATATCGCGATACTGCGCACTGCTTGCGCCTTGAGATTGGGAACGGTATATAAGGTTGAGGCGGGTTTGGCGCCCCGGCCGCCCGACCGGGCCAGCACCAAAAGGCCCTTCGACAGTCCCACATATAGCTTTCCCGAATCATCGGAAGTGACTGCGTTCGCTCCGGTTCCGGGCGAGATGTCGATGGTTTCGAACCGCTCGCCATGCAACCGCGCCAGACCGCGCGTCGTCGCCACCCAAAGCGTCCCATCCTGGGCCTGGTGAATGGCCCAAACATCCGGCGACGGCAGGCCCTCGGCCACACCGAAACTTCGATAGCGGCGTCCATCGTAGCGATATAGGCCGTTTTCCGTCCCGATCCACAAAAACCCGATGCGATCCTGGAGCAAAATGCGAACCGCCTGGTTGGGCAGCCCCGATTCGCGATCATAGTACTTGAAGCTGTAGCGTTGTGCATATCCCTCGCCGCATAGCAGGGCTAGGCAGAACAACGCACATACGGATCGAGATCGCACTCTGTAGATTGTTATCGGCCGATTTTAGGTCGCACTATAGTGCCAAAGACGACTCGCTCGCGGGAAATCTTACCGGTGCTCCACAGCCACGGGAATTCACCCCTACCGAGCCCGCCAATCCCCCGCATCGGAAGGAGTAATACTACCTAGCACAACGGCTCGCCGCGCGCCCGTCGCCGACGGCAGATTGCCGGGCCGCCCGCGCCAAGTTTCGAGAGCCAGCATGGCGAACGCCACGGCTTCCTTCGCGTCGATGCCGATCCCATAATCGGCCGTGGTCGCTAGCGCCGCTTCCGGCAGGAAGGCGGCCAGTTGCGCCATGATGCGCGGATTATGGGCGCCACCGCCGGAGACGATTAGATCGCCGCCAGCCGCGCCGCTCCTGCGCACACCGAGCGCGATCGAGGCCGCCGTGAGCGCCGTCGCGGTGGCGATCAGGTCGACCATCGGCAGCTTGGATCGCTTCATCCGCGCCACGCACTCGGCGCCATACCGCTCGCGCCCAGTGCTCTTCGGCGGGTGGCGGCGATAATAAGGATCGCTCAACAGATCGTCAAGCAACGCCGGATTAATGCGGCCCGACGCGGCAAGCCTGCCGCCGCGGTCGAAGTTCCGCTTGCCACCGGTGTGATCCCGCACCAGCGTGTCGATCGCCATATTGCCGGGCCCGGTATCGAAGGCCACCACGTCGCCTGGGCCGGCGCCGGCCGGAATCACCGTGATATTGGCGATGCCGCCGATATTGAGCGCGACTCGCGTCCGTTTCGGATGGCGAAACAGAAGGTAATCCGCGAATGGCACAAGCGGCGCACCTTCGCCTCCGGCGGCAATATCGCGCGCGCGGAAATTCGCCACCACGCAAACGCCGGTGCGCTCGGCGATCACCGCCGGCTCGCCGATCTGCAGCGTGCTGCGGCGGCCTTCGTGAAAAATGGTCTGCCCATGGCAGCCGATCAGCTCGACCCTCCCGAAGCGCCGCATGGCGCTGTTCGCGGCGCGCGCGTAGAGTTCGCCCAGCTCGAAGTGGAGCCGGGAAATCGTGCCGGTGTGGGTGGCCGCATTGGATACCGCCAGCAGTTCCTTCCGCATCGCCGCCGGATAGGCCGTCGATTGGAACCCGATCACGCGCACCCGCGCGCGGCCGCCGGTTTCCACAATCGCCACGTCGATGCCGTCCAGCGACGTGCCACTCATGATGCCTGCAATGCGCATGTGATGTTCGCTGCCTCGCCGGACACCGCTCCCTGACGGTCGCGGCTCCGATACGCATTTGGAGCCGCGACCGTCAGGGAGCGGTGCTGTCATGCTTCGCGGGCCGGGCATGCCCGGCCCTACCCTAGTTCTTTCTGCAATTCCGCCAACAATTCCAACGCTTCGATTGGGCGCAGGCGATCCAGGTCCAGACCGCGAACGCGCTCGGCGATCGAGTATCCCACCGGCTCGAAGAGGCGTATCTGGACGGGGCCCGCGTCCTCCGCCTTGACTAATTCCTCACTCACCGCGTGTTCAGTGCGCTCGTGCAGCTTCAGCACCTCGCGCGCGCGCTCGATCACGGCCAGCGGCAGGCCGGCCAGGCGCGCCACTTCAATCCCATAGCTGCGGTCGGCCTTGCCCGGCTCGACTTTGCGTAAGAAGATGATTCGGTCGCCCGCTTCCTTCACCGTCACGCGCAGGTTGACGACGCCCTCGAGCTGCTCGGCCAGCTCGGTCAGTTCGTGATAGTGCGTCGCGAACAGCGTCTTGGCCCGGGTCCGCGCGTGGATGTGTTCGACCACGGCCCATGCCAGCGCCAAGCCGTCGTAGGTTGCCGTGCCGCGGCCGATTTCGTCGAGCACGATCAAGCTGCGCTCGGTCGCCGTGTTCAGGATCGCCGCGGTCTCGGTCATCTCGACCATGAACGTCGAGCGGCCGCGCGCCAGGTTGTCCGACGCGCCGATGCGCGTGAATATTCGGTCGATCAGCGGCAGCTCCGCCGCCTCGGCCGGCACGTAGCCGCCCATCTGCGCCAGTATCGCGATCAGCGCCGCTTGCCGCAGGTAGGTCGACTTGCCGCCCATGTTAGGACCGGTGATGATCGCGATCAGGTTCGCGCCGCCGTTCAAATACAGATCGTTGGGAATGAAGCGGCCGGCTTCCTCGCCGGTCAGCCGTTCAATCACCGGGTGGCGGCCAGCCAGGATCCGCATCTCGCCGGTCGCCGAAAACGTCGGACGATGATAGCGGTTCTCCGCCGCCACCTGCGCCAGCGCCGCCGTCACGTCGAGCTCCGCCACCGCCGCCGCGGTCGCGCGTATGCGCTGCGCCTCCGCGCCGGCGCGCCGCCGCACATCGACGAAGAGATCCTTCTCGAGGTTCAGTATCCGCTCCTCCGCGTCGAGCACCTTGTGTTCATATTCCTTCAGTTCGGGCGTGGTGAATCGCTCGGCGTTGGCCAGCGTCTGCTTGCGCTCGTAGTCGGGCGGGGCCAGGTGTTGGTTGGCGCGCGTGATTTCGATGTAGTACCCGAAGACGTTGTTGAAGCGCACCTTCAACGACGCGATGCCGGTGCGCTGCCGTTCGCGGGTTTCGATCTGCGCGATGTAGCGCTGGCCGTTCTGTTTCAAATCGCGCAGCTCGTCCAACTCGGCGTGAAAGCCGGCGCGGATGGTGCCGCCATCGGCCACAGTGAGCGGCGGTTCGTCCGCAATCGCATCCAGCACCAGCTTGGCCACGTCCGCAAGTTCGTCGAGCGAATCGTGAATCGCGCGCAAGCGTACGCATTGTCGTGTGCCAAGCGTGCGCCGCAGCGCGGGAATCTTTTCGATCGAGCGGCCCAGCGCCAGCAGGTCGCGCGGGCCGGCGGTTCCCAGCGTCACTTTGGCGAGGAGCCGTTCGAGGTCGAGAATGCCGCCCAATTGCTCGCGCAATTCCGCGCGCGCGATGGTCTGTTCCAGCAGCTCGCCCACCGCGCCCAGCCGGGCTTCGATTTCGGCCGCGTCCATGGATGGCTGGAGCAGGCGCTGGCGCAGCAGTCGGCCGCCCATTCCGGTGCGCGTCTGATCGAGCACGCCCAGCACGGTGGTCTGCGCCGCGCCGCCGGCCGCATTGGCATCGGCGGCGAACACCGGTTCGGTCAATTCCAGGTTGCGCACGGTGACCGCGTCCAGCACCATGGAATCGGCGCGGTTGTACCAGGCCGGCCGGTCCAGGTGATCGAGCGCCGCGCGCTGCGTTTCGCGCAGGTAGTGCAGAATGGCGCCCGCCGCTCCCACCGCCGCCGGCCTGCCGCCGAGGCCGCAACCATCGAGAGTCAGCAACTTGAAATGATCGCGTAGCGTGCGGCCGGCATAATCCGCGGTGAAAACCCAGTCTTCGATCTCGGTGCGTACGAAACGCGGCGCGCGGCCGGTGGCCGGCTCCGGCGCCAGATCGGCGGGGAAGAGGACCTCTTTCGCCGCCAGTTGTTCGAGCGCTCCCTGCACTTCGGACGCATCCATTTCGGTGACGCGGAACTCGCCAGTCGAAATGTCTACGTGCGCCACGCCCGCGCGCGCTCCAGCCGGCGCCACCGCCGCCAGGTAGTTGTTCTCGTGCGATCGCAGCAGGCTCGCGTCCATCGCCGTGCCCGGCGTCACCACGCGCGTGAGTTCGCGCTTGACGAGTTTCTTGGCGAGCTTCGGATCCTCCATCTGATCGCAGATGGCCACCCGGTGCCCCTTCTGGATCAGCCGCGCGATGTAGCCTTCCGCCGCGTGGTAGGGCACGCCGCACATCGGAATCGCCGCGCCCTTCTCCTTGTTGCGGGAAGTGAGCGTGATTTCGAGATCGCGCGCCGCGGTCACGGCGTCCTCGAAGAAGAGCTCGTAGAAATCGCCCAAGCGGAACATCAGCAGCGCGTGCGGCACCTGCTGTTTGATGCTGTTGTACTGCCGCATCAGCGGCGTCGAAGCGTCAGACGACATTGCACCTGCCGGTTTGACGTAGCGCACGCACTCGTGCGTGCCGCGTCGGCACTCGTGCCGACGCCCGGCATTCCATGCGCACCCAGGTGTCGAGAAGAGTCTCGACACGGCACGCATGAGTGCGTGCGCCACGGCAGCCATCAGGGATCTTGACTACCGGCATTCGTCGCTTCCCGCTCACGCGTAAATCCCTCGCAGCTTGATCGCCGCCGCCACGCGGTCGAGCGCCAGCATGTAGGCCGCGGTCCGGTTGTTCACCTGGTGCTTTTCGGCGTACTCGACCACCGAGTCGAAGCTCTCGACCATGATCTCCTTCAGGCGCGCATTCACCAGCCGCTCGCTCCAGAAGAAGCCCTGGCGGTCCTGCACCCATTCGAAGTAAGAGACCGTGACGCCGCCGGCATTGGCGAGGATGTCCGGGATCACGAAGACTTTCTTGTCGAAAAGCACTTCATCTGCCAGCGGGGTGGTTGGCCCGTTGGCGCCTTCGCACAGTATCCTGCAGCGGATGCGGTCCGCGTTGTGCGACGTAATCACGTTCTCCGTCGCCGCCGGCAGCAGCACGTCGCACTCGAGGAACATCGCCTCGTCCTTATCGATCACGTCGCCGCCCGAGAATCCGGCGACCGATCCGGTTTCCTTGCGGTGCGCTTCGAGCGCCGCGATATCCAGGCCATTCGGATTGTGGACCGCGCCATCGTATTCGATTATGCAAACGATCTTGAATCCCGCCGCGGCCATCAGCTTCGCGGCCATGCCGCCGACGTTGCCGAATCCCTGAATCACCACGCGGCAATCGGCCGGCGCCAGTCCCATCCGCTTCAGCGCCCGCATGGTGACGATCATGCAGCCGCGCCCGGTGGCTTCCGGCCGGCCGCGCGAGCCGCCCATCGAGAGCGGCTTGCCCGTCACCACCGCCGTCGTCAGGTGCCGCGCGTGCATCGAGTAGGTGTCCATGATCCACGCCATCACCTTTTCATTGGTGTTGACGTCGGGCGCCGGCACGTCGCGCTCGGGGCCCAGGAAATCGATGATCTCGGCTGTGTAGCGCCGCGTCAGTTTCTCGAGCTCGGTATCGGAGAGCAGGTGCGGATCGCAGATCACGCCGCCCTTGCCGCCGCCGAACGGGATGTTGACCACGGCGCACTTCCAGGTCATCCACGAGGCCAGCGCGCGCACCTCGTCCAGCGTCACGTCCGGCGCGAATCGTATGCCGCCTTTGGCCGGCCCGCGCGCCAGCGAGTGCTGCACGCGATAGCCGGTGAACACTTCGATCCGTCCATCGTCCAGTTGCACTGGAATGTTGACGGTGATCTCCTTGTTCGGCGCGCGCAGCACTTTGCAGATGCCTTCGTCGAGCTGCAAGCGCAGAGCGGCTTCGTCGAACCGCGCGGCGGCCGCGATCCAAGGATTCTTTTCATTGTCGAGCGAAATGGAAATCGGCGACGTCATGGTGCCCACGTGTGTTGGCCTCCGGTCTTATTATCGCCCGCGGGGCACGCGGTTGGCGGCCGTCGCGCTTGACCTTGCATCCGTCAATGCCGTACAGTAAGGTGTGATCGCCGAAATCGTCGGTCTGCCGGGATACGAATCGCAGGTGTCGAAACTCCTGAACGAAGATGAGCGAATGGCCATGGAATATCACATCGCCTGCACGACGGAAGTGCATCGGGTCATCGCCGGCGGTGGCGGCTTTCGAAAAGCGCGCTGGGCACGGCGAGGAAAGGGGAAGAGCGGTGGCTTTCGAGTGATCTACTATTTCCTGGTCGAGCCGGGAAGGGTTTACATGGCGGCGATCTACGCCAAATCGGGAATGGGGACTCTATCGGCAGCCGATCGGAACGTGCTCGCAAGACTTGCGGCGCAAATCAAGAAATCGGCTAAGGGAGATCGATAATCATGGGCGTGCGCAATTCGAAAACGGGAACCGGCAAACGTACCGGGCTCGGCTTGACGCTGGAACAGAGCGCCAGAGAGATTTTGGCCCACGTAAGGGGAGAGATAAAACTACCGGCGCGGCGGATCGTGATGCCGGATGCCGTCGACGTCAAGCGCATACGAACCAAAGCGCGAATGTCGCAGGCGGAGTTCGCGCGGGCCTTCTGCATTAGTCCGAGAACTCTACAGGAATGGGAGCAAGGACGCCGGAAGCCGGACGCAACCACACGAGCCTACCTGGCAGTCATCGCCAAGAACAGCGCGGCGGTGTTAGACGCTCTGGCGTCTTGAAGCGGCGCCCAAGCGAGGCATCGCGAAGGCAATGCCGGAGAGCGAGCGCACCGTTTGCGAAAAACCGAGAATGGTGCGATTGGTCACTGGCGCTCGTCAGTGCCTCGAGACTAATGTGTTGATCTACAGCGTGGGGCGGGGCAAAATTGCCCCGGTTTGGGAGAGTTAAGCTATTGAAAACAAGGCAAACTGGTGTCTAAAACCGGGGCGAATTTGCCCCTACTTGTGGACTTTCTCAACCATTGCGTCGCCCCGCGAATCCGGTTGGCAGGTCGCTGACCTGCCCCACTTCGCTTGCCGAGCTTTCGATGCTCGAGAACCGCGATATGTTGTGCAAGAATGCGCGCCATGGGACTTCCTGTACTTACTGTGACATGAAGCGATGCGGGAGGAGGACGCGCGGGGCGCGGGGAGGTGGGTGTAAGTCTTGTGTAACTGGCGGCTTGTAGGGTGCGGGAATAGTTTTCGGGTGTGGTGACTGTTGGGGAACGTCCCCGTCTGGTCCGCTATTCCCCCGGGGGCAGTCCCCGAATTGCCCCGAAGCAGTTGCCCAGACCGCAGTTTCTC
>Ga0209415_10020285_pt1 | contig 10343 bp, 8 predicted proteins | sample PeaSoiSIISIP2007_FD_187696 | JGI IMG/M metagenome (GOLD analysis project Ga0209415, IMG submission 187696) | Peat soil microbial communities from Weissenstadt, Germany - SII-SIP-2007 (SPAdes) (version 2) | ecosystem: Environmental > Terrestrial > Soil > Wetlands > Peat | place: Germany...
CGGAATTTTTGATGCACATCGTTCCGACCACGGTCACCGATGCGTTCGCCAAGGGCGACATCCTGCAGGTGGTGTTTGTCTCGATCCTGTTCGGCTTTGCCTTGTCGTCGGCGGGGCCAAGGGCCAAGCCAATTGTGGGGCTGCTGGAATCGCTGACCCACGTCGTTTTCCGCGTGGTAAATATCCTGATGCTATTTGCGCCGATCGGCGCCTTCGGAGCCATGGCCTTTACCATCGGAAAGTACGGCTTAGCTTCCCTGGGGCCGCTGGTGAAGCTGATCGCAACCTTCTGGGTGACGTCAATTTTATTTGTGCTCATCGTGCTCGGCGCGATCTGCTGGGCCGCAGGATTCAATATCGTAAAGTTCCTGCTCCATATAAAAGAAGAAATCTTGCTGGTGTTGGCCACCAGTTCGTCGGAAACCGCAATCCCTACGCTGATGGAAAAGCTTGAAAAACTGGGCTGCTCGCGCTCTCTGGTGGGTCTGGTGGTGCCGACTGGCTACACCTTCAACACCGACGGCAGCAGTCTCTACATGACTCTGGCGGCTTTGTTCGTTGCCCAGGCGACGAATACCCACCTGACGCTGCTGCAACAAATGACAATCTTCTCGGTCGCCACCTTAACGTCCAAAGGAGCGAGCGGGGTGCAGGGAGCGTCTTTCATTGCGCTGGTCGCCACCTTGTCGGTCATCCCGACGATTCCGGTGGCGGGGATGGCTCTGATCCTCGGTATCGACCGCTTCATGAGCATGTTCCGCGGACTCGTGAATATGATCGGAAACGGAGTCGCTACCCTTGTCGTGGCGCGCTGGGAGAATGAACTGGACCCGCAAGCGCTGCAGCGCAAGCTGGCGTAAAAGACAATTCTGTCCCTTCCCGTATTGGTCCAGGAGGCATCCTTTAGTAACCATTACTGCACAATTTTCGCTGCACGTTAACATTCATGAAATATCTTCCAAGTAACATGTTTGCAGGAGGCTGCCATGGGCTCGCTGCGCGGTTCGAAATCGCTTCCGCTGCAAGTGGCGGCCGTCTGTTTCCGCAGGCGGGGAGCGGCAGTGGAGTTTCTGCTGGTCAACACGAACGGCGGAAACAAGTGGACTTTTCCCAAGGGATCACCGGAGGCCCGCCTCTCTCATAGCCAAGCGGCAGAGCGGGAAGCCGCGGAGGAAGCCGGAGCGCTCGGTACCATCGAGCCGCGCCACTTTCATCTGTACATTCACTCCAAAGGCGTGTTCTGGCAGCCGGGCGGGGTGCAGGAGTTTGTGGTAAAAGCTTTTCTGATGGAGATTCACGAATTGCGCCAGCCCGATGAACCGATGCGCCGGCCAACCTGGTTCAGCCCGGATGAAGCCCGGCAACGGCTGGCTAAAGGCCGTGAAGTGAAGTATGCGCACGAACTGCACGCCGTGATCGATCGCGCGCTCGTGCGCATTCACGTTCACAGCGAATTGTGGGGTAAGTATCCAGAAAGCCGCAACGGGCGCGCCGCCGCACACCCCTGAATTTCCACCAACCCGCAATCGCCCGCAGGGGCTAAAGCCCTCGCCTTCTTTGGCTCTTGACGGCACGGCTAAAGCCGTGCCCTTCCCAAACCATTTACGAAATGGCTTGCAATTTTGTGAGACGATGAATCCAGCCCATGATCCAGCTTTCTGGCGCCGGAAAACGCTTCGGACACAAACTTCTTTTTGAGAACACCGACTGGCTGATCACGCCGCGCGATCGCGTTGGCCTGGTGGGCGCGAACGGCACCGGCAAATCCACGCTGCTCAAAATTCTGGCCGGGCTCGAAACCCTGGACTACGGCTCCATCAGCACCGCCAAGGGAATCAGCGCCGGCTACTTGCCGCAGGATGGGCTCTCGCTCTCCGGACGCACCGTTTTTGCCGAGTGCATGTCGGTCTTCGACGATCTTCGCGCCCTGGAACAAGAGATGGAAGCACTCACCGCGCGCATGTCGGAAGTCGACCACGCTTCCGCCGAATACGCGCAGATCGCCGAACGCTATCACGTCATTCAGCACGAATTCCAAACCCGCGACGGATACGCCATCGAAGCCCAGGTCGGCACCATTCTTACAGGTTTGGGATTTGTGAAAGACGACTGGACTCGCCAGACCGAGGAATTTTCCGGTGGCTGGCAGATGCGCCTGGCGCTGGCCAAGCTACTGCTGCAAAAGCCGAACCTGCTGCTGCTCGATGAACCTACCAATCACCTGGATCTGGAAGCGCGCAACTGGCTGGAAGACTATCTCACCCACTATCCCTACGCTTTCGTTCTCATCTCTCACGACCGCTACTTTCTCGACGTGACCGTGAACAAGACCGTTGAAATCTGGAACAAGCACATTCACTTCTACAGCGGCAACTATGATAAATATCTGGCGCAAAAAACCCAGCGCCGCGAGCAACTCGAAGCCGCCTATCGCAATCAGCGCGAGCGCATTGAACAGTTGGAAATCTTCATCAACCGCTTCCGTTACCAGGCCACCAAAGCCAAGCAGGTGCAAAGCCGCATTAAGGAACTGGAAAAGATGGAACGGGTCGAGATTCCCGAGGAGGAAAAGACCATCCACTTTTCCTTCCCCCAACCCAAGCCCAGCGGCCGGATTGTGGCCGAATTTCTGGGTGTCGCCAAGTCCTATGGCAAGAAAAAAGTCTTCCGCGATGTCAGCTTCATGATCGAGCGCGGCGACCGGGTTGCTCTGGTTGGGGTGAATGGCGCGGGCAAATCCACGCTCATCAAGTTGCTGGCCGCCGAGGAGCCTCTGAGCGAAGGCGCGTTTCAGCTTGGCCACAACGTGCAAGCCGACTATTTTGCGCAGGACCAATACAAGGAATTGAATCCTGACGCCCGCATCCTGGACGATCTTGCTGACCTCTCAACCCGCTCCACCCAAACCGAGCTGCGCAGCCTGCTGGGTTGCTTTCTGTTCTCCGCCGATGATGTCTTCAAACGCATCGGCGTGCTCTCCGGCGGCGAGCGCAACCGCTATGCCCTGCTCCGCATGCTGCTGCACCCGGCCAACTTCCTCCTGCTCGATGAACCCACCAACCACCTCGATATCCGCGCGAAGGATGTCCTTCTAGAAGCCCTGGCCGGCTACACCGGCACGGTCGTTTTCGTTTCCCATGACCGTTACTTCATCGACAAATTGGCCACGCGAGTTTTCCAGGTCGGCGAAGGACGGGTCGAAGTCTACCCCGGCAATTACGAAGACTATCTCTGGCGCAAGCAAGGCGGCGCTGAGGCTTTGCAACAGGCCGTCGCCATCTCACGGCCCGTTGCCCAACCGGAAAATGGTAACCAGGTTCCCGCCGCCGAGACGGCGGCGCTACAAAAGCGCCTCAATCCCATCAAACGTAAGCAGATGGAAGATCGCGCTCAGGAACTGGAAGAGGAAATCGGCGATTTGGAAACCGCCATCGCCAGCCGTGAAGCATCGCTGCAAACCTTTGTCAGCGCTGAAGAAACCGCCCGCCTGACCCTGGAACTGGCCCACCACCGGGCCCAACTGCAAAGTCACCTGGCGGAATGGGAGGAACTCACGCAAGCCCTTCAGTCTTAACGGTCACCCCCGGGCCTTGTTCTTCCGTAACCTGCTGTATTTCCTTGCCTCATGCGATATTCACTGTGGCCCATGGCCGAAGGTAAAGACGCCGCACGCGGCATTGCGCAAAGGCCCGCCGCGCGGAACTCAGAAAGGCCGGTACCGAATGTTGCATTCACCCGAAAATCAGAAGTCCCAGAATCCGCTGAGCTCCACCACGTTCGCGCCCCTGAGTGGGGGAGCTGGCTCACCCGTGGAGCAAGCGACCATCGGCCGGTCTCTCGTCATCAAGGGCGAAGTCACCGGTGCGGAGTCGCTCTACATCGATGGCCGTATCGAAGGCAGCATTAACGTTGCCGAACATCGCGTCACCGTCGGACGCAACGGCAATGTCACCGCCAATATCAGTGCCCGGGAAGTCGTGATCATGGGCAAAGTGAAAGGCAACATCCAATGCGGCGATCGCCTGGATATCCGCGGCGAAGGCTCGCTCACCGGCGACATCATCACCCAGCGCATCAGCGTTGAGGATGGCGCGGTGCTGAAAGGCAGCGTGCAGGTTCGGGCGGCGGAAACCAATAAGCAGCACACCGCGCAGCTCAGGCCGGCCCAAACAGAAGCGCCGAAACCAGCCGTGGTCGAGCAGCCCAAGGCAGCCACCGTCGGCGTCTAAGATTTCTTTTTGTCCCTCGTCCGGAGAAACACATAGGGCGCGTCCCGCATACGCGCCCTATTTCTTTTGGATTTGGTCCGGCTTCAAGTCCAGCGCCGCTGAGTTCATACAATAGCGCATCCCGGTCGGCTTGGGCCCATCCTCAAAAACGTGTCCCAGGTGGGCGTCACAGCGGGCGCATCGCACTTCTATACGCCGCATGCCGTAGGCGGTGTCGCTATGTTCAACCACCGCATCCGGCTCCAGCGGCTGCCAAAAACTCGGCCACCCCGTGCCTGAGTCGAATTTCGTCTCTGAACTGAACAACGCTTGTCCGCAGCACGCGCACAAGAATGTCCCCGGATCCTTCGTCTTCCAATACTTGCCGGTGAATGCCGGCTCGGTTCCCGCCTTGCGCGCCACCTGGTACTGCTCTTGCGTTAACAGCTTCCGCCACTCCTCATCGCTCTTGATCACTTTTTCAGCCATGGTTATCGATTGCCTCAATTCGTTAGATTGGATGCGCTCCCCGCCGGAAAGTTACGGCCCGATGGACCGGTACTTCCCCCGGAAAAAAAGCAGAGGATCGCCCTCCCGCACCACCACATCTTCCACCTCCGCGATGAAAATCGTGTGGTCGCCCGCGTCTTGCGCCGTGTGCAAGCGGCACTCCAGATAAGCCAGCGCGCCCTGCAGCACCGGAGTGCCGTGAGGAGTGCGCTCAAATCGTGTCCCCGTTTGCGGTTCCACCCGGTCATGCGCTCCTGGGGGGCGAGCGTAATACTCCGAGACCTCGCGCTGGTTCTCCGCCAGCACATTGACCCCAAAGCGCTTCTTGGCATGCAGGTGGCCGTGGGTTCGCGCCCGCTGGTCCACGCACACCAGCACCAGCAGCGGATCCAGCGAAACCGAAGCAAACGCATTCGCCGTCATTCCGTGGACTTCGCCTTCGTAGTCGACCGTAATGACGGTCACGCCCGTGGCAAAACAGCCCATCGCCTTGCGGAATTCTGCCTGGTTCGTGCTCATGTCCTCCAGAGTTTTAACACGCCGGGCGGGCTTAGGGGAAAGCCGCACCCCCACTCGCCCTCCTCTGTGTCCTCTGTGCACCCTTTGGTCTATGCAGTTCCCTGGGCCCGGTGCCGCGTGCGAAACGCAGGCCCCGACGACAAACGTAGAACGCCGACCAAGATACGTAAGGTCCTGAGCAACGCCGGAGAGTAGACCGATCTCCACTTTCTGTATCGTCGGCCACACGGAAGTGATCTGGATGCCGGCTTACCGCGATTGGTACTGCTAAGTCGGCTTCTCGGCCGCAATCGGTCCGTCACTGCTGGCGCGTTTCTCGGGACCAATCCGACGAGCGAACCGATAACCTCCGGATTGCCCGTCATTGGGGAAGAATCGCAGGAATGACAGATCGAGCCAGTCTCCCAGCCCGCGAGACGGGGGTTTTCGAGCTAGTTGGATCTCTGCAAGTCCCCAGCGGGATGGCGAACTCTTAGACTAAGGATCAGGCCTCCCGCGCCAACGTAGACGAGCGCTATGAACGCGAAGCTGGGTGCAAGGGAATGCGTTCGATCGTTGAGAAACCCAATCGCGTAATTTCCGGCAAATCCGCCGAGTTGCCCGATTGAATTGATCAGTCCGAATGTTGCGGCGGCCGCGGCTTCGCTTAGCATCATCGTCGGTATCGCCCAGAAAGCGGGGTAGTACGCATACAAGAAACCGCTGCCCAGAAGCAAACACGCAATCGCCAACGGGCCTTCGTGGCGGACGAGAGTCAAGAGTCCAAACATGAATCCGGCAGCGACCAGCGGAATTGCACTGTGCCAGTGCCGCTCGGCCGTCCGGTCGGAGTGCCAACCGTTGATGAGCATCCCGGCGATTCCCATCAGAGCTGGAATCAGTAGCAGTGAAGTTACCGTCTGATTGGAAAATCCCGAAAGGCGCTTCACGAAGGTCGGTATCCAGTAGATGGTTCCGAGAGCTCCTGTGAGAGCCAGAAAGTATCCAACAATCAATCTTAGAATTCGCAGGTCGCAGAACGCTTCCGTGATTGTGTAGTTTCGAATCTTCTTTTTTGCTTGTAGCTCCGCTTGCAATTCATTGACGAGCCAGTCGCGTTCGTCCTGAGGAAGCCAGCGCGCCTGCACAGGCCAGTCCGTCAAGTAAAAGACGGTGACGATCCCGAGGACGATGGCGGGAATTCCCTCCAGAATAAAGAGCCAGCGCCACCCCGCCAGCAACCGCCAATGTACTCCGAGTAGCCACCCCGCTACGGGCGATCCGATTAACGACGCGGCGGGAACAGCTGCATATAAGCAAGCGATGGCCCGGCTGCGCTCGCGCAAGCGGAACCAGTGGGTCAAATAAACGATCATTCCGGGAAAGAAGCTGGATTCAGCAACTCCCAGAAAGAAGCGGGCGGCATAGAACTGTCCGGCAGTGTGCACAAAGCCAGTCAGAATCGTAACGATTCCCCACGAAATCATGATTCGTGCAATCCACCTTCTTGCACTCCAGCGTTCGACGATGATGGCTCCCGGTATTTCGAACAAGACGTACGTTAGGTAAAACATACCGACGCCTAAACCGTAAACGCGGTCGCTGAAGCCTAAATCTGTACTCATCCTGAGGTTGGCAAAGGAAACGTTGACCCGGTCGATGTAGTTAACGAGGTAGATGAGAAACACAAAAGGAAGTAGACGATAGGCGATTCTCCGGCGCGCCCGCTGGCCGACATCACTCAACTCGACCAGCGCCGGAGCCGCACTTCCGTGCGAGTTCATGGGCGTCCCTCCGGCCTCCTCGGCCGAGGTTGATACTCAGCTCAACCTCTTCGAAACATAGACGAAGCGAGAAAGGCGGCCTTCGTCAGCAACACAAGCAGCAACCGCAAGGAACGCCTGCTGGCCCTCATATGCCTGATCGCCTTCGATTTCACGGAGGGCAGCGCTTCTCGAGGCGCGGGCAGCGCGTCTCGCCTCGGCGACTTTGGCCATGTTCTCAGTTAGGTTTTCACACACCAGCAATCGCAATCCGCACTGCGTAATGACGCATTCGTCGTAGCCAAGCGGAACGAAGAGATAAAAACCAGCCGAACTCCTAACCGCCACCTCTGTATTCGTCAGTGGCCCCGTCAGGGTGATGGGATCGGTAAACAACAGTCGTCCGCCCACCTTCAGCAACCGGGTCCACTCCGCAATGACACGTGGCCGGTCGGAGAAGTGGTTGATGGCGTCAATACAGGTGATCGCGTCGAAGCTGGCATCAGCAAATGGCAACGGCTCCGTAGCATCTGTGGACCGAAATTCGGCGCGCTCGGCCAAGCCGCGCTGGGCTGCAAGCGAACTGGCCGTCGTGACCGCCTGTTCGTGAACGTCGACGCCGACAACAGAACAGCCGGTGGTAGCGGCGATGCGCAGCGCAGGGCCTCCGGCTCCACAAGCAACATCAAGAAGGGTCTTCCCCGGGGAAAGGTCGAGCCATTCCAAAAATCTGTCCTGTTCGTCCGAGGTGAGCCAACTGTTTTGTCCAATATCCTCGCCAAAAGCTTCATGACGGATCTGTGCGTACAGTTCCGTTTGAAAACTCCCGTAGTTGGCGTTGTAGTGACCGGCGGGAGGCAGCGAGTTGGATTTGCCCATCTGGACCTCCGCTCAATCCGACTTACAGACTATAGTTTTCACGATTTGGAAAGCGCGGAAAATTGTAGCCTTTCTGCGCACCCCGTGAACGGTCGTGTTCATTAAGGTTTTCGCTGTCCCTCAGCCGTAGCCGACCGACGATTCTGGGAGTGATCGGCCACAAGGATCTAGTGCCGGCTTGCCGCGATTGGTAACGGGAAGTCGGCTTAGGAAGTGATCGCGATTACTGTCGGTTCACGGGCATACAGAAACAACGCAGAGGGATCACGGATTCTCCGTTCTGATAGAAATCTTCCCCTGCGTTGTCTGTATCATCCGAGCGAGCGTTCTATGCATACAGAGCGAACTCTTCACCGATCAGTTTGTACGAAACCCAATAGGTACTCGACTGAGAACCGGTGCTGACACGCCTAAGATGCCTGCTCCGCTTCTCGTGCCAGTTCTCTTGTCGTCCGCGTCAACACTTCCAGCTTCGCGCGGGTAATCTCCAGCGGCACGTGGCCGAACCCGCACTCGCTGGTCAGCAGCAGCCGCTCGGCTGGGAAATATTCGAGAGCCGGTTTCATCCTTTGCCGAATCACCTCCGGGGTCTCAATTACATCGCTGCGCTGGTCAACCACTCCCAAAGCCAAATCGCCGCGGAAATCCCACAAGGACCAGAGATCCATCAGGTTGTAGCTGAGCGTGCAATGCTCCAGAACCACCTCATGGATGTGGGCCTTGCGAAAGGCGGGCGCGAGGTCCGTGTATTTCGTGAAATACACCCGCTTCCGGCGCGGGTTTCCCCCGCAGACGTGCAATCCGATCCGCACCGGCCCCAGCGAATCGATCATCTCGTTCAGGATGTCAACCGCCCATTCGCTTTGCTCCGGCGCCTCGGTCCACATCGGTTCGTCAAACTGGATGTGCTCGCAGCCAGCTTCAACTAGTTCCACCAACTCCTGTCGCAACACTTCGGCATAAGCGCGGCACAGCGACTGCTCATCCGGATACAGGTCCGGCCGTTGGTTTACGCTGAATCGGGTCAGCACATGCGGACCGGTGACCGTCTGCTTAACCGCGACCGACGCTGGAGCCGCGGCGCGCGCGACTTTCCAATTGTGAACCAGTTGAAATTGCGGATTGCGGATTTCGCCGGTGACGCGAGCACACTCAATCGCAAAGCCGGCGGGTCCGAAGGACTGCAAGACCATGTTCTCCATGGAAACCCCCGCCAGGCGCTTCTGGTAGAAGTAGTACATGTTCTCGCGGTAGCCTTCGCCATCCGTGATTGTTTCAAGCCCCAGTTCGACCTGTTGATTCACGGCCCAGCGGATCATTTCGTCGACTTCGGCTTGGGAAAGCGTGGGCCGCTTCATGGTGTCCGACACAACTGCCGGCCTGGGAAAACTTCCCACGACTGTAGCTCTGTAAGGTTTCATTGGCTCCTCAAGATTAACGGACAGGGGCCAGGCCTGCCTCGGCGCGAGCTTCGTTAATGTGCGCCAGAATGCCTTCCTGAAGCGGCCGCGGCGTGAACCCGGTCTCCTCGATCATGCGGCTGCCGTCCAGGTCGTCCACCAGCGGGGTAGAGGGCTTGCTCTCGTCGAAAGTGATTTCGGCGTCTGGCAGCCAATGGCGCACCTTACCGGCGAATTCTTCCGCCGAGACCGAATGGCCGCCGGAGTTGTAGGCAAAGTAGGAAAGCTGCGGCTTCAGCACGAGGCGTACCAGTTGTTCGGCGCAATCCTCCACGTAAACCCAGCAGTCTCGGCTGTGCTTCGAGAACGGCACTTGGACCGGCTTGCCGACTGCGGGCAACGAAATGAATTGTTCCGCCCAGAGCACCGCTCCCCGCTTGCGGCCGTGCCCGAACACCACCGGCGGCCGTGCGCAAGCCAAACTGATGCCATGCTTCTGGATGTATTTCTGCGCCATGAACTCGTTCAGGATTTTCATGACGCCGTAAGTGAAAAAGTGGTCAGAAGGCGCGCAGAAATCAGACTCCGTCACCGGGCGATCGCCGTACACTTTCTGCGACGCTCCATAGACCGTCTCGCTGCTGGTGAAAACCAGCCGCTGCAGGCGGTGGTTTACGGCAGCTTCAAACATGTTCACCATCCCCAGCACGTTCACCCGGCCGCCCAAATGAGGATTGGCTTCGACCTCCGCGCTCATCAAGTACGCCAGGTGGATGGCGTGGCTGATATCGGGATGAAGCCGGAACACGCGAGCCACGTCAGAGTATTCCGCCACATCGCAAGTTAGGAAACTGACTAGCTCCCCGTACTCTCGCGCCAAACGCTCCCTGATCTGCGCATCGAGGTTCCATTCCGCAATGACTGCGGGTATCTTGCGAGCTAAAACGCTCCGCGCCACCCGCCAGCCAATAAATCCCGTACCCCCGGTGATCAGTACTTTCATAAGCTTTTCGATGAGACAGCTGTCCATCCTACTCTCGAGGGGGCCCCGTCCAAGCTCCGCTTGGGCGGGCGGCGGCTTCCTC
>Ga0209415_10020287_pt1 | contig 10341 bp, 9 predicted proteins | sample PeaSoiSIISIP2007_FD_187696 | JGI IMG/M metagenome (GOLD analysis project Ga0209415, IMG submission 187696) | Peat soil microbial communities from Weissenstadt, Germany - SII-SIP-2007 (SPAdes) (version 2) | ecosystem: Environmental > Terrestrial > Soil > Wetlands > Peat | place: Germany...
CGCGACCTGATGATCGAGCCGCGCACGTTTTCCGGCCGCGCCATTCCGATCAGCCGCGCGACCGCGGCTTCGATCGACATCGCGCGCGATGCGGGCCGCGCCGGCCATCGGTTGATGCTGATGACCGTGGTGCGAAGTTTCGCCGACGCCAAGCCGCTCGCCGCAGCCTATCGCGAGGCTCACCGGGCGGCGGGACACGATCCCGCCGGGATGAAGGTGTCGGCCATCGCGTATATCTACGTCGGGCGCGACGGGCGGCGCGCACGAGAATTCTGGTATCCCTATCGCGATAACTATCGCGCCTTCGCCCGTGCGCTGACCCGCGTGCGCGGCCTCACCCGCGGCTTGAGCGAGCTGTATGCCACCATCCCGGACCTGATGGGCGAGCGCGAGGGCGATTTCTGCGGCGACCCGGCCGAGGTGCGCGACCGGATCCTCCAGGGTTATGAAGACATGGGCGGCTTCGACAAGTTCATCTGCTATTTCGACCTGGGCGGGATTTCACGCGCCGACACCTTCGCCTCGATCGATCTGTTCGCCGAGTCGGTGATGCCCGCGGTCGAGTCGGCGCTCCGCCGATCGGAACCACGCACCGTTACGGGATGAAGGAATAGATCCGCCCGTCGCCCGCGACGTAGAGCCGTCCGTTGGCTGCCAGGATCGTTCCAAAATGCCGGAGTCCGTTGAGCGGCGTGCCACCGCCGCTGAAAACCGCGGCGCCCGTGTCGCCGCGGAATCCGTGTAGCAGATTGTCGCCCTCCGCGCCGGTTATCCAGACGATCGGGTTTGTGCCGTCCGCGAGCGTCGTCACGATCGGCGCGCCGGCGCCGTCGAGCGGGGCGCACCATGCGATCGTCAGGCGCGGTGTATGGGCCTTGACGCGGAGCACGGTTAACCCGGCGTTGGCAACATTCGGGCATCCGATCGGACGGCCCTGGAAAGCGATCAGCGTGCTGTTCTTTCCGGCCCAGAAGGCGGGCGCGGTGCGGACCTGATCGCGCGAGACGGATTCAACGATTATCGCCCCGCCGATCCCACCCAGGGCTTCGCGCCTGAGCAGGTAGGCTTTGCCGTCCTTGCCCAGCGCCAACACAAACCGGGCAGTGCCAACTGCGTCGGTCACATCGAACGATACCGGTCCGGTGCCGCCGAGATCGAGGTCCGTCTGGTCGAGATGTTGCCAGTCGCTGGGCGTAAAGAAATCCTGCGGATTTTTCTGGCGCGCGAGCGTGGGGCCAAACCTCAAGATCGCTTCGCCGTCGGACCAGGTGCTCGCGCCGAACGTATTACCGGTCGCCGCGAACATCGAGACGCCGTCGTAAGCCATCCCGCCCGGCGCCCAGATGCCGCCGCCCGTCGCGCGCGTGCGCCAGCTCCATAACGTCCCCGGATTCTTGAGGCTCATGCCGACCACCCATCCGTGATAGGCGTCGCAGTCGCCCCAATGGCCGCTGTAGGTGACGAACAGGTTGCCATCGACGATCATCAGCGCGCTGCGCTGGTTCTGAATCTTGGGCACGAAGGTTTGGCCGGCGGCCTTGAGCGCGTCCGCGACGTTGACCGGGTAACCCGTCAGGATCGAGCCGTCGGCGAGCGCGAGGCCGAAGAGTTCATGCTGCGGGCTGGAGCCGTCGTCGATCATCGCATCGAGATAGACCGCCTGGCTTGCACCGTCGATCACCGGCGTCCCGGTGATCCCAAGCGGAAGAATATTGCCGCACGGCAGAATTCCCGAACCGACCGCCTCCCCGAGCAACTTCTGCCACACCACTTTGCCGCTGGTCGCATCGAGCGCGTAGACATTGTTGCTCTCGGTCGCGACGATGATCAGGTTCTTGCCGTTCCCATTCCAGTAGAGCGGTTGCGCATAGATATTGCCGTCAACCTGGCCGGCGAAGTTGGTATCGAGATTCATCCCGGCGGCGGCGGCGAAGGTGAGTCCGGCAAAGAAGTAATGGCCGCTGCGGTTGAGCGCCCCGTGGTAAGTCGTGACCGATTGCGCGCGGGCCGCCGCCGCTGCGGAAAATATCGCGACGGCCCCCGCCGTCAGCGCCAGCCATCGGATAAGCATGCGCATCTGATTCTTCCCCGCCTTTGCCTGCCGCATAGTCCGGTATAGCCTCATAACCCCGGCCCGCGTGCGATGGTTGCAGGCCTGGATCGTCCGGCGGCTCGCAGCAATACTTTGGGTCTGCTTTACTGAGCGCGTCAACCCGCTTCGATTTAGGAGAATCTTCCGATGGCCAGCTCACGGAAAGCGCAGGTAATGGCGCCGGTCGACGCTGCCTGCCGTCATGTGCTCTCCGATGAAGCGCTCGATTTCGTCGCCGACCTGCATCGCCGCTTCGATGCGCGCCGCCAGGAGCTGCTGCGCGCTCGCCAGGCCCGTCAGGGGCGGCTCGACGATGGCGAAGCGCCGGGCTTCCTCGATGAAACGCGCGCGATCCGCGACGGCGAATGGCAGGTCGGGGAGCCGCCCAGCGATCTGATCGAGCGCAAGGTCGAGATCACCGGTCCGGTCGATCGCAAGATGGTAATCAACGCGCTCAACAGCGGCGCAAGCGTCTTCATGGCCGACTTCGAGGACGCGCTGTCGCCGACCTGGCCGAATGTCACGCAGGGTCAGGCCAACCTGATCGAAGCGGTCAGGCGGCGGCTCGAATTCCAGGGCGAGGACGGACGCGCCTACCGGCTCAACGATCAGATCGCGACGCTGCTGGTCCGGCCGCGCGGATGGCATCTGGTCGAGAAGCATGTGACCGTCGACGGCGCGCCGATTTCGGCGAGCCTGTTCGATTTCGGTCTCTACCTCTTTCACAACGCCGCCGAACTGCGCGCCCGCGGGAGCGGACCCTACTACTACCTGCCCAAGATGGAGAGCCATCTCGAAGCGCGGCTCTGGAGCGAGGTTTTCAAACACGCCGAGGCTGGTCTGCAGCTCTCTTCCGGCGCCATCAAGGCGACCGTGCTTATCGAGACCATCCTGGCCGCCTTCGAGATGGAAGAGATTCTCTACGAGCTGCGCGAGCATATCGTCGGTCTCAACGCCGGGCGCTGGGATTACATCTTCAGCATCATCAAGAAGTTCCGTAATCGCGCGGGACTGGTGTTGTCGGATCGCGCGCAGATCACGATGACCGTGCCGTTCATGCGCGCCTACACCGAGCTGCTGGTCCGCACCTGTCACAAGCGCGGCGCCCACGCGATCGGCGGGATGGCGCAGTACATCCCGAACCGGCGCAAGCCCGAGGCGACCGAAATTGCGCTGCAGAAGGTCCGCGACGACAAGCTGCGCGAATCAAGCGACGGCTTCGACGGCACCTGGGTGGCCCATCCCGACCTGGTGCCGGTCGCGCGCGAGGTGTTCGATAAACATCTCGGCGACGCGCCCCATCAGAAGCATTGCCTGCGCGAAGAGGTGCGCGTCAGCGCCGCGCAACTGGCCGACTTCACGGTCCCGAGCGGCGCGATCAGCGAAGCGGGCCTCCGCAATAACATCAGCGTCGCGGTCCAGTATCTCGCCAACTGGCTCAACGGCCGGGGCGCGGTCGCGATCTTCGACCTGATGGAGGACACGGCGACCGCCGAGATCTCGCGTTCGCAAATCTGGCAGTGGATCAAATCGCGATCGAAGCTCGCTTCGGGCCCGGTCATCGATGAGGCGCTGTTCGACAGAGCGCTCGCCGAAGAGCTCGGCAAGCTCGACCGTCAGTTCGCCCCCGAATACCGCCAGGGCGCGAAGCTGCTGACGCGGCTCGTCAAGGAGCCGTGGATCGATTTCCTGACCCTGGTCGCCTATCCCGAGCTGGAGTGATCGATTCAGCCGCCGACCATCAGCGCGGCGAATCCGCTCAGTGCGCCGGCGAAGACCAGCCACATCGAATTGATGCGCGTGTAGAGCAGGAGGATCGCGCTGATAGCAGCGATCGCGGCGGTGGTCGGACCCGCGATCGCGGCGCGGCTCAACTGAATCGTTACCGCCGCCATCAGGGCCAGCGCGCCGACATTCACGCCATCGAGGAACGCGCCGGCGAGACGCGAGCCGCGAATCCGCGGGAGCAGGGGCCGGCTCGCAGCGACGAAGAAGAAAGAAGGCACGAAGATCGCGAAAGTCGCAACTGCCGCGCCCTTGGGTCCCCCGAGGAGGTAGCCGATAAAGGTCGCCGTGGTGAACACCGGTCCTGGCGTCACCTGGCCCACCGCCACCGCGTCGAGCAACTGCGATTGCGTCAACCAGTGCATCCGATCGACCAGGTCGTGTTGCAGAAAGGCGAGCAGCACGTAGCCGCTGCCGTAGAGCAGCGCGCCGACTTTCAGGAAGAAAAGAAACAGCCCAAGGATGCTGAACGGCACGGCCGCGCCCGCCACGCCCGCCGCGCCCAGCGCTGAAAAACCCGGCCAGCTCGATCCCGCAAGCGCGCCCGCGATCCCGGCGCCCGGCCGGCGCGCGATCGATTCCGCCAGCGCCGCAATTATCCCCGCGCCGAACAGCACCACCAGCGTATTTACGTTGAGCAATGCCGCGACCGTCGCGATGATCGCGATCGCAGCGAGGAAGCGGCTCTTGAGCGCGCCCGGCGCGAGCCGCCACAACGCCTGCAGGATAATCGCGATTATCACGGGCTTGATGCCGTACATCACGCCCTGCACGGGCGGCAGCGCGCCGTAGCGGACGTAGGCCCACGCGATCGCGCCCACCATCAGCGCGGCCGGCACGATAAAGCACAGTCCGGCCGCCGCCAGTCCGCGCCATCCCGCCCGCTGATAGCCGATATGAATCGCCATCTCGGTCGAGTTCGGACCGGGAACCAGGTTGGTCGCGCCGAGCAGGTCGAGGAATTGCTGATGCGTCAGCCAGCCGCGGCGCCGCACGAACTCCTCTTCCATCATCGCAATATGCGCCGCGGGGCCGCCGAACGCGGTAAACCCGAGGCGCAGAAACGGGATCGCGATCTCCTTCAGCATCGGAATTCGAGCGGCGGGACGAGTCGGCGCGATGCGCATCGTGGCATCATGCGGACTTCGGCCGATTGGCGTCTACCGGGAGGGGTGAACGAATTAATCCGTCAAGGTATCACTGTTGGCGCGGCGCCCGGTTGCAGCGACCCTTGCGGCGGTGCGGCCGCCTGCACCTTCACCACGTAGGTAACTTTCTCGCCGCTGTTGAGCGTCAAATCGAACTTCCAACTGCCGTTGTCGCTACCGACCAGCACGATCTTGCCCGGCTCGTTGGTCTGCACGGCGAGCGCGTTGGCATTCTCTACGACTTTGATTTTAGCCTCGCCGCGGTAGCCGCTGATTACGTAGGTCTCGCCCTTGTTGAGCGAGACCGGGATAACGCGCGGCGCGGCCTCCTGGTCCTGATCGTCCTGCTGTACCTGCTGCTCGGCTCGCACGAATTGCACGCTCGGCAGCATCAACCCCAACGTGACGATCGTGATGGCAATCAGACCGCGTGCTCGATCCAGCTTTGACGCGCCTCGCTCAAACATCGTCCGTCCCCTCCCCGTTCAGCATCCCGACTAATCTTCTCCCCCGCCTGAGGCGAAACAAGTCCGCGGTTACGAGGCGGATGCCGCGCGCAGGATCGCGGTTAGCGCGTGCGCGTTTTCGGCCTCGGCGAACTGTGATGCCGCCAAGGCGAGCGCGTCGGCGCGCTTGGGCGGGAGCACGCGCTCGGCGAGCGATCGAAACTTCCGCCCGATTCGCTCTATATTCGCCTCGGCAGCCCGCCCCTCCTTCACGATCCGGCGTCCGTCCTCCAGTTCGATTTCGATCCGCCCCGTAAAACCTTCGATGTCGGCGCTCACGATATAGCCAACGCGGCCAGCAAGCGCCGTCAGCGCGGGCCGATTGCGCGCCGACTCCGAGAGCGTCTCGAGATCGACCCGGCCATCGACGATCGCGGCTGCGACGTGGAACGGCAGGCTCGCGACGGCCTGCAGCGTCGTCGCCGGATGGTGTTTCTCGGCCGCCGGCTCGCATACGATCGGCACCGCCCACGGCGCAACCGTACAAATCACGCGCCGCACTGCATCCGGCTCGAGCGCGAGCTCCGCGCGCATCGCGAGCGCCAGGTCGATATACGGATGGATCACGTGCGCGCATGGATAGAGCTTGAAAAGCGCGCCCTCGCCCAGCCATCGCTCGCCGAGCCGCGCCGTGATCGCATGAACCTCGACCGGCGGAAGACCCAGGAAGGCGTCGTAGAGATTATGGCGCCCATCCAATGCGCCGGCCGGGCCGCGAAAGCCGCCTTCAGCAAGCTGCGCAGCGAGGATACCGCCGAAATTCCCCCAGCCTATGTGGAGCCACTTCGACCACGAACCGTCGGCGAGGAAGGCCATCAGGCCGCCCGACATGCTGGCCGCAAGACCGACCGCGGCGGCGATGGATTCAGCGCTCAGACGCATTAGACGGCCCGCGACAAAGGCGCCAACGACCGGGGCGAAAATCCCGGAGGCGTGGAAGCCGCGTTCGTGAAAGCGCCGGCCGCCGACGCGGGCGATGCGCGCTGCGATCTCGTAGCCCCCGACGATCGATGTCAAAATTTCAGCGCCCGATGAACCGCGCTGTTCGCCAATCGCAAGCGCGACCGGCACCACGATACTGCCCGGATGAACCACCGAGTCCGGGAAGGTGTCATCGTAATCGAGACAGTGCGCGATGATCCCGTTGGCGAATGCGGCCCACTCGGCGGGCACGCGGGCATCGCTGCCGACCACGCTTGCGCGGCCGGCCCCGCTTTGAAGCGCGCGATCGCGGGCGATGGTCGCCGCTTCGGATTGCGAGGCGCCGAGTATCAGACCCAGCGTGTCCAGCAACCGCATAGACGCGAGGTCATGGTCCTCGACCGGAATCGAGCGCCAGTTGAGGCGGCTGAGCCATCCGGCCAGCCGTATCGAGACGGGCTCGTCGGCGGCGGCGCTCACCATGCGGCCCGCAGCAGCGCTTCGATGTCGGCGACCGGCGTCGGCATCGGCACGTTGGCCATCATGTAATCGTGCTCCGCGTCCCGCGCGATTTCTGGGAGGTCCTCGGCCGGAATTGTGAGGTCGCGAAGCCGGCGCTTGAGCGGCAGACGCGCTATAAGCGCGGTCATCAGATCCGCCGCCGTCTCCGGCATCCGATCGGCAGGGACGCTGCCCTCATTGCCCATCGCGTCCAGGACCAGCCCCTGCCGCTCGCCCATCACCGCAATGAAGCGGCGTATCGCCGGCGCGATCAGGATCGCATGCGACACGCCATGCTGGAGCGCGTAGCGGCCGCCCACGATATGGCCGAGCGCGTGCACCACCGAGACCATCGCGTTGATCGCCGCGACCCCCGACATCGAGCACGCGACTTGGCATTGGTAACGCACCTCGATGTTGGCCGGCTCTTCGACCGCGCGCGGCAGGTTGCGATAGAGCAGGCGCAGCGCATGCAGGGCGAGCCCCTCGGAAAACGGATTGCGATTCGCCGAATAGAGCGACTCGACGGCGCGCGCAACCGCGGTCATCCCGGTCGCGGCAGTGAGCGCGGCGTTGGTATAAATCGCGAGCTCGGGATCGAGGATCGCGGCGCTCGGCACCAGCGCGTCGTCCCAGAACAGCAGCTTGCGCCGTTTCTCGACATCGCGGATCCCTGCGGTCGGGAGCACTTCGCTCGACGAGCCGCTGGTGGTCGGAATCGCGATGTGCGTAATGGTCGCGCCGGAAATCAAATCGCGCTCCATCGTGCCGTCGGGATGGTAGCGAATCACGTAAGGATCGAGCCGGCCCGCGGTCTTATGCAGCAGCGCGGCGCCCTTGCCGGCGTCGATCGCGCTGCCGCCGCCGACGCTGACAATCGCATCGGCTCCAAGCGCATCGACCATCGCAACGATCGCCTGAACCATCGGCAGCGGCGTATGCGGCGCGACGCGATCGAAGACTCCGCAGCAAAGATCGCCGAGCGCCGCTCGTACGCGATGAAGGATCGGGCCTGACGCGACCGTCGGTCCGCACAGCATCAGGATGCGCCGCGCGCCCAGTTCGCCCGCGATAGCGGCGAGCGAGGCGACGCTGCCGGCGCCGAGTATCAGCCGGTTGGGCCAGGTTTGGACGCGAATCGGGTTCATCGGAATTCAGCGTCGGACGGCAATCAAAACTGGTCGAGGATAGCCTGAATCCGGGCGCGATGCCGCACGGAAGCGAGCGCGAGCATCAGCAGGATTCGCGCTTTGAGAGGGCTCAGATCGCCGGCATTGAGGAAGCCGTCGCGCGCCGCGTCGGCCGCCGGCTCAACTACCCCCTTGATCGCGCGACTCGCCAATACCACCGTCACCCCGCCGCGCGCCGCTTTGACGAGCGCCTCGCGTTCGCGATTCGCGGGACGCCCCGGCGGCAGGCCGGCCGAGACGATCCCGCGCGCGCCGGCAGCGATCATCGCTTTGACGGCGGCGTCATCCGCACCGGCATACGAGTAGACGATATCGACGCGCGGCAGCGAACGCAGCCGCTCCAGGCGCCAGGGACGCCGCGGGAGCGGCGCGGGCCGGCGCCGGGTTACGATCGAGCCATCGGCCGCGACCCGGCCAATCGGACCGTGCTCGGGACTCTGAAAAGCGTCGAGATCGTGATTCGCGAGCTTGGTGACCGAACGCGCCTCGTGAATCCGATTATCCATGACCACTATCACGCCGCAGCCGTTGAGCGCCGGGCTCGCGGCCGCCAGGATGGCGGCGCGGAGATTCGGCGCAGCATCGCTGCCGGCAGTATTCGGTGGACGCTGCGCGCCGGTTAGGACGATCGGCTTGCGCGTGACGACCGTGAGCGCGAGCATCCAGGCGGTCTCCTCGAGCGTCGCGGTGCCATGCGTTATCACCACGCCCGCGAGGTCGCGGCGCCTGACGAGACGCGCGACGAGCTTCGCGAGCGCGAGCCAGTCATCGGCGGTGATCGCGGTACTGCCGATGCGCCGGAACGCGATCGGTTCGAGCGTCACGTCGGGCAGCAGGTCGGCCAGGTCGCGCGTCACCTCGGCGGCGTCGCGCACGATTCCCGATTCGGCATAGTCGACCCAATCGTAGGGGCCCCGGCCGACCATCGCGATCGTCCCGCCGGTGCTGATCAGAGCGACGCGCGCCCCACGCGAACGGCTTGCGCGTGGCGGAGCCAATCAGTCTGCTCCGCCCGGAGCGTCGGTCGCGATCGAACGGCTCACTGCGATTCGTCGATCGCTTTCAATGCGACCCGGTAGAGCACGCCGCGCTCGCTGACGCATCGCCAGACGTGCGGCTGGCCCTGATCGATCGCGGCGGCCTGGCCGGCGTCCAGGGTGCGGGTTTCGTCGTCGAAGATGAGCTCGAAGCGGCCGCTGACGACCGCGCCGACCTCCTCGGTCCAGCCCGCAGGCGCGATCGCCGCCGCGATGCGCTGATCGCGAGCGCAGACGGCGAAGGCGGTAACCAGCGTCTTGCCTGACTGCGCCACCAAACGCGATTCGCCGCCCGCCTCCGCATCGGCGATGGCCGCGGCAGAGCCGAGAAGTTTACAGCTATCCATGCTCATCGTCTCCGGCGGGTCAGCGTCTCGGCGGTGGATCGGCGAGCGGATAGAACGGCGCGGCGCCCTTGGCCACGAATTCCGCGCGCGGCGGCGATACCGCGTTAAGCCGCATCGAGACGCCGGCACTGTCGAAGCGATTGGTCCCGTAATGGGCGGAGCCGGCCGGAATCAACAGCGTGTCGCCGGCCTCCATCCGGAACTCGGCATCGGGATGATCCTCGGGTTGAAAGACCGAGCATCCGCCGGTTAGCTGCAGCGAGGCTTCCTCGCCATGGCTGTGCGCGCGGGCTTTGAGTGCGGCGCCGCCCGGCGCCACGAACTTTACGACCGAGACGCTCATGCGCGGGGTCGAGAAGTTTTTGGTGTAGAGTCCGCCTTCGACGACCGGGAGCAGTTCGTCATCGATCGAGAAGATTCTGCAGCGCGCCATCGCCCTTACATCCTACATGCGCGGGCGCAGCGGATGCTCCTCGTCCGCGACGAAACGGCGTGTATCGTAGCCGTCGGGAACGTCGGGGCGATGATAAAACTCGGCCACCGGGGCCACTTCCGCCAGCGACAGCAGCATCCAGTAGAGCCGCTGCCATTGCTCGGGCATCGCGTCCAGCGGAAATTCGTTGAGCCGCGCGACGATCTCGTCAAACCGCGGCATCATCGCGTCGACGAACGCTTCGATCTCGGCCGCGCTGCTCTGGTGGCGATGTTGGTTGCGCGCAGTCTCGGTCGGCAGCGCCCAATGGGCGAACGGTTCGAGCGCGGCGAACTCGGGCGCGAGGATGGGGGAGTCGGATGCCATCGTCGTCCCTGCCTC
>Ga0209415_10020288_pt1 | contig 10341 bp, 10 predicted proteins | sample PeaSoiSIISIP2007_FD_187696 | JGI IMG/M metagenome (GOLD analysis project Ga0209415, IMG submission 187696) | Peat soil microbial communities from Weissenstadt, Germany - SII-SIP-2007 (SPAdes) (version 2) | ecosystem: Environmental > Terrestrial > Soil > Wetlands > Peat | place: Germany...
ATGGATCTGGGCCTGAGCGACGATCCGGACGAAAGCTTCCGCCTCTTTCAGGGCCGCATCCTGGAGGAGTACGACAAAATGATCCCGGAGTTCGGACTGACGGTGATCGACGCCACCCTGCCTATCGAAACGCAACAACAGGAGATGCGCTTAATGGTCTTGGCCAAACTGACGCAAGCGAAGCAGCTCCGGGTGGCTCCATGAAGGAAAGCTATGGAGTGCCGCTGCCCGGCCTGAATCTCGACGACCTGGCCGGCAAACTGATCGTGCTGGAAGGAACCGACGGGGTGGGGCGGTCGACGCAGATCCGGCTGCTGAAGGAATGGCTGGAGCAGCAGGGCCATGCCGTGCTGGACACGGGATTGACGCGCTCCGGCCTGGTGGGCAAAGGCATCAAGCGCGCGAAGGAAGGCCATACCCTGGGCCGCATCACGCTGACGCTTTTTTATGCCACCGATTTCGCCGACCGGCTGGAGAACGAGATCGTGCCGGCGCTGCGGGCGGGATTCGTGGTGCTCACCGACCGTTATATCTATTCGCTGATGGCGCGGTCGATGGTGCGGGGGCTCGATCCCACGTGGGTGCGCAACATTCACCGCTTCGCGCCCAAGCCGGACGCCGTCTTCTATCTGCGCATTGGCGTCGACGAACTGATTCCCCGCGCCGTGTTTACCCGCGGCTTCGATTACTGGGAGTCCGGCATGGACCTTTACTCGACAGAGGACATGTACGACAGCTTCCGAAAATATCAGACCGCGCTGCTGGACCAGTTCGACCATTTGGCGGAGGAGTTTCATTTCAACGTAATCGACGCGCGGCCCGAGCCTCGCATCATTTTCGAGCAGCTCAAGGCAGGCATCGATCGCATCCTCGCGCCTCCGGCGGTCCGGCCCCTGGTTACCCCGCCAGAGGAAGAGGCCGTGCCCGTCGAGGAACTGGCCCTCGAGGAGACCTCGGAAGAACAACGCAGACGAGCTTAGCGGATCATGAAGGCGCAAGAGCAAGACAAGAGTCAGATTTCGACGGCGGCGCGGGCGCTGAAGCGCTCGCTGCAGCGCGCCCTGCGTAATCACCGGCGCGCCGGCAAGAAGCTGAAAGCCACCCCGGTGCACGACCTGCGCGTCTCCCTCCGGCGATGCCGCTCGCTGGCGGAGGGGCTTTCCGCCATCGATCCCGACCCTGTCTGGCGGCGCTTGCGAAAAGCATCCAAGAAGCAGCAGAGCGCCCTTTCCGATCTGCGCGACCTGCAGGTGCTGGAGAGCTGGCTAAAGCCCTTGCGGCTGACCTCGGGGCCGGTGGGCGAGGCCTTGGCCTCCCGCCTGAGAAAAGAGCAACGGCGCGCCAAGAAGAAAGCCAGCCGTTCGCTGGACTCGTTTCCTCGCGGCCGCTGGAAGCGCTGGCTGCGCCGCCTTCCCTCGTGTGCCGAACTGATCCCCGCGAACCAGGGGCGGCTGGCGCAGCTGGTGCTGGGGCAACTGACGCGGGTAATCGAGCTGCACAACCGCTGGGTGAGCGAGAGGGAGAAGGCGGAGCCCAATCCGGAGGTTTGGCACGAACTGCGCGTGACGGTGAAGCGCTTCCGCTACATGGTGGAGAGTTTCTTGCCGGAAAAGAGCGAAGCCTGGGGCGAGGAGTTGAGCCACGCTCAGGACTTGCTGGGAGAGGGGCACGATCTGGACGTCTTGCGCGCGCTGATCGTGAAGCTTTCGGGTAAAAAACCGCTGCGCAAGGCCGAAGCCGCGGTAACGAAAGCGCTGCGGCGCGTGGACGCGGCGGCGCAAAAGCGGCGCGACGAATACGCCGAGCTGGTCTGCGCTCCAGCGGAGGAACACAAGCCGCAGGCGGCGATCAATACTGAGGCCGAGGCTGCTGTTGGCAGCGCGGCAGGGGCCGGGCCTGCGCGCCAGCGCCCAGACGAAGGCCGGTCGCTATGGGACGGCTGGCGGGCCGAACTGCTGCCGATGGCAAAGGTCAGTCGCCGAGGCGGCGAAGAACCCTCGAGGTCAGCAGCCAGAAGAGGGTCGCGCGCAAAGGCGCCAGCGAATCGATATCGAGGCAGGCCGCGCCGGATTTCTTCAGCGACGTAAAGAGCGCTGTGGCTTTGAGCGCGTGGGCGATGAATTCGTCCATGTGCGGCGCGTGACCGAAGCAGATCACTTCCCCGCTCAGCCGCGCCAACTCCTCCACCAGCTTGCCGGGCTTGGCCTCGGGCTTCAGCGCGTCGGTGGTCTTCAACTGCTTGCAATCCAACCCCAGCACTTCGCAAATAATTTCGCCGGTTTGCACCGCACGCACATAAGGGCTGGTGAGCAGCGCCGCGGGCTTGACGCGAAGCGCCCGCAAGCCGCGCGCGGCGGCGCGGGTGCGCTGGATGCCCTTGGGCGTGAGGTAGCGCTCGGGATCGGGCGGGCAATCGGGATCCTCGCGGTCGATGGCGATGCCATGCCGCATAAGGTAAAGACGCATGCTCCTCCCCATCTCTTCGAGTTCATCCGCCGATTCCGCTTTTTCGCGATAGGAAACCACTGGCGATCCCGCCGGGTCGCCGCTATCGAACGCTTTTATCGAGCGTCGCTTTTGAATGTTAGATGTTGAAGACGGGCTAGGTGAGCCTGCGGACTTGTTCATGCCGCGGACCGGCCGGCCAGCAGGGAGGGACGCCGCGCGCCATTGCCGTTTTGAGCGCGCCGGACGCAAGCGAATCTCACGGGTATGCCGAACTCCGCCTCGAAGAATTTGGCCTTGCGGCGCAGTTCGCGCAGATTGACTTGAGCCTCGCTGGCAACCAGGCGCAGCAGGATGCTCTTGCGCTGAATTTTTGCCTCCACGCGCCGGACGGCCTGAGTCCTGCCGGCATCGAGCGCCACCGCAATGCGCAGTAGAGCGGCCAATTGCCGCACGCGGATGCGGTCGGCGGCCGCCAGCGCGCTGTAAAGACGGTGGTGCGGCTCGGGCGTGGACTCGCCGTGGTAGCGCACCAGGCAGGCCACCACCGATTGCTGATGGTTGCTGAGGCCGGGAATGTCGGCGTGGCGCACCAGATACTCGCCGTGTTTATGGTGGCCCTTGGCGTTCACGGCGATGCCCACGTCGTGCAGCAGCGCCCCCAGTTCCAAAGTCACGCGCTGGGACGAAGGAAGTTCGTGCACGGGCGCGAGTTGGTCGAAGAGCTGCGCGGCCATGCGGCGGACTTGCTCGCAATGCCCGGCATCGGAGTGCATGCGAGCGGCAAAGCGGCGGGCCTGCTGGCGCAGCGCTTCGGCGCGCTCGTCGTTGGCGCTGGCCGGGCCGAAGTGGGCCGCGGCCAGTTCGTGCAGCACGCCCTCGCGAACGCCCACTCCCGGAATGATCAATTGGTGCAGGTCGAGCAATTCGGCGAGCGTGGTGAAAACCACGGCGGCGACGCCGATGACTTCGGCACGGTCCCGGCGCACGCCAAAGGTGTCCATGCGGCCTTCCACGTCCAGGCGCAGGATCTCCCAGAGAATTTCGCGCAGGCGGCGAAGATTCAAAGTATTGAAGCCGGCCACGCGGGGACCAGGCGCGATGCGAGACAAAGCCTCGGCATTGCCACCGCAAGCCACCGCCGAGCTGCGGCCAACCTGCGGCGGTTCATGCAGGCAGCTCCGCAGGACGGAGCGGACGCGGTTTTGCAGCGCGTTGAAAGAGTCTGGCGTGAACGGCCCGGACAGATCGAGCTGTTCCATCAGGCGAACGGTGCCCAAGGGCAGCGCGAATCCGCGCTCCACTTTGCGCCCGCGCAGGAAATTCAGCTCCAGGCTGCCGCCGCCGAGATCCAGAATCAGCCGCGGAGAAAAGCGGCCCACGGAAATGCCGAACACCGCCTCGCGCACCAGCCGGGCCTCTTCGGCGGCGCTGATGGCTACGAGCTCGATGCCCGCTTCGCGGAAGATGCGGGAGATCAGGGCATCGCGATTGGCGGCTTCGCGCATGGCGCTGGTGGCCACGGCCGAATATTCGTCGACTTCATAACGGTCCAGCAGGCTGCGGAAATGACGGAAGGCCTCCACGGCCCGCTCCATGGTGCGCGGGTCCAGCCTTTTTCGGGTGAAAACATTGTGCCCCAGCCGCACCGACCAACGCGCGCTGGCCAATTCGCGAATCTCGGTGGCCGAACTGGCCCGCGCTACCACCGCGCGGATGGCGTTCGAGCCGGCATCGAGCGCGGCAATCGTAAGTGGAGATGGAGTTACTGGCATGGGACACCCGGGTGGGGATGCCTGTAGGAAGGAGTACCGTTCCGAATTGCAGCAGTGAACCTGAACCGATTCAGCGACGCCTCCAGAACCCTAGGGTGCCGCGACAACTCCTGGGCGGCCGTATACTGCCGCAAGGTGCGTCCAGAATAACACTACTCGGAAAACGCAAGATTAATTTTTGTTTACAAGAATGGATTCGGTTACCAGGAGGCGATCAGGAGGCGACGGCGGCCAAGCTTTCGCGGCAAGCCGCAGCTGCCCGGCGGATGTCGTCTTCGGTGTGGGGGGCGGAGACGAAGAGCGCTTCGAATTGCGAGGGCGCCAGCAGGAATCCGTGCCGCAGCATCTCCCGGAAGAACCCGGCGAAGCGGCGCGTGTCCGAGGTTTTCGCCGCGGCGTAGTTCCCCACCGGGTTCGGCGTGAAGAATAAAGTAAGCAGCGATCCTACGCGGGCGACTTGGCCGGCGACGCCCGTATCGGACAGCGCCTGCCGCGTCATGTCCCCGAGCATCTCCGACTTTCTTTCCAGCGAATCGTAAAAGCCGGGCGCTGCCAGCCGCTTCAGCGTTTCGATTCCCGCGCGCATGGCCAGCGGGTTTCCCGAAAGCGTGCCGGCCTGATAGACCGGGCCGAGGGGCGCGACTTGCTCCATCAGATCCCGCCGCCCTCCATAGGCGGCCACGGGCAAGCCGCCGCCGATGATCTTGCCGAGCGTGGTCAGGTCCGGCTCGACTCCGAAGAGCGTTTGGGCGCCGCCGAAACACAAGCGGAAGCCGGTGATGACTTCGTCGAAGATGAGCAGCGCGCCATGACGCCGCGTCAGTTCCCGCAATCCCGAAAGAAAGCCCTCGGCCGGCGGAATCACGCCCATATTCGCGGCGACAGGCTCGACGATGACGGCCGCGATTTCGTTGCTGTGCTGCTCGAAGAGCCGCTCGACCGCGGCGAGATCGTTGTAAGGCGCGTCCAGTGTGAGTTGCGCTAGAGCTTGGGGAACTCCGGGGGATGCGGCGATGCCCAAAGTGGCCAGGCCGGAGCCTGCCTTGGTTAGGAAACTGTCGCCGTGCCCGTGGTAGCCGCCCTCGAACTTGACGATGAAGTCCCTGCGCGTGGCCGCGCGCGCCAGGCGCGCCGCGCTCATGGTGGCTTCCGTTCCGGAGCTGACGAAGCGCACGCGCTCCATCGACGGCAGCGCCTTCTGCAGCATCTCCGCCAATTCGATCTCCAGTTCTGTGGTCATGCCGTAGCTGGTACCGCGCGCGGCCTGCTCGGCGATCGCAGCCGTAATTTCCGGATGCGCGTGGCCCAGAATCAGGGCGCCCCAGGAGCAAACGAAATCGATGTAGGCATTGCCGTCCACGTCCCACAGCCGCGCTCCCTGCGCGCGGTCCACGACAACAGGCGAGCCGCCCACGGCGCCAAAGGCGCGGACGGGGCTATTCACGCCGCCTACCAGCACGCGTTGGGCGCGCTCGAAAGCACGCTGGGAGCGGCTGTGTTGCTTTTCGGGAATCGTGGCCACGCGAGGATGCTCCTCAATCAGAGACTGTTCGCCGCAACAGGTTCAGGCTTAACCTCAAATTCACAGTACTCACGACCGCTTTTTCGCGGAACTTGATGCGCCGAAGAACCCCAAAATCCCCACGCGCAAAGACGGCGCATGGGGCACCCACAAACCCGCGCTTCGTCCATACCGGGCATACGTGACGCGACGCGATCAGTAGGCTTTGGTCCATCGCGCGACGTCCTTGGCGTGATAGGTCAAGATTATCTCGGCGCCGGCCCGTTGGATGGCGGTGAGAATTTCGAGCACTACGCGCTTTTCCTCGAGCCAGCCATTGCGCACCGCGGCTTTCACCATGGCGTATTCGCCGCTTACGTTGTATGCGCCCACGGGCACATCGAAGCGCTCGCGCACCTGGCGGATGATATCGAGATACGGAAGCGCGGGCTTGACCATGACGATGTCCGCGCCTTCTTCCAGATCGAGCGCCACTTCGCGCATGGCTTCGCGCGAATTGGCGGGGTCCATCTGGTAGCTGCGGCGGTCGCCAAATTGGGGAGCGGATTGAGCGGCCTCGCGAAAGGGCCCGTAAAATCCGGAGCAATACTTGGCGGCGTAGGAAAATATGGGGAGCTGCGAGAATCCGTGCGCGTCGAGGGCCTGGCGGATGGCCGCCACGCGGCCGTCCATCATGTCCGAGGGCGCCACAATATCGGCCCCGGCGCGAGCATGAGAGAGCGCCTCGTCCGCCAGCAATTTGAGCGTGGGATCGTTGGCCACTTCGCCATTTTCGATCACGCCGCAATGCCCGTGGCTGGTGTACTCGCAGAGGCAAACGTCGGTGATGACGATCAGATTCAGTTTGGCCTTGCGAATGGCTTCGATGGCGCGCTGCACGACGCCGGTGGCCGACGAAGCTTCCGAGCCGGTTTCGTCCTTATGTTCCGGGATGCCAAAGAGGATCACCCCGGGAATGCCGAGTCCTTCTACTTCCCGGCACTCTTCCACCAACTGGTCGGGCGACTGCTGATAGACGCCGGGCATGGAGCTGATCTCCACGCGCACGCCTTTGCCGGGCCCGACGAACATCGGGTAGATATAGCCGCTGGTGGTGAGGCGCGTTTCGCGCGTCAAGCCGCGCAGCGCCTCGGTGCGGCGCAAACGTCGCGGACGTTGCGCTGGAAATGTCACGGTTCGGTTCCTCTCTCGCCGCTCACGTGGATTCGGCCGTGAGCTTATTCGCCCCTGCGAAATAGTTCTCGAGGCCCTCGATCAGCGATGCCGTGGTGGCTTCCTCGGCTTCAACGGCCACGGGCAAGTTCGCGGCGCGAATGGCCTCCGCAGTTACGCGCCCGACCGCGGCAAACGCCACGCGCGAATCCCAGCCGGCCAGCGCTTCAGTTCCCAGCAGGTTCTGGAATTCGCGAAAGGCCGAAGGGCTGAAAAACGTTACCGCATCGGCCTGCCCGGCGCGAATACCAGCGATCAGGTCGTGGTCCAGCAAGCCGGGTCCTACCGTCCTGTAGGCAATCACCTCGGTGACCTTGGCTCCGGCCTTTCGCAAGAGCGCCGGCAACTCCTCGCTGGCGCGATCGCTTCGCGGCAGCAGAACGTTTTTCTTCGCGACGGCGCCGCGAAGCTCGCGGGCGAGCCCCGCGCCGCTGAATTCGCGCGGCACCAGCGAAGCTTGCAGGCCCTCCTTCTTGAGGGCCAGCTCGGTGGCCGAGCCGACGACGGCAATTTTTGGCGTGTTCTTCGCCGCGCTGCTTGGGCCAGCGGCGCCAGCGGGCCAGCATTGCAGCGCGCGGCAGCGGCCGAGAAAAAATGTTACGGCGTTGGCGCTGGTGAAAATCAGCCAGTCGAAGCTGTCGAGCGAACGAATGGCCTGGTCCAGGTCCGTCGTACTCTCGGGGTCCACAAAACGCACCAGCGGAAGCAACACGGCCTCCGCGCCGAGCTCCTCCAATCGCTCGATCAACTCCTTAGATTGTTCGGGAGCCCGCGTAACGATAACGCGCCGTCCTTCCAGCGTTCGAGTTTTAACCGCGTTCAACGCCCCGTCCTATGAGCCGAAGCAAGCGGCCTGCGCCGCGCTCGATGAGCGCCGCGGCTGCCAAAGCTCCCAACTCCCTTGGATTTTCCCACGAGCCGGCGCGAGTTTCGCGCACGGCTTCCGAGCCATCGAGCGAGAGTACGCAGGCATCGAGCTTCAAGGCGCCCGATTTGGCGGGCGATTCACCGGCCGACTCGCCGCGAGCCCATACTCCAATCGGCACTTGGCAGCCGCTCTCCAGGCCAGCGAGCACGGCACGCTCCGCTTCCACGGCAGCCTGCGATTCCCGATGATTCAACTTCTGAACAGCGGCGGAAAATTCGTCTGCCTGGCGCATTTCGATGCCAACGGCGCCTTGCCCAGCGGCGGGCAGACAGATCGAGGGCGGCAGAAGTTCGCTGATCTGGTCGGCGCGGCCCAACCTTTCGAGGCCGGCCTTGGCCAGCACAATCGCGTGGTAATCACCTTGCGCCAGCTTGGCTAGGCGCGTGTCCACGTTTCCGCGCATCTCGACCATTACGAGATCGCCGCGATGGTGCCGCAACTGCGCCTGGCGGCGCAGGCTGCTGGTGCCCACGCGCGCTCCGCGCGGCAATTCATCGAGCTTGAGGCCGCCGCGAGAAATGAGCGCGTCGCGCGGGTCTTCCCGTTCGCAGATGGCCGCGATCTCGAGCCCCGGCGGAAGAGTGGTAGGCACGTCTTTCATGCTGTGGACGGCCAGATCGATGCGCTCCTCGAGCAGCGCGTCTTCCAGTTCCTTGGTGAAAACTCCCTTGCCGCCGATTTCACGCAGCGGGCTTTGCCGGTCGCGATCTCCCGAGGTGCGGATGATTACGAGCTCAGCGTCCGTTCCGTGCCGCGCTAATCCGGCGCGCACGTATTCGGCCTGCCAGCGAGCGAGGGCGCTGCCTCGGGTGCCAATCCGCAAGGGCCTCAAGGCTTACCCTGGTCGAGGCGAAAGAGATCCCTGAGCGCTTCGAGATTTTGGATTTTGCGGCGCAAGTCGGGAACGGCTTTCAACTGCTCGGCGGGCGCAAGCAAGACGCGAGTCAATAGATCGTCCATCAACAGCGCGATGCGCTGCTGATCTTCCGGCGAGAGATGAGACACGTCGCCAAGCCTTTCGCGCAGGAACGCCTCGCGCTCCACGCCCAAGCGGGAGCGCAACTCGCGCACCACGACGCCGGCCTCGACGCCCGCCTGCCAGGACTCAAACTTGCCCAGGTGCTCCTCGACGAGGGCTTCCACCTTGGGAACCTCCGCTTCGCGGGCGCGCTTATTTTGCTCCACGATGTCCTTCAGGTCGTCGACGCCGTAGAGATAGATGTTGTACAGCTCGGCCGCCTCGGACGCCACGTTGCGAGGCACGCCCAGGTCGATGAACAGCAGGGAGCGATTGCCACGCGCGGCCATGGCGCGCTCCACGGCTTCGCGCGAAAGCACCGGCTCGGGCGAGGCCACCGAGCAGATGACCACGTCCGGCCAGATGAGCTCCGCGTCGAGAGCGTTCCAGTCCGCCACTTCCGCGTCGAAGCGCCCGGCCAGCTCGGCGGCGCGTTCCCGAGAGCGATTGGCCACGCGCAGGCCGGAGATTCCGCGGTCGCGCAGATGGCCGAGGACTTGTTCTCCCGTGGCTCCCGCGCCCAGGATGAGCGCCTTGTGCGACTTCAAACTGCGAAAAATGCGCTCGGCCAGCTTGACTCCGGCGAAGGCGACCGACATGGGCCGGGTGCTGATCTCGGTCTCGGAACGGACGCGCTTGCCCACCTCGAGGGCGCCCTGGAACATGCGGTTGAGCACCGGACCGGTGCCGCCATGGTCCACGGCGATGCGATAGGCTTCGCGGACCTGTCCCAAAATTTCGGCTTCGCCCAGCATCATGGAGTCGAGGCCAGCCGCGACGCGAAAGAGGTGGCGCACCGCTTCGCGATCGTGCCGCCGGTAGAGGCTGCCGCTGAGGGCCGCGGGCTCGACCTTGTGGAAGGTGGCCAGAAAAAGCTCGATGGCCCCGGCGCTGTCTTGTGCAGATTGCGGCGCCGATTCCGCGGGAACGCCGTAGAGTTCGCTGCGATTGCAGGTGGAGAGCACCAGCGTCTCGGAAAGAACGCCGCGCGAACGCAGCTCTTCCGAGGCCAGGCGAGCGTCCTCGCGCGTGAACGAGACGCGCTCGCGCAGCTCGACCGGGGCGGTGCGGTGATTCAAGCCTACGAGAACAATCTCCACAGCCTAGTTTCCTCGCCTTATCCTCGCCGCCCGGCGGACCCGGCGGAATGGTCGTGCGATCCGGCACCCATCAGAAAAGCAGATTCCTCGTCGCAAACTGCGCTCCTCGGAATGTGCCCAATCCGGCGCGCATCAAAAGTACCGGTGAAAGCTCGAGAGATACAGATTCACCACGCTATAGCTGAACAGCACAAAAAGAAAATTGACCACGCAGAGCACCGAGGCGCGCGCGCCCCGCCAGGAGCCGGTCCGTCCCAGCCATAGGTAGCCTGCGTACACCGCCAGGATCACCACGGTGATGATCTCCTTGGGATCGCCGTTCCAGTAGCGGCCATAAATGC
>Ga0209415_10020289_pt1 | contig 10340 bp, 9 predicted proteins | sample PeaSoiSIISIP2007_FD_187696 | JGI IMG/M metagenome (GOLD analysis project Ga0209415, IMG submission 187696) | Peat soil microbial communities from Weissenstadt, Germany - SII-SIP-2007 (SPAdes) (version 2) | ecosystem: Environmental > Terrestrial > Soil > Wetlands > Peat | place: Germany...
CTCCGAAGGCAGAGGTCACAGGTTCGAATCCTGTCGGGCGCGCCAAGAATCCGAGCACGAAATCAACGGGTTGTTGAAGCGCCCAGGTGACGAGCGCGAGCGAAGCGGTAGTTGGACGACGCGCGCGTGACACTGGGCGACAGCCATGCCTCACGTTGCGTGTCGTGTCGTTGCGGCACTCGCCAACTATTTCATGACCACCGACCGTCTCGCCTTGCGGGCGCCTGCGCGCTCCCGCAATTGCTTGGAGCGAACGTACTCTCCCCCGGAAGAAAAGGCCTGTCACGACGGCCGGGATCGGCAACCGAGACCGCCGGAAGAGTGGGGATGATCCCAAGCGGGACGTCGTCCACAACATTTCAAATTTGAGTGGAAATCGTGCGCCAAACCTGCTGCCGGTCCGCCATGCGCGCACTGCCGATGGCGTGCTTGGGCACAACACGCTCATGTTCGTTGCCGCTTGAAGGTCTCCTCATGATCTTGTCGGCCGTCGAGCTGACCAACGGCATCATCAGATCGTCACGTAGACGAGATCCTCCAGGGCCGGCTCGAGTCGCGGATAGCGGCTATCGCCCATACAATACATTGAATTCCCATTCGGTCAAAGCGCCGAGCGATCGCCCCGGCGGGCCGACCGCGACTGCGGCGCACAGACAGGCTTTGACCCGGTCGCGCGCCGCTGCTATCCGGATCGCCATCGTGCAGACCAGATCCTGCCCGCGGCCATCAACGAGGTTGGACAATGCGCGTGCCCCGCACCTGGATGCTCGTCCTTACCCTGCTGGCCACGGCGATGTCGGTCGGCGGGCCCGCCGCGGCCCGCGATCAGGCGGGCGATTTCGACTTCTACGTCCTGGCGCTCAGCATCGCGCCGAGCTTCTGCGATCTGACCGGGTACCGGACCCACAAGGCGCAATGCCAGGATCCGTCGGACGATGACTTCCGCACGACGCCGCTGACCATCCACGGGCTGTGGCCGAACCGGCGCAACACGCCGGCTCGCTCCCAGCCGCAGTCCTGCGCAAACGCGCCGCTGCCGCGGTTTGCCGGCGACCTGTTCGCCGATCTGAAGACCTACATGCCGGGGATCGCCGACGGGCTGCAGCAGCACGAGTGGAGCCGCCACGGCGTCTGCTCGGGGCTCGACCCGGACGCCTATTTCCGCCGTATCGTCGCGCTGGCGAAGGCCGCCAACGACACGATCGGGACCGCGATGAGGGACCAGGATCTGTTCGGCAAGCCGATGGCGATCAGCGCGCTCCTCGACGCCGTGGCGGCGAAGAACCGCGACCTGGCCGATGCGATCCAGGTGGACTGTCAGTTTGCCCGCCGCGGACCCGACGGCCGGCCCTCGCGCGCCTACGTGAGCGAGATCCGCGTTCTCATCCCGAAGGACCTGGACGCGACCGGGAGCGGCTGGCCGGCGACGTTCGTGCCGCGCGACTCGGTCGGCTTCGGGGCCAATTCCGGATGTCCGGGCGGGGTCGGTTTCCTGCCCGGCAGCTTCTCCGACTGAGCCTTCCGCGGCGTCAGCGCTGAACGATAGTGCCTTTATCGGTCTCCACGACCCAGCGGTTGGCCCGCCGATGGATGCTCGACACCCGTCCGATCCCAGGGACCATCATGCCGGACATGACCGCGTAGGCGCCGGACTGGCCCATGATGATCGCGGCGCCGTTCTGCCCGTCCCGCACCGACCAGCCGGCCAGCTCATGCGTTTCGACCGGCCTGCGCGCGCCGCCTCGCCGGCGCGTCCGTGCGGTGGCGATCGAGCCGGTCACCTCGGTGCCGGCGGCCATGTGCTCGAGCCGGTCGACGCGGCGGCCGATGTCGATGATTTCCGTGCGGTGGGTGTAGTCGCTGGCGTCGAGCGAGGAGCGCAGGGCGTCGATGCCGATGCCGGTCCGGGCGAGGCTCGCCTTGAGGTCGTCGACCTGGTCGCGCCAGTCGCTGGTGGCGGCGAACGCGCTCTGGACGGCGCGCAGCTCGCCGGTCTCGGTGCGCAGCCGTGCGGTTTCGCTCCTCAGGTCGGCCTGCTCGATGGTCAGTTGCGCGGTCGCGGCGTTGAGCTGCGCCAAGCCGGAGTCGAGCCTGGCGAGGCGGTCCTCGACGGCCGGGTCCCGGCTGGCCTCGTTGCGCTGCGCCTTGAGGTCGGAGACTTCGTCGATCAGCGTGCGCACGTCGTGCTCCAGCCTGGCGTACCTTGCCGTCTGCTGCAGCTGTTCCACCCGCGGTTCCGCCGCGCCGGGCGAGCCCAGGGTGCGCACGACGTCCTGCAGCTCGCCGGTCCCGGCCGCCGTCAGAATGGCGCCGCTCGTCGTCGCCAGCGCAAGACCCATGGCGACCAGGAAGATCACGGCGCCGCTGCGGCGCTCGACCCCGGCGGACGGAGCATCTTGGTCGGGCGCGATCGTCATGGACAATCTCCAAATATTTGTTCAGCAATTGATAACCATGAACCTGTTGCCAATTCGCTAAGCAGCAGCTGCGTGATACTACGGACCGCCCCGACGCGATGAGGCGGCGGCGGTCGCGCCGTCGATTCGCCGAGGAGGCCCTCTCCCTTCGCGTCGATTCCGCCCACGCTGCAGAGATCGCCGGGCGGCGACCGCCCGGCGGAGCGGCGACCTGCCGGCCCTGACGACCCGGGCGGCCGGCATCGACCCGACCTGATTGCGCCGGAACGCGGCACGGATATGATCGGCCGGCGCAGGCCCGCGAGCCGCTCGCGACCGCAGGAGAAGCTGGCGCGCCGCACAGGGAGGACGGCTGACATGCAGGACATGCCCACGGATGATTCCGCCACCAGGGCGCGCGCCGCCACGCTCGACTTCGAAAACCTGCACGAGATCGTCGCCAAGGCGCGCCAGAACCTCGACCAGAACAACTGGGACTACATCGTCGGCGCGACCGAGAGCGAGACCACGCTGCGGCGTAATCGGCTGGCGCTCGATTCGGTGGCGTTCCGGCCCCGCGTGCTGCGCGACGTCAGCCACGTGGACGCCGCCGTCACCCGGTTCGGTCGCCGATTGCGGCTGCCGCTGCTGCTCGCCCCGGTCGGCGCCCTGGAAAGCTTCGACGAAAGCGCCGCCGCCGGTGTGGCCCGCGCCGCCGGCGACTTCGGCGTCGCCCACATGATGAGCTCGGTGTCGAAGCCCGGGCTCGAGGGGGTGGCCAAGGTGGCTCCCGATGCGCTGCGCATCTTTCAGCTCTATGTCCGCGGCGACGACGCCTACGTCGAGGATCACGTCCGCCGTGCCATCGACCATGGCTTTGCGGGCTTCTGCCTGACCGTCGACACCGCGCACTACAGCCGGCGCGAGCGCGATCTCGCCAAGCGTCACGTCACCCGTGGCCGACGCCACGTCGGCGGGCGCGAGTTCCAGGCCGGGCTTGAGTGGCGCACCGTTGCGCTGATCAAGAACAAGTTCGACATTCCGCTGGCGCTCAAGGGCATCGCCACCGCGGAAGACGCCGTGATCGCGCTCGATCACGGGGTCGAGTGGATCTACGTCTCCAATCACGGCGGCCGCCAGCTCGACCACGGCCGCGGCGCGTTCGAGGTGCTGCCCGAGATCGTCGACGCGGTGCGCGGCCGCGCCAGCATCATGATCGACGGCGGGTTCTGCCGCGGCACCGACATCGTCAAGGCGATCGCCGTCGGAGCCGCCATGGTCGGGCTCGGCCGGATGCAGTGCTTCGGCCTGGCGGCGGCCGGCGAAGCCGGCGTCGTGCGCATGCTGGAGCTGCTCGAGGACGAGGTGCAGCGGTGCCTCGGCCTGCTCGGGGTGACGACCTTCGCCGAACTCGACCGCTCCTATCTGCATCCGGCGGCGCCGACCTGCCAGCCGCACGTGCTGAGCGCCTTCCCGCTGCTGACGATCGACGACTATCGCTATTAGGTAAGGCTAATGGCCGGGCAGGACCAGCACCTGCGGGCGCGGCGGCAGGGTCGCCTTCGACAGCACGATCGACGGCGTGTCTCCGTAGCGCACGTCCCACTGCTGGCGGACGCGTTCGAGAAAACGATCGAGCGTCGCCAAGCCGAAATAATGCATCGGAATCATCAGCGGCGCCTTGAGCGCCTGCAGCACCTCGACGATGCCCTCCAGATCGAGCGTATAGCTGCCGTCGACCGGGACCAGCACCACGTCGACGCGGCCGAGGGCGTCGAGCTGCTGCTGGGTCAGCGTATGGTGCAGGTGGCCGAGGTGGGCAATGCACATGTGCGCGATCTCGAACACGAAGATCGAATTGCCGTAGCGCTCGGTGCCGCCGCTCGCGTCGCGGATGTTGGTGGGGACGTTGCGCACCCGGACGTCCTGGTAGGTCAGGTCGTGCTCCGCCGGCTTGTTGTCGGGAGCCCAGCCGCGCAGCACGAACTTGATGCCGGGATCGGGACGATCGGTGTAGTGGGTGCCGTGGGCATGGTTCATCGTGACGATATCGGGCAGGACCGGCGGCCTGACATAGTCGTTGTAATCGGTGGCGATGCGCACCAGCCGCGGGCTCTCGATCAGGAACGTCGAATGCCCCACGTAGGTCAGTCGCACCTCGCCCTCTTGCAGCGCGACGACGCGAAAAGCTGTCGGAATGACCCGCGGCGCGTCGGTCGCGACGAGGCCTGGACAGCGGTCGGACAGCTCCGAGGTGGGCGGCGGGGAAGGAGTGTGGTCTTCAGTGCGGTCCTGCGCACTGGCGGCTGAAAATGGAAGCAAGGCCAGGGCGATCGCGACAGGCAAAGCCCGCAGCGGTGCGGCTGCCGCCGCCATGACGTGCTCCATCCGCGACATCGAATGATGATAGCAAGAACGCGAGGTGCCGCCACGTTGCGGCATTCACGGTATCGCGATCGGCGCGCCGTTCAGTGGATCGGCATGATCAGGCCCTTGGGCGTGACCACCACCCAGTGCCCGTCCTGGCGCCTGATGTCCTGGATCCGGCCGAGCCCAGGCAGATTCATGCCGGGCTCGACCTCGACGATGCCATAACGGCCCTCGATCAGCGCGGCGCCGTCATAGACCTTGCGGATGGCCCAGCCTTCGACGATCGGCGGCTTTGCACCCGGCTTCGGGTCGCCGGAGGCCGGCGCGGCGATCGATCCGGTGGTTTCCGGCGCGGCTGGCGGCGCGACCGCGGCGGCGGCGCGGCGGTCGCGATCCAACGCCTCGGTGATCTTGCTCAGCTGGCCGTTGACGGTCGCATGCGATGCCGTCATCGAGGCGCGCATCGCCGCCACGCTGTCGGCGAGCGTCTTCACGTTGGCGCGCAGCTGGGCGACCGTGTCCTTCAACCCGTGAGCGTCCTCGGGGATCTCGCTGCGTGGCGCTGCCGCGGTGCCAAGCAGATGGCGCTGGAGCTGCGCATCGCCGAGCGACCCGGCGACCGCGCCAATGCTCGCGGCGAGCGCTACCGAGGCGGCCAAGAGGACGAAGCGGCCGGAGCGCGGCGGCGGCGCTGCCACGGCGGCAGGCCGCGTGGCGCCGGCGGAGGGCGGGGGCGCGGAAGCCGCCTCATCCGGAATGACGCTCGGGCTTTCCGACACGACCTCGATCCCGGGCAGCTCCTCGAGCGTCGCCGCAGGCGGCATCGGGGGCGCCGCCTTAGCGGGCTCCGGGGCGCCGTCGGCGTGCGGCGCCTCGGGCTTGGGCGGCGCCTCCAGGGCATGTCCGGCCCCCTCCGAGCCGGAACATTCTGCGCAATCATCGCCGGGGGACGCCTGGTCTTGGCAGACCAGCGCCGTCGGACCGTGCGCCAGCGCCGGCAGATCGGTCTTGAAAAGGGTGGGGACGGGCGCGGGAACCGACGGAACTCGATATTCGATGACCGCCGTCGACTCGCTGTTGGTCGGACCGACGTCTTTGCGCTTGCCCATGGCCTGCATCCGGATTGGCTGTTCAGCCATTGGTAAGCATCCGTGCTTACCAATTGGTTACCGAATGGCGGGGAAGGAGTCGCGGCGGAGGATCCGCCACCGGGACGGATTCAGACCGGCAGGCCCTCCTGCTGCGCCAGATCCTTCAGCGAGCTTTCCGGCCGCGCCCCGAGGTGGCCGATCACCTCGGCGGCGGCCAGCGCGCCGAACCGGGCCGCGGTCGGGTGATCAGTACCGCGCGCAAGCCCGAACAGGAATCCCGCCGCGAACAGATCGCCGGCTCCGGTGGTGTCCACCACGCGCTCGACCGGGAAGGCCGGCACCGCCCCGGCGCCGTCCCCGGACACGACGACGCAGCCCTGCTCGCCACGCGTCACCACGGCGAGACGCGCATCGACCCGCAGTGCGGCGATCGCGGTGTCGAAATCCGCCGTCTGGTAGAGGCTGCGGAACTCGGCCTCGTTGGCGAGCGTGACATCGACGACATGATCGCGGATGAGCTGGAGAAACTCGTCGCGCCAGCGATCGACGCAGAACGCGTCCGAGAGCGACAGCGCAACCATGCGCTTGGCGTCGTGCGCGATGGCCGCGGCCTTGAGGAAGGCGTCCTTGGCGTCGCGCGGGTCCCACAGATAGCCCTCGAGGTAGGTGATCGCGCTCGCCGCAACCATCTCGGCGTCGACATCGCCGGGCTCGAGCGCCTGCGCGGCGCCGAGATAGGTATTGAGGGTGCGCTCCCCATCCGGCGTGACCAGCACGTAGCACCGCCCGGTGGACGGACCGCCGGCTGCGGGTGGCGTATCGAAAGTGACGCCGGCGGCGCGGATGTCGTGGACGAACGCGCGCCCGAGCGCATCGTCCCTGACCTTGCCGACAAACGCCGCGCGCGCCCCGAGATTGGCGACGCCGACGATCGTGTTGGCGGCAGAGCCGCCGGACATCTCGATCGCCGGACCCATCGCGTCGTAGATCGCCTCGGCACGCGGCTCGTCGATCAGCGTCATGGCGCCTTTGCGCATCCCGTGACCGATCAGAAAGTCGTCTTCAGCGCGCGAGATCACGTCGACAATGGCATTGCCGATTCCGAGCACGTCGTAACGGGTGGCAACCATCGCAACCTCCGTCTCGGCTGAGCATGTTGCGGCGACGCGTGTGCGGTTCGCCGTGAAGACGGGCCTCAACGTCCTCGAGAACCCGGGAAGCCGGCGTACGCCGGCGCCCGGAGCATTCTCGGGCGCCGTGCCCTATCACGCGCGCTCGATTCGCCGCAATCCGCGGGTTCCGGGTGGTGATCGGGCCGACCACCCTTGCGTGCCGGCGGCCCGCCGTGGCATGTGGCGCAGCCGGATCGGCGAGAGGCGCGTCATGACGTTCAGGGAGCGGGTGTTTTCCGGGGTTCAGCCGAGCGGCGAGCTGCACATCGGCAACTATCTCGGCGCCATCATCAAGTTCGTGGCGCTGCAGGAGCGCTACGACTGCATCTATTGCGTGGTCGACCTTCACGCCATCACGACGTGGCAGGACCCGGCCGAATTGACCCGCACGACACGCAGGCTCACGGCGGCGTATCTTGCCTGCGGGGTCGATCCCGCACGGCACATCATCTTCAATCAGAGCCAGGTCGCCGAGCACGCCGAGCTCGCGTGGATCTTCAACTGCGTCGCCCGCGTCGGGTGGCTCAGCCGCATGACCCAGTTCAAGGAGAAGGCCGGCAAGGACCGCGAGAACGTGTCGGTCGGGCTGTTCGCCTATCCGACCCTGATGGCGGCCGACATCCTGGCCTACCGGGCGACCCACGTGCCGGTCGGCGAGGACCAGAAGCAGCATCTCGAGCTGACGCGCGACATCGCCCAGAAGTTCAACAACGATTTCGGCGACCGCATCCGCGGCCTCGGATACGGCGATGCGTTCTTCCCTCTCACCGAGCCGCTGATCTCCGGTCCGGCGACACGGGTCATGTCGCTGCGCGACGGAACCAGGAAGATGTCGAAATCCGACCCCTCCGACTATTCGCGCATCAATCTGACCGACGATGCCGACACCATTGCGCAGAAGATTCGCAAGGCCAAGACCGACCCCGAGCCGCTGCCCGGCGAGGAGACCGGACTGGAGAAGCGGCCGGAGGCGGACAATCTGGTCGGCATCTACGCGGCACTCCAGGGGGTCGGCAAGGCCGAGGTGCTGGTCGAATTCGGCGGCGGGCCGTTCTCCACCTTCAAGGCGGCGCTGGTTGATGCCGCGGTCGCCAAGCTCGGGCCGATCGGCGCCGAGATGAAGCGCCTGGCACAGGACCCGGTCCATATCGACCACGTGCTGGCGGACGGCGCCGCCCGCGCGCAGGCGATCGCCGCCGATACCATGAGGGCGGTGAAGGACATCGTCGGTTTCGTCCACCGCTAGTGCACCGATTCCGAAGTTCGCATCACTTCGCGACGTCCTCTGGTGCGAACTTCGGAATCAAGAGGGGCACTAGCAAGTTTATGATTCCAGTGCGGATTTCGGATTTGAAGGTTCCTATCAGCTGTGCGGCACGCTCGTCATAGGAACTTCAAATCCACCGCACCAGGGCCGAGGGCAGGCTTTCGCATGCTTCCGGACCGCGTCGCCAGCCGCGCGAGTCCCTCCGGCCCGGCTTGTCGGCGCACCGGGTACCATGGCAGCATGCCGACGCGTGCGACGTCCAGATGGAGGGGGAGCCCGATAGGCGCTAGGTCAAGAGGTTGCCGCGCTCTCCGCGTCGTCATCGCCCGGCTCGACCGGGCGATCCGGTAGCCGCGAGCCCTCGAAATCGTGCCCCGCGGTGTCTCGAACTGACAACGGGTTACTGGGTTGCCCGCGTTCGCCGGCAATGACAACGCGAGGAGAGACATTGACAAAGCGACCATGAGGGAAGCCCCCGGGGGGAAGTCGATGAGCCGCAAGCGCCGCGCCTACGAGGCCGGGCACCAGCCGAAGTATCTTGTCGTCATCGACGAATCGCCCGAATGCGACCGCGCCGTCTATTGGGGCAGCCGCCGCGCGGCACGCAACGGCGCCAGCGTGCTGATGCTGCTGGTGATCGAGCCGTACGACCGGCATCAGCAGTGGCTCGGCGTCGCCGACATCATGAAGGCCGAAGCCTACGACTCGGCGAACGCCATTCTCGACCGCTTCGCGGTGCGCGCCACCGGGGCGGCCGGCATCATGCCCGAGCGGATGATCCGCGAGGGCGACAAGGCCGAGGAAATCCTCAAGATGATCGACGAGGACGAGGACATCGCCATCCTGGTGCTGGCGGCCGGAACCAGCAAGGAGGGCCCGGGCCCGCTGGTGACCGATCTCAGCAGCACCGCCGGCACCTTCCCGATTCCGGTTGCGATCGTTCCCGGTCACCTCAGCGACGACGAGCTCGACGCCCTGTCGTGACGCTTGGCGATCGATGCCGCGTTGACCTTTGAGCCGCAAACCCTACCTGTTAGAGTGATCCGATCAGCTGTGCGGGTCCTTGACCCCGCGACGGCCAGGGAGAAGTCGATGTTCATCCAGACCGAAACCACCCCCAATCCGGCGACACTGAAGTTCCTGCCCGGGCGAACCGTGCTGGCGACCGGGACACTCGAGATGCGCGACCCCGCCGAGGGCGCCCAATCGCCCCTCGCCGAGGGGCTGTTCGCCATCCCCGGCGTCGGCGGCGTCTTTCTCGGCAGCGAGTTCATCACCGTGACCAAGACTGCGGGCGAGTGGCAGCAGCTCAAGCCTGCCATCCTCGGTGTCATCATGGAGCACTTCATGTCCGGCGCCCCGATGCTGCGGGAAGGCGCGACTGACTCCAGCGGCGACGCCGACGAGTTCTTCGACGCCAAGGATGCCGAGACGGTGGCCACCATCAAGGAGCTGATCGAGACGCGCGTGCGCCCTGCGGTCGCCAACGACGGCGGCGACATCACGTTCCGCGGCTTCAAGGACGGCATCGTGTATCTCAACATGCAGGGATCGTGCTCCGGTTGCCCGTCGTCCACCGCCACGCTGAAGCACGGCATCCAGAACCTGCTGCGTCATTTCGTGCCCGATGTCACCGAGGTCAGGCCAGTCTGACGACGCCGTCGACCAGACGGCGGGAGCGGCGGCGGATCCGACATGCGCGTGCTGGCGATCGACACCGCGCTGACCGGTTGCGCGGCCGCTGTTCTCGACACCGACAGCCGGGCCATCATCGCGAGCGAGACGCTCACGATGCAGCGCGGTCACGCCGAAGCGCTGGTGCCGCTGCTTGCCCGGGTGATCGAGCATGCCGGCATCGCGTTCGCCGATCTCGGCCGCATCGCCGTGACGGTCGGACCCGGCAGCTATACGGGTCTGAGGGTCGGGATCGCGGCGGCGCGGGGGATCGCGCTGGTCACCGGTAGCCCGGCGGTCGGGCTGTCGACCCTGGCGGCGCTCGCGGCTCCCCATCTGGCGGCAGGCGAGACCCGCTCGATAGTGGCGG
>Ga0209415_10020290_pt1 | contig 10340 bp, 5 predicted proteins | sample PeaSoiSIISIP2007_FD_187696 | JGI IMG/M metagenome (GOLD analysis project Ga0209415, IMG submission 187696) | Peat soil microbial communities from Weissenstadt, Germany - SII-SIP-2007 (SPAdes) (version 2) | ecosystem: Environmental > Terrestrial > Soil > Wetlands > Peat | place: Germany...
CAGCTGATCGAATACGAGAACGCGCTCGTGGCCACACCGAACCCCCCCGACGTCATCGTCGTCCCGGGTGGCACGTACAACCTGGAAAACGGCGAGCTCCTGATCAAGCAGTCGCTCGCGATCGTGGGTGCGGGGGCACGCACCACGAACGTAAACGTGCCCGGGAACACGTTCCCGCAGCGGGTGTTCGACATCCAGATCCCCGGCGCCGAAGCGCCGGCGGCGGTCATCTCGGGACTCAAGATCTCGGGCGGGATCGCCAACGCCAACAACGAAGAATCCGGCGGGGACGTTCGCAACCTGGGCTCCAATCTGGTGCTCATCGAGGACTGGATCACTGAAGGCACCGCATCCCATGGGGGCGGCGTCTCCAACCACACCGGCACGCTGCTCGTCGACCTCTCGCTCGTGTCGGGCAACCACGCCAGCACTGGCGCAGGGGACTCGGGCGGAATTCAGAACTACGGCTCCGCCGTCTGCACCACCGCCTGTGTCCCAGGCAATAGGGGGGTCCTGGCTGTCCAGGACTCAACGGTCACCGGCAACGATGCGCGCCTGGGTGCGGGCATCTACAGTTGGACCGAAGCCGGCGTGGCCGATGAAAACGGGGTCTCGATCGTCAACTCGACGATCGCCTACAACAGCACGAAGGAAGAGCCCTGCGGAGGACCGGAATGCGGTGCGCGTGGACCGGGCGCTGGGCTGCTCGTCCAGGAGGGCAAGATTGACGTGGTCGGTTCGATCCTCGCCTACAACAACGAGATTCCCGCCACCGGCCAGATCAACACCAACTGCGCAACCGAAGCGAATGGCACGATCGTCTCCCTCGGCTACAACCTCGAGACCGAAACCGACTGCGGCTTCAAGTCGACCGGGGACCTGCAGAACCAGTTCTCGAGTCCGCTGTTCAGCCCGAACACGGGCACCCCGCAGAACAACGGCGGCAACACCGACACGTTCGCTCTGGACCCCACCAGCCTGGCGATCGACGCAGTCCCCACCAGCTGGCCGTTCTGCAGCGGCACCGATCAGCGCGGCGTCACCCGCCCGCAGGGCGCTGGCTGCGACATAGGCGCGTTCGAGCTGACCCCGTTTACGATCGAAACCACCGAGGGATCGCAGTTCTCCGGTCAGGTCACGACAACTCAAAGCGGCAACGTCTTCACCTCCCCCGCCCCCACGATCGAATGGGGAGACGGGCAGACATCGCAAGGGACGGTAAACGAAGCGGGCAGGTTCGTCCTCGGCACCCACGACTACGCCGAGGAGGGGACCTTCACTGGCTCCGTCACTTATCACAACGATTCCGGCTCGGGCACGCACAAGGTCGCATTCGTGGCGAAGGTCGCCGACGCCGCGCTGAGCGCCACCGGGGCGCCCGTGAGCGCCACCGCGGGCGCGCAGTTCAGTGGCACGGTGGCGACGTTCACCGACGCCGATCTGGCCGGGGCGGCGTCGGATTACACGGCGACGATCAGCTGGGGCGACGGCAGCACTTCGGCGGGGACGATCAGCTCCGTTCCCAGCGGAGGCTTTGCCGTCACCGGGTCGCACACGTACGCCAACGCCGGCGTCTATCAGACCAGCGTCACAATCACGGACGCTGGCGGCGCCACCGCTGCTGCCACGAGCAGCGCCAACGTCGCCCCCCCTCCTTCGCCTTCCCCGCCCGGGGCGCCGACGCTGCTCACGACCGCGCCACCGAGCGTGTTGACGACGACAAGCGCGACGTTCACGGCGACGGTGAACCCGCACGGGCTGCCGACAACGGTTCACTTCGAATACGGGGGGGTCTTCGGCGGGGCGAAAGTAGCGGCCATCACCTATGGCTCCTCGACACCCAACCAGTCGGTGGCCCCTGACTTCGCGAACCACACGGTGACGGCGACTGTCACCGGGTTGCTGCCGAACGTCACCTACCATGTGCGCGCGGTGGCCACGAACAGCGCGGGCAGTGCGCTGGGCCCCGATCAGATCTTGCAGACGCCGGCCGATCCGCCACCGCCGCCGCCGGTGCTGGGGAAGTCTGCGAACGTGGCGCCGGTGTCGGGAGTGGTCTACATCGAGCTGCCGCCCGGCGCCACGCTGGCCTCGTTCTTGCCGTCCGCGCTGCCGAGCGAGGCGTTCGCTGCGCTGACCAAGGGGCGTGCGTTCGTGCCGTTGACCGAGGCGCGTCAGATCCCCTTCGGGTCGATCCTCGACACGAGCGCCGGCGTTGCGCGCATCACCACGGCCACCACTGCCTCCGCGAAGGGCAAGGTGCAGTTCGGCGACTTCGGTGCCGGGATCTTCAAGCTGCTGCAGCAGCGCAGACAGCGGGGGCTGACCGAACTGAACATCATCGACAACCACCCCGCCAGCCAGCTCTGTGCAACCACCGGTAAGGGCAAAAAAGCATCCATCGCAGCCCGGGCGGGTGGGCATCCCAGTTCAAAGGTTCTCGGCCGGCTCACAGTCAACTCGCATGGGCACTTCACCGCACGCGGGCAATACAGCGCGGCGACCGTACGCGGGACGATCTGGGGCGTGCAGAACCGCTGCGACGGGACGCTCACACGCGTCGTACGCGGCGCCCTCTCGGTCCGCGACTTCCGCCTGCGCAAGACGATCACGCTGTTCACCGGCCAGACCTATCTGGCCCGAGCGCCCCTCAAACGGGGCTGACCCCCGTCAGACGGGGCTGACCCGCGGCCGGCGCGCGCCCAGGCTGGGCAGCGCCTCGCCATCGGCTTCGATCGCGCTCACGGCGAGCTCGGCGAACAGCGCCGCGCGCTCTGCGTCGTCGGAGCCGTAGTGGCCCCCGTCGCGGCGATCCAGCAGCGAGAGCACGCCGATCGGGTGACCCTGGCGCACCAGCGGGACGACCAGCATCGTGTAGGGGACGTGGCCGGTGCCCGCGGCGATGCGGGCCGCGAAGCGGGTGTCTGTGCGGCAGTCGCTCACCGCCAGCGGCTGCCCGTTTTCAACCACGCTGCCGGAGAGCCCCTGTCCGGGGGGCAGCCGCACGCCCACGATCTCGCGCCCCCCGGCCCCCCACGCGGACTGGTAGACCAGCTCGCCGGTGTTGGCGTCGGTCAGCGCGATCGAGGACGCCGCCGCCCCGAACACCCCGGCCGCGGTGCGCACGATCCCCTCCATCAGGCCGCGGCGGGCGGCGGGTCCCTCGATCGACAGCGTGAGCGAGCCGCCGACCGAGGACTGGGAGTGACCGCCGAGGGCGCGGGCGAAGGCGGCGATCGAGGCGACCCGCCGCTCGGGGATCATCTCCAGGCCCGCCTGCACCGCCTCGGCGATCTCGGGGGGAACCTCGGGTACGAGCTCGCGCAGCTCGGTTGGGCTGGCGTAGACGGGCGGTTTGCCCACGATCAGCGTCCACAGCGTGGCGGCCAGGCCGAAGACGTCGCTGCGCGGTGACACCGAACCGCCGGCGAACACCTCGGGCGCCATGAACCGCGGCGTGCCGACCCCCATCGTGCCTTCGTCTTCTTCCTCGTCCCTGAGCAGGCGGGCGATTCCGAAGTCGACCAGCACGACACCGTGCTCGCCGAGGATCAGGTTCTGCGGCTTGACGTCGCGGTGCACCATCTGCTGCTCGTGTACGTACTCCAGCGCCTCGCAGCTCTGGCGGGCGTACTCCACCGCCTCATCCAGCGACAGTCCGGGATCGCCGTCTCGCGCCAGCAGGGCGTGTAGATCGGTGCCCTCGACCAGCTCCATCACGAGGTACTGGCCGCGCTCGTCGGCGAAGTGGTCCAGGACCTCGACCACGCGCGGATGGCGCAGCAGCGACAGCAGCTGCGCCTCGACCTCGAAGCGCTCCGCATGACGCGTGTTGTTCACGTGCTTGATCGCCACCGCCGCGCCGCTGCGGGTGTCGCGAGCGCGGTAGACCGCGCCCATCGCGCCGCTTGAGATCGGCGCCTGCACGGTGTAGCGGTCGGCCAGCGTGAGCGCTTCGGGCAATACGAAGCGTGAGGAATCGTCCATCGTTGAGGGCCAGCGTAACGCAGCCCCGCGCCCGCCGCCCTCGGCGCACGCGCCGCGCGGGTACACCGAGATGCTCGGCGGAGGGGAACTCGGATAGCGTTCGGCGGGTGAAGCGCAAGCGCAGGCGAGCCGGACCCGCACGCACGCGGCGGCTGCGGCTGGCGCTGCTGGCGATCGTGGCGCTGGGCGCCACCAGCCTGGCGATCGTCGCCTACGAGACCGACCTGCTGCGCTCGCTGGAGCTGAGCACAGTCAACACCCGCTTCTCGATTCGCGGTCGCCGGCAGCCGCCGGCGAACGTCGTGCTGGTCGAGATCGACGCCGAAACCTTCAACGAGCTCGGCCTGCAATGGCCCTTCCCGCGCCGGGTGCACGCCAGGTTGATCGAAGAGATCGCGCGCGACCACCCCAAGGTGATCGCCTACGACGTGCAGTTCAGCGAGGCCAGCGCTTGTCCTCTCTCCGCCAACGGCTCTCAGCCGGCGGAGGGCCAGTGTCCTCAGGCGCGCAGCGACGAGACGGCGCTGATCGCCGCGCTCGAACACGCCGGAGGGCGCACCGTGATGGCGACGACCGAGACCGAAGCGAACGGAAACGGGAACACCAGGTTCCTCGGCAGCTCCGAAGGCAACGCGCTGCTGAGCGAAGTGGGGTCGCGGCCCGCCAACGCGCAGCTGCCCCCCGATCCGGGCGGCGTGCTGCGACGTGTCAGCTACTCGGTCAAAGGGCTCAAGACGCTCGCGGTGGCGAGCGCCGAAGTGGCTGACGGGCATCGGGTGAGCCCGCACGAGTTCGCGGGAGGCTCCGCCTGGATCGACTATTACGGAACGGAAGGAACGCTTCCGGCGAAGTCCTTCTCGACCGTCTACCTCGGCCACGTGCCACGCGGCTTCTTCCACGGCAAGATCGTGGTGGTAGGGCCCTCGGCGCCGTCGTTGCAGGACGTCCACCCGACATCCACCGCCAGCAAGATGCCAGGCGCCGAAGTCCAGGCCAGCGCGATCGAGACGGTGCTGCGGGGCCTTCCGCTACGCTCGGTGGGGGCGTGGCTGGACCTTGCGCTGATCGTGCTGATGGGCTTCGCCGCCCCACTTGCCAGTCTGCGGTTCGGCCCGATCGCCACGATCGCGCTGGCCGTCGCGCTCGCGGCGGCGTTCATGACGGCGGTGCAGGTCGCCTTCGACAACGGGCACGTGGTGGCGTTCGTATACCCGCTCGGAGCCATGATCCTCAGCGCGGCGGGCGCGCTGTCGGTGCAGCTGGTCACGGTCGCCTTCGAGCGCGAGCGGGTGCGGGACCTGTTCTCCCGTTTCGTGCCCGAGAACGTCGTGGACGAGGTTCTGGCCAGCGCCGAGGGGGGGCTGCGCCTGGGCGGGGTGCAGCGCGAGGGAACGGTCATGTTCACCGACCTGCGCGGCTTCACCACGTTCGCCGAAGCGCTGACCCCCGACCACGTGATCGACGTGCTCAACCACTACCTGAGCGAGATGAGCGATTCGATCCTCGACCACGGGGGCACCCTGGTGGCCTACATGGGGGATGGGATCATGGCTGTGTTCGGAGCGCCGATCGCCCAGGCCGACCACGCTGACCGCGCGCTCTCCAGCGCCCGCGAGATGCTCACCGTGTGCCTGCCCCGCTTCAACGCATGGTTGCGCGAGCAGGAACTGGGATCGGGATTTCGAATGGGCATCGGGCTGAACTCCGGGCGGGTGATGTCGGGCAACGTCGGCTCGGAGCGTCGCGTGGAGTACACGGCGGTGGGCGACACCACGAACTCGGCCGCCCGCATCGAGCAGCTGACCAAGGGGACGCCGCACCAGCTGATGCTTTCGGGGAGCACCAAGGATGCGCTCACCGCGCCACCCGACGATCTCGTGTTCGTGGAAGAGGTCGAGCTGCGCGGCCGGCGCACGCACACGACGATCTGGTCGCTCCCCGAGGAGGCCACAGAGCCCGGGGAAGGCCGGCCGGGCTCTGCGCAGGTCGCTCAGCCCGAGACGACGTAACCTGCCTGGCGCAACGCCGCGAGCGCGTTCGTCGCTCGGGCGCGGTCGCCGCTGAGCGTGCGACCCGCCTGCGCATAGGCGCCTTCGTCCCCGGCTCGTGCGGCTGAGGCCAGCGCGGCGTAGTCGCGGGCGAGAGCCGCCAGCGAGCCGGCGAGGCTGGCGTTGAGGCCCTTCACCGCGGGACTCGCGGTGAGCCGTTCGAGCGCCTGCGATGCCGAGCCGTAGGCCGCGGCGAGCTGCCCTGCCGCGGCGGCCTGCGCCGAGGCGCTCGAGGCAGCGCGCAGGCGGGTTGCGCCGGCTTCGACGGCGCTGCGCAACGCGCCGAAGGAGTGCCCCAGCGCGGTGGCATACTGCGTGCTGGGGGCCAACTCGAAGGCGGTGGTGCCGCTGAGCTTGAGCGTGGCCGCGATCTGCGCGCATTGCGCCGCCGACCCGGGAACGGCGGAGCTCAGGCAGGCGACAGTGGCCACGCCGTTGGCGGTTCCTACCGTGTAGAGCGTCAGCGGCCCGGCGAGGCCGCGCACGGACAGCCCGCTGTAGCGGTATGCCTGCAGGGACCCCAACCGCACGGGCTCAGGGCGAGGCAGGGCGCCGTTCAGGGCGGCGGTAAACCTCGGAGGGAGCAGTGAGGGTCCGGAGGCGCTCACCTCGCCCGCGACCAGGCGTGCAGCGGAGACGCTCCTGGCTGCTCCCCCCGCAGCTCCCCCCTGCGCAAGCGCGAGCGGCTGTGAGAACGTGAGCCCGGGAATCGAGGGGGCGCTCGCGAGCCGCTGCCAGCCAGCGGGGAAGGAGAGTTCGACGTAGCCGGCCGACGCCGAGTTGCTGAAGGCTTCCCCGGAGCCGCCCGAGCTCCCACCGAGCAGGAATCCAGCGACGACCGCAAGCACCGCCGCGGCGAGCACCGCCGGCACAAATCTTCCGCGGGAGGCGGAGGTGCGCCCGGCGTCAGTCGCGGGCGCTGCCGCGGCCGGCTCGCCGGCGAGCGCGCCCGGCGGCGTCACGGCGGCCCCGGCGAGGCGCGTCGTACCGGGATCGCCCTCGCCAGTCGTGCGTGAGGCTCGCGTCGGTGACCCGGCGGCGGGACGCAGGCGTGTCGTCTCCGCGGAGTCCAGCGGGGCAGAGCCCTCCGGCACGGCGCCGAGCGCCCGCCGCGCCATCAGCATCAGCTCGCCGGCCGACGCCGGCCGGTCCGCGGGGTCCTTTGCCATTCCCTGCGCGATCACCTCGTCCAGCGCGGCGGGGAGATCCGATCGCAGCTGCGACAGACGCGGTGGCGGATCGGTGAGATGTGCGAGCAGGACCCGCTCTTCGGTGGCCCTCGCATACGGAACCTGGCCGGTGAGGCACTCGCAGAGCACCGCCGTGAGGGCGTACACGTCGCTGCCGGCCGTGGCGTGTGCTCCGCGGGCCTGCTCGGGGGAGATGTAGTCGATCGTGCCCACGAACTGACCGGTTTCGGTCATCGCCGCATCGTCACTGCCCTTGGTCAGCCCGAAATCGGCCAGATAGGCGTGATCACCGGCGCCGACCAGCACGTTCTGAGGCTTGACGTCGCGATGAATGAGCCCCTTTGCGTGGGCCGCGTCGAGCGCCTCGGCCACCTGCGTCAGCAGGCGCAATGCTCGCCTGTCGTCGAGCTGGCGCCGCAGGATCAGCTCCTTGAGCGTAGGACCCTCGACCATGCGCATCGCGAGGAACAGCCTGTTGTCGGCCTCGCCGGCCTCATAGACCGTGACGATGTGGGGGTGGTCGAGCGCCGCCTGCAGCAGGCCCTCGCGGCGGAAGCGCTCGCGGAAGGCGGGATCGGAGCTGAGCTCCACGGTCAGCACCTTCAGCGCCACCTCACGCTCCAGCGACAGCTGGGTTGCGCGGTAGACGGTGCCCATGCCGCCCTCTCCGAGCGTGCCGTCGATGCGGTAGCCCGCGACGACCGTGGAGCTCTGTGGCGAGTCCATCAGATCACCGGGCGTTGACTGCGACTGAGAGTCACGTGCTCTTCGACACTAGCCTACGAGCACCGGGCCGCCGCCTTTGCCGCCGCCGCTCGGCGGAGCGGCCGGTGTGGAGGGCGCGGCCGGAGCCGGCGTCGGCGCGGCCGGGGTGGGGCTTGGGGCGGTGCCCTGAGCGGGAGCGGCTGGATGCGGCGGACGGCGCAGCGCCGGGAGCGCCACCGCCGCCGGCGCGAGGCCGGGGACGTGCACTGCAGTAGAGGGCAGCACGAGCGGCGTCGGCAGCGCCGGCGCATGCGCTGCCCCGGCGGTCGCCTTGCGTACCGCGAAGGCCGCGCCGAACGCCAGCGCGGCGATCAGCGCCGCGATTGCCACACGTCCGCGCGAGGTGGCGGTCATTCGCAGCGCTTGGGCCTCTTCGAGCCCGGTGCCAGGCAGCGCTGGGTCTTGGTGAAGCTCCCGTGCCCGATCCGGTATTCGATGTAGGCGCCGATCTGGTTCTTCGCGGTCACGTAGATCTTCAGGCTGGCGCCGTCCGGCAGCACCGCGCCGCGCAGCCGGGCGAAGCGAACGGTCCGAGCCGTGGTGGCTTGGGGACCGCATCCGCGCGTGCAGCGCACTTCGACGCGGGCCTTTCGAGGGGCGTTGACGGCGAGGCTCACCACGCGCACTCCACTGGCGAGCGGCAGTGCTGTGAGCGTCGCTTCGGCCTGCAGGCGCGTGGGCTGAACGAGGTAGTCGAACAGGAACTCGACGCTGCCTGCGGCTCCCGTGACCCCGCCGATCTGGACCGTGTAGGACTTCCCGGCCTGGACGTTGTCGAACAGTTCCCCGGCCATCGTCGTCTGGTTGACCGCGCAGTGGCGCTGGCTGTTGTCTGGCAGCAGCGTCTTGGGGTCGAACGGCATGACCGCCATGATCGTGCCGAAGGTCGCCGAGGTGCGGATCCGTACGAGGCCGTTGGCGTCCGGATAGAAGTCGTACCAGATCGTCCCGCCCTCGGCGACGCCGTTGCAGCTTGTCAGCTCGGGCGGACCGCCGTGCGACGGTGGGTTGAAGATGTCCGACTGAACCGTCGCCGCCGTCGTGTCGCGCACGTCGCGCAGGGTTTCCGTCCGGTTGAGCGGGGTGCCCGGCTTGTTGAGGTTCAGCGATTCGAGGTAGTTGTCGTTGATCGGCGGCGCCGGCGCCGCGGCGGTCGCCGTCATCGTCGTCGCCATGGCTCCCATCGCCAGCAGCGTCGCCAGCGCCACGACCGCGATCGCCCGCCGGGAGCGTGTGGGTGTTGCTCGCATCAGACCACCTCGCCTCACTTGCTGGGGAAGTCATCAATCATATGTCAGACGCCGGCGACTCGCGCCGAAAGCCATACCGCAAGGGTTGCGCTGTCCGGCGCGTCGTTAGACTCGTGCCGCCCGGCATGAACAATAGGGGGAGCGAGTCGATCGACGCCGAGACGCAGGGTTCCTTCGGAGCCCGTCGCCTGGCTGTCCACTATGCCGTGCTGGCACTGGTGACCGCCGGCGTGATGGTCTTCGTGTTCGCATCGGGCGCCACCAAGCACGCTCAGCGGCAGATCGCGGGGGGCTACGACGTTTCGGCGGCGACCGCCTGCCTCGGGACGAAGATCGAACTGGCGCAGTCGGGCCGTTTCGTCACGATCTCCAACGCCCAGTCCACGCTCAGCGGCGCATTGAAGTTCGTGAATGGGCGCCTGAGCGGTGCGGTGCACTGCGTGGGGGGCCGCGTCGCCCAGATCGACGTCCGCGTCGCGAGCGGCGTGCTCGCGGGCTCGCTGGGCGGGCTGCCGGCGATCGCCGAGCTCAAGCGCGATCCCCCCGAACCAGGGGCCCCCAAACCGCTCGCCCCGGGGTCAGTGGGCGGCGAATACCAGCTCGCTCCCACCTCGGCCTGTCTCGGCAGCAAGATGAAGCTCACGCAGTCGGGATCCACGGTCAAGGTGGTGAGCGCCAAAAAGCCGCGGGGCACGCTGATCTACCGAGCAGGCGCCCTGGCCGGCGCGATCTCCTGTGAGCACGGCGGCCGGCGCACGCTGGCCGGCACAGCGGCGGGCCGCGCGCTGGATCTGATGCTCACGCCAACCCCGTTCGAAGCCGCCGCTCAGAGCGGGAGGAGCAGCGCTATAACCGGGTCCCCACCCGCCGCGGCCGGCGCGACCGCGGGGGTGGGTGGGGTTTCAATCCCCGAACACCTCTCGGCGACCAAGCAGCGCACCGCCGAAAACACCGTGGTGGCGTTCTTCATCGCGATCGTGGTCGTGATGCTGTTCGCACGCCTGTGCGGAAGCCTGATGCCGAGGATCCGCCAGCCGCGGGTGATGGGCGAGGTGCTCGCGGGGATCCTGCTCGGCCCGACTCTGTTCGGGGTGCTGGCG
>Ga0209415_10020291_pt1 | contig 10340 bp, 7 predicted proteins | sample PeaSoiSIISIP2007_FD_187696 | JGI IMG/M metagenome (GOLD analysis project Ga0209415, IMG submission 187696) | Peat soil microbial communities from Weissenstadt, Germany - SII-SIP-2007 (SPAdes) (version 2) | ecosystem: Environmental > Terrestrial > Soil > Wetlands > Peat | place: Germany...
GCATGGATGCACGCGCCGTTCGGGTACTTCGTCACGGATGCGGCCCTGGACAGCCTGAAGCCCAATGCCATCCCCACCTGCTGGATCGTCCCCCCCGCGGCCGTCCTGACCGGCGCGGAACAGGCCAAGCTCCAGAAGTACGCCCCCATCCTGAGCGCGGATGCGGCGGCCAAGGTCTCTCCCATCCACGCATCCGGCAAGGCCAAGGCCTGGGGCTTCGTGGACCAGGACAGTTCCCTGGTCGTGGTGGTGACCAACACAGACACGATCAAGGCCCTATACACCGTGACGGTGTCCGGAATCCCAGGTGGAACACGGACCCTGATCGACGGACTGCCCAACGCAGTGCTGTCCCAGGTCGCCGACGCCGGGACCGGAACGCGCACCTTCCAGGTCAGCCTGGCCAGCCGGGAGACCCGGCCCTTCGTGATCCAGGGCGCCTTCGGGAAGACGGCGAGCACCGCACCTGTCGAAGCTCGGCTGCTGGACCGGCCCATGGCGCATTTCTCCCGGAAGGCGGGAGGCATCGAATTCCCGCGCTTCGACAGCCGGGGAAACCTGCAGTGGGTGGACATCCACGGCCAACCGATGCCTGCTCCTTCGCTCTGACGTCCACAGGTTCCATTCCGGGAACCCCTATGCCCGGACAGCGGCCTTGATCCGGAGAGCCAGGAGGCGCAATCTCGCGCCTCCTGCTTCCTTCAGGCCCAGCGCCCGCTTTTCCAGGAAGTGCCAGGAGATCATCGCGATGGGGATGACCGTGACGGAGGAACACGCGATCAAGGCGCCGATTCCGATGCCCGGGTCCAAGGCGACCCAGATCTGCTGCACCGGAAAGGAATAGATGTAGAGCCCGTAGGAACAGTCCCCCACGCGATTGAAGGCCCGGAGGAACCCGCCCGGGACATAGGCGAGGAAGAATACGGCGTAGGGTGTCAGGAAGGGATAGGCCACCTGCCACGCGGTACGACCCGGCATGCAGCATGCGAGAACCCCGACCACCACCAGGAAGATCCGCCAGGAAAGGACGACCCTCTTCTTCCAAATCTGGAAAACGACCCCGGTCGCGAACATGTAGTAGAGACGGGGATAGGGATCCAGGGCGCCTCTGCGCACGACATCCAGATGGAATCCCAGGCACACGAGCGCCGACAGGGCCACCAGCGACGGAAGCACCTTCCTGCCCCTTGATCCGGCCAGGACGAGGAGTGCCCAAGAAAATCCCAGGATCAGGTAGAGGCGGACCTCGTAGGTCATGGTCCACAGCGATCCGTTCACGACGTCCCGCCAAGGCAGGCCATGGAAAACACCGGGCAGCCCGATCTCCGCCCCGCGCACGAGGATCAGGTTGTCCACCATGAAATGTCTTGTCCCCGGCATGCGCAGGAATTCGGCGAAAGGCAGCACGCCGAACCAGGGTCCCACGACGAAGACGCACAGGAGAAGCATCACGATCAAGGCCGGATAGATCCGCAGGAACCGCGCCCACAGGTACTCGACGAGGCTCCGGCGGTGGAACAGGCTTCCGGACACCAGGAAGCCGCTGGCCAGGAAGAACACATCCACCCCGATGTCTCCGGGGCTCATGCCCAGGCCGGATCGGAGGGGTTCGAGGTGGTAGTTCCCGGAGACCAAGGCGAAGGCGTGGCTGAACAACACCGCCATCGCCGCGAGGAACCGGATCAGGTTCAGATTGTTGTCCTTGCCGGCAGCCTTGTCAGCGAGCGTCATGCGCGGGGAACGATAGTATCAGGATCTCGACTTGCGAAAACGAGAAAGGTGCTCAGAGGGTTAGAAGATTTCCAAGTCCGATTTTCCTTGCGAGCTGGTCGGCCAGGAGCGAAGCGGGCACCACCAGGATGCAACTGAGGACGAAGTTCCACCCCTGGAGGATCCCCCCCCGCTGGAGGAAGATGGAGACCGCCGGCAGAAGCAGTGGAGCGTGCCAGAGGAAAACGGCTCCGGAACTCCAGCGGTCCCTGGCGCGAGCGAGCCAGGAGGGGAGATCGAACCGGGAGAGTGCGAGGTAGAGCCAGAACGGCACCACGATCTCCACGGGCCAGGCGGTCCGCGAAGCCGTCGCCACCGCTGCTGCGAGCGCCGAGGAACCGCCGAGAACGACCCACGCCAGTCCGGGGCGGTCCTCCCTCAAACCCGCCAGCCAATGGGCGAGGGCGAAGGGAATGGAGAAAAGGAGGACCTTGTCCAGACCGGGGCCCAGGCTGCCCGCGGGCCAGAAGGCCCACCGGCATTGGGCCCACAGCGCCGCGACAAGCAGGACCACGACCGCGGACGCGGGCAGAAGGCGTCGCAAGGCGAACACCAGGACGGAGACCACGAACAGGTAGGACAGGAAATACAGTTGGGGACCGAAACCCGCCAGGAACACGATCTTCTGGACCAGGAGCCCTGGAGCCAACTCCCGGGGATCGTGGATCTTGTACACCCCGGCGGCGTTCAGGCACCACATGGCCGCGAAGGAGGCGATCGACATGCACGCGTAGGGTACCAGCAACCGCCGCGAGCGTTGGGCCAGGAACTTCCCGAACGGGCGTCCCGGTCGCAGCAGTGCGCCAGAGATGGCGAAGAAGGCGGGAACGCACCAGGCGATCCAATGCTTGAGCGTGTCGATGCCCGCGAGGGTGGCCGGGGAATATCTGTCGGGGAACACCGCATGGTGGGCGACCACCGCCAGGATGGCGATCCAGCGGAGGGTTTCGATGGTTTGATCTCGCCCACTCTGCATCCGGACGCCTTTCCATGGTTCGCGGCCGCAAAGATAGTCGGCGCGACTCGCGGATCCACCCCGGTCCCCGGCCACCCGGACGGAAACCGTCAAGCTTGCCGCGCGACCGCGCCCAGGAGTTCCAGGTACCTCGCGCCCATGCTCTCCCAGCGCAGCGTCGTGGCCTGTTCCCTGGCCCGGAGCGACCGCCTCGCCAACTCCGAGTTGTCCGCCGAAGCGAGGATGGCGGCCAGACCCGCCACGTCGTCGGGATCCTCCAGGAAGAATCCGCCGTCCTCGGGCACGAGTTCGGCACCCCCGGTCTTCCGCGATGTGATCACGGGTAGTCCCGCGGCCATGGCCTCGAGCATCACCAGGGAGCAGGCCTCGTACCGGGAAGGAAACACGAAGACGTCGCACGACCGCATCAGCAAGGGCATCTCGCGCACCCGTCCGAGGAAATGGACACGGTCGGAGATTCCGAATCCGGATGCCATCGCGGGGTAGGGGCTTCCGGATGCATCCCCTGCCACGGCCAAGTGGATTTCCGGAACCCGGACCAGGGCCCGCAGAACCGTGTCGAGATTCTTGCGCGGCGAACGGATGTCCCCCGCGAACAGCGCCAATCGGAGATCCGAAGGCAGTCCGAAACGCCCGCGCTCCCGAGGCCCCGGGGCGAACTCCATGGAATCCACCCCGTTGGGCACGGTGGTGATCTTGTCGGCCGAGATTCCGATGGACACGAGTTCGCTCCGAACCTGTTCGGAAACGGCCACGACGCGCGCCGCTCCGAAGTAGGCCTTCCGTTCCAACCGGGCGTTGAAGGCGGTATAGAACCTCTGGTAGGCTCCTGGAATCCCGGCGAGCAGCTTTCCCGAATGCACGGACGACTTGCCCCAGGCCGAATGCACGAAATGGCAGGCGTTCACATCGGCGGGAACCGAGACGATGCACCCGTTGGAAAGCAGAGGCCCCCTGCCGTGGCGGCGGATCGCCGCCGAGGCGCGGACGGAAAAGAGGATTTCCCGCAGGAGATGACTCGGAATCCCGTGACTCGGGATGCGGACCCAATGGACCCGTTTGTCGCCGGCCAGGGCCTCGTCGACCTCGCGGGCGACCAGAACGACCTCGATGCCCCTCCGAACCGCTTCCCTGGCCACTTCGAGGTTCACCCTCCCCTGGCCGTCGCCCTTGCGCACCACATGGGTGACCAGCGTGAATCCACGAGGCGTCAAGGGACGGATTCCGCGTCCGCGGCCATGACCACCACCTCGGACGGTTCCTCCGCGGACGTCCCGTCGCCCGCCATTCCCGGCGAACGACGCAGTGAATTCGTGCTGACGATGCCCAGCGAGACCCAGAGAAGAACCCCCTTCATGTCGTCGAAGGACGATTCGAAGATGTTCGCCCCGAACAGCCCGATCAGGGCGGCGAGGAACTGGACCTCGAGGCGCGTCATGCGGCCCACGGCGGAGAGGCTCCTTCCCAATCCCCAGAAGAACCCGCCGATGAAGAAGAATGTACCCACCCAGCCGAAGATGTACGCGGTCTGGAGGAACCCGTTGTCGATGCCGGAGATGCCGGATCCCGTCAGGCGGGCGGCCGACCCGGACGCGCCCATTCCGACCCCGACGGGGTCGTCGAACACCCCTCCCTGCACGGCGGCCGCGAGCAGGCCGCCGCGATCCTGGAAGGAGTTGTCCTGCTGGAGGTTGTCGACGGTCTGGAGTCGTTTGGCCAGGCCCTCCAACCGGCTCGAGAATGGAAGGGCCAGGACGCTCACGATGGCGAGCGTGGAGGCGATGGCGAGCAACACCTTCCCCTTGTCCCGGAACCTGGCCAACACGAGGGCCAAGCACCAACCCACCACCAGGGTTCCCCAAGCGGCACGTGCCTGGGTGGTGGCCAGCGCGGCGATCATCACCGGCGTGACCAGCAGGAACTTGGGCGTGTCCAGGATCACCGTCAGGATGAACGCGAGGAAGTAGGCGAAGGGGGAGACGATGTTGAGCGTCCCCCACGTCCGCATCTGGAAGGGAAGGGGCTGGCCACCGGCGAGCTGTTCCTTCACTCCATGGAACCACACGAGGTCCCACGACGGAGGCTGGATCCACTGGAAAAGTCCGTAGGCACCTTCGATCAGCCCGAGAACCGCGAGCCATCGGCAGAACAGCTTTAGATCGAACTTCCCCGAATTGGCCACGACGTAGGCGAAGGCGATGGGTCCTGCGCTGTACTGGAGCATCTGGATGGTCGCGGGCACGATTCCGATCCCCAGGATGCCGACGCAATACGCCCACAGCAGACCGATCCCCGCCAGGATCACCGAAACGAATTCACCCTTCCGGAACCTGGGCAGTTCCCGCGAGACGATCAACGCCAGCACGGGGAAGGCGATGTAGGATGCGACCAGGATGGGGCTGCCCGGGCTGAATCCGTGGTACAGGTCGTGGACGCGCCGCAGCAGGGGCGCCTCGCAATTCGTGGTGAAAACGATCCCGAGGGCCGAACTCGGGGAGCCCCGGTGTCGCCAAACCAGTCCGCATGTGGCCATGGCAAGCACCGCGAGACAAAGCTTGTCGTTGACTGCCGAGGCCGCCAGGGAGACCAGGAACGCGAGGAGCACTTCCCACCCTACGGGAAGCCCGAAGCGTCGGATCCTGGACGGCACGGTGACGGCGTCGGCCGTGCTGTCGGAGATGTCCACCCCCCAATTATAAGCGAATTCGCCCGAGCCTCCCATCTCCGGAGTTCACCGTCCCGTTCGTGTTCCGCGGGGTCGCTCTCCGCCATGGTGGACGGCACCGGCGTAGATGCCATCCAACCCATCCAGGTGCGTTCCCAGCGCGTATTCGGCCCGGACCAGCCGGTTCCCCTCCCGACCCATGCGGTCCGCGAGTTCCGGATCCGAAAGGACCTCCGCGAGCGCTCGCGCCAACGCCTTGGCGTCGCCGGGAGGAACCGTCGACCCGGTCTGGCGATCGCGAACGTTGTCCAGCAATCCCCCGATGGCGGAAGCGACCACGGGACAGCCCGCGGAATACGCCTCCAGGACCACCAGCCCGAACGGCTCGGGCCAACGGGCCGGAACCGCCAGCACCCGCGCCTCGGAGAGGTGCCGGTTCACCTCCGCGGAGGCTTGCCATCCCAGGAAGGAGGTTTGGCCATGCACGCCAAGCGAACGCGAAAGCCTCTCCAGATTCCCCCGATCCGGTCCGTCCCCCAGGATCCTGAGGTGGGCGTCGGGCAGATCCGACATGGCCCGCAACAGGACGTCGCAGCCCTTGTCCGCGACCAGTCGACCGATGAACAGCACCACGGGACCCGTGTTCCGAGGGTCCGGGGGGATCCGCGCTCGCGCCGGGTTGGGGTTGGGGAGCAGCGCGACCTTCCGGGAATCCACTCCCCTTTCCAACAGCCTGTCCCGACTGTACCGCGAGGGAGCGATCCAGACTCCCGGGAAGGACGGGGTCGCGGCCGTGATTCCGAACTGGCGCACCACCGCGCCGGGCGATCGCGAGCCGCAAAGGTCCAGGTAACGCCCCCGTAGGCAATTCACCGTGCCGAACCTCCTGTGGCACTCGACGCCTCGGCCATGGAGAAAGCGCCCGCCCGACGGACAGTGGGACGAATGTTCGTGGGCGGTGATCACGGAAGCACCCGGGATCCCGCCATAACCGGGCAGCGTCGAGTGGAGGTGGACGACATCGGCCTTCCATCTTGCCGACAGCGCGGAAATTTCCTCCACTCCGGAAAGCGTTTCCTGCACCTCGGCGATGCTCTCTCCTTCCGGGCGGATGTCCGCGAGCAGCGCCTCGTGTCCGCGATCCCGCTGCCCGGACATCACGGTGCGCACATAGGTGGCCACCCCACCCGCCCCCAGATTCCCGGCCCCGACATGGAGGATCCTCACACCGATTCTCCCCATTCGCGCACAGCGGCGTTCCAAACGGTGGGATCCCCCGCCGCAAGGATCCGTCCCTGCGCCTTCCCCACGATCTCCTTCATGCCGGTCTGGTCGGACACCACTACCGGCACACCCGCGGCCACGGCCTCGGCCGGAGCGTAGCCCCAGCCGTCTTCCCAGCTCGGATGGAAGGCGATCTCCGCGGTGGAGAGGACGGGCGAGGGGTCGCCGGAGTGCCAACGGATCCGGGGATCGGCGCGTTGGGCGGATCTCAGGTAAAGCTTCATTCCTCGGCTGGCCCACCCGCCCACCAGCACCAGGCGGAGATTTTCTCCCGGCACCTTCCGGAAGGCGTCCACGAGGAGGGGCACGCCCTTGAACACCGTGAAGCTCCCCACGAAGACAGCCGTCCGGGTTCCGTCCGAAGCCGGGACGCGGCGCAAAGAGGAAAACCTTGGATGGACGGGCAGGTGGCGTCGGACCAGTTTGGCCGGATCGCATCCCCGCTCGACCGCCGTCCGCGCCGTGTATTCGCTGTTGACGCGGATCTCGTCGGCCAGCAGCATCTCCTGGCAGGCCCGGCGGGAGAAAAGCGCCCCCATCCAGGACCGCTCCAGGGGGTGGAGAGCCCTGGCCTTCGCGTGCAATTCAATGACGTTCTCGGGATGGCTGTTGGGCATTTCCAGGACCAGCCTCCGGGCCCCCAGGCGCCTGGCCTTGCGGAATGTCTCCAGCGCGCCTCCCATGAACGCCGTCACCTCGTCGACGGCTCCCATCCGCGACGCGGCGCGTCGATCGAAGACGACGTGGCGGAACCACACGGCGAGGTCGGGTCGGTGGCGGAAGGGAGGCAGGCGGAAGAGGTTCCTCTCCCAGCTCTTCCCGACCACGACGGGGGATTCGATGCCGCCGTGGCAGCAGACCTGGACGTCGAATCCGGCGGCCAGCGCGTCCTCCCGGATGCGCGCGAGGTGCTGGCCCAATCCCCCCTCGCCGAAATTGGCCGGACAGGTCGCGAACATGACGGGACGCTTCATCCTCCCCCCGCGTCCCTTCCCTTGTTCGGATTCGGCATCGTCCTCCCCGGCCTGGCGGCTGGTTTCCGGCGGTAGATAGAAACTCGACCCCGGTGCGCCGTCGGGCCGACGAATGTTTGGTTCATTTCCATCCCATGCAAGGTACGCTGCACATGATCGCCCCCTCGGCGCCTCCCAAGACCTGCGGAGTCGGCGACCATTCCTTCTTCCTCGCCCACGCCCTCGCCCGGAGGACACGTCTGAAGATCCACTGCGGCCAGGGGAGCCCCGTGCCGCGGTTCGGGATCCTGGACTCTCGGACGGATTTCGACTCCGACCACCCGCGGACCCTCCTGCGACTCTCCCGTTCCGAGGAGTTCCGGCCCGGTGACACGGTCTTCGTGCAATACACGAACTTCGCCTACGGCCGCTACGGCTTCAACCCCTGGATGGCCCCCGCGCTGGCCCGCCTGCGGCGGCGGGGAGTCCGGGTGGTCACGATGTTCCACGAAACCTACATGCCGGCATCCGAAGGGTGGAAGGCCGCCATCATGGGCCTGTGGCAGAAGCGGTTCTTCCGCCGGATCGGACTGGACTCCGACGTCTGCCTGTTCTCCACGGAGCCCTGGTCGAAGCGATACGCCGACTGGTTCCCGGGCCGCACCGTCGCCTGCCTGCCCGTGGGGTCGAACATCCCGGTCGTGGAATCGGACAGGAGCGTCGAGAGATCCCGCCTGGGAATCCCGGAGGGAGCGGTCTGCCTGGTCGTGTTCGGCGGCACCCATCCGTCGCGCCTCTTCCCCTGGATCGCCCAGGCCAGCCGGAACCTGGTGGCCAAGGGCGTCGAGCACCGCCTCGTGCACATCGGTCCGGATTCGGGCCGGGTGGCGGAGCTTCTCGAAGGATGCCCGTTGCTCGAGCTCGGAATCCAGGCGGAAGATGCCGTCTCCAGGACCTTCGCCGCCTGCGACATGCTCCTGGCCCCCTTCGCCGACGGCGCCTCGACGCGGCGGACCAGCCTGTTGTCCGGGTTGGAACACGGACTTTGCTGCGTCACCACCAGGGGGCCGGGCACGGATTCCACGTTGTCCGGCCAGGATGGGTCCGCTCTGGTGTTCGCCGCGGACCGCGACGACTTCGAAAAGGTGGTCCTGGATCTCGCTTCCGACCAAGCCCGCGCGAGGAGTCTCGGCACCGCGGCCAGGACCTTCCACCGCGCGAACTACGCCTGGGATTCGATCGCCGACCGCTGCATGGAACTCGCCACCCGACCCGCCTGAGGGGCTTTCCTCCTTTCCACTTCCCCTCCGAGGGGCTATGATGGGTCCATGAGCGCCCGGCGGATACTGGTGGTGGACGACGAGAAGAGTCTCTGCGACTACCTCGCCATCCTGCTTCGCCGCGAGGGCTACCAGGCCGACGTGACGGTTTCCGTGGACGACGCCATCTCCTGCCTGTCGCGGGTGCGCTACGACGGCGTCCTGTCCGACCTCATGATCGGGCAGCGAAGCGGCATGGAGATCGTGAACGCCTTGAGGGGATCGCAGGTCCCGGTGGTGCTCATGACAGCCTACGGCACCGTGGAGAAGGCGGTCGAGGCCTTGCGCCAGGGAGCAGCCGACTTCATCCTAAAGCCGTTCCAGAACGAGGTGCTGGTCCGATCCCTCCGCGAGGTCGTGGAGCGCGCTTCGGGGGGAGGAGCGCAGGATTCCGCGGATTCCAGGGCCTCGACGGCCACCAACCGGCTGGATCAGGATCTGTCCGGGGTGTCTCCGGTGGTGGACGACCTGCGGACACTGGTCACCAAGATCGGACCCACGGAGAGCACCGTGCTCATCACCGGGGAATCGGGCACGGGAAAGGAAGTCGTCGCCAGATCGCTGCACCGGCTCTCACCGCGAGCTGCCCGACCCTTCCTCCCCATCCATTGCGCGGCTCTGAGCGAAGGACTCCTGGAAAGCGAGCTCTTCGGCCACGTCAAGGGCTCCTACACCGGCGCCATCGCCGATTCCGCGGGTCTTTTCGTCGCCGCCAAGGGCGGTACGGTGTTCCTGGACGAGGTCGGGGAAATTCCCCTCTCCACCCAGGTGAAGCTCCTGCGCGTGCTCCAGGAACGGGAAGTGACTCCGGTGGGAGGGCTGCAGCCCGTGCCCATCGACGTGCGCATCGTCTCGGCGACCAATGCAGACCTCGAGGTCCTGGTCGCGCGCGGTCGGTTCCGGGAAGACCTGTTCTACCGCCTGAACGTCATCCGGATCCGGACGCCCGCGTTGCGAGACCGGCCCACGGACCTCCCCGAACTCTCCCGCGCCCTGCTGCAGCGGATCGGGAAACGGTTGGGAAAGCCCATCCCCGAACTTTCCCCCGAAGCGGCCAGGAAATTGACGGAGCACATCTGGCCCGGGAACATCCGGGAACTGGAAAACGTCCTCGAACGGGCCTCCGTCCTCTGCAACGGGAGCCGGCTGGAGGAATCCGACATCGCCCTGGGATCGCGGGGCAACGAATCCCCCCCGGGTCTTGCCAGCATTCCCCCCGCCCTCGAGGAAGTGCAGAAGGCCTATATTTTTTGGATACTTACACAAACAGGGTGGCGCGTTCCGCAGGCCGCGAAAATCCTGGGAATCGAGCCCGAGCGACTCCAGCGGATGACCCAACACTATGGCATCAACGATCCTAGGATTTTCCAGGC
>Ga0209415_10020292_pt1 | contig 10339 bp, 9 predicted proteins | sample PeaSoiSIISIP2007_FD_187696 | JGI IMG/M metagenome (GOLD analysis project Ga0209415, IMG submission 187696) | Peat soil microbial communities from Weissenstadt, Germany - SII-SIP-2007 (SPAdes) (version 2) | ecosystem: Environmental > Terrestrial > Soil > Wetlands > Peat | place: Germany...
GTGCGCATCGCCTCGCGCGCCGCCGCGCCGCAGGAGCTCGGCGTGGCGCGCGATCCGCGCCTGCTCGGCGTGGCGCTACGCTGGATCATACTGCGCCAGGGGGCGCGGCTGCGACTGATCGAGGCGGCGGACGCCTCGCTGGTCGAGGGGTTCCACGACTACGAGGGGGAAAACCTGTTCCGCTGGACTGATGGCGACGCGCTGCTGCCCGCTGCCTTGTTCGACGGCGTGCAGGGCGGGTTCGAGCTGGAGCTGCACGTCGCCTGCCGGACGCGCTACGGCGCCGACGCGCCGGCGCGCGAGGTGGCGTGAACGCCGGAGCCTAACCTCGCTTGATCCGGCGACGACCGGGCGCCGGACGGAAGCGGCGCCGGTCGGTCGCATCGACTTGCATCCCGACGCCGCGCCGGCGCGGCCCGCCAGGGGCGCGCATGCCGCAGACGCGGGATCCGAGCAGTTGACGCATGTCAATGCGGCGTACCTTGCGGCCGGTTTCAATGTGGAGGAAATGGTGCCCCCAGGCCACGCGTCGCGTGGCCTGGGCCATGGTTCGCGGTGATGCGCGCCGGACAAGTTCGGCGGAGCGGATGGAGACGGACGATGAAGCTGCGGGATCTTCTGGTCGTGCTGGACGGGTCGGCGCGCAGCGACGTTGTGCTGGGCGTGGCGATGGATGTCGCCCGGCGGCATGACGCGCACCTGACGGGATTTTGCCCGCTGGAGACACTGATGCCGGCCAACCTGGCCTTCGCGCTGGGCGGCTATCCGGCGCTGAGCTCCTTGCAGGGCGCCGCCAACCAGCTTGAGGACGAGGCGCAGGCAAAGGCGGCGTTGATCGAGGCGGACTTCCGCGATCAGCTTCGCCGCAACGAGTTGCGCGGGGACTGGCAGATTGGCCGCGGCGTGGTCGGCGAGGTGGTCGCGCGGCGCGCCCGCACGACCGATCTCGTGGTGCTCGGCCAGGCCGATCCCGAGCATCCGTTGCCGCCGTCGGCGCGCACCATGATCGAAGACGCGCTGATGAACTCGGGGCGTCCGTTGCTGCTGGTTCCGTTCGCCGGCCGGTTCGATGTGATGGGCACCAACGTGCTGATCGGCTGGAACGCGACGCGGGAGGCGGCGCGCGCGGTGCATGACGCGCTGCCGCTGATCGCGCCGACCGCCACGGTGACGGTGCTGACGGTGGAGCGCGGCCGCTCCGGCGTGGAGCCACAGGAGATGCCCGGCGCGGACATCGCGGAGCATCTCGCGCGCTGGGGCCTGTCGGTGACCGCCGCGCGGACGGCGACGGACGGCAGCATCAGCGATGGCGATGCGCTGCTGAGCTATGCCTCCGACATCGGCGCCGACCTGCTGGTGGTGGGCGGGTATGGCCATTCGCGGGCGCGCGAGCTGGTGCTGGGCGGGGTCAGCCGCGGACTGCTGCAGCACATGACGGTGCCGCTGCTGATATCGCACTGACGGCCGGACGCGCCAGAGGGCCGGACGCGCTAGTGGATCGATCACGACGATCCATGGCAGACTGATCGCGGGTTTCGATGGTGACCTGCATGCCCTCGAACGGCTTGATCACGCTGCGAAGTTCGCACGATTTCGCGACGACGCTGGAGCGGCTCCTGGCCGCGTTGGCCGGCAAGGGCATCACGGTTTTCGCCCGCATCGACCATGCGGCGGGCGCCGCGGGCGTGGGACTCCACCTGCCGCCCACGACGGTTGTGGTGTTCGGCAATCCCACCGCGGGCACGCCGCTGATGCAGGCCGGCCAGACGGCGGGCATCGATCTGCCGTTGAAGGCGCTGGTCTGGCAGGATGCGCGCGGGGCCGTCAGTCTGTCGTATAACGATCCCGTCTGGATCGCCGCGCGGCACGCGCTTGGCGGCGCCGTCGATCAGGCCACCGCGGCCTTGGCGGCGGGCGTTGAGGCGCTCGCGCGGCATGCCACGGGTGCGTGACGTCCCGACGCCGGCCCGCGGGTTGACCGCCACCGCCGACGCCGCGCTGATGTGGCGAGGCTCGCGTGACTCGTGTTGATAGAGCGTATCATCCTGAGATGAACTGGGAACCGGAATGAAATCGCATGCACGGGTGGTGATCGTCGGCGGCGGCATCATGGGCGTCGGGCTGCTGTATCACCTCGCGCTGGAAGGCTGGCGCGAGATCGTGCTGCTCGAGAAGGGCGAGCTGACCTCGGGCTCGACTTGGCACGCGGCCGGCCAGTGCCCGCATTTCAACAGCTCGCTCAACGCGACGAAGCTGCATGTCTACGGCACCCAGCTCTATGCCAAGCTCGAGGCGCTGACCGGCCACGCGGCAAGCTGGCACGGCTGCGGCGGCCTGCGGCTGGCCTGCAACGACGAAGAGCTGCACTGGTTCCAGCATGTCTACGGCATCTCGAAGCTGGCCGGCTACGAGGCGCACATCATCGGCCCCGACGAGATCGCGCAACACCATCCGTTCCTCGATACCAAGGGCGTCAAGGCGGCGTTCCTGACGGTGACCGACGGGCACGTCGCGCCGGCCGACGCCACCATGGCCATGGCGGCCGGCGCGCGCGCGCTCGACGCCGAGATCCATCGCCGCACCAGGGTCACCGGCATCAGCCTGCTGGAGACCGGCGAATGGCTGGTCGCCACCGACCAGGGCGACATTCGTTGCAAGCACGTGGTGAACGCCGCCGGCTCCTATTGCGACGTGGTTGCCGGCTGGACCGGGCACCGTGCGCGGATCGCCAACATGCTGCATCACTACGTGATCACCGAACCGTTGCCGCAACTGATCGGCCGCGGGCCAGAGCTGCCGATCGTGCGCGATCCGTGGGCGCACTGCTATTTTCGCCAGGAGGCGGGCGGGATTCTGCTCGGCCCGTACGAGACCGCGGGCGCGCATCCGTGCTGGGACGGGGCGCCGGCGTGGGATTTCGAGAGCGAGCTGGTGGCGCCCGAGCTCGATCGCCTCACGCCCTGCCTCGAGCGTGCCGCCGAACGCATCCCGCTGTTTGCCGAGGCGGGGATCAAGCGCGTCATCTCCGGCGCCATCCCGCATACGCCGGACGGCGCCCCGCTGTCGGGCCCGGCGTCCGGCACGCGCAACTACTGGATGCATTGCGGCGCCGCGCTCGGCATCTGCCAGGCCGCCGGCGCCGGAAAATATCTCGCGCAGTGGATGGTGCACGGCCAGGCCGAGATCAACATGCGCGAGTTCGACCCGCGGCGCTTCGGCGCGTGGGAGAGCCAGGAATTCGCGCGCGCGGTCGGCGTCGCCGACTACCAGCACATGTATTACTGCTACAAGCCCGCCGAACAGCACGCGGTCGGGCGCGGTCTGCGCAAGTCCTCGCTGTACGACGCGCTCGCCGCGTGCGGCGCGCAATTCAGCCAGGTGTTCGGCTGGGAGCGGCCGCGCTGGTATGATCATTCCGGCAACGGCGAGGTGTTCTCGTTCAAGCGGTCCAACTGGTGGGACGCGGTGCGCGCGGAGTGCCTCGCCGTGCGCGAGCGGGTCGGGCTGATGGACCTGTCGACATTTGCAAAATTCGAGGTCGAGGGACCGGACGCCTTCGCCTTCCTGCAGCGGATCTGCGCCAACAAGGTGCCGACGGCGAGTGGCCGCATCATGCTCGGGCACCTGCTCAACGAGAACGGCTTCATCCTGAGCGAGGTCACCGTGACGCGGCTGGCGCCCGACCGGTTCTACCTGGCCTCGGCGGCGGCGGCGCAGTTGCACGACATGGATCAGTTGCGCTGGCGCATCGCTGATGGCGAGCGCGTCAGCATCACCGACGTGACGGACGATTTCGGCGTGCTGGTTCTGGCGGGTCCGCGCGCGCGGGACGTGCTGGCCGCGTGCACCTCGGCCGATCTCGGCAACGCAGCGTTCCGCTGGCTCACCAGCAAGGAAATCGAGGTTGCCGGCGTGCCGAATGTGCGGGCACTGCGGGTCAACTACGTGGGCGAGCTCGGCTGGGAGCTGCACACGAAGATGGTCGAGATGCCGCTTGTGTTCGAGGCGCTGATGCGGGCCGGCGAGCCGCATGCCATCGCGCTGTTCGGCACCTATGCGATGAACAGCCTGCGGATGGAGAAGGCCTATCACGCCTGGGGCGAGGAGCTGACCAACGAGGTCTCGCTGATCGCCGCGGACATGGAACGGTTCGTCGCGTTCGACAAGGATTTCATCGGCAAGGCGGCGACGCAGCAGGCGAAGCAGGAAGGGCCGCCGATCAAGCTGGTTTGCCTGGCGGTGGACAGCGTCGACAGCGACTGCCACGGCAACGAGCCGGTCTATCACGGCGACCGACTGGTCGGCCTGACGACGAGCGGCGCCTATGGCCATGCGGTCGGGCAGTCGCTGGCGTTCGCCTATGTCGAGCCGGACCTTGCGCGCGCGGACGAACGTTTCGAGATCCTGCTACTGGGCCAGCGCTGCGCCGCGCGCGTGCTGGCGCGGCCGGCGTGGGATCCGGAGAATGTGAGGTTGAAGGGGTGAGGGAATAGCTCGGCATTTACGGGTTCGCCGAGACACAGTCAGGCGAAGTGAGGCAAGGTCGACGCCCCCCGTCATGCCGGCGCATGCCGGTATCCACGACTTTGCTTGCCGCACGAAGGCAAGTCGTGGATGCCGGCATGCGCCGTCGTCACGGACAGACCGATTGTAGCAATCGATTGATCCCACCGACACGATGGCACTCGGCTGGGTGAGGCATCCGGCGTGGTGTAACGCATGGCGCGCATAGGATACCGATATGCGGATAAGGCAGCGACGGCGCGACGGCAAAGGCGAGGACGCATGACCGACGACGAGATCCCGATTGACGGCGCGATCAAAGACAAGCTGATCGAGGCGAAGCAGGGCTGGGCGCGCGACGGCCGCCTGCTGACCGGCACGACCGCCGACCCCACGCGGGACCGGCTGCCGCCCGGGCAGCGCCTGGTGCGCGACTGGCCGGTGCTCGATCTCGGCGTGGAGCCGAACGTCACGCCAGAAAAATTCCGCCTCGACCTTGACGGTCTGGTGGAAAATCCCGTGCACCTCACGCTGGACGACTTCATGGCATTGCCGCAGACCGACAGCGTCTCCGACATGCACTGCGTCACCCAATGGTCGCGCTACGACAACCACTGGCAGGGCGTGGCGGCGCGCACCCTGCTGGAGCTGGCCCACCCGAATCCGCAGGCGCGCCACGTCGTGTTCCATTCGCACGACGGCTACACGACCAATGTGCGGCTCGATCAGTTCGACCAGCCGGACGTGTTCCTGGTGCACCGGTGGGAGGGCAAGCCGATCCCCCGCCAGCACGGCGGCCCGGTGCGGGTGCTGATCCCGCGGCTCTATCTCTGGAAGTCGGCGAAATGGCTGCGCCGGATCGAGCTGGCCGCGCAGGACCGCCCGGGGTTCTGGGAGGTGCGCGGCTATCACAACAACGCCGATCCGTGGCAGGAGGAGCGCTATGGCTGAACCAACGCGCCGCGCCCTGCTCGCGGCACTGGGTGGGCTCGCGCTACAGGAAGGGAGGCTGGCAATGGCGGCAACCGAGGAAAAACTGGCCTGGGCGTTCGACTTTCCGGCGATCGAGGGTGGCACGCTGGCGCTCGGCGCATTCCAGGGCCGCGTGCTGCTGGTGGCCAACACCGCCAGCTTCTGTGGCTACACGTATCAATATGACGGGCTGGAGAAGCTGCACACCGCGCTCGCCCCGCAGGGGCTGACGGTGATCGGCGTGCCAAGCCAGGACTTCAACCAGGAAAGCCCCGACGACGCCACGGTGAAGAATTTCTGCGAAACGAAATTCGGCATCGACTTCCCGCTGGCCGGCCTGTCGCACGTGCGCGGGCCGCAGGCGGCGCCGTTCTATGCCTGGGTGCGTGCGGTCCGCCAGTGGGAGCCGAGCTGGAACTTCAACAAGGTGCTGATCGGCCGCGACGGCCGTATTGCCGGAACGTTCGGCTCCGGCGACGAACCCCAGGGCGGCAAACTGGGGCCTGCCATTACGGCGGCGTTGCAAACGACGTAGGGCGGAAAAACCGTGCCCCGGACGCTTGATCCGGAGGCAGCGCATTCCGCCACCTGCAGCAGCGCATTCCGCAACCTGCAAGCGATTCCGCCGCCGGCAAGCGATTTCGGCGCACCGATGCCCGCGCCTGCCTCGTCGTCCCCGGCCTCGCAACGAATCCGGCGACGCACCGGCGGCGCGCGACTGTCGGCCTGATTGTCAACACGGCCTGGCTCACGCATTTCACGCGCACGCCGATCGCTGCCGCGTGCTTCACCTCGGGCGATTATTGCGCCAATGTGCCCCACGCCACGGCCACCGCCAGCGCCGTGCAAGGAGACACGCGGGGTGCACACGCGAACGATGGACCGGGTCACGGCTCTGGCGAAGGTTCTGCTGTTGACGGCCGGCATGGCCGGGTGCGCGCAGCCCAGTGGCGTGCCCGCGCCGACGGCGCTGAGCAAATCCTGGATGCTGGGAATCGAGCGGATGCGCGATGATCCGGCCCCGCAACTGCCGTTCACCAACCGGTTCATCGCCGACCTGGCGGCGATGCCGCGGACGCAGGTGGTCTTTCTGGACAATGACCGGAACAGCTTCCTGTTCGATGGCTGGAGCGACGGCAAAGTGCTCGTTTCGCCCTGGTTGCATGGTGAGGGCAACTGCATGAACCTGACCTACACGATCTTCCAGTCCGGCGAGCAGCAGGCAATGTTCGGGCTGGTGGTCGCACCGATGCCGGCGGGGCCGGAGCCGGATTCGGCATGCGTCGATCGGGCAGCGACGCAGTTCTACCAGGCGCTGGTCAGGCAGGGGCTGTAGGGCGCACATCGCTGCGCCTCCACGGCCGGCCACCACCCAAGCCATGGCGTGGCGATGGGGCGCGGCTCACGCTGATCGAACGCAAGGTCACACCCGATCGATACGGCACGAATAACACCCCCGGCGCGCGTTGTGCGCGTGCAGGAACGCCACGTCGTCACGCGCGAACAACCGCGCGATCAGCGCCTCCAATTCCTCCCCCGGCGCCACCTCGGCATCGACCATGATGCCGTCCGCGTCGTAGGCGCGCACCGACAGCAGCCGCGTGCGCTGCTGCGCCGGCACCTGGTTTTCGAAGATGGCGGTCTCCGTCACGCCCTCACGCACATAGATCGGCCCACTGGCGCGATACGGCGAGGCCGGGCTGGTGTGGTGCGCGTAGTGCAGCAGGATCGAGCTCTCCCCCACGGCGGCGTCGCGCAGGCTGACGCGGCAGGGCGGCATCAGGCCGAGGTCGGCCTCGGTGGCGACCACGCGGCGGGCGCCGTGCGCGCGCAGTTCGGCGTCGGTCATGGCGAAGTAGGGCTGGAAGGGCTCAGCCGGCAGGCCGGAGATGCGGAAGTCAATGGCATGCCGCGTTGGGGCGTGGCTCGTTGGGGCGTGCTGCGTTTGGGCATGCCTCGTTGCGGCGTGGCTCGTGGTGTGGCTCATGGGGGTGGGGGCGCGGTTCCTCGGGTCGTTGCGACCGCGCTGCAATGCCCGGGATGGCCGCCGCGCCGCCATCCGGGGCTTGCTTCAGTACTCGGTGGCCTCGACCGCCGCGACGTCCAGCAGCCGCTCGATCACCTCGGGCTCCTGCGCGCCGGCGATCGCGTGCCGGCCGGCAACGACGAAGCACGGCACCCCGTTGATGCCCAGCCGGTGCGCCCGCAAATTGTCGGCGTGCACCGCGTCGGCGTCATCGTCGCTCTGCAGGAAGCGGCGCACCGCGGGCATCTCCAGGCCGCAGCTTCCCCCCACCGCGGCCAGCACGTTCTGGTCGCCGATGTCGTGGCCGTCGGTGAAGTAGGTGGAGAACAGCGCCTCCACCATTGCGTCGGCGCAACCGTGGCGCGCGGCGTAGCGCACCAGGCGGTGCGCATCGACGGACGACGGCGTGCGGCCGATGCGATCGAAGCGGAACGCCACGCCCTCGGCCCGGCCGATCTCGGCGATCGAGCTGTATAGCCGCCGGGCCCGGTCCTCGCCGCCGAACTTGCGCACCACGTAGTCCGGTCGCGCCATGCCCCCGCGCGGCATGTCCGGGTTCAGCAGGAACGGCCGCCAGGTCAGGTCGAACAGCAGGTCGGGCCGGCGGCGCAATGTGCGCAGCAGGCGCCGCACGCCAAGGAAGCACCAGGGGCAGACGAGATCGTGCACGATCTCGACGCTCAGCCGGGCCTTGGGGGGGGCGAGGATGTTCACCGCGCGGGTTGCCTGCTGTCTTGCCTGGACGTCCGGACTGTATCATCGATCGGTCGGCCGGCCAGAGCAAGCAAAGGTTGCAAGCCAAGGTTGCCAGCAAAGATTGCGCGCTTCGGTCGCAGGCCGGGAGGGGGTTGGGTGTCGATCATCATGTATGACCTGGCCGGGGCGGACCCGGCGCTGCGCTTCAGCCCCTATTGCTGGCGCACCCGGATGGCGCTGGCGCACAAGGGGCTGGACGTCGAGACGGTGCCCTGGCGGTTCACCGACAAGGACGTGATCGCCTTCTCCGGCCAGGGGCGGGTGCCGGTGATCCGCGACGGCGAGACGGTGGTGTCGGATAGCTGGGCGATCGCCTGCCACCTGGAGGCGCACTACCCGGAGCGCCCCAGCCTGTTCGGCGGCGCCACCGGACAGGCGCATGCCAGGCTGATCAACGCCTGGGCGGATGCCGCGGTGCTGAGCGCGGCGGTGCACCTGGTGGTGCGCGACATCTTCGACGTGATCGATCCCAAGGACCGCGACTATTTTCGCTCCAGCCGCGAGCAGCGCTTCGGGATGACGCTGGAGGCGGTGCAGGCGGAAGGGCGTGCCCATCGGGTGGCGGCGTTCCGCGACAGCCTGACGCCGGCGCGGCTGGTGCTGCGCGCGCAGCCCTGGCTGGGCGGTGCGGCGCCGAGCTACGCCGACCTCATCCTGTTCGGCACGCTGCAATGGCCGCGCTGCATCAGCCGGTTCGAGATGCTGGCGCCAGACGATCCGGTGCTGGCGTGGCAGGAGCGGGCGCTCGATCTGTATGGCGGGTTGGGGCGCGCGGCGCCGCGCCATCCGTAAACCTCTCCCGCCCTTCGCGGGAGAGGTCGAGGCGCGAAGCGCCGAGGGTGAGGGTGGTGCCGCGCGGCACCACCCTCACCCGCGTCGCAAGTGCTCCGCGACCTCTCCCGCGAAGGGCGGGAGAGGTGTACGGCAACCTGATGGCCACGCCGCAGTTCCACGCGCTGACGATCGCCGACCTCCGCCAGGAGACCGCGGAGGCGATCTCGGTCGCCTTCGCCGTGCCGGCCGCGCTGGCGGCGGCCTATCGTTACATCCCCGGACAATACCTCACGCTGCGCGCGACGATCGAGGGCGAGGAGGTACGCCGCTCCTACTCGATCTGCACCGCGCCGGAAGACAACGACCTGCGCGTCTGCATCAAGCGCGTGCCGGGCGGCGCGTTCTCCGGCTGGGCGCACCAGCGGCTGCGCGTCGGCGACACGCTGGAGGTGATGACGCCGGGCGGGCGGTTCGCCCTGCCGCAACCCGGGGGGGCGCCAGCCTCGGGCCGGGGGCGCACCATCGTGGCGTTCGCCGCGGGGTCGGGGATCACCCCGGTCATGGCGATCCTGCGCTCCGTAATGGCGAACGAGCCGGCCAGCCGGTTCTTCCTGTTCTACGGCAACCGTTCTCGCGCGGAGATCATTTTTCGGCCCGCGCTGGAGGATCTGAAGGACCGCTACCTGACGCGGCTCTCCGTGTTCCATGTGCTGTCGCGCGAGCAGCAGGATGTCGCCGCGTTGAATGGCCATCTGGATGCGGCGAAGGCGCGGCTGCTGCTGCGTCGCATGGTGCCGGTGGAGACGGTGGATCACGTCCTGGTCTGCGGGCCGCAGCCGATGATCGAGGACCTGGCCGCCACCTTGCCGACGCTGGGCCTGGCGCCCGACTGCGTGCAGGTGGAACGTTTCACCCCCGGCACGGGCGGGCGGCGGTGTGCGGTGCCCCCCGCGCGCGAAACGCCGCCGCGTGCCATCGCGACCGTGATCAGCGAGGGCGTGACCAGCGAATTCCCGATCGCGGCGGATGAGACCATCATCGACGCGGCGATCCGGGCCGGGCGCAACCTGCCCTATTCCTGCCGTGGCGGCATGTGCTGCACCTGCCGGGCACGGCTGCTGGAGGGCCAGGTGGCGATGGACGTCAACTACTCGCTGGAGCCGTGGGAGCTGGCTGCCGGGTTCGTGCTGACCTGCCAGTCCCGTCCGCTGACCGGGCGCGTGGTGATCGACTACTGTTCGCCGTCGTTGATTCTGCGGCCAATCTCTGAATCGATCTCTCTGGCACCGTCGGAGATGCATCGTGACC
>Ga0209415_10020293_pt1 | contig 10339 bp, 8 predicted proteins | sample PeaSoiSIISIP2007_FD_187696 | JGI IMG/M metagenome (GOLD analysis project Ga0209415, IMG submission 187696) | Peat soil microbial communities from Weissenstadt, Germany - SII-SIP-2007 (SPAdes) (version 2) | ecosystem: Environmental > Terrestrial > Soil > Wetlands > Peat | place: Germany...
CCGTGACACCCGTCGAGGCAGGCCGGCTGCACGGTCGCTTCGTGCTCCTCGGCGTCGCCGGCTCGATCGCCGCATACAAGGCCGTGGACCTGCTGCGGCGTCTCACTGCCGAGGGCGCCTCCGTCCAGGTGCTCATGACGCACTCGGCCGGAGCCTTCGTCGGGTCGTTGACGTTCGAGACCCTGAGCGGGCACGCAGTGCTGCACGACCCGCTCGAGTTGCTACCCGACGAACGCATCGCACACGTGGTGGCCGCCCGGGAGGCGGACGCGATCGTCGTCGCGCCGGCGACCGCGCACTGGATGGCCGCCATGGCGAACGGCCTGGCGGGTGACGTCATTACGGCCACGTGCCTGGCGGCACATGCTCCGGTGGTGGTCGCCCCGGCGATGGATGCCGACATGTACCAGCACCCCGCCACGCGAGCCAACGTCGAGCGGCTGCGCTCGTTCGGGTACGTCGTCGTGGAGCCGGAGGCCGGCGCGCTCGCGTCCGGGCTGGTGGGGCACGGCCGACTCGCGGAACCCGGATCGATCGTCGATGCCATCGTGGGGGCCGTTCTCGATCGCCGCAAGCGGAGCGGCGATCTTGCCGGGCGACACGTTCTCGTCACCGCCGGCGGCACCGCCGAGCCCATCGACCCCGTCCGCTTCATCGGCAACCGCTCGTCCGGCCTGATGGGAGCCGAGGTCGCGCGGGCCGCCCTGGAGCGTGGGGCATCGGTCACCCTGGTCGTCGGCCAGACGTCGGTCCCTCTTCCCCCCGACGTGCTCGTCGTCTCCGCGCCGACGACGTCGGCCATGCGGACCGCGGTCCTCGACCGGCTCCCCGACACGGACGTGCTCGTGATGACAGCCGCCGTGGCCGACTTCCGTCCCCGCCGGCAGGCGGCGAGCAAGCTGACCCGCGACGCCGTGCCTGTCCTCGACCTCGAGCCGACCGAGGACATCCTGGCCGAGGCGGCTCGGGCGGTTGCCGGCAGGGCGGACCGTCCCGTGCTCGTCGGCTTTGCCGCCGAGACGGGTTCGCTCGAGCGGGCGGCCGACAAGGCGCGCCGCAAGGGTGTCGACCTGCTGGTCGCGAACGACGTGCTGGAGCCCGGTTCAGGCTTCGCCGTCGAGACCAACCGCGTCACGGTCATCGCGCCGGGCACCGAGCCGGATCCCTGGCCGCTCATGTCGAAGCGAGCGGTCGCCGAGCGGCTGCTCGACCGCGTCGTCGCGTTGCTCGACGCGAGGGCGGTCGCGCCGGAAGCACGGGATCCATCAGGTGTGCGAGCATCGCGGCCTGCGACGGAGGAGCCTTCATGAGCGCGAGCGGCAACAGCGGGCGGCTGACCATCCAGGACATTGCGAGGATGCACGCGGACGGGCAGCGCATCCCGATGCTGACCGCGTACGACTACCCGACCGCGCGAATCCTCGACGAGGCCGGCATCCCGATGCTGCTGGTGGGCGACTCGCTCGGCGAAGTCGTGCTGGGGTACGAGTCGACCGTGCGCGTCTCGATGGACGAAATGCTGCACCACGCCAGGGCCGTCGTGCGCGGGGCCGAACGTGCCCTGGTCGTGGCGGACATGCCCTTCCTGACGTACGAGCGGGCCGACCAGGCAGTGGACAACGCCGGCCGCTTCCTTCGCGACGCCGGCGTGCAGGCCGTCAAGGTCGAGGGCGGCGTGCGGACGGGGCGTGCCATCGAAGCCATCGTGCGGGCCGGCATCCCGGTCATGGGACACATCGGCTGGACGCCGCAGGCCAGGCTGGGCATGGGCCGGGCCCGGGTGCAGGGTCGGACCCGAGAGGCCGCCCAGCGGCTCCTCACCGACGCGCTGGCCGTCCAGGAGGCGGGCGCGTTCGCGATGGTGCTGGAGCTGGTGCCGGAACAGCTTGCGGCGGCCATCACGTCGCGCCTGCGGGTCCCGACCATCGGGATCGGCGCCGGCGCGGGTTGCAGCGGGCAGGTCCTGGTGATCACCGACCTGCTCGGCCTGGGCGCCTTCGTGCCACGACACGCCAGGACGTACGCGCACATTCGCGACACGATCCTCGAAGCGGCGCGGGCGTACGCCACCGACGTACTTGCCGGGGCCTTCCCGGCGGCCGCGGAGTCCAGCCGGATGGACGAGGCGGTCCTGGCGGAGGCGCTCGGGCACGGCGAGCTCGATCGGGCAGCGGCGGCGCCATTCTCGATCCCGCTCGACCGCGACCTCTGACCCCGTGGGCCGCGTCCCTTCTCCGGCCGACTCCGGCCCGGCGGCGCACGTCCCTCCCCCGGCCGACACGCGGCCGGCCCTGCGTCTCGCCCGCGACCGCGTCTCGCTCGAGGCAGCGCGGGCCGTCCTGCCCCTGCCGGTCGGGCTGGTGGCCACGATGGGCGCGCTCCACGCGGGTCACCTGGCGCTGATCGAGCGGGCGCGTGCCGACTGCGCGTCCGTGGTCGTCAGCATCTTCGTGAACCCGACCCAGTTCGGGCCGGACGAGGACTACGCGCGCTACCCGCGCCAGCTCAACGAGGACCTGCGGGCGTGCGACGCGAGTGGCGTCGATCTCGTCTTTGCCCCCGAGGTGGACGTCATCTATCCGCCTGGGCACGCGACGACGGTGGATGCGGGACCGCTCGGGAGCGTGCTCGAGGGGGCCGCGCGACCCGGTCACTTCCGCGGCGTCGCGACCGTGGTAACCATCCTGCTCGACCTGGTTCGCCCGGACCGCGCGTACTTCGGGCAGAAGGACGGACAGCAGGCGGTGGTGGTCGAGCGGCTCGTGCGCGACCTCGCGCTGCCTGTCGCGGTTTCCGTCGTCCCCACCGTGCGCGAGCCCGATGGGCTGGCGCTTTCCTCGCGCAATGCGTACCTGACGGTCCCGGAGCGGGCCGCGGCACCTGCCCTGCACCGAGCGTTGCGCGCCGCGGCCGACGACTACGCGCACGGCCAGCGGGACGGCGAGCGCCTGCGCACGCACATGCGCGAGGTGCTCGAGGCCGCACCGATGGCGCGCCCCGACTACGTGAGCGTCGCCGACCGCGCGACGCTGGGCGAACTGGACGTGGTCGACCGACCCGCCCTGCTCAGCGTCGCGGTCCGCTTTCCCTCCGCCCGGCTGATCGACTGCTGGCCGCTGGGCTGACAAGGGACCGCTCGGGCGACCCGGAAGCGACGTCAGGCGTCGGGCACGGCCAGGGCCAGGATCCGGTCCACGTCCAGGTGCTCCGCGACGAGCGACTGGATCAGCGCGATCTTGTCGCGGTCCTTCGGGTGGGTCTTGACAAGCAGGTCGTGCACTTCCGACGCGACGCGATACGTGTCCTCCGCGACACGCATCGCGAACAGATCTGCCGACCGGATCGCAGCCACCACGCGAGGGGGCGGGGCGTGCTCGCCGGTGAGCACGAGGCCGGCCACGCCAGGGTGGCGGGGGACCGGCGCGTCCTGGGCGCCTGCGAGCCCCGTCGGGCCGTCGGACCATGGGCCGCCGGCCTGCCCCATCAGCGTGACGGTCACGAGCGCCTGGAGGAGGTCCTCCCGGTCGCCGGGCACGATCAGCAGGCTGCCGGGTCCGAGTCGGTCGAGCAGGTGGCCGGCCTGCATCGCGCCGATGTCGACGCGCTCGATCGGCCGGTCGAGGTCGGGGCCTGGGTGCAGGACCTCGCCCTCGAGTTGCTGGCACAGCATGGAGAGCGTGGGGTTCGATAGGAGCGGGCGGTACGGCAGCACGCCGAGCAGCGGGATCCCGTGACGGGCCAGCCCTGCCTCCAGCACGGCCGGCAGCGACGGCTGCGCCTCCACGTCGACCTTGTTGACGATGGCGCCCACAACGTCCACGCCGTGCCGCGCGAACAGTGCCCGGTTCAGTACGATCTCGTCGATCGGCCTGCCGACGCCACCCTCGCTGACGATCACTGCCCTCGCGGAGAGCATCCTCGCCACCTCGGCATTCGACAGCCCGATCACGGCGCCCACTCCGGCGTGGCCCGTGCCCTCGATCAGCACGACGTCTCGATCCTTTGAGACCACCTCGAACGCCGCCACGATCCGGGCTCCGAGGTCCTCCACGACCTCGCCGCGGATGTACGCCCGGGTGAAGCCCCGGGGGATGTGCACGGGGCTCATCGCCGACAGCGGGTCCGCAAGGCTGTAGACGGCCCGGACCAGGATGGCGTCCTCGTCGGCCGGGATGTCGTCCACGATGGCGTAGCGCTGACCGACCGGCTTCGTGAACCCGGTCGCGAGGCCTCTCCCGATGAGCGCGGCGAGCAGCCCGAGCGAGGTGGTGGTCTTGCCCCGGTTCATGCCGGTGGCTGCGAGATAGATACGCCGAACCGGCACGCGGGGGGCCAAGGTGGCCGCCGTGTGGCCCGCGGACGGCACGTGCTCGGGAGGGGCCATCCCGGCCGGAGTGACCGCCGCCGTGCCGGCCCGGGAAACCCCCGCCCGGCCGGCCGCCGTGCTCAGGCGCGTTCGCGCGGGACCGCGCGCCGCTCGACCAGCGCCACGGCGTCCTTGAGCCGCGTGACCGTCTCGGCGTCGACCGTGTCCACCTCGCTGTGCGCTCCCAGCCGCTCGAGGACGTCGGCCACGAGGCTGTACAACACGCTGGCGTCGGCGACGAAGAATTGCGGCTCGTTGTTGTAGCGAACCATCGTCAGGCGGCCCTGCAGCACGCGGCGATCGTCGACGTGGACGATCTGCGTGCTGAAGTTGTGCCCCTGGATGCCGTCCGGGTTGTTCAGGAAGTTCAACGCGTTGTCGATGGCGAGCCCGAACCGGGCCCGCCAGGCAACCAGCCGCTCCTGCACCTCGGTCGGGATCCGCACCTCGGCGACCTCGTCGAAGACCTCGGGCGCCACGGTCAGCAACCCCACCAGCGTCGTCCCGGCGCGTGGACCCAGCATCACCTGGAGCGAGCGCTCGAGGGTGAACACCTCCGAGTCGAAGCGGGGACTCGTGATGACGTCGGTGAGCAGGTCCTCCACGTTGTCGAGCGCGCCGGGTTCGGCGAGCGCGGTCGAAAGGTGAAGGATCTCCTCCTTGAACAGGAACTTCTCTTCGTGGTCGAGCATCGCGGGGATGGTAGCACCGGCCGCCTGCGCCGCCGGGGCACCTTCCTCGCCGTCGGGGCACGACTGGGCCCGCCGGGGCACGACTGGGCCCGCCGGCTGGCGTCCCTGCACGCTGCGCCACGCAGAACCGCCGCCGGCGGTGCCGGCGGCGGTTCGAGATGAGCGGGTTGGTCAGCCGATCACGGGTACAGCCCGCGCAGCGCGGTCGCCTGCGCGACGCGGTCGACGGCCAGCATGTAGGCGCCGGTCCGCATGTTGACCTCGTGCAGTTCGGAAAGCCCGAGCGTCTCGGCGAAGGCCTTGGTCATGATCTCCTTGAGCCGGTGGTTGACCTGGTCCTCGCTCCAGTGGTCCCGGTTGAGGTCCTGGACCCACTCGAAGTAGCTCACGGTCACGCCGCCGGCGTTGCAGAGGATGTCCGGGATCATGAAGATCCCACGCTCGTACAGCGTCGCGTCGGCCTCCGGCGTGGTGGGACCGTTAGCGGCCTCGGCCACGATCCTGGCCTGGATACGGCCCGCATTCTTCGCGGTGATCTGGTTCTCGAGCGCGGCCGGGATCAGCACGTCGCACGGGATCTCCAGGATCGCCTCGTTCGACACCGCCGTCGCGCCGGGGAACCCGACCACGGTGCCGTGCTCCTGCTTCCAGGCGATGACGCGCTCGATGTCCAGTCCCCTGTCGTCCCGGATGCCGCCCTGGGAGTCGGAGACGGCCAGGATCTTCGAGCCCTCGGCGACCATCAGCTGCGCGGCGATGGAGCCCGCGTTTCCGAAGCCCTGGACGACCACCGTGGCGCCGTGCAGGTCGAGCTTGAGATGCTTCGCCGCCTCGACGACGCAGTAGACCGTGCCACGAGCCGTGGCCTCGTTGCGGCCCTCGGAGCCGCCCAGGCTGATCGGCTTACCGGTGACGACGGCCGGCACGGTGTACCCGACGTGCATCGAGTACGTGTCCATGATCCAGGCCATGGTCTGGGCGTTGGTGTTCACGTCCGGCGCGGGGATGTCCCGCTCGGGGCCAATGATGATGCTGATCTCGGTGGCGAACCGACGAGTCAGCCCCTCGACCTCGCGCCGTGAGAGCTTCTTCGGGTCGACGATCACGCCGCCCTTGCCGCCGCCAAAGGGGATGCCCACCACGGCGCACTTCCAGGTCATCCACATGGCGAGGGCCTTCACCTCGTCGAGTGAGACGTCCTGGTGGTAGCGGATGCCGCCCTTCGCCGGGCCACGGCCCACGTTGTGCTGGACGCGGTAGCCAGTGAACACGCGAACCGTGCCGTCGTCCATCTTCACCGGGAAGTGGACGGTCAGCTCGCGGCGAGGCTCCCGGAGCACCTTGCGCAGGCCCGGATCCAGCCCCAGCTTCTCGGCGGCGAGATCGAACTGCTGCTGGGCGACTGCCCAGGGGTTGATCACGCCGATCTGCTCTGTCGCCATCTGGCGGAGGTCCTCCATGACCGACGCCCTGCGACGGAACTGGGACTCGCCCGGCCCGCCCATGAGGCGAGACAAACCTTCAGGGCGCCGGTGCGTGGTCGCATGGTCGTCTCGGCGGGGACTCTATACGCCGGGTGTCCAGACTCGAAGAGCCGGACGGCCCGATCCCCCGGGGCCAGGACTCCGGCCAGGCACGTTCTCTGGACAGTTGCACGTCACTGGTGCCGCCAGAGCACGACCGCGCCGTACGCGCCCGGCCCGACGTGCGGTCCGATCGACGCCCCGATGATCTGCGCGCCAAGGGTCGCCCGGTCGATCCCGGCGGCGCGCGCGAGGATGTCGCCGAATGCCTCGACGTCCGACTCGCCGGGGGTGTGCAGGAGCGTGATGCGCTCCACCGGCCTGGCGGTGATGAGCTCCACGAGTCGCTGGCGGGCCTTTGAGCGGGTCCGCGGCCTGTCCGCCGTGTCCACGACGCCGTCCAGAACGGTCAGGATCGGCTTCAACGACAGCATCGCGCCCATGAGCGCGCGGCCGCGGCCGATCCGGCCACCGCGCACGAGGTACTCGAGCGTGTCGAGCATGACGAACAGCCGCAGGTCGGGGATTCGGCGCTCCATCTCCGCCGCGATCTCGCTCGCGCTGACGCCGTCGTCCGCCATCTCCGCGCCGAGCTGCGCCAGCATTCCCTCGACCATGCTCGCGCCCCAGGAATCCACCACGTGGATCTCCCGGTCGGGCAACGCGTCGCGCGCCATCTGGGCGCTGTTCAGAGTCGCGCTGAGCGTGCCGGCTACTGTGACGCAGACGACAGCCTCCGCGCCATCGGCGAAGCATCGCTCGAACGCCGCCTGGAAGGTGCCGGCGCTGGCGGCCGCGGTCTGCGGGAACGGCGCGCCGGGCGCGGTCAGCCGGGCCCAGAACTCGCGCGGCGACATGTCGACGCCGGCCCTGTACTGCTCGTCGCCGAAGATCGCGATCAGCGGGACCACGGCGATGCCCGCCTCAGCGGCGGCGGACGTGTCGAGGTCGGACGCGGAATCCGTGACGATCGCGACACGGCGCATGTTGCCCTCCGAGGCTGCCTTCGGCGGATGATACCGGTCGTCAGGCCCGTTCGAACGCCATGGCCACCGAGCCGCCCCCGCCCAGGCAGAGCGTGGCCAGGCCGTAGCGGCCCCCGCGGCGCCGCAGCTCATGGAGGAGTGTCGCGACGATCCGCGCGCCGCTCGCTCCGATCGGGTGACCGAGGGCGATGGCTCCCCCGTTGACGTTGACCCTCGACCAGTCGAAACCCAGCTCCCGCCCGTCTGCCAGCGTCTGCGCGGCGAACGCTTCGTTGATCTCGACCAGGTCGAACGCCTTGATTGGCAGCGCCACGCGGTCGAGCAGCCGCCGCACCCCCGCGACCGGGGCCAGGAACACCCACTTCGGCGCGACTTCCGCCTGCGCATAGCCCACGATCCGGGCAAGCGGCCGCAACGCGTACCGCTCCACGGCCCGCTCGCTCGCCACGATCGTGGCCGCCGCCCCGTCCGTGATGCCCGGCGCGTTGCCAGCCGTGACCGTTCCTCCGCCCGAACCGGGTGCATCGTCCCCGGCCGGCAGATCGAATGCCGGGCGCAGGCGTGCCAGCGCCTCGAGGGTCGTGTCCCGCCGCGGCGCCTCGTCGACGGTGAACAACGAGTCCTCGTGGCCCCGGCGAACCGGCACGGGCACGATTTCGTCCGCGAAGCGCCCCTCGTCGATGGCGGCCACCGCCCTGCGATGGCTCTCCAGGGCGTACGCGTCCTGGTCCTGGCGGCTCACGTGCGAGTGCCACGCCACTCGCTCCGCGTGGGTGCCCATGTGGCAGTCCTCGATCGAGCACCAGAGGCCGTCGTGCACGGTGGCGTCGAGCAGCTCGCCGGTGCCCAGGCGGTACCCGAACCGGGCCTTCGGCAGCAGGTACGGACCCTGGTTCATGCTCTCCATGCCGCCGGCCACCACGACCTCTGCGTCGCCCGCCCGGATCTCGGCGGCCGCCAGCATGATGGCCTTCAGGCCGGAGCCACAGACGCGGTTGATGGTCGTGGCGCTGACGCCCACAGGCAGGCCGCCACTGAGCGCCGCCTGCCGGGCGGGAGCCTGCCCCGCGCCGGCCTGCAGGACCTGCCCCATGAGGACCTCGTCGACCGAGTCGGGGGGCACACCGGCGCGCTCGACCGCCGCGCGGATGGCGATCCCGCCCAGGATTGTGGCCGGAATGTCGGAGAGGCTGCCGGCGAACTTCCCGATCGGGGTACGCGCGGCGGAAACGACGTAGACGCGGCCGGACGCCCCGTCCGGCTGGAACGGCTGGCTGTCCATCCGGGCATGCTAGCGCGGCATGGTCTGGCAACGCCGCGGTACCTGACGGCTGGGACCGGTCGCCGGATCCGGCCGATCCTACGCCTTCGCCGGCCGCGGGTAGGTGTAGAAGCCGCGCCCGGTCTTCTGCCCGAGGTAGCCAGCGTCGACGAGCTGTCGGAGGATGGGTGGGGGCGCGAACTGCCGCTCGTGGAAGCCCTCGTGCAGGACCTCCATCACGTGGAGGCACACGTCGAGCCCGATGAAGTCGGCCAGCTCGAGCGGTCCCATCGGGTGGTTGAGGCCGACGCGGACGCCGCTGTCGATGTCCTCCAGCGTGCCGAGTCCTTCCTCGTAGGCGCGCATCGCCTCCCCGAGGTACGGCATCAGCACCCGGTTCACGATGAACCCCGGGCGGTCCTTGCTCACGATGACCTGCTTGCCCAGCCCGGCCGCCAACGCGCGGATATCGGCCTCGGTCGCGTCGGACGTCTCGGCGCCACGGACCAGCTCGACGAGCGGCATCACCGGCACCGGGCTGAAGAAGTGCATGCCGATGAAGCGGGAGCGCCGGCCAGGCCGCACCGCGGCGGCAAGCCGTGTGATGCTGATCGAGCTCGTGTTCGACGCCAGGATCGTGTGCTCCGGAGCGCGCTGGTCGAGCTCGGAGAACAGCGAGCGTTTGACGGCCTCGTCCTCGAAGACTGCCTCGACCGCCAGGTCGCACTGGGCGACCGCGCCGCCGAGCGCGTCGGCGATCCGGATCCGCGCGAGCGCCGTGTGACGTTCCTCGTCGCTCAAGCGTCCCTTCGCGACGGCCCGCTCCAGGTTCCCGCCGATGCGTGCCAGCCCGGCCTCGGAACGGGAGCGGTCGGGCTCGAACAGGAACACGTCGTGTCCGGCGACCGCGCACACCTGGGCGATTCCGTGCCCCATCAGGCCCGCGCCGCAGACGAGGACCGCCTTGATGCTCATGGAGCCGAAGCGTACTGCACGGGCGGGGCCTCCGGATCGCCGGGCGGGGCCTCACCGTCGAGCAGCGCGATGACTCGGTCCGCGGCCGCGTACGGGTCCACCTCGTGGCCGGCGATGGCGTGCAGCAGCGCGTCGATCTCGGCGCGGTGCCGGACCGCCCGCACCCGTCCCCGCAGGCGTTCCGCCATGACGGCGTCGAGCTGCGCCGCCGCACGCGCCAGTCGAGCAGGGCGAAGCGCCTGCGAGTCGCGACCGGCTCCGCGCCGGTCGAGCGCCTCGAGCAGATCGGGGATGCCCTCACCCGTCGGTGCCGTCACCAGGAGCACCTGCGGTCGCTTCGGCCGGCGCCGCCCGCGCGCCGCGGCCTGCCGGGCCGCCTCCGCCTCGTCGGCCGTCCCAACCGTGAGCATGGCCCGAAGCTGCGCGGCCGTGCGCTGCGCGCCCGGTCGGTCGCCCTTGGTGACGACCACGATGTCGGCCACCTCGAGCAGGCCGGCCTTGATCGCCTGCACCTCGTCCCCCATGTCCGGGGCCTC
>Ga0209415_10020294_pt1 | contig 10339 bp, 10 predicted proteins | sample PeaSoiSIISIP2007_FD_187696 | JGI IMG/M metagenome (GOLD analysis project Ga0209415, IMG submission 187696) | Peat soil microbial communities from Weissenstadt, Germany - SII-SIP-2007 (SPAdes) (version 2) | ecosystem: Environmental > Terrestrial > Soil > Wetlands > Peat | place: Germany...
TCGTCACCTCTTTCCAGCCGCGTGACCATTGCCTCGATCGTGATCATGGCGTCGTCGACCAGCAGGCCGAGGGCGATAATGAGGGCACCCAGTGAAATGCGCTGGAGATCGATCCCGAAGAATTTCATCGCCACGAACACAGCTGCGAGTACCAGCGGGATCGAAAGAGCGACCACGGCACCCGCGCGCAGGCCGAGGGCGACCAGGCTCACCGCGAGGACGATGGCGATGGCCTCCCATAGGGCCTCCATGAAGTCGTCCACCGCGTGCTCGACCGTCACGGGCTGGTCAGCGACCAGTGTCGGCTCGATCCCGACCGGAAGGTTGGCCGCGATCTCGGCCATGGACTGTGCGACGTCGTGCCCGAGAGCGAGGACGTCGCCGCCTTTGCGCATCGCGATGGCGAGCCCGATGCCCTGACGTCCATTGATGCGGAACATCGGCTGGGCGGGATCGGCGGGCCCGCGCGTAACGCGCGCGATATCGCCGAGGCGAATGATCCGACCGTTTCTGGCTACGAAGTTGACGCCAAGAACGTCCTTCGCGGACTGGAACGCACCCGAGACGCGCACAAGGATCTTCTCGTCCGCGGTCTGCGCCACACCTGCCGGGGTGACGGCGTTCTGCGCCTGCAACGCGTTGATCAACGCTGTACGGTCGATCCCGAGACCCGCCAATTGCTTCTCTGAGAATTCGACGTAAACGCGCTCGTCCTGCGCCCCAAGAATGTCGATCTTTGAGACGTCCGCCAGTTGAAGAAGCTGCTTGCGGATGTCGACGACGTAGTCCCGCAGCTCACGCGTCGTGAAACCGTCCGCGGTGAAGCCATAGACGATTCCGTAGGTATCGCCGAACTCGTCGTTGAAGCCGACGACGCCCCCCTGTGGCAAGGTGTTGCGGATGTCGCCCACTTTCTTGCGCACTTGGTACCAGATGTCCGGCACCTGCGCCGGAGGCGTCGAGTCCTTCAGGTTGACGAAGATCGTGGCCTGACCCGCGCTCGTATAGCTCTTCAGATAATCGAGATTCGGGGTTTCCTGGAGCTTGCTTTCGATGCGGTCCGTGATCTGCTCGAGCGTGTCGCTGACCGTCGCGCCCGGCCATGCGGCCTGCACCACCATGGTCTTCACCGTGAAGTCCGGATCCTCGCTCCGCCCGAGGCGGAAATAGGACCAGATACCCGCGACGGCGATGACGAGCATGAAATAGGTCACCACGGAACGATGCCCGAGCGCCCATTCGGAGAGATTGAAGCGATTCATGACGCACCTCCCAGGAGCCGGACTTTCTGGCCGGGGTGCAGTGTCTGCACCCCGGCGGCGACGACGATCTCGCCTGTTTCGAGGCCCTGCGAGATCACCACGTCCGCCGCGTCGTACCGCAGGACATCGACATCACGCAGAGCCACGGTCTCGCTCTTTGGATCGACAACCCATACGGCCGGGCGTCCGTTCGCTTTGGTGAGCGCGCTCGCTGGAACTTGCATACCAGGAGGTGCGGGAAGTTTTATGCTGCCGGTGACGGTGGCTCCGAGCCGCATCGCATCCGGCGGATTGATGATGCCGACCTTGACCTGGAAGGTCCGCGTAGTGGAATCCGCCTGCGGTGCGACCTCTCGCACGCGGCCGATGGCCTTCACCCGCGGGTCGTTGGTCAGGACGATCTCGACGAGCGGGTCGCGCGGGCCGCTCCGAATGAGCTGCTCGGGTACGTCGAACACGGCGTCGCGTCCGCCCTGGCGCGCGAGCTGAACGACCATCTGTCCGGCGCGGACAACCTCGCCCGGTTCGGCTCCGACCGCGGTGACGGCGCCCGGGGCATCTGCAGCCAAGGTCGTATAGGCTAGCTGGTCTTGCGCGATCCGCAGCTGCGCCCGCGCGGAATCGACCTGGGCCTGGGCCGTTGAAAAATTCTGCTGCGCTTCATCAAACTTTGCGCGAGGCGTCCAGCCATCTTTGAGGAGTTCCTGCTGCCGCCAGAAAGCTTGGCGCGCTTGGGCCAGCACCGCCTCGGCTGACGCTAGACTGGCCTGCGCCGAGCGCAGCGAATTCTCCTGGTTCTGGGGATCGAGCCGGGCGACCACCTCGGCGGCCGTAAGCACGTCGCCGACATGGACGGGGCGCTCGATCATGCGTCCGTCAAGGCGGAAGGCGAGACTGACCTGGTCCTTGGCGCGAATCTGGCCGGTCAGAGAGACGGTCTCGCCATCCACGGGCGGCTCCACCGTGACGGCGCGTACCGGCCGAGCCTGAGGGGCCGACGGTACCGGCTTGTCGCAGCCCGCGAGCGCTGTAGCGAGTACGGCCACCAGGGCTGCTACTGCGGCGATCTCAAGTCTCGACATTCTCTGTCTCCCTGGTGGCAGTTGCGGTTGCGACCGTCCGAGGCTGGCCTCGGCATCACCGGCCTTGACTTACACTATCCAGTGCAATATATTGATATGCACTGATAAGTGCAAGAGGGATTTTGATGAAAAATGAGACGGGTTCAAATCAGGCCGTCGCAGCCGATCGGCGCGGTGGGTCGCGGGAGGCGATCGTGAGCGCCGCCCAGCGCCTGTTCCTGGAACGGGGTTTCGGCGCGGTGAGCATGGACGAGTTGGCCGACGCTGCCGGAGTGGCCCGACGGACGCTCTACAACCAGTTCTCAAGCAAGGAAGAAATCTTCCGGGAGATGCTCCAGAGGGTCTCGCGTCAACTCGAGCGCGTCCTTCCCCCCGGCATCGAGACGCAGGGCGACGTCGAACACGTGCTCCGTCTCGTCGCCCGGGTGATTCTGGAACTCCATAAGAGCCCGGATTATCTCGGCTTCCTGCGCATGGTCGTGGCCGACTCGCGCCAGTTTCCCTGGATCGCCGAGGAGTTCGCGGCCGTGATGGACCCGCAAACGGAGCGGCTCGTTCGTCTGCTCGCCCATCTCACTTCCATGGGTGTCCTGGACTGCCCCAACCCGATCTTGGCAGCACACCAATTCATGGGGGCGCTGAACGATCTGTCTTTGTGGCCCTGGATGATGGGCCGCAAAAGAATACCCGTCCCGGACGCGGAGGTGGTCGACGAGACCGTTCAGATGTTCCTGGAGCATTACCGGGCCGCACGAGCGAACGGGGACGCGGCAAAAACCGTATTGCAGAAAAAAGCATCCCGAGCACGGCACGCACCGCAAGCTCGTCGATCGACAACGAGAACGTGATTACCAGCATCGATCGGGAAAGGGGGGCAAGAAATGGATGTGGCGTATGTGTCGGCTTTGTCGGCTCTGGCGGGATCGGTCGTTGGCGGCCTCACCACCGGCACCACCACTTGGCTGAGCTCCCGCGCGCAAGCGCGGGCGGGTCGGCTCGCTCACGAGCTGTCGCGCCGTCAAGACTTGTTCAGGGACTTCATCGTGGCCGCATCGAAGCTCTATACCAACGCGCTGGTCAGCAGCGAGCCAAAGCTCGAGGAACTCGTCGAGCTTTATTCGATGATCAGCCGTATGCGGATTCTGTGCGCGCCGGAAACGGTGGCGGCTGCCGACAAGATCATGGTGACCAGCGTCGACACGTTCTTCGCGCCCAACAAGACATTGCGCGACTTACACGAGCTCATCAAAAGCGGCTCGGGCATCGATCCGCTCAAGGACTTCAGTGAAGCCGCGCGCGAGGAATTGCGAGCACTCGGTTAGCGGGTGGCTGAGGCGGAATGTCTGCCCTTGGCACACATGCCGGTCGAACGCATGTGCCGACGTAATGTCCGCTTCCGAGAAGCGACCAACATTGTTTAGGCGACCGAAATGGGCGCGAAGCGGACATGAACCTATAAGCGGCACGCGACCGCTTCGGGTCGTAGGCAGCCATCGGACGGTAGCCGCTGAATGTCCGGAGAGACCTCAGAACCGGACATGCGAACCATCTAAGGATCGTAATTCCCAGTTATCAACTACCGTGGGCGCATGTCCAAAGCCGGATTGTCGCATGCGCTACCTGTTTTGGTGGTGGGAAGGGCGTTGAATTCATTGATGCCAGCTCTGCTTATCACCAACCTGGATAGGGCTTCCAGTCGGGCATCGGTTCCCAATTGGTGAACGGAAACTCTCTCGGCCGCGAAACAATGATAGGGCCGGCCATCGGGACCGGTGGCGGGCGCTTCACATTGAGCCATTCGAGCGCCTGAGCGGTCGAGTCCGCCTGGTCGTCATGCTTGCAGTTCGGAAAGGTGGTGAGTTCGTGGAGATACTCGGGAAGCCAAGGCGCTTCCTTGGGGAGGTGGACGAAGCCGTTCTCGACGGTGGCGGTCTGCGCGTTAAGACGCATGATCTTGTCGGCGCTGGGTTGGTAGCGTGTGACGGCATGCATTCCGTCGACGACGAGCTCCTGGATGAGCTGCGTGCCGGAGGCCTTGTCCTCGATAAGCACGACATTGGGGGTGTGGAGGCGAGCGAGCTCATGTACCGAGCGCTTGAGCTCGGGGTAGTCCATTCGTTTGCGCAAGACGCCGAGAAGATAGTAGTGCTTGTTGGCGACGCCCCAGGTCGTGCAGACGGAATAGTCGCTGAGCTCGGTGGCCTTGTTGGCGGTATCCCAGCTTTGGAGGATGAGTTCGAATGGGGACGGGAGTTGCCCATCGTCGTAGCGGAGGAACCACTCGGGCTTGATCAACACGCCGCCGGGCGGGGTCGGTGCCTGCTGGAACTGGGCGGCAAAGTTGTATTCCCCGATGGTTCGACGCAGACCCTTCAAGGTCTCGAGGGGGAGGTGGGTGGGATGGAGCGCCTCTCCCGCCTTGCGGCCAAGCCGCACGGGGCCATAGGGGGTGTCGATGAGATGCTCCTCGTCCTGCTCGGCGATGGCGGCAAACGAGACCACCTCCCAGGGCTCCTGCTCGAGCACGTGGCCGACCAGGTCGTCCTCGTGGAGACGCTGCATGATCAGGACGATGGCGCCCGTGGCGGCGACGCGGAAGCTCATCGTGGCGCTTTGGGGCGCAAACCGGACCTCCAGTGCGGCACGATCCGCCCAACGAGTCTGACGCTGGCTCGACCTTGAGGTAGATCAATGCGGGATCGGCGAGAACGGCGGATTCATTCTGGAAGGGTGCAGGACCCTTACGAGCCAAAGGGAGGCATCGATGAAGTCTGTGCTGATCGCTTGTCCGATGATCGTGTTCACGCTCGCAGCTATGGCGCAAATGCCGAGCGTGCCTAAGCTGCCGACCGAGAGCAGCCCGCCGATGGCGGCACCAACCGTGCCCGCGCTGCCGTCCTCCGGCACTTCGCCGACGGCGGCGCCGAGCACGCCCGCCCTACCGATCGGAGGCAGCCCGTCGACGGCGGCACCAACCGTGACACCACCGAGCGGGGCCTCGATCCCAGGCGCGGGACAGACATCAAATCCAATGAGCCAGGCCGAGACCGAGGCGGAGTGTAAAATTCCGACCAACGCGACCAAGCCTGAGTGCGTGGAACTGATGCTAAAAAAATAGGGGTAGCCCGCGCCGCATCGTGGTGCTCGGGAAGAATCGACCAAGCTGATTTCCATCAACGTCATCGTCTCGCTACGTCCTGTTTTCGTTGAAATGTCGCGAAGGCGGAGGTCGAGGATGAAACGCGTTGTGGCCGCCGTGGACGGATCGGAAGCGTCCGAGCGGGCCGTCGAGCTCGCGGTGGAACTGGCGGTGAAATTCGACGCTGAACTCATACTGATTGGCGTCGTCCAACCGGGCTTTGCGCGGCCAGAGGCTTTGGCGGAGTACATGCGGCTCCACGATACAACGCGCGCTTCGCTGGCGCATTTTGCGGAATCCTTCGCGCGCGACACAGTCGAGCGTGCGCGGGCACAAGCTTTGGCTCGCGGGGCCGGGTCAGTCCGATCCGAGGTCCGTTTCGGCGATCCGGCTGAAGAGATCATGAAATGTCGGGACGAAACGGAGGCCGATGCTATCGTCATCGGCAGCCCGGGGCACGGCAGGGTCGCGGGCTTCCTGCTCGGCAGCGTCTCGCAGAAAATCGCCAGCATAGCACCGTGCCACGTGGTGATCGCGCGATAGGCCCGGATGCTCCGGCCGCTGGGGTTCGGCTGTCGCGGGAACGTGACTGCTAGATTGAAGTGTTTATTTGCGGCGACAAGCCGCTTTCCGGTAAGGGGATCGACATGTCGCTTGGTCAGAAGCTGGGTGCGGAATTTCTCGGTACGTTCTGGCTGGTTTTCGGCGGGTGCGGAAGTGCGGTTTTGGCAGCCGCCTTTCCAGCGCTCGGAATTGGCTTTCTCGGCGTCGCGCTGGCGTTCGGCCTCACGGTGCTCACCATGGCCTATGCCGTGGGGCACATCTCGGGTGGGCATTTCAATCCTGCCGTGACCTTCGGGGTCTGGGCGGGCGGGCGCTTTCCGGCAAGCGAGATTGTCCCCTATTGGATCGCTCAGCTTGTCGGGGCGATAGCGGCTTGCGCGGTTCTCTACGTGATTGCCAGCGGGAAGGCTGGTTTTGAGCTGTCAGCGGGATTCGCCGCGAATGGCTACGCCGAACATTCGCCCGGCGGTTATTCCCTCGTCGCCGCGCTGGTTGCCGAGATCGTCCTCACGTCGTTCTTTCTCATCGTCATTCTCGGGGCGACCGATCGACGAGCGCCGCCTGGATTTGCACCGCTGGCAATCGGCCTGGCGCTGACGCTCATTCACCTGATCGGCATTCCCATAACCAACACCTCGGTGAATCCCGCACGCAGCACGGGCCCAGCGTTATTTGTCGGAGGATGGGCGCTGGCGCAACTCTGGCTGTTCTGGGTCGCCCCGCTCATCGGCGGCGCGCTCGGCGGATTGATCTACCGCTCGTTTGAAAACACAGGGCAGACAAAGTAGCGTTTCCCAAGTTAAACGTTCAACCGCGTGAAGCTATCCTTTCGGCGTACGTTTCGAGACCGGGGACAAAAGACAAGCGGAGAAAACCGATGTGGAAGGAATTTCGCGACTTCGCGATGCGGGGGAACGTGATCGACCTCGCTGTCGGCATCATCATCGGCGCAGCATTCGGAAAGATCGTCACCTCATTCGTAAACGACATTCTGATGCCGCCGATCGGCATCCTCCTGGGCAAGGTGGATTTCTCCAACCTGTTCATCAATCTATCGGGAAAGGATTACGGATCGCTCGCGGAGGCCAAGGCAGCGGGCGCCGCGACGATCAGTTACGGGCTCTTCATCAACAACATCATCGACTTCGTCATCGTCGCGTTTGCTGTTTTCCTCTTGGTGCGCCAAGTAAACCGCTTTACCAAAAAGCCCGAAGTCACCGCTGTTCCGACGACGAAGGAATGTCCGTACTGCACGTCGACAATTCCACTTAGGGCAACGCGTTGTCCGCAATGCACAGCGGAGATCAGGTAGCCTCATAATTTTCGAGACGTAATGCACGTCACAGCACCGGCGTGATTAACCGACGGGTGTGATCAAACCGACTTTCAAATGGAGTCGGGGGAGGGCACGGCGTAGAGAACGATCACGCACCCGGAGATGGAGAAAAGGGTCGCGAGGAGTCGCATGAGAATCCGGAAATTCCTTTTCCGAATTTGGTTGATGCTGACGTTTTTATTGGTTCTGGTCGATGCAGCATGCTTCTGGCTGGTGCAGCACACCCCGGCGGCCACTCCTGGAAGCAATGGCTTCAACTATATCACGATCTTTTTGGTAAGCGCTCCGGCACCCATCACTCTTGCAATCTTACTGACGTTCGGAGGATTGTCCCTCGCGTTATTGCGATGGGTCTGGAACGCCTTCGGTTGCGTTAAACCAGACGATTTCGTCGGGTGCTCGACCACGTCGACAAGCCTTCTCGGGTTAAATTGCCATCAGCCCCATGAAGGGCTTCCAAGCCGGGAGTAGTAAGGGCGAGAGCTCCGCGTGGACCCAGGATCAGTCTAAGACGGCTTCGACCTTCCGGACGAGATGATCATCAGGAACCGCTTCGTCGAGGTCGAACTCATGGAAGTAAGCGGGGTCTTCAGGCCACGGCAGCTGTCGCGGGTGTGGCGTAGGCCCATGGCAGCAAGTCGTCGATGCGACTCATGGGCCAGTCGTTGACGAGTTTTGTCAGCACGTCGGCGAGGTAGGCTTCTGGATTGATGTCGTTCAGCTTGCACGTCTCGATCAGCGATGCGAGCACGCCCCAATGGACGCCACCTTGATCGCTGCCCGCGAACAGCGCGTTTTTGCGATTCAAGGTAATTGGCCGGATCGAACGCTCGACGGTATTGGAATCGATCTCGATCCGGCCGTCGTGGAGAAAGCGCTTGAGCCCGTCCCAGTGGCGCAGGCCATACCGGATTGCCTCGGCGATCTTGGATTTGCCCGAGACGAGTTCGAGCTGCTTGGCGAGCCATGATCCCAGCTCGTCAACGAGGGGCTGGGATCGGGCCTGCCGAACGGCTCGGCGAACTTCTGCGCTGTGACCTCGTATCTCCGTTTCAATTCGGTAGAGCGCGGCGATGCGCACGAGCGCCTCGCTGGCGATCGGCGCGGCGCCGCCCTTCGCTATGTCGTAGAAGTACCTTCGCAGGTGCGCCCAGCAGAAGGCGAGCGTGATCTGGCCGCCGCGCTTGGGATCGGCGAGAGATCGGTAACCGGCATAGCCGTCGACCTGAACGATACCAGTGAACCCCTTCATCATGGCGACCGCGTGATCGGCGCCCCGGCCTGGGGCGTAGATGTAGGCCACGCCCGGTGGATCGGTTCCGCCCCAGGGGCGGTCATCGCGTGCGACCGCCCAGAGCTGGCCCGTCTTCGTACGGCCCCGTCCGGGATCGAGGACAGGTGCCGTCGTCTCGTCGGCGAAGAGCTTGGGCGAGGTCTTCAGGATATCGAACAGGCGCGCATGTACCGGTGTCAGGAGCCAGGCGGCGCGGCCGACCCAATGAGCGAGCGTCGAGCGATCAAGCCGGATGCCCTGGCGCGCGTAGATTTGTGCCTGGCGATAGAGCGGGCAGTGATCGGCGTACTTCGCCACCAGCACATGCGCGACCAGCGCCTCGGTAGGCAGCCCGCCCTCGACGAGGCGTGCCGGCGCGGGCGCCTGTACGACCGCGCCCTCGCAAGCCCGGCAGGCATATTTTAGCCGGCGTACGACGAGCACCCGGAACTGCGCCGGGATCACGTCGAGCCGCTCCGACGTGTCCTCGCCGATCCGATGCATCGCGCCGCCGCAGCAGGGGCAGGTCTTTCTCTCGAGGTCCACGACGAGCTCGACACGCGGCAGGTCCGGCGGCAGTCCGCCGCGATTGAACCGGCGCTTCGCCGCGCGAGCTGCCTTCACACCGGCGTCCCGCTGTTCCTCCTCCGCCTCTCCCGCGGCGACAGCCTGCTCGACATCCTCGAGCGCCAGGTTGAGCTGATCGGGCTCGAGCTTCTCCGAATGGCGGCCGAACCGGGCACGCTGCAGCTCGCGGATGATCTGGCGCAGGCGCTCGTTTTGATCCCGGGCGCGGGCGAGTTCCGCGGCGTGGGTCGCGCGCTCGGCCAGGAGCAGGGCGCGCAGCTCTTCGGGATCGGCAGGAAGGGTCTCGATCGCGGACGTCACGATCTCCGGTATGACATGCGCCCGGGCCTGTGCGGAAGCCCGTCGCGCAGCGCTCCGCGGTCTGAGTCGTTTTGCCGCAGTCTATTGCGTTGCCACAGGCACGGGTGGCTCCACCGCACGCACCCGGGTCCAGTCCATGCCCTCGATCAGCGCTGCGAGCTGCGCCGCCGTGACGCGGACGACCCCGTCCTCGATCCTGGGCCACTGGAACCCGCCCTGCTCCAGTCGCTTGGCGAAGAGACAGAGACCCGAACCATCCCACCACACCAGCTTGATTCTATCCGCTCGCTTCGCCCGGAACACGAACACCGCGCCCGAGAACGGCTCGTCCTTGAGGTACTCCTGCACCAGCGCCGCCAGACCATCCATTCCTTTGCGGAAGTCGACCGGCCTTGTCGCCACCAGGACTTTGACCGGCCGGCTCGGCAGCATCATCGAGCTGACCGCAATGCCCTCACGAGTGCCAGGATCGTCGCCGGCCGAGTGCTGGCCGGGATGCGAAGCTTGGCGCCCTTCAGCTCGATCTCGATCACCTCGCTGGTGGCCGGAGCCGTCGCCTTCTCTTCAACGACCACCGGCGCAAAGCTCAGCGCCCGCGTCGGTGCGGCCTTCGACGGCGCGCCACTCCGTCGCCACCGAAAGATTTGTGCCGGCGTCAGCCCGTGCGTTCGCGCCACCGCGCTCACGCTCGCACCTTCAGCCGTACTCTCCGCGATGATCCGTACGCCTCCGCCGAGGGCCGCCTGGACAGGTCGATGCTAAAGCCGCGAGCATTGGCGCTACGGTAATGGACAC
>Ga0209415_10020295_pt1 | contig 10339 bp, 9 predicted proteins | sample PeaSoiSIISIP2007_FD_187696 | JGI IMG/M metagenome (GOLD analysis project Ga0209415, IMG submission 187696) | Peat soil microbial communities from Weissenstadt, Germany - SII-SIP-2007 (SPAdes) (version 2) | ecosystem: Environmental > Terrestrial > Soil > Wetlands > Peat | place: Germany...
GCGCTTCACAACCGAGACCGCTCGCATCAAGCTCAAGCACCTATACCCCGTGCTTTAGATGAATCGGCCGACTAGGCTGTATGCGCCCCGATCCGAGCGACCGCCTTCCGATGCCCTCTTCCCAGCTCCCGGGTCAGATCCGGCTCGTCCTCAAGCTCACCGCGATCAGCGCGGCGATCGGCGCAGCCTATTCTGAGATGCGCTTCGCACAGATTGGCGGCCCCGCGTTCGCCCTCTATAGCATGGCGCGCGGCGCCGTGACCGGCGTTGCGATCGGAGGCGGCCTTTCCTCCCTCGAAGTCTTGGGTCTCGCCGGGCCGCTCGGATCGTCGCTGCGCCGCGCGCCGTTTACGCTGCATGTGGCGGTCAAGACCGCCATCTATCTCATCGTCATCTTGTTCGGTCTCAAGCTCGGGTCGTGGGCGTTTCCGGCGCCAGGCGAGCGCGGGCTTGAAAGCGTCGACGTGCTGTTCTCACTCGCGATCTCGTTCGTCTTCGTTTTCATGCTCGACGTGAACACCCTTCTCGGGCAGAGCGTGCTCATCAACTTCGCCACCGGCCGCTATTACCGGCCGCGGTTGGAGGAGCGGGTTTTCCTGTTCCTCGACATGGAAGGCTCGACGGGAGCGGCCGAGCGTCTCGGGCCCCTTGCCTTTCACCGCCTGCTCAATCGCTTCGTCCTCGATCTGACCGATCCGATCGTGGCGGCGCGCGGCGAAATCCACAGTTACGTCGGCGACGAAGTGATCGCGACCTGGACGCTCGAGCACGGAAAACCGCCCGCGCGCAGCGTCGCAGCCTGTTTCGCCGCCATCGACCGGCTCGCGGAACGCGCGCCCGATTACCGCCGCGAGTTCGGCGCCGCGGTCAAATTCCGCGCCGGGCTGCATTGCGGTCCCGTGGTGACCGGCGAGATGGGCTCGGTGAAGAAGGAGATCGTCTTCCTTGGCGACACCGTCAACACTGCAGCCCGCATCCAGGAACTCTGCCGGCAGACCGGCGATCGCGTCATCGCTTCGGCCGACCTGATCGATCGCCTCGAGTTGCCGCCCGGCGTCGCCAAACGTTCGCTCGGCGATCTCCGGCTGCGCGGCAAAGGCGCCGACCTCGCGCTTTATGCGCTGACCAAGGCGGCGGCGAGTCGGGCCGAGGCTTCCGCCGGCCGTGAGATCGCGCGCGATGAAACCCGCGTCGCTCCTTCCTGAGGCGCCTCACCGGCGACGCGTTAACGTAAGTCATCACGACTCCCACGACAAACAATTGTCGTAACGGGCGCATAGGCGTATAACCCGCTGTGAAAGCGAGCGTACATGCCTTCGCAAAAGACGCTGATTTGGGCGGGAGTCGCCGTTGCGACGCTCGTCGTCGCCGGCGCGGGCGCGGGCGCGCTGATCTGGACGCATCCGAGCTTCGTGTGGCCGGGTACCGGTTCAACGCTGGTCGAGGCGCGCGCCCCTGAGCGCGCGACGCCCAGCCCTCCGCCGGCGCCCGCTGGCGGGCAGGCTGCGGCGCCGTCCGCCGCCCAGACCGCGGCGCTCGCCCCTGGTGCCGAGATCGCGGCGGCGAACGCCGCGCCGCCCGGAGTCAAGCCGGCCTTCGACGTCGTGACGGTCGAGCCGACCGGCGAAGCGGTCATCGCCGGTCGCGCGGCGCCGAACGCGAAGGTCGAGTTGCGCGACGCCGGCAAGACGGTCGCCGAGGCGACAGCCGACGCGTCAGGCCAATTTGTCATGATTCCTCCGACACTTGCGCCCGGTGACCACAGTCTTTCCTTGGCGGCGGACGGCGGCAAGGCGGAGCCGGAGACATCCAATGCGGTCGCCGTCTCCGTTCCCCTGCCGAAAGCTGCGGCCGCCGCGCCGGCCAAAACCGTGGGAGCCGCGCCCTCGCCGCCCGCTCTTGCGATGCGGACATTGGCGACATCTCCGCCGACCGCCGCGTCCCGTGTCGCCATCCAGTCGGTCGAAGCCGACGGCGCTGGCGGGCTCGTCGCCAAGGGCTCGGCCGAGCCGAATTCGGTCGTGCGGCTCTATCTCAACGGCGCCGTAGTCGGCGACGCCAAGCCGAAGTCGGATGGCCGCTGGTCGCTCACGATCAGGCGCGGCATCGCGCCGGGCGCCTATGCGGTGCGCGCCGAAGAGGTCAATCCGGCCGGCGCGACGGTCGTCGCGTCCGCCGAGATTCGGTTCGACTACCCGGCCGCGCCGGCGTCTGTGGGCGCCCTCGCCGCAGCGAGCTCGTCCGCGCCGGCGGCGGCGCCAGGCGCGCCAATCGCCGCCTTGCCCACCGGAGCGCAATCGTCCGAACCGTCGCCGGCGGATGTGGTCCTCGACTCGATCCAGACTGCGCAAGTCGTGTCCGGCCACACGCTATGGGCGCTCAGTCAAAACTATTATGGCGACCCGACGCGCTACCCCCTGATCTACGAGGCCAACAAGGCGCAGATCCACAACCCGAACCTCATCTATCCCGGCCAAGTCTTCGTCGTCCCGAAGTTCGCGGCGAAACCTTAAGCGAAGCCGCCCTAGGCGGGCTTCCCGTCCAACAGAATGCGCGGCTCGTTCCGGCGGCATAGCTGACGGCCGCACGCTGTCGCTTATAATTTGCTCGCCGAAGCCGCAAGGACGAAAGTCTCCTGATGCCGCCCGACGACCCCGCCGACCTCCTCGCCGAACTCAAGCTCCAAACCTTCGACGATGCGCTCGGCCGGCGCATCATCGAGATGCACATCTGGGCTGTGCGCGCGGGACTGCGCGGCGCCGCCGCCTACGAGCTGTTCGACGGCTATTGCCAGCGCCTGGTCATCGACGGGGCGCCGCTGTGGCGTGCGCACGTTGCGATGGAAACGCTGCATCCGCAATGGCACGGTTATGGCTACACCTGGCGACGCGACCTCAACGCCATCGAGCCCGAGCAATACGTCCATGGCAGCATTGAAGGCGCGGACTTCCTGACGAGCCCTCTCAATGCGCTCATCTCTCGCGCCCACAACGGCGAGGACAACCCCTCGATGCGCCGGCGCCTGGAGGCAGGACCCGAACAGCGTGATTTCCCGATTCTGCAAGAGTTCTTCGCCGCGGGCGCCACCGACTATTTCGCGCATCTCTTCAAGTTTGGGAGCGGCGACCGCTCGCAGGGAACGGGCATCGTCTATTCGTTCTCGACCGACCGCAAGGGCGGCTTCGGCGACGACGACACAACGCTCATGGAGGCGACGCTGCCGGCGCTTTCGCTGGCGATGAAGGCCCATGCCGGCTACGTCATCGCCTCGGGGTTGCTCGGAACTTATCTCGGCGAGGACGCCGGCCGGCGCGTGCATGCCGGCGCAATCATGCGCGGTTCGGTCACGAGCCTTCGGGCGGTCATCTGGTACGCCGACATCCGCGGCTTTACGCCGATCAGCGACGCCGCGCCGGGTCCCGTCATCGTGGACCTGCTCAACGACGTCTTCGAGATTTTGACCGCCTCCCTTCGGCCACGCGGCGGCCAGGTGCTCAAATTCATTGGCGACGCCATGCTCGCCACATTCTCCTTCGAGGAGTCGAATCGCGCGGAGACGTGCCGTCGCGCGCTCGACGCCACGATCGAGGCGATGGCGAACATCGACGCGCTGAACGCGGCGCGCGCGGCGGCCGGCGTTCCGGTCGCCTCCGTCGATCTCGCCCTTCATATCGGGGAGGTGCTTTACGGCAATGTCGGCGCGACCGACCGGCTGGACTTCACCGTCATTGGCCCGGCGATCAATGAGGTCGCGCGCATCGAGGCGTTATGCGAGCCGCTGGGCCGCGCGGTTCTGGTCTCGGCCGAGTTCGTCGCCGCGATCATGGGCGACGAAACCCGCCTCGAGTCGCTGGGCCGCCACGCGCTGCGCGGCGTCCGGGAGCCGAAGGAGATTTTTGCGTTGGATCTGGGCGCGGGAAGCTAACAGCGGCCCAGCCCGGCCCTCACCTGATCGGCGGCGCGTACTGAAGGCCGCCCTTATTCCACAGCGCGTTCAAGCCCCGCGCGATCTTGATCGGCGAGCCCATGCCGACGTTGCGCTCGAACGAATCGCCGTAATTGCCGATCGCCTTGATGATGCGGTAGGCCCAGTCGTTGGTGAGGCCGAGCCCCTGGCCAAAATTGCCCTCGACGCCGAGCAGGCGGCGGATCGCCGGGTTGTCGGATTTAAGCTTCTCATCGACGTTCGCCTTGGTGACGCCGAGCTCTTCGGCGGTGATGAGCGCGTAATGCGTCCACTGCACGATCTCGAACCACTGGATGTCGTCCTTGCGCACCGAAGGGCCGAGCGGCTCCTTGGAGATGATCTCCGGCAGCACGATATGGTCGTCCGGAACCGACATCTTGAGGCGTTCGGAGTAGAGGCCGGAGGCGTCGGTCGTATAGGCGTCGCAGCGGCCCGTGTCGTAAGCCTTGGTCGCCTCATCGTCGGTCGCGAACACGACAGCCTCGAGCTTCATGTTATTGGCGCGGAAATAGTCGGCGAGGTTGAGCTCCGTCGTCGTGCCCTGCTGGACGCACACCGAGGCGCCGTCGAGCTTCAGCGCGGAATCGACGCCGAGCTTCTTGCGCACCATGAACCCCTGACCGTCGTAATAGTTGACGCCGGTGAAAAACATGCCGCCGGTCTCGCGCGACAGCGTCCAGGTGGTGTTGCGAATGAGGACGTCGATCTCGCCCGAGGCCAGGATGGTTGGCCGGTCCTTGGCGTTGATCGGCAGAAATTTGACCTTGTTCGGATCGTTGAAGATGGCGGCGGCGATGGCGCGGCATTCGTCGACGTCGAGGCCCTTGTAAACCCCCTGATCGTCCGGCAGGCCAAAGCCGGCAAGGCCCGGATTGGCGCCGCAGATCAACTGGCCGCGCGCCTTGATCTGATCGAGCGTGCCGGCGCTGGCGGAAAATGCGGCCGGAAGGGACGCCATTGCGCCGAGCGCCGCTGCGGCTAGCCAAGTCCATGTCCTTCGCATGATGGGGCTCCGAGTTTCGCGCGAGGGTCGCGCAGGGTCGAGGCATTGTCGGAACAGGCGAAGAGAGAAGTCAATCTCCGCCGGGCGCTGGGCCCTTTGTAGCCGCGCTCGGTGAGCGCGGCGGGCGCGGTCATCGACCGCGCCTAAAAGGCGCGCGGCGGGTGCGATCGCGTCCGTTGTTCCCGCATTGGGAGCATGCTACGTCTGCCTCATGAGGGTCATCGCCCGAAGCACGCTCGTCGGCTTTTGGAGCGCTCACCCCGAGATGAAGGTTGCGTTAGAACGCTGGTACAAGCGCGTCAGGGCCACGCACTGGACATCGACGGACGAAATCCAAAGAGCGGCTCCAAAGTGCAAGGCGCTAAACCGCGAGCGGGTGAGATTCGAAGTCGCAGGTGGAAACTATCGTCTGGTGGTCGCTTTCGATTTTCCTCGCCAGGCGGCCTTCGTTAAGTTCATTGGCGCGCATGCCGAGTACGACCGCATCGACGCTTTGACGGTATCGCTATTCTAGAGGGATCGTTCGATGGAAATCCGGCCGATTCGCACCGATGAAGATCACCGAACCGCGCTCGCGGAAATCGAGGCTTGCTGGGGCGCCCCGGAGGGAACGGAGGAGGGCGACAAGCTTGATGTTCTCCTTGCGCTTGTCGACGCATACGAAGACAAGCGATGGCCCATCGATCTCGACGAGAACTTCGATCCGATTGACGTCCTCAACCATGCGATCGACGAGTTGGGACACACCCAGGCGGAACTTGCCGAGATCTTGGGCTCGCGTTCGCGCGCGTCGGAAATCCTGTCGCGCCGGCGAGCGCTGACAGTCGAAATGATTCACAAGATCAGCAAGGCGTGGAAAATTCCGGCTGATCTTCTCGTCCGCCCTTACAAGATCGAACACGCCGCTTGACGGCCGAGCGGTCCCCGGCGCCATGGCCAAGCTCACCGACGAAACGCGCGCGAAGTTGAGGCGCCGCTCGCGCCTTGTGAACCTCGGCCGCGACACAGAGCAATCGCAGGGCTTCGTCAACGTGCCGCCGTTTCGCGGTTCGACCGTCCTCTACCCCGACGTCGAAACTCTGAAGAAAGGCGGGCAACGCTACACCTACGGCAGGCGCGGCACGCCGACCACGCAGGCTTTGTCCTCGGCCTGGACCGATCTTTGCGGCGCCGCGGGAACCATGCTCGTTCCGTCCGGCATCGCGGCGATCACGGCCGCGCTGATGGCGACGCTCAGCGCCGGCGATCACCTGCTCATGAGCGATTGCGTCTACGGACCCTCCCGCGCCCTCGCCAACGCGACGCTGAAGCGCCTAGGAATTGAGACCGAGTACTACGACCCTCGCATCGGCGCGGGGATCGAAGCGCTGATGCGCCCGAACACCACGACGATCTTCGCCGAATCGCCGGGCTCGGAGACGTTCGAGGTCCAAGACATCCCGGCGATCGCCGCGGCCGCGCACGCCCGCGGCGCCTGCCTGATTCTGGACAACACCTGGGCGACTCCGCTCTTCTTCTCGCCGCACGCGCATGGCGTCGATATTGCGATCGAGGCGGGCACCAAATATCTCTCCGGCCACGCCGACCTGCTGCTCGGCCTCATTTCGGCCAACAAGACATGGTTCGAGCGGCTGCGTCGAAGCACCGAAATGCTGGGGATTCCGGCGGGCCCGGAGGACGTGTTTCTCGCGCTGCGCGGCCTGCGCACCATGGAGCTTCGCCTGCGCGAGGCGGAACGGCAGGGGCTCGGGCTTGCCCGCTGGCTCGCCGGCCGCCCGGAAGTTCTGCGCGTCATCCACCCTGCCCTGCCCGATCATCCGGACCACGGCATATGGAAGCGCGACTTCACCGGCTCTTCGGGCCTGTTCTCGGTTGTGCTCAAGCCGGTCTCAGAGGCAGCGGTCGCCGCCATGCTCGACGGTCTCGAACTGTTCGGCCTCGGCTATTCGTGGGCCGGTTTTGAAAGCCTCGTCGTTCCGTTCGACTGCACGCCCCGTCGCACCGCAACGCGCTTCGCGCCGGGAGGGCCGACGGTGCGCTTCAGCGTCGGCCTCGAGGACATCGAGGATCTGAAGGCGGACCTCGACCGCGGCTTTGAGCGCCTGCGAGCGACGGCCTGACCGCGATGCGCTCTTTCCTCATCGACACCGACACCGCCTCCGACGACGCGGTCGCGATCATGATGGCGCTCGCCGCGCCGGACGTGTGGGTGCTCGCCCTGACGACGGTCGCCGGCAACGTCGGTCTCGAACAGGCGACTTCGAACGCGCTGCTGACCGCCGAGATCTGCGGCTCTGACGTTCCCGTCTTTGCTGGAGCGGGCCGGCCGCTCATACGTGCGCTTCAAGACGCGCATTGGTTCCATGGCTACGACGGCCTCGGCGATCACGGCTACCCTGCCCCAAAGCGGCGCCATGAGCGCGAACACGCGATCGATGCGATCGTCCGCCTCGCGCATGCCGAACCGGGCCTCACGCTGGTGACGCTCGGCCCCCTCACCAACATCGCGCTGGCTCTGGCGCGCGATCCGGAGATCGCGGCCAAGATCGGCCGCTGCGTCGTGATGGGGGGCGCGCCCTGCTGCGAAGGCAATGTGACGCCCGCGGCGGAATTTAACATCTGGGTCGATCCGGAGGCGGCGCGCGCGGTCTTCCGCTCGAGGCTTAAGATAGAGATGGTCGGCTGGCACGTCTCGCGCGGCGCCTCGGTGCTGAGCGATGAGGAAATCGCTGCGATCGAAGCGCTCGGCACGGCCAAGGCGCATTTCGCGATTCAGTCGAACAGCCGCGCGCGCGAGGCCTATCACACCCAGACCGGCGAGATCGGCCTTTCGCTCGCCGATCCGACCGCGATGGCGGTGGCGCTCGACCGCACGGTCGGCCTTTCCTGGTCGCGTCATAGGATCGCGATCGAAACGCAAAGCGAGCTCACGCGAGGCATGACCGTCGTCGACCGGCTCAATGTCAGCGCCGACGCCAATAACGCCGAGGTCTGGGACGCCGCGGCCGGCGAGCACGAGGCCGCCCACATCGTGTGGACCATCGACTCGGGCCGGTTCAAGACTATGCTGAAAGCCGCTTTGGCGGCGTAAGGAGGCGGAGGATTCCATGGAGCCCGGCCGCAACCTCCTCGCCGGCGAGACTTCGCCCTATCTCCTGCAGCACGCCCATAATCCCGTGCATTGGCGCCCGTGGGGGGCGGCCGCGCTCGCAGAGGCCAAGCGGCGCGACTGTCCGATCCTGCTTTCGATCGGCTACGCGGCCTGCCACTGGTGCCACGTGATGGCTCACGAGTCGTTCGAGGATCCAGAGACAGCCCAACTGATGAACGGCTTGTTCGTCAACATTAAAGTCGACCGCGAGGAGCGGCCGGACATCGACCATATCTACATGACGGCGCTCCATGCGCTCGGGCAGCAGGGCGGCTGGCCGCTGACGATGTTCCTCTCGCCCGAAGGTCAGCCGATGTTTGGCGGGACTTACTGGCCGCCGGCGCCGCGCTGGGGCCGCCCGTCGTTCCGGCAGGTTCTCGAATCGGTCGCCGCGGCATGGCGCGACCGCCGCCCGGAAATGAAACAGAACGGCGCCGCGCTCGCGCGCCACCTCGCCCAACTCTCGACGCCGAGGCCCGGCCGCGCTCTCACGCCCGACGACCTCGCCAATGTCGGCAACGAGCTTTTGCGCGTGGTCGATCCGGTGCACGGCGGCCTCCGAGGCGCGCCGAAATTCCCCAATGCGCCGATCTTCCGCTTTTTCTGGAATGAGATGTTCCGCCGCCGCGATCCGCCGTTCGGCAAGGCGGTCCGCGACCTGCTCGAGGCGATGAACGCAGGCGGCATCTACGATCATCTCGGCGGCGGCTACGCGCGCTATTCGACCGACGCCGAATGGCTCGTGCCGCACTTCGAGAAGATGCTCTACGACAACGCGCAAATCCTTGAATTGCTTGCGCTCGTCCACAGCCTGAGGCCTGATCAGATTTTCGCCGAACGCGCGCGCGAGACGGTCGGCTGGCTCATCCGCGAGATGCGGGTCGGCGACGCCTTCGCGGCCTCGCTCGACGCCGATCAGGCGGGGGAGGAAGGTTCGTTCTACGTCTGGCGCGAGGAGGAGATCGACGCTGCGCTGGGCGATGCCGTGGCGCGGTTCAAGGCCGCCTACGATGTAACGTCCGACGGCAATTGGGAGGGCCGGACGGTGCTGCGCCGTCTCGCGCCCATGGGCTCGCCCGAGGAGGAGGCCGAGCTTGCCGCCTCGCGCGCCAAACTTTTCGCCGTCCGCGAGGCGCGCCCGAGGCCCGGCCGCGACGACAAGGTGCTGGCCGACTGGAACGGCCTGACGATCGCTGCGCTCATCCGAGCGAGCGCAGTGTTCGGCGAGCCGGCGTGGCTTGCGAGCGCGCGAGCCGCGTTCGTTTTTGTCTCGACGATGCTGCGCGGGCCGGACGGGCGGCTCCTGCACGCCTGGCGGGAGGGTCGTCCCGGCGCCCGCGCCCTTCTCGACGACTATGCGTCGATGGCCCGCGCCGCGCTCGCGCTGTTCGAGGCCACGGGCCAGCCTGGCGACCTCGATGCGGCCCGCGGGCTCGCGCGCGAGGCGTCGGACCTGTTCGGCGACGGCGCAGGCGGCGTCTTTCTCACCGCCAGGGACGCCGCCGACGTGCCGGGCGCGCGTCCGCGCCAAGCGCATGACGGCGCGACGCCATCGGGCGTCGGGCTCCTCGCAGAAGTCTTCGTCCGGCTTTGGCATGTGACTGACGAAGCGCTCTGGCGCGAGTCGGCCGAAAACCTCATTCGCGCCTTCTCCGGCGCGCCCGAGGGGCTCGGCGCGAGCCCGCTTCTCTTGATGAGCGCCGACGTGCTGGAGCGCGGCGGCTCAGTGGTCGTCGACGGGCCGCTCGACGATCCGCTCGCGCGAGACCTCGCCGCGGTCGCGCTTCGCGCGCCCGATCCTTCGCTGACCGTCTTGCGTCTCGACCGGCGTCTATGGCCGGACGGCTCGCCGCGCCGCGACCTGCCGCCGGCCCCCGCGCCTTCGGCCATGCTGTGTCAGGGACAAACCTGCAGCCTGCCGGTCACGACGCCGGAGACGCTGGAGGCTCTCATAAGCGGTCGCCTGGCTACTTCGTGAAGTGGGTCAGGAGGTAGCGCAATCGGGCGAAGGCGATATCCTCCGGGAGGATAAAGGCTACGGTGTTTACACATCTCAGAAAGGCCGCGCCGACCCCTTGCCCAGCTTGCTGGGGAAGGTGGCGCGAAGCGCCGGATGGGGTGTGGCCCGCTGCTTCGGCTTAAAGTCGGATTGCACGACCGTCACCGCAAACCTGCATCGATACGTAGCTGCTTTCCACACCCCATCCGCCGCTACGCG
>Ga0209415_10020297_pt1 | contig 10338 bp, 11 predicted proteins | sample PeaSoiSIISIP2007_FD_187696 | JGI IMG/M metagenome (GOLD analysis project Ga0209415, IMG submission 187696) | Peat soil microbial communities from Weissenstadt, Germany - SII-SIP-2007 (SPAdes) (version 2) | ecosystem: Environmental > Terrestrial > Soil > Wetlands > Peat | place: Germany...
CAGATCCGCCAGATCCTTGTGGCGCGTAGTGATCGTTATACGCGTGCCGCGCTTTTCCTTGGTACCGAAATTGTCGCTCAACTCGAGCAGTATCAGCGCTATCCGCTCTTCCAGGGTGCAGCTCATGAAGTTCGCGCATCGCAGTTGCACCAGATCCCAGCGGCCCAAATAGCTCAACGCCATCCGCTTGAAATCATCGGAAGCGATTCCCAGCGAGATTTCAACGAACCCCTTCAATTCGATCGTTCCGATTTGACATTCGGTGACGGCCTCGCAGCGAAAGTTGTAACTGATGCCGGGCACCGGCGGTGGAAACCCGGGAATCATCCCGGGCGCCACCATGATCACCAAAATGCGATCGCCCTTGCGATTGCGGCACGTGATGCGCGCGACCCCTGTCAGTAGGACGTAGGCTACTTCGGGGGAATGTTTTTCGTCGATAATGATCTCGCGCTTGTCGGCGGTGTTGACAGTGAGCGCGGCGGCCAGCCTGTTGAGCTGGCGTGCGGAGAGCCAGGAGATGTTCTTGAGGCCGCGTAATCTCCGAATTCCGGCCGATCGTTCACTAGTCATCGTATAAACGTATCAGACCTGTACCGACCCGTACGGGCCGTGGGGTTTTGCTTCGGCGTACTTTGTGCTCAATGTAACCGAACGAAGCGAAAGCCGAGTGTCCTCTTCGGCCATTCGGTTGTAGCGTTGAGTAATCAATTGATGACTACCTTAACTCTTCAGGCAGCACTTCCGAGGAAATAGCAAATGACATTGGTTGGTATCGTTCTTGTACTTATCATCGCCGGACTGATATTGTGGCTGATTAACACCTACATCCCGATGGCCGGTGCAATTAAGAGTCTGCTCAATATCGTTGTGTTTATTGTTCTGTTGATCTGGCTGCTGCAGGCGTTTGGCTTGATCGGAAGCATCCCCGGCATGAAGATGCCCGCCCTCAAGTAGCCGCCGCATTGAGCCGAGCCCCGCTGATTTCTCTTTACAGAGTACCTAGTGGCGGGTGGCCCAATCGAACAGGCGGGTGCCGAGGGCGAGGACGGCGTCGGTGAGGCTGGGGAAGAGGGCGGCGATTTTTTCCATCACGACAGCGCCCGGGGGAACGTCAACCTCGGCGAGGCCGAGGACGACGGCGGCGATGACCGCCCACGTCACCCATTGCACGGGCATCGCGAGCATGGAATCGGGAATGAGCTTCCATGATGCGTCGGCACCGGCGTCTTTGGCGGAAGGCACTGTTCCCTCCCGGACCATCGGAGTGTCGATGACCCCGGGCATCACGAGCGAGAGGCGAATGCCGGAGCCGTAGAGTTCGACGCGCAAGGCCTCGGTGAGGCCAACGACGGCGAACTTGGTTGCGCAGTAGGCACCCAGCGGGGGCATCCCGCGGCGTCCGGCGAGCGAGGCGATGTTTACGATGCTGCCGGCGCCGGCAGCGCGCATCGAGGGCAACACCGCCTGCATCGTGTGGAGGGTGCCCATGAGATTGACGGAGAGCATGCGCTCGAGGTCCTCGGGCGGCATGGTCTCGACGCGGTCGGGAATGGCGATGCCGGCGGAGTTGATCAGGACGTCGATGCGGCCGAAGTGGGCGAGGGCGCGATCGACGGCGTCGCGGACGGCGGCGCGGCGGGTGACGTCGGCGGCGAGGACGAGGACGTCGCCGCCGGCCTCGGCGAGGTCGCGGGCGAAGGCGTCGAGGACGGCCTGGCGGCGCGCGATGAGGACGACCTTCGCGCCCATGCGCGCGAAGGTCGTGGCGAGGTCGCGGCCGATGCCGCTCGACGCACCGGTGATCAGCACGGTGCGATCGCGGAAGTAAGCGCCGGGGTTGAAGCGCGAGGCCCGCGGCGTCGCGGCCGTCGCGGAGCGATCGGGCGCGCGCTGGGCGGACGAGCGTTGCGGGGCCTTGCGGGTGTGGCGTGGAGAGGGAATCTTATTCGCGCCTCGTGTGGTTTTGAACGCGCCTCGCGGACTCGTTCGCTCGGCTCGCAAGCTCGCCTGTTGAACCCCCAGCCCCTTCCCTAAAGGTAAGGGGTGTCCACGTGATCGTCAGGCGGAGACCTGGTCGCTCAGGCCTTCGAGGTCGTGGCTCATGATGAGGAGGTCGCGCGGGCGGCCGTCGCGATCGACGACCCAATCCTGCAGCAGGGCCTCGACCTGGAAGCCGAGCTTTTCGAAGGCGGCGCGCGCACCGGCCTGATCGGGCGTCATCATCGCGGCCATCTTCTTGAGTCCGCGCAGCTGGCCGATGTGGAAAATCTCCGAGGCGAGATGGCGGCCGAGGCCGACGCCGCGGAATTTCGCGCCGACCTGCACGCGGATTTCGCCGACGCGCCTGGTCCATCGCGCCTGATCGGAGTGGACGCTCGCGTAGCCGACGAGCTGGCCGTCGGCCTCGGCGATGACGGTCGCGGTATCGCCGTTTTCGACGTTACGAATCCATTCCTCGACACTGGCAGGCTCGGTGATATCGGTACGCAGGAAAAGCAGGTCGTCTTGCGGCAGCGAGCGGGCAAAGGCGAGCATTTTGTCCTTGTCGTCATGCTCCATCAGGCGCAGCGTGATGGCGGCGCCGCTCGGCAGCTTGATTTCCTTGGGGAAGCCGCGGGAGCCGTTCGCTCTGTTCGCCTTGGCCATGGACAACTCCGGGTGGCGAAATCGCCACGCGTTGAAAGTGATCGGCCGTATGCGCCGAGCCGGTCGCGAGCATATAGCAAGTCGCGGTAAAGTTGTAGAGGAGCGCAGCGGGTGGGTCGTGGGTCAGTCTGAACTCCGCAGTCCTTGACGGAGCGCAATGGCTGATCGCCAATGTTGCGGGGTGTCCTAGCGGATCAGCAAGATCGTCAAGCCGAGAATGAAGATCAGTCCGACCACGACACCAGCCACTATCGCTACTGCCAGATCGGTTCGATCCCTTTGAGATGAATGCCTTTTTCTGCGGCCGATTCGCTTCACGCTTTTAACACGAAACAGATGCGAAAAGGTTTCGAAATTCAAAGTGACCCACTACCAGCGGGTGGGCCGGAAGCTCGCGACGACGCCGGACGGCGATTGACCGCGCGCGCTCAACCGGCGCATCCTTGGCGCTCAGAGCGCGATCCTATGGACGCTCATAGCGCGCTTTTATGCGCGCTTAGACGCAACTTAAAAAGGGGGGGTGAGACCAAAGTGGCGACGATGGAAAAACCTCCAGCCAAGCTATCCCATCGTATGACCAGTCAGGATGCGTCGTTCATTTATGGCGAATCGCATTCGGGTCCGTTGCACATCGGTTCGCTCCAGATTTTCGACGGACCCATCGACAACGATGAGCTGGTCGATCATATGGCGCAGCGGATGCATCTGCTCCCTCGCTATCGCCAGAAGCTGACGTTCGTACCGTTCAACCTTGCGCACGCGACGCTCGAAGATGATCCCAAGTTCGACCTGCACAATCATGTGAAATGCCACAGCCTGCCGGATGGCACTGACGACAAGGCCTTTGTGCGCGCGGCGATGGCGGTGTTCGAGCCGATGCTCGATCGCAAGAAGCCGCTGTGGGAGATGCATCTGTTCCAGGGCCTCGCGGGCGGGCGATCGGCGGTGGTGTGGAAGATTCATCATTGCCTGGTTGACGGGGTTTCGGGGATGGAATTGTTGACGGTAGCGTTGGATTTGCGCGCGGAAGCGCCGCCTCCTGCACCGCCCGAGCAGGCGTGGGAACCAGCGCCGCTGCCGAGTTCGTTTCGCAGGTTTAACAACGCGCTAATCGACCTGGTGCAGAATCGGCTCAATGACGCGCGCAAGGTGGCGGAGTTGATCGAATCGCCGCGCGCGGTGGCGAAGCAGGCAGCCACGATGGCGGGATTCGCCGGCAAGATGGCGCGCATGATGGGCCGTCAGATTGTCGCGGCGCCGTGGAATGCCGCGTTGGTGACGCCGGCGCGTTCACTCGCGTGGCTACCGGTCTCGTTCAGCGATTTGCGATCGATCCGCAATGCTCTGGGCGGCACTGTCAACGACGTGGTGCTGGCAATTCTGAGTGAGGCCGCGGCGCGTTATCTCAAACATCATGAGGTGCGTACGAACCACGCGCCGTTGCGCATCGGATGCCCGGTCAACGTGCGGCGCGGGGCCGAGAGCGGCGCGCTCGGAAACCGGGTCTCGATGATGTTTCCGGAGTTGCCCAGCGCGCCGATGGAAGTGGTCGCGCGGCTGCAAGCGGTGATTCGCGAGACCGAACGGATCAAGGCGGGCAACGAGCCGCAAGCGCTGGAGCTGATGCTGTCGGGAAGCGATCTGATCTCGCCGACCGTGATGGGGCTGGGATCGGTGATCGGGACGCACGCGATCGACCTGGCGTCGCGTTTGGGCGGCTTGGCGCCCAAGGTTTCGCAAATGTTGACGCTGCCGCCCCCGGGCATCAATTTTATCGCGACCAACGTTCCCGGAGCGCAGGTGCCGCTCTATCTGGCGGGGCGCAAAATGACCGTGATGGTCGGGTTAGTGCCGCTCGGCGCGAATCTCGGCTACAACGTCGCGATAGTCAGTTATAACCAGATGTTGATATTCGGCATGATGGCGGAGCCGCGCCTGATGCCGGACGTCGATCTGATGCAGGCGTTGGCGGCCGAGGTCTTTATTGAATTGATGGCGGCGGCGAAGTATGCGGCGGAGAATCGCGCGGAGACGGCGAACGGCAAGGGCGAGAAGGCGAGCCACGCCGCGTAATGAAGGCGCATCAGAGATTAATCACGGAATCGCGCGACTGAGTACCGGATTGCGAATAGCCAATCAAATAGCCACTCGCGCACGCCAAGCATTCAGGAGTTGGATATGATCGATGTTTACTTTTGGGTCACGCCGAATGGCTATAAGGTTACGATTCTGCTGGAAGAGCTAGGCTGGAAATACAATGTCATTCCAGTGAATATCGGCAAGGGCGAACAGTTCCAGCCGGAATTTCTCAAGATTAGTCCAAACAACCGGATCCCGGCGTTGGTGGATCACGAGGGGCCGGGCGGCAAGCCGATCGCGATCTTCGAATCGGGTGCGATCCTGATGTACCTCGCGGAGAAGTCCGGCTGGAAATTCATGCCGCAGGACATGCGGCGGCGCTACGACGTGATTCAGTGGCTGATGTTTCAAATGGCGAGCGTGGGACCAATGCTCGGCCAGGCGCATCATTTTCGCCGCTACGCACCCGAGAAACTGCGATACGCAATCGATCGATATACCAACGAGGCCAAGCGGATCTATGGCGTGATCGACAAGCGTATCGGCGAGGCGCCATACCTGGCGGGCGAGTATTCGATTGCCGACATGGCGACGTATCCGTGGATACGCCCGCACAACTGGCAGGGGCAAAAGCTCGAAGATTTTCCGAATCTGAAAAAGTGGTATGACGCGATCGAGGCGCGGCCGGCAGTGCAGCGCGGATGCGCGGTGATGAAGGAACAACTCGAAAAGCAGCGCACAGTTGCGCCGGATCAGAAGTCATGGGATGTGCTGTTCGGCAAGCAGCAATTCGAGAAACGCTGATTTCACTGTTAGACGTTCGCGATGCTCGGGTAGGCCGCTTTTTTCAGTGATTGACGCTCGCGTTGCTCGGGATGGCCGCTAAGTCATGCGGGAACTTTAGTCCGAACGGAAACCGGAGCGACAGTTCCTCGTTACTCGACAATTGTTTTCCCTACGCGGGAGGTCATTTGGCGGCTGCGGCGCGTGCTCCATCGAGCAGTTTGAGTAGTGTGTTGACCGTCTCGGTCGCCGGTACCTTGATCCCGTGACGTCGCGCTGCGCGAACGACCGCACCGCTAATCGCGTCGTATTCGAGCCGCTTGCCCTTTTCCAGGTCTTGCAGGGTGGACGGCTTGATCGCATCGACGTTGAGATTTTTCAGCACCATCTGCAGATAGGGTTCGATTCTCGCGGCGTCCATTTTCGCGCCCTCGGCACAGCCGACTTTGACCGTCTCCTCCATCAGAGTGCGCACGAGTGCGAATCCGTCGAGATCCTTGAAAGCCGGGCCGAGCGCGGAGCGGGAGAGCGCGCAGACCGTATTGGTGCCGTTGTTGCCCATCAGCTTGTACCAGCGCAGGGTCTTCAAATCGGTGGTGAGTTCGCCGAAAATGCCGGCGCGCTTGAAGACCTCGGCCAAGTGCTGTGCGCGCGGCGATTCGCTGCCGTCGAGTTCGCCGAATTCGATAATCCCGAGGGCGGTGTGCAGGACGACGCCCGGAGCGATCAGGTCGGCGCCGATGCGCGAATTTCCGCCCATTACGGCGGTGCGTGGAAAATAACGGCAAAGAATTTCTTCGTTCTCAACGCCGTTTTGAATCGTCATGATGATGCCGTCGGGCGCAAGACAATCGACGAGTTGCCGCGCGGACGGTTCGGTGTCGTAGGATTTCACCGCGAAAAGCACGAGATCGTACGGCGCGAAATCCGCCGGACGATCGGTCGCCTTGACCGCGAGCTTGAAATCGCCCTTGTAGCTTTTGACCTCGAGGCCGCGCTCGCGCATCGCGCGCAGATTTTCGCCGCGCACGCACAAGACGACATCCTCTCCCGCCTGTTGTAGTTTCGCGCCGTAAAATGCGCCGACCGCGCCCGCGCCCATCACGAGGATTTTCATCGTGTCGCCTCTTCCTTCCGATTGCGTTCGAGCGCAGCACGCCAGGTTTCGGCGAGCTTTGCCCGAAGGTCGTCGATGGTGCCGTCATTACCGATCACGAGCGCCGCATGCTTGCGCCGCTCGTCGTCGGACAGTTGCGCCTTGATGCGCGCTTCTACCTGCACGCGGGCCAGTCCACGATCGCGCTCGACGCGATCGATCACCCGCTCCTTCGACGCGACGATGAGCCAAACTTCGTTGAAGAGCGGTAGCCAGTTCGCCTCGATCAAGATAGCGGCTTCAACCACGATCGGACGCGCCTCACCGGCGGCACGCATCGCATCGATCATCTCGCGCATGCGGGCATACATCTTTGGATGAACGATCGAATTGAGTCGCTTAAGCGCGGCGGGATCGGTGAAGACGATCGGTCCCAGCTTGCTCCGATCGATGGTGCGGTCGTCCGCGAGGATGCCGTTGCCGAAGGCCGCAATCATATCGTCGTAGGCGGGACCACCGGGCGCGTAAATCGCGTGACCGACCTTGTCAGCATCGATAATCGGCGCGCCGAGTTCGGCGAGTATTTTGGTGACGGTGGTTTTTCCCGAACCGATTCCGCCCGTTAGACCGATGGTCAACATCTGCACAAGCTCCCCTGCCCGTCTCGCGCGTCGTCAAACGCAAATGTAGTGGTAGCGAAAGAATGCGCCGCGGGAAAGCGCTCAAAACCCACCTTGCAGATAGCCGATGGTTTTCTCGACCGTGCCGCTCGCCTAAGATTCGGTGCGTCATGTCGATCAAACCAGCCTCGGGCGAACCCAAAAGCGGCGACGTAATCGTCAACGGTATCCGGTTGCATTATCTCGATTGGGGCGGCGACGGAACGCCGATCGTGCTGTTACATGCGACCGGATTTCTCGGTGCGATCTACCGGCCGATCGCGCAAGCGCTGACGACGATTGGGCATGTGTACAGTTACGACCAGCGTGGCCATGGCGATAGCGAACGTCCGCGCAACGACATTTATGGATGGGACATCACGGCGAGCGACCTCGAAGGATTCATCCTCGCGATGGGGTTCAAACAGGTGCGTGGCATCGGCCATTCGGCGGGCGCGACGGCGTTCGGCGCGTTGGCCAGCGGACGGCCCGAACTGGTTTCGCGCGCGATGCTGATCGAGCCGGTAATTTTCGACATGAGCGATCCGACGATGCAACGGCCGAGCGAGATGCGCGAGCGGACGCTCAAGCGTAAACGATCGTTCGACAGCGTCGAGGCGATGTTCGCGAACTTCGAGCATAAGCCGCCCTACAAGACCTGGCGCCGAGAGATACTCCGCGATTATTGCGAGCACGCCACGTATCTCGACGCGGACGGCAGGCGCGCACTCAAATGCCATCCGGAGGTCGAGGCGGAGATCTATGCGACCTCGCGCACTTTCGACGGGCTCGCATACATCATGCGCTGCTACATACCGCTGCTGGTGCTGTTCGGCGAACAATCAGACACGCCCGGCTTGCCGCTCGCGCCACGTCTCGCCGCGGAGCATCGGCGCGTCGTGACGGTGCCGGGCACCACGCACTTTATCCCGATGGAGGAACCCGAACTGACGGCGCGGATGGCGCTCGAATTTTTGGGCTAGACCAAACCGTGGATTTTCGCGAAGGGATCCCACCCGGGGTCGCGATGCCATTCGTACTCCATTCCGTTCGCGGCCTGCTCGGCTTTTTCCGCACTGACCAGTCGCGCGATGATCGCGAGCGCCATGTCGATTCCCGCCGAAACGCCCGCCGAGGTCGCAAACTTGCCGTCTTCGACCCAGCGCGCCTACTTGACCCATTTGACGTGCGGCCCTTGGCTCTCGACCCATGCGAACGAGCGCTTGTTGGTGGTCGCGCGGCGGCCGTCGAGCAACCCGGCGCGTGCGAGCAGGCCGGCGCCGGTGCACACCGAGGTGAACAATTCGGCCGTTTCGGCGCGTGCGCGCAACCATGAAATGAGCGCGGCGTTATTGACCTCGCGGCGCGTGCCGATGCCGCCGGGAACGAGGACCACGTCGAGCCGTGGACAATCGTCGAGGCCGAATTCAGCACCCGCTTGTGGACCCTGCGCGCTGGCGATCGGGCCGGCCTTCGGGGCGACCATCGCGATGCGAAATGCGCCGCCGAGATCGCCGATGCCATACGCCTCGCACGGGCCGAATACGTCGAGCAACTCGAATCCTTCGAAGAGCAACACGCCTAACGTTCTGGGCGACGACGACATTTTATCCTCTTATATTGAGCAAAGTATTCTGCATCAAATCGCGCGCCTCGTCGCTATAGACGCCCGGCCGATCGTAGAGCATCAGCGGTGGCTCGATCGCGACCTCGATGCCGCCGCCCTTGCGCGCCTCGACCAGAATGGTAGTCGCAGGAGCATCCGTGCGCGGGTGCACGAAGCGGATGCGCTTGGGTTCGAGCGAATGTGCAGCGAGGCAGCGGAGCAGCTCCGCACTGCGGGAGGCGTTGAAGACGAAGAAGGCTTTGGCGCCGTTGGCGGCGAAGCGTTTCGCCGCTGCCACGAAATCGGCAAGTCTCGCGGCACTCTCTTCTCGCGCGACACGTCGCCCCGGATTCGGACTCCGGCGCCCGCTGCCCAGCGCGCGGTAAGGTGGATTGGCGACGATTACGTCGAACGATGCGGGTGCGAGCCCCTCGATACGGCGCGCACGCAAATCCGCGGTGATCACGCGTATCGAATCAAGTCCGTTGAGGGCGGCGTTGCGTTTGACGATCGCGGCCAGGTCGGGCTGGATTTCGACTGCAACGACTTCGCGCGGGAGCCTTAGCGCTGCGATCATCACGGAAATAACGCCGCATCCTGCGCCAAGTTCGAGTACTCGATCGCGCCTGCGCACGCGCAGGAAACCGCCAAGCAGGATGGAGTCGATCGAAAAACGATAACCGTTGCGTGGCTGGACGAGGGTCAACGCGCCGTTTAGGATCGAATCAGTGGTTTCGGATTTCATGACTCCCGCCGAGAAAGGGCAGCGCTATTCCAAGATCTTTCGCAAGGCCGGCAACCTACTCTCCAAGGGCAACATAGCGCGCGCGATCGACGCGCTGAAGGAGGGCGAGGTGCTGGCGACGGAGATGGGCGATCTCGGCATGGCGCGCCAATTCGCCGCGGAGATCGAGCGCGTAAATAGGGACGCCGAATCTGCCGGCTGAATAGCGCAGGAAGATTGCCGCTGTCTGCCACCCGCGCGCGCCGATTCATTAGTTAATCTTCCACGATTCTCATTTTCTGACTATCGACTCCGCTTGACGGCGAAGAATTCGTACTTACGTTTCATGCAGGGGCCGCGAGACGAAAGCTGGGAATACTCAGACAGCAAATCGGGCGCGGCCATCAAGTACGAAAATATACGGCATAAGCCGGCAGGAGGATTGTTATGGAACTGAGGTATGAAAACGGGTTGACGAACGGCGGTTGGCTATTCGACCGGGTGAACGGAATGTTTCGCGAGATCGATCGTGCGAGCCGTAACCTGGTGCCTGCGGCCGACGTGATCGAAGATAAGGATGCATATCATTTTTACTTCGAGATGCCGGGGATGACGAGCGAGTCGATAAATGTGCATGTTGAAGAGGGGCGGCTGATTGTAGAGGCCGATCGCAAGCGGCCAGAGTGGTCGAAAGAAGCGACGGTACATTTTTCGGAGCGTGGCTACGGGAAGTTGCGGCGGG
>Ga0209415_10020298_pt1 | contig 10337 bp, 10 predicted proteins | sample PeaSoiSIISIP2007_FD_187696 | JGI IMG/M metagenome (GOLD analysis project Ga0209415, IMG submission 187696) | Peat soil microbial communities from Weissenstadt, Germany - SII-SIP-2007 (SPAdes) (version 2) | ecosystem: Environmental > Terrestrial > Soil > Wetlands > Peat | place: Germany...
AACGCCGAGCAGGGCCTGATGCCGGTCCTGGAAGACGAGGCCAACGCCTACGGCTATGTCGGCGAGAACCGCCACATGGTGGATGCCTTTCGCCATGGCGAGAGGCCGTCGGAAACTTTCGCCGACGGAGTGGCCGTGATCGAAATGCTGATGGCGCTCTACCGGTCGGCCGAGACCGGCAAGACGGTGAAGTTCCCGTCCAAGGAGCTGGAGCGCTATGTGCCGCCGGTTGCAAGGGCGGGCTGAACGTTGACCATGGCCGGCCCGGTCTGGCGTAATGCCTTCGAGCGGACCCGCGAGGAAAATGCCATGGCCGCCACGCCTGACAACCAGTCTGCGTCGCCTGTCGGCGCGCTTAGCCTACGCCCCTATCGCCCGCGCCATCTGCGCTTCATTCGCCGGCAAGATTTGGGCGATTGGCGAATCAAGGTCTACGCCATCGCCACCTTCGGGCGCACCGCGCGTAGCGAACTCGTCGAGCCTGCAGTCGCCCTGGCCGCAAAGACCCTTCCGCAACCTGCAATAAACGACGAACGTCCCGGCATAGGATTCGTGATCGCCCACGACGCGGCAAGCGTATGCTTCGGCCTGATCTATTGGTGGCAGTCGGCCAACGAACTCCATCAACGCGTCTTCGTGAGTCCGCTCGCTGATCCCGGCAATTTCCAGCCGCTCGAAAACCCCGGCGCCGGCTGCGTATGGGAGCTGGGGATCATCGACTTCGAGCGACGCGCCTGGCTCGAGGACGTTTTGGCCAATCCCGCAGGACCGGACATTGACCGCTATCTCAGCCGCGCGCTCAATGCGGACGTTTAGCCGGCGGACGCAGAAACTCGCAGTTGCTCCCTAGGCACCATCGCCAGTGCGGGCCATCTTCGAAACTCAACCTCTCGATTTGCACTGACGCATGGCGAGTTCGTCGAGCGGGCCTGTCTCCTTTTGCGTGGAGAGGGACAGCTGACCTACGTCTGCGGGGCGCTCTCTTCGCGACTCCGCAAGAAAATCGGCCCGAAGGCACTGTCCTGGCGGATGCGCAGGCGCCCGGACCGGGCCATTTCCAGGCTGGCGGCGAAAGTGGCCGCCAGCGCCGACCGACGAACGAGGCCGCCGGCAAGGCCGACCGGCAAGAAGCTCGCCAGCGTCGCCCAATCCAGCGTCTTGCCGATCATGCTGCCTAGGCGCTTCAGGGCGTCGTCCATGGAATAGAGATTGCTGGAAAGGATATGGAGCGCACCTTCATGGCGTCGGCCGCTGTGGCTGCCATAAGCCTTGAGGAGATCGTAGAGGGTGGCGGTGTAGACGGGCTTGGCGATGACCTTGAAGCGCTCCGGTTCGCCTCGGGAGAAGAATTCGCGGCCGAGCTGGGCGCGGGCCATGATCTTCTGGCCCGCTTCCTTCATGGCCTGGAGACGCTGGAGCTGAAAGGCAAGTGCAGCCGCGAGCTCGGCGCCGGTGGGCTCACCCTCCGTCTCCGGCTCCGGCAGGAGCAACCGCGATTTCAGATAGGCGAGCCAGGCGGCCATGACCAGATAGTCGGCGGCGATCTCCAGGCGAAGCTGGCGGGCCCGGGCGATGAAGGCGAGATACTGGTCGGCCAGGTCGAGGATGGAAATCTTTCTCAGATCCACCTTCTGGTCGCGCGCGAGAGCGAGGAGCACGTCGATCGGCCCCTCATAACCATCCAGATCGAGGAGCAACGCATCCTCCGGCGAGATTTCCTCTCGCCGGTCTTCCTCGAATTCTTCGGCTGGGGAAACCATCACTCAGCCTAGCGCGTCTTGCAAATTCTGGACAGCGTCGTTGCTCAGCCCCACCAGGCCCACTATCGCATTGAATAGAAAATCAATCGGCGGCTCCAAGAGCCGTGGAAGAATATTCAAATCAACGCCAATGGTTTGCCCTAGCACTGGCAGACCTATTAGCAATATCAAGAGAATCAGCATGCCGCGCGGCTCCAGTTTGGCCAGACGATAGCCCAGCGGACGCGGTAGCAGCCCCACAGCGACGCGTCCGCCGTCGAGCGGCGGGATCGGGATCATGTTGAAGACGGCCAATATCAGGTTAAGCAGGATTGACCGGGCCAAAGTCTTAATAGTCCAATCACTGGCTACTGTCGGAAGATATTCCACCACGTGGACGAGTCCGGCAGAAATTACCGCGAGCGCGATGTTCATTGTCGGCCCGGCGGCCGCGACCAGGATCGTGTCGCGCCGCGGATGTCGAAGCCGGCCGAAATTCACTGGCACCGGCTTGGCGTAGCCGAAAACGAAGGCGCCTCTTCCATACAGCAATTGCGGGAGCAACAGCAGGAGGGGCAGGAGAATCGTGCCGAAAGGATCGATATGCCGCAGCGGGTTCAGGCTGATCCGGCCTTGCTGATAGGCCGTGTCGTCGCCCAGTTTCCAGGCCGCGAAGCCATGGGCGGCCTCGTGCAGGGGAATGGCGAATAGCACGGGCAGGACCCAGACCGAGAAACTGCGGATGGTTTCGCCGATGCTCGGGTCAGACATGGGCGGCCAGCAGCGCTTCGAGCCGCGTCGCCATCGCGCCGGCATCCTCCTCGCTCGACCTCCGCGCGGCCGCCACCGTGGCCCTCGCCCGGTCGAGCCTGCGGGCGGTCGCATCGCCGATGGCGCGGGTCGCTTCGGCCACGTCCTCCATCTCCTCCATCTTTCCGTTGCAGTGAAGAGCCAGATCGCAGCCCGCGGCCAAAGTCGCCGCCGCCCGGTCGGCGATCGATCCCGAAAGCGCCTGCATGGAGAGATCGTCGCCGATCAGCACGCCTTCGAAACCGATGTGGCCCCGGATGACCTCGCCGACAACTCGCGCCGACATGGTGGCGGGACGTTCGCCATCGATGGCGCTGTATAGCAAGTGGGCCGTCATCGCCCAGGGAACATCGGCGAGAGCCTTGAACGGCCGAAAGTCGCTCGCCTCCAGCTCGGCGCGTGAGGCTTCGACCACTGGCAGGCTGAGGTGACTGTCCACCAGGCTTCGGCCATGGCCGGGGATGTGTTTCATGATCGGCGTGACACCGGCAGCGAGAAACCCCTCCACCGCCGCCCGGCCAAGTACCGACACGATCGCCGGATCGCCGGCGAAGGCCCGGTCGCCGATCACGTCATGGGCGCCTGGAAAGCGCAGGTCGAGCACGGGCGCGCAAACCGTATCGATGCCGACCGCCGCCAGTTCGCCGGCCAGGAGCCGGGCATTGAGGCGCGCCGCTTCGGCCGCCTTGGCCTTGTTCCCGAACGCAAGCTCCCCGAAGCGTGCCGCCGCGGGCGCCGCCCGCCAATGCGGTGGCCTGAGACGCTGGACCCGGCCGCCTTCCTGGTCCACCAGGACCGGGGCATCGGCCCGGCCGACGCTCTCGCGGAATTCGGCCGTCAGAGCGCGAAGCTGGTCCGGCGCCTCGACGTTGCGGGCAAAGACGATCAACCCAAGCGGATCGGTCCGGGCGAAGAAGCGTCGTTCCGCCCCGGTCAGCCGCAAACCAGAGCAGCCGAAGACAACGGCCTTCGATTTCATGAAAAATCAGGGCTTAACGATACATTGCTGACCATGCGCCCTAAGTTTGGTGCAGGCAGCATTGGCAGAGGTCTTGTCCTCGAAGGGCCCGGCTTGGAGGCGATAGTAGGTACCCGAGGTAAGCGCCACTCTTTGTATGTGAACGGTCAGGCTTGCCAGCACATCTTTGTATTTGGTCGCCAAGCGCTTCCAGGTCTTCTGGGCCGCGGCCTCGCTCTTGAGGGAGGCAAGCTGGATCCGATAGTTGCCGAGCGACGCCGTCTGGGTCGTTGTCGGTGATGCCGGGGTCGATGACGCCGGGGCCGCGGCGGCAGTGGTCGCAGGCGCCGCCGCGGCCGCGGAGGCTGCTGCGCCGTTCGCGTTATCCGTCGACGTGGTCGTCGTAGCGGGCGGCGTGCTTTCGACCGTCAGAGGCGCGGCTGGCAAGGGCGCCGTCTCGGCGGCGGGTGCGGCGCTCTGACTCGTTGTCTCGGTCTGGATGCTGGTCGGCGGCGGCGGCGTTGTGGCCCCGACGGAGGCCGGCTCTGCGGTTGCCGCCGCTCCCGAGGGTGTCGAGGCGCTCGGGATCAGCGTCTCCGTCATGCCCGACGAGGCGGCGGTCGTCGTCGCGGAGTTGGTGGCCAGGGCCGTCGTCGCCGGCTCGGCCGCGCTGGAAGACGAGGAAGCCGCCGCCGTTGTCGTATTGTTTGCCGTTGTCGCAGCGGTCGACGACGCCGTTTGATCGCTCGAGGTTCCGCTGCTCGTCGATCCGGTCGTCGACGTCGTGGCGCTGGAGCCGCTGGCCGAGCCGGTGTCAGCCGCCGTCGTCGAGGGCGCTGTCGGACCAGACTCCGTCGTGGAACCGCTGGTGGTCGTGTCCATGGAAGGTGGTACCTGGGGCGCCTCGGGCGGCGGAAGCAGGACTTCGGTCTTCGGCTCGGGCGCGCTGCCCGGGGCCACCTCGTTGTAAATGGTCTTGTTGCCGCTGGTTGTCGAAGTATCGGCGCCCTGGTCGGCGGCGGGCGGCACCTTCTCCGGCACTTGGCTTGCTGCTACCACCGGCACTTCGCCGTTCCGGGATGTCCCGTTGACGGACTTATAGGCCCACCAACCTATGCCGGCGAAAACGGCGACGGCCAGGATCGACAGCATGTAAGGCAGCAGCCGCGTTCGTTGCCGGTCGGCGGGATCGGGCCTGGCCAGCGTCTGGCGCAGTTCGGCCAGCCGAACGCTGGGGTTGGGCGGAATCTCGTGTTCGGTCTCGGCGCGGGAGAGAAGATCGGGCTGGACCGGCGGTGGTGACGCCGCAGACGGCGTCGCAACGAAAGGCGCACCCGGGCCCGTCAGGGTCGGGCCCAGGACGGGTTCCTGTCTTGCGGCCGGGACTTGGCCCGGCGCGCCGATCTCGCCGCGCAGGCGGCGCAGGGTCGCCGCCACGGCTTCCTGCAGGTCCTCCGGCGCTCGTCTTTCCGTTGCCATCAACGCATCTCCTCAGCCGGTTCGACCCCGAATACGCCCAACCCCGAGGCGATCGTCAGCGCCATCGCCCGAAGCATGGCGACCCGCGCCGCCGTCAGCCCCGGATCCTCCGCCAGGAGGAAACGCAGAGCGGCATCCTCCTTCCCCCTGTTCCAGAGCGCATGGAAGGCTGCCGCCAGGTCGTAAAGATAGAATGCGATGCGATGAGGCTCATGCGCCTCGGCCGCGCTTTCCACGATTCGCGGCCAGCCTGCCATCAGTTTGATCAAACCAATCTCGCCCGAGTCGGTCAAGCGATGCAGGTCGGCAGAGATGGAATCAATGCCCGGAAACTCCGCCGCCGCGTTGCGCAAGACCGAGCGTGCCCGGGCATGGGCATACTGCACATAGAAGACAGGGTTGTCCCGCGACTGCTCGAGGACCTTGGCCAGGTCGAAATCCAGCGGCGCGTCGTTCTTGCGCGTCAGCATGATGAAACGGACCGAGTCCCGGCCGACCTCCTCCACCACCTCGCGCATGGTGACGAAGGTCCCGGCCCGCTTCGACATTTTCACCGGTTGGCCTTCGCGCAGCAGGCGGACGAGCTGGCAGATCTTCACATCGAGCTCGCCTTCGCCGCCGGTGATCGCCCTGACCGCGGCCTGCATGCGCTTGATGTAGCCCGCGTGATCGGCGCCCCAGATATCGATCATGGTCGGCGTGCCGCGGCGGAACTTGTCGAAGTGATAGGCGATGTCGCTGGCGAAATAGGTCCAGCTGCCGTCGGACTTCTTCAGCGGCCGGTCGACGTCGTCGCCGAACTGGCTGGAGCGGAAGAGGGTCTGGGGCCGCGGCTCCCAATCCTCGGGCGCCTTGCCCTTGGGGGGATCGAGCGTGCCGATGTAGACGAGGCCGCGCTCCTCCAGGGTCTTGAGAGCCCGGTCGACGCCGCCGGACTCGATCATCGCGCGCTCGGAGCTGAACACCTCCTGGTGGATGCCAAGCGCCGCCAGATCTGCGCGAATGCCGGCGAGGATCGTATCGACGGCGAAGCGCCGCACAGGCGTCAGCCATTCCTCCTCCGGTCGCCCGAGCCATTTCTTGCCATCCCGCGCCGCGAGCGCCCGGCCCACATCCTTCAGATAGTCGCCCGGATAGAAGCCTTCGGGAATCTGCGCGATGGTCTCGCCCAACGCCTCGCGGTAGCGCAGATGGGCCGTACGGGCGAGGACGTCGACCTGGGCGCCGGCATCGTTGATGTAATACTCCCGGGTCACCTTGTAACCGGCCTTGGCCAGTAGCGAAGCCAGCGCGTCGCCCACGACGGCGCCGCGAGCATGAGCGACGTGGAGCGGGCCGGTCGGGTTGGCGGAGACATATTCCACGTTGACCGCGCGGCCGCCGCCAACCATCGAGGCGCCGTAGCCGTCTCCCGCTGCCAGGATGTCGGCGATCCGCGCCTGCCAGAAACGGTCGGCGACCTTGAGATTGATGAAGCCGGGGCCGGCGACTTCCACCTCGGTCACGTCATCGAGTGCGGCGAGGCGCGGGGCGAGCAGGCCCGCCAAAGCCCGCGGGTTCATAGCGGCAGGCTTGGCCAGCACCATGGCCGCATTGGTGGATATGTCGCCATGGCTCGCTTCCCGCGGCGGCTCGACCGAGACACGGGCGAAGTCCAGACCCGGAGCAAGCGCGCCTGCCGCTTCGAGGGCTTCGAGCTCGGCAACGATGCGCGCGCGGAATAAAGCGAAGACGTTCATGACTGCGAGAGATCCGCTCCCGTAAGGCGGCGATGGGCATCGAAAGCGTAGCGGTCCGTCATGCCGGCTATGTAGTCGGCCACCAGCCGAGCCGTCGCCATCGACCCCGGTGCGGCAGCCTCAGAGCGCCATTCGGCCGGAAGGACCTGGGGCTCGGCAAGATAAGCATCGAACAGCTCCCGCACCACGCGCCTCGCCCTGGCGGTCATCCGGTTGACGCGCTCGTGGCGGTACATCCTTTCGAACAGGAACCGCTTGAGGGCCCGATCGCCGTCGCGCATCGCCGCCGAAAACGCCACCACGGGCCTGCCCAGCGCGCGAATCGCCTCGACCGAGCTCGGCTCGGCCTCGGCCAGGCGCCGGCGCGTTTCCTCTATCAGGTCGCTCACCACCCGGTCAATCAGCCGGCGCACCGATTCATGGATCAAGCGCGGCGCTTCCAGCCCCGGATAGCGCGCCGAAACTTCGTCGAAAACCCGCCCGACCGATGGCACCTCCGCGAGATCGGCCACGGCGAAGAGGCCAGCATGGAGGCCATCGTCGATATCGTGGTTGTTATAGGCGATGTCGTCGGCGAGGGCCGCCACCTGAGCTTCGGGGCCGGGCCAGCCGCCGAGTTCGAGATTCCGCGCCTCGGCGTCGTATTGGGCGATGGTCGCCGGCACGCCCCGGGCCCTGGCGCGGGCACCCGCCCCTTCGCCCGTCAGCGGACCGTTGTGCTTGGCGATGCCCTCGAGGCATTCCCAGGTCAAGTTCAGCCCGTCGAACTCGGCGTAGTGGCGTTCGAGGCGGGTCAGGATCCTGAAAGTCTGCTCGTTGTGGTCGAAGCCGCCGAAGGGCGCCATGCATTCATCGAGGGCCTCCTCCCCGCTGTGGCCGAACGGCGGATGGCCCAGGTCATGGGCGAGCGCCACCGCCTCGGCCAGGTCCTCGTCGAGAGCGAGGGTCCGGGCGATGCTCCGTGCGATCTGGGCAACCTCGATGCTGTGGGTGAGGCGGGTGCGATAGTGATCGCCTTCGTGATAGACGAAGACCTGGGTCTTGTATTTGAGGCGCCGGAAGGCCGTCGAATGGACGATCCGGTCGCGGTCGCGCTGGAAAACCGTGCGCATCCGGGCTTCCGGCTCGGGATGCAGCCGGCCCCGGCTGGCTTCCGCCCGGCTGGCATACGGGGCAAGGGCCGAAAGGGGTAGCACCATGGGGCCGGACACTAGAACATGTTCCGATCCTGTTGAATCGGAACATGCTTTGGATTCTTTGATTTTGACGGATTTTCTCGGCCGAACCGGTTCCCGCGCCAGCGGAAAATGCCAGTGGTCTTCCCTGGGGCTGCCCCGGGGTTTGACAAACCCGCGCCCACGCCTACATTGAAAGGCAGCTCTAAGGGCGCTTTGGACAAGAACGGCTGAGCCAGCATGAACCAGATCACGCCGGTCAAGGAAGTGGTGCTGACCGAGGCGGCGGCCAAGCGGGTCGCCCAGCTCATCGAGGCAGAGGGCAACCCTGCCCTGATGCTGCGCCTCGCGGTATCGGGCGGCGGATGCTCGGGCTTTCAGTACGGCTTCTCCTTCGACGATACGCGCACCGATGACGATTCCGTCTTCGCCCGCGATGGAGTGAAGCTCTTGGTCGATTCGGCCTCTCTCGACCTCCTGGCCGGGTCTGAGATCGATTTCGTCGAGGAGCTGGTGGGGGCGTCCTTCCAGGTGCGCAATCCAAACGCCACCTCCTCCTGCGGCTGCGGCAGCTCCTTCTCCGTTTGATCCGCGTCGCCGCCTGGAACGTCAATTCGGTCCGGCAACGCATCGGCCACCTCGTCGGCTGGCTGAAGAGCTTCCACCCCGACGTCGCCCTGCTCCAGGAATTGAAATGCACGACGGACGGCTTCCCGCGTCTCGAGGTCGAAGATCTCGGCTATAACCTGGCGATCGTCGGCCAGAAGACCTACAACGGCGTCGCCATCCTCTCCCGCCATCCCATGACCGTCGAAGCGGAGCGCCTGTCGGGCGCGGCGGACGATGAGCAGGCGCGCTATGTCGAGGCCCTCATCCAGCACGACAAGAAGGTGGTCCGGGTCGCCTCGATCTACCTGCCCAACGGCAATCCGGCCGACAGCGAGAAATTCACCTACAAACTCGCCTGGCTCGAGCGCCTGCGCCGCCATGCCGCGGCCCTGCTGACCCATGAGGAGCCAATGGTGCTGGGCGGCGACTACAACGTCGTGCCCACGGACGACGATGTCTATGATCCCGAAGGCTGGAAGGATGACGCCCTCTGCCGGCCCGAAAGCCGCGCGGCTTTCCGGCGGATCGTGAATCTTGGCCTGGTCGATGCCTACCGCGCTCTCCATTCCGAGCCCCACCGCTACACCTTCTGGGACTACCAGGCCGGCCGCTGGCAAAAGGACGAGGGTCTGAGGATCGATCATCTTCTGCTGTCGCCCCAGGCGGCCGATCTTCTGACCGCCGCCGACATCGACCGGGGCCCGCGCAAGCAGGAAAAGCCTTCCGACCACACGCCCGTGTGGTGCGAGCTGGATCTCTAGCCCGCCAGCCTGTCGGCGATCATGCCAAGGCCGGTCGACGAGATCTTCGACGACGCCATCCTCGCCTCGCTCTACGATCATCTCAATCCCTGGAGCTCTTGCGACGATTTCTATCTCCAACGGGCGCGGGAGTCCGGCGGCCCTGTCCTCGACCTCGGCTGCGGCACCGGCATGCTCGCGGTGCGCATCGCAAGCGAGGGCCTCGAAGTCGCAGGGGTCGATCCGGCGGCGGGCATGCTGAAGGTCGCCCGATCGCGGCCGGGCGCCGAGCGGGTTACCTGGTTCCAATGCGACGGCCAAAGCCTGGATTTGGCCGGGCGCTTCAGGCTCATCTATATGACCGGCCACGCCTTCCAGGCCCTGCTGAGCGACGAGGATGCCGTCGCTGTCCTCAGCGCCGCCGGACGCCACCTTGCACCGGACGGCAGGTTCATTTTCGAGAGCCGCGATCCCGCGGTCCGGGAGTGGCAAGAATGGCGGCCCGGCAATGCTTGGACCGTGGAAATCGCTCCTCACGGCCGCGTCGAGGAATCCGATGAAACCGCCTTCGAGGAAGCCAGCGGCATCGTCCGGATCACCCACCGCTATCGCTTTCTCGATCGCGGCACCGAGCGCGTTTCCGAGAGCCGCATCCGTTTCATCGACCATGACCATATCGCGCGGTTGATTGATGAGGCCGGACTTAAACCGATCGCCTGGTACGGGGATTGGGACCGGCGTCCGCTCTCTCCGACGAGCAAAGAGATCGTCGCGGTGACGGGTCGCGCGGACCGGGGTTAGGGGCTATCGCCGCCAAACGCCGGGCCCTTCGGCATCAGCCGCATGCCAGGCCTGAGATGCCGGTATGGCAATTCCCGGTGATCGACCGGGTTGGCGCCAGGCGCGGCGACGATGAGTACCCCCGAGGAAATGGGCTCGAAATCGGCACGGAAGTGGACCGAGCTCTTGAGGGCCATGATCCGCTGCTCCCGGGGCTCGACGCCGAGATGGCGGAACATGGCCTGGTCCGCCGCCTGCTGCTTGCGGCTGGAAACGGCAATCCGGACGCCACTCGTGGACAGCAGCGC
>Ga0209415_10020301_pt1 | contig 10336 bp, 11 predicted proteins | sample PeaSoiSIISIP2007_FD_187696 | JGI IMG/M metagenome (GOLD analysis project Ga0209415, IMG submission 187696) | Peat soil microbial communities from Weissenstadt, Germany - SII-SIP-2007 (SPAdes) (version 2) | ecosystem: Environmental > Terrestrial > Soil > Wetlands > Peat | place: Germany...
CCGCCGCGCCGCCTTGATGAAGACCCGGCCGGCATAGGCCTGTCACCGCCCGCTACCGGTTCTGCCACTCCGGCTTGCGGCGTTCGGCAAAGGCCTTGGGGCCTTCGATGTAGTCCTGGCTGGCGAGATTGGCTTCGGCGGCCGGGTAGGTCTGGGTCATTGCGGCTTCGAGGGTGGGGGCGTCGAGGCTGCGGTAGACGACCTGTTTCGAGGCGCGGATCGCCATCGGCGAGCATTCGAGGATGAGGCCGGCCCAGCGCTTTGCCGCGGTGAGCGCTTCGCCCGGCGGCACCACCTCGTTGACAAAGCCGAGCCGGTGACCCTCGGCGGCGGAGACGCGCCGCCCGGTCAGGATCATCCCGAGCGCGGCCTTCTGCCCAATCATCCGCGGCAGGCGGTGCGTGCCGCTCCCGGCAATCAGGCCGACCCGCGGCTCGGGGAGCGCAAAGACCGCGTTCTCGGCAGCGACGATGATGTCGCAGGCGAGCGCGGTTTCGAACCCGCCGCCCATCGCGACGCCGTTGACCGCGGCAATCAGCGGCTTATCCAAGTCGAAGCGGTGGCTGAGCCCGGCAAACCCGGTCTTGGGGCGCGGGGTGCGGCGGCCGGCGGCCTGGACCTTCAAATCGTTGCCGGCCGAAAACGCCCGGTCCCCGGCGCCGGTGATGATCCCGACCCACAGCTCCGGGTTCGCGGCAAACTCGTTCCACACTCCATCGAATTCCCAATGCGCCTCGCTGTGGAGCGCGTTCAACACCTCCGGCCGGTTGATCGTGACGATGCGCAACCGGCCTTCGTCGACGACGGTGCAGAAGCGGTAATCGGTCATTGCGCCGCGGCGGCCCGCTGCGCCGACTCGGTAACCGGGATCTGGTAGAGGCGCTGGGCGTTCTGGAACACCAGCTGGTGGAGCGCGGCCGGCCCGAGCGCCGCCTCGCAGGGGGCGTGACCCATCGCCTTTGAATTGGGCCACGGGCTGTCGAGACCGGGAAAGTCGCTGGCCCACAGGAAGTTGCCGAGCCCGACTTCGGGGGCGCGGCGGAACCCGCCCTCTTCCTCGACCTCGAAGGTGAAGAAGACGTGCTCCTTGACGATCTCGCTCGGGCTGCGCGACAGCGCGATGTCGGGCTTGAAGACCCGGTTGTCGGCCGGCCCAAACTCGTATTCGCGGTCAAAGCGCCAGAACATGAAGGGGACCCAGCCGACCCCCGCTTCCTCGAGGACAAAGCGCACGGCCCGGTGGCGGTCGCAGATCCCCGAAAAGACAACCGCGCTCATCAATTCCGCCATCGCCCCCATCGGGAAATTGGCGACCCGCATCAGCGCCTGGTTGCGGGGTTCCAGCCCCGGGACCCCGACGCCGATCTGGCGCGTGCCGCCGCTCGGATAAGCATGGAGATTGACCGGCATCCCGGTTTCCGCGGCGGCAGCCCACACCCTTTCCCACATCTGGTGCATGACCGGCTCGGGGGCGAACACCCAGTCGAAGATGACCCCGGTCGGCAGGCCGAACCCGGCGACGCGCAGCAATTCGGCGGTCGCCTCCTCGGGGCTCATGCACGGCAGCGGCAAGAGCATGATGAAGCGCCCGTTCGACTCCGCGTAGAGTTCGCGCGCCCAGTCGTTGACGGCGCGCACGCAGGCCGCGCGCAGCTCGGGGTTCTTGATTTGCGAGATCTGCTCGTAGGGGCCGTTGACGAGCTCGGCGTCGACCCCGTCCTTGTCCATGTCCTCGCAGCGATAGCGCGCATTGGCGGCGCGGAAGATGCCGGGCTCGGGCTCCTCGGGCAATCCCGCCCGGGTGTAGCAGTTGACCGGCCCGCGGCCGACGCCAGCCCAGCCGACCCCGCTCCACGCGCGGCCCTCGACGACCCACTGGCGGACCCCATCCGGCCCGGCGACGACGCGCGGCCCGTCATCCTGAAACCTTCGAGGCAGGCGTTTCGTCCACAAATCGAACGGCAGGTGCATCAGCCGGCAATGGCCATCGGCGGAGATGACGCCAAACCGCTTTTCCATCGCGCTTCTCCCTTTGGCGAGCCGGGCCGGATTATCCTTCACGCCCGAAAATCACCCGGCAATCACCCGGCGATCATAGGACGGCGACCCCGGATCGTCCATTGGCGGTGGGTTGACGGCGGTAAGGAAATTCCTTACATCCGGGCCGAACAGGAAAACAGGGCCCATGATCACCAGCAAGCTGACCAGCAAGGCGCAAACGACGATCCCGCTCCCGGTGCGCAACGCGTTGCGGCTCGGCGAGGGGGACGAGGTCGCCTACCGGATCGAAGGCGACCATGTGGTCTTGACCAAGGTGGATCGCCAGCCGGGCGAAGACCCGTTTGCCACCTTCGGGGAATGGTCGTCAGAAGCGGACGCCCGCGCCTATGCCGGGCTTTGAGGCCTGGGACATCGTCAAGGTCCCGTTTCCCTATACCGATCGTCCGGTGCGGCAGCGGCGCCCGGCGCTAGTCATTGCCGCCGGGGAACTCGAGCGGGCGCACGGCCTCCTGTGGCTGGCGATGATCACCAGCGCGGCCAACCGGGCCTGGCCCGACGATGTCGCGGTCTCTGATCTTGGCGCAGCGGGGCTGCCGGCCCCGTCGATCGTGCGTCCGGCGAAGCTCGCGACCATCGACGCACGCGATGCCGAGCGGTTGGGGATGCTGCCCGTCATCGACCGCATCGCAGTCTCGCGCTGTCTCCGGCGCGTGCTTGCCGCCGCTCTCGGTTGATCCGCGGCGTGACCGTCACCTTGCGCCAGCCGCTCACCGGCGAGATCAAAATCCTGCAAGAGGGCTGGAGCTGGGGCTGCTTTTTCGGCAGCGGCATCCTCGGCCTGCCGCTTTACCGCCGCGGGCTCCAGGTCTGGGGCTCGCCCATGGTTGCGTTCAATCTCGTGGCGCTCGTCGTCGGGTTCGTCCCGACCGAAGCGGGCGCGACCCTCTACGTCTGGCTGACGGTCATCGGACTTGGTTTGTGCGTCTTTTTCGGGCTGCGGGCCAATCAAATGGCGATCGACCGCTATCTCAGCCTCGGCTGGGAATTCGCCGGTCCGCGACGCAACTTCCGCCGAGCGCAACCCGGAGGGACGCTACAGACCGTACCTCACCTGCGGCGAATTGGCCAGCGACAGCCGCCGGTAGCGGGCCAACGCCCACAGCGGAAAGAACGCGCGATAGCCGTGATAGCGCAGGTAAAACACGCGGGGAAAACCGACCGCGGTATACCACGGCTCGTCCCAGTTGCCGTCGCTGTCCTGGCTGGCGATCAGGTAGGCGATGCCGCGGGCCACCGCCGGATGGTCGACCGCGCCGGCCGCCATCAGGCCGAGCAGCGCCCAGGCGGTCTGCGATGCCGCGCTGTACGGCGCCTCGCCGTGCGGGGCCTCCGGCCAGTAGCTCTCGCCGGCTTCGCCCCAGCCGCCATCGACGCGTTGCTGCGCGATCAGCCAGGCGACCGCGCGGCGGATTTCCGCCGCCCTTGGGTCGACACCGGCGGCATTCAACCCGGCGAGCACCGACCAGGTGCCGTAGATGTAGTTGGTTCCCCAGCGGCCAAACCAGCTGCCGTCGGTTTCCTGTTCGCGCCGCAGGTAGGTGAGCGCGGTGGCGAGGGCCGGATGAGCGGGCGAAATCCCGCGCCGGGCGAGAAAGCCGACGCAGCGCGCGGTGACATCGGCGCTCGGCGGGTCGAGGAGGGCCCCATGATCGGCGAAGGGAATGTGGTTGAGATAGGAATGCGTGTTGTCGGCGTCGAACGAGCCCCACCCGCCGTTGCGGCTCTGCATGCCGAGGACCCATTCTTGGGCGCGGTCGATCGCAGGCCGGTAGCGCTCCGCGTCGAAACGGTCGAGCGCCAGCGCAACTGCGGCGGTGTCGTCGAGATCGGGGTAATGCGGGTTGGCGTACTGGAACGCCCAGCCGCCCGGCCGCAGCCCGGGGCGGGTCACGGCCCAGTCGCCGACCGTGTCGAGCACCTGCCGCTCGGCAAGCCAGTCGATCGCGCTGCTGACCGCCGGGGTGAGCCCGGAATCGCCGACCTCCATCAGTGCGTGGCAGGCGAGCGCGGTGTCCCACACCGGCGAGAGGCACGGCTGGCAGTAGCCGTGCTCGCCCTCAAAGACGAGCAGCTTGCGGACTGCCGCCGCAGCGACGAGGCAATCGGGATGATCGGGCGGATACCCCAGGCAGTCGAACATCATCAGCGAGTTCGCCATCGCCGGGAAGATCCCGCCAAGACCATCCTCGCCGTTGAGCCGCTCGGTGACGAAGCCGACGGCTTTTTCGATGGCGCGCCGTCGCGGGTCCGCCGGGAACACCGGTTCGGCCAGGCGCAGCAGCCGGTCGACCAGGGCAAAGGCATGACCGACCGGAGAGGCGGTGGGCGGCGCGATCCAGCCACGTACGCTCTCCGGCGGCTCGACAAACAATTCGGCGATGGTCACCCCGCGCGGGTTCTTGGCCTTCGGCCTGAGCGCCATCAACACCAGGAGCGGCACCAAGACCGTGCGCGACCAGTACGAGATCTTGTCGATGTGAAAGGGAAACCAGCCGGGCAGCAGCATGATCTCGACCGGCATCACCGGCACCGCGCGCCACGGCACCACGCCCCACAGCGCGAGCGTGATCCGGGTGAACACATTGCAGCGCCGCGCGCCGCCGCGCGCCAGGATCGCGGCGCGGGCACGCGCCATATGCGGCGCATCGATCGGGTCGCCGGCCGCCTTCAGCGCGAAATACGACTTGACCGAGGTGCTCAGATCGAGTTTGCCGCCGAAGAACAGCGGCCACCCGCCATCCTCGCCCTGGGCGGCGCGCAGATATCGCGCGACGCGCGTTTCAAGTTCGGGGTCGATCGTCCCGAGATAGTGCTGCAGCAGGATATATTCGGCCGGGATGGTGGCGTCGGCTTCCAGGTCGAACACCCAGTGGCCGTCCTCCTGCTGCAGCGACAGCAAGGATTCAACCGATCGCGCGATCGCGGCATCAAGGCCCGGCGGAGACACCGCCGCGCCGAGTCTCGGCACATCCTTTTGCTGTGCTGTCATTCGGCTCATCATGGCAGCGCGCTTTGGCAATCCTCGATTTGTGTTGGGGTCTGGATCGTCGGCGCCGGGCCGGCAGCGAGCGCAGGTGCCCGAGCGCGGCGCTGGCGCACGCGCGCCGCCGCTGCGAGACCCGAGCGAATAGCGCCTTCGATCGTGGCAGGCAAGCCGGTATCGACATAATCGCCTGCCAGGTGAAGGTTGGACCAGGCGGTCGCCGCCGCGGGCCGGCGCGCCTCCTGGGCTGGCGTCGCGCGGAATGTCGCACGGCGCTCCTTGACGATTCGCGCTCGCGGAGTGGGTGCGGCCGGGAGGCCGAAGGCGAGCGCCACGTCGCGCCACAGCCTCTCGCGCAGTTCCGCAGCCGGGCGGTCGACGATCCGGTCGGCCGCGCTGACCGTCACCGACACCACCTCGCGCTTTGTGAAAATCCATTCGGCGGTACCGCCGACGATCCCGGCGAATAACGGCGCCCCGGGCGGCAAGCGACAGCGGAAATGGGCGTTGACGATCGGCGCATAGTCATCCGGCACGGTGAGGCCGGGAACGATGCGCGCCGCGATTGCCGCCGGAACGGCAAGGATCACGCTGTCCTCGGGCCGCAGCACCAGCGCGTTGTCGTCGAACAGCAGCTCACCGACCCGGCCATCCTCGAAGCCGAGTGCCCGCAGCCTGCTGCCGAAGCGAATTTCCGCGCCATGGCCGGACAGCAACGAGAGGGCGGGATCAACGAGGCTCTCGGAGAGCCCGTCCTTCGCCAGCATCGGCCGGCAGGCATCCGCTCCCCGTCCGATCGTTTCGGCCAGCACCCGCCAGAACATAAGGGCCGAGGCGTCCGCCACCCCGGCATTGAGCGCGGCCACCGCGAGCGGCTGCCACAAGCGGCGAAACAGCACGCTATCGGGCGCCAACACCGCCGCGACGGTGTCCCCGGGCGCCGCGCGCCAAAGCCGCAGCGCCTCGAGGTAATCGCGCGCCCGCGTTCCCGAGACCCGCCGCGAGGCGTGCAACAGCCACCACGGCACCGCGCCCCTTCCGGGCCGCAATGTCCAGCGCTCGCTGGTCTTGATGTCGATGAAGGGGATCGCCGCCTCGGCGGGCCGCACGAAGGTGTCGATGGAGCCAATGCGTTCAATATAGGCACAGGACGCGCTGTTGCCGGAGAGCAACAGGTGATTGCCGTTGTCAATGCGGACGCCCAGTTCGGGATCGGTAAACGAGCGGCAGCGCCCGCCAGCCTGCGACCCGGATTCGTAAAGGATGACGTCGTGCCCCTCGTCGGCGAGCGTGACGGATGCCGCCAGACCGGCGAGCCCCGACCCGACGATATGCACCCGGCCCGGCGGCGCCGTGGCGCTCATACCAGCCCGTGGCGCAGCACCAGCCATAGCTTTTGCCCCTTCGACAGGCTGATTCGCCGAGCCGGATCGCGCCATCCCGAACGCAACAGCGCCTCAAGCATCGCGCGGTAGAACGCGCCCATGACCGCAGCCGGCCGCATCGCCCGGCGCGAGCAGGCCGCCATCGCCCGAGCGGCCTCGGCGAAATGCCGCTCGGCGATTTCGGCGAGGTCGCGACAGGCCGCCGGCAGCGCCGGATGCCGCAGGACCAGGGTCGGCTCGCTGCCGCGAATACCGTGCCGATCGAGGATCTCCTTCGGCAGATAGAGCCGGCCGCGCTGCGCATCCTCGTCGAGGTCACGCAGGATGTTGGTCAGTTGCAGGGCGCGACCGAGGGCGTCGGCGACCGCGTGCGCCGCCGCGCTCGGATCGCCGAAGACATGCACCGACAAATGCCCGACCGCGCTCGCGACGCGGGCGCAATAGAGGTCGAGGGTCGCCAGATCGGGGGCGCGAATGTCGACCGCGGCGTCCATCTCCATACCGTCGATAACAGCGTGGAAGTCCTCGCGTCTCAGGCGATAATGCGTCACAGGGTCGCGCAGCGCGCAGGCCACGAGGTGGTGCGGGTGTCCCGCGTAGAGCGCCTCGATCTCCGCGCGCCAGGCGGCGAGCGCCGCCTTCTTGTGCGTGGGCGACGTGGTGTCGTCGGCAATGTCGTCGACCTCGCGGCAGAACGCATAGACCGCATACATCCCGTTGCGGCGCTCTTTCGGCAACATCCGCATCGCCCAATAGAACGACGTGCCGGCGGATTCGACCCGTTGGCGAATGGTCTCGCGCAGCGCGGCGTCATCGGGGGCGGTCCCGACGCCGACAGATACCGTCTCTGTCATCGCCGAGGGCGCGCCAGGATGCCGGTGAGGAAGGCTGCCGCGACATCGCGCGGGGCGAGCTTGACGCGGGTCGCGAGCGGGTCGCCCCGCCGCAGCCGGCGCGCGAGGCGCGCGGCGAGCCCGACGATGACCGCCGATTCCCAGCGCAGCCCGCGGGCGGCGACGCCGGGCGGCAGGTCGCGGGCAATCCTTATCAGGGTCTCGGTGCGCTCGAGCAGGGTATCCAGCACCACCCGCAATGCCGGGCTCGCCGCCGGCGCGGTCAGCATTTCGACCCCGGCCCCGGCCGCCTCGAGATCGGCCAGCGGCAGGTAGACCCGGTCGAGTGCCTGGTAATCGGCGGCGCAGTCCTGCAGATGGTTGAGCACCTGCAAGGCCGCGCACAGCGCGTCGGAGGCCGGCCAGGTGGCGCGGCTTTCGCCGTGCAAATCCAACAGTTGGCGCCCGACCGGGGCGGCCGAATAGCGGCAATACTCCATCAGATCGTCCCAGTCGCGGTAGCGCAGCTTCGTGGCGTCCTGGCGAAACGCCTGGAGCACGTCATGGCAATGCTGCGCGGTGAGGCCGGTGGCGATGAGGCTGTCGCGCATCGCCGACGCGGCCGGAGAGTCGGTCCCGCAATCCCCATCGAGGATCGCCGCCATGCGGTCGAGGCGGCGCAGCTTGTCCGCGGCGGCCAGCATCGGGCTGTCGGCAATATCGTCGGCATTGCGGGCAAACCGGTAGAAGGCGTGGACATGGACGCGCAAGTCGCGGCGGATCAGCCACGAGCCGACCGGGAAATTCTCATCGCCCCGCCCCTTGCCCGAGGGTGTCTCGACGACGGCGCTCCCCGAGACGATCTCCGGGACGGCATCCGGGGGGGTACCGGCGGCGAGCGCGGTCATCTGACATAACCTTTTGCCGCGTACCAGGCGACCGCGTCGGCGATCGCCTGCCGCGCCGGGCGCGCGGCGTACTCCAGCTCGGCAACGGCGCGGGCGGAACTGAAGAACATCTTCTTCTTCGCCAGCCGCAGCCCGTCCACCGTGGCAAACGGCTCGCCCCCGGTCCTCCGCGCGATGGCTTCGGCGACGGCCGCGATCGGCAAGAGCGCCGCGTGAGGAATCTTGACCTTAGGCGGGCGCCGGCCGGTGAGCCGGGCGATCTCGGCGAGGATCTCGCCGAGGCTCAGATTCTCGCCACCCAGAATATAGCGCCGGCCGATTTCCCCGGCCTTGGCCGCGAGCATGTGACCAACCGCGACGTCATCGACATGGACGATATTGAGCCCGGTATCGACAAACACCGGCATCCGGCCGCGCGCCGCCTCGACGATCAGCCTTCCGGTCGGCGTCGGCTTGATGTCGCCGGGGCCGATCGGGGTCGACGGGTTGACGATGACTGCCGGCAGGCCGCGCTCCGCGATCAATTCTCGGACCATGGCTTCGGCGTCGAATTTCGAGCGTTTGTAAGGGCCGATCATTTCCTCGGCGCGACTCTCGGTGTCTTCGTCGGCAACCCCGCCCGGCACGATCCCCAGGGTCGCGACACTGCTGGTATAAACGATGCGCTCGACCCCGGCATCGAGCGCGGCGAGCATCAATTCCCTGGTGCCCGCGACATTGACGCGGAACATCGGCGCCGGGTCCGGCACCCATAGCCGGTAATCGGCCGCAACGTGAAACAGGTAGCGGCACCCCTTGACTGCCACCGCGAGCGAGGCGGGGTCTTCAAGCGAGCCCTGCACGACCTCAACGGCGAGCCCCTCGAGATTGCCGCGGTCGCTGTTGAGGCGCGCCAGCACCCGCACCGGATGGCCGGCCTTGAGCAGCGCCCGCGCGACCGCCGAGCCGACAAACCCGGTGGCGCCGGTGACCAGGCACAAGCCCGAGGGAAGCAACATCGGTCGGTCAGTCCCAATTCATTCGCAGCCAATCCCCGCCATACTCGCAAAACCTTGCGGCCGTCGCACCCCTTTGCGATATGGTAATACCTAAGTCTTGGAGGTATTACCATGCCGAGGATGACCAGCAAGGGACAGGTGACGATCCCGAAGCGGATACGCGATTATCTCGCCCTCAAGCCCGGGTCGGAGGTCGAGTTCGTGTTCGGCGCCGATAACGAGGTCGTCCTGAAGACCAAGCGGGAGCCCCCGAGGGCACCTATCGAAAGCCGCCTCGCGGCGATTCGCGGGACGCTCGACCTGGGGATGACGACCGACGAGTTCATGCGCTTCCTGCGCGGCGACCCAGACGATGATCCTCGTTGACACCAACATCGTGATCGACGTGTCGACCAACGACCCGACCTGGGCAGACTGGTCGCAGCAACAACTCGATTCAGCCGCTCTGCGAGGGCCGTTGGTGATAAACGACATCGTCTATGCCGAGCTTTCGGTCGGCCATCGCCGGTTCCAAGACGTAGACGCGCTGATCGCCCGGATGGGCATCACGATGTCGGCGATTCCGCGTCGCGGGCTCTTTCTGGCGGGAAAGGCATTTCAACGCTATCGCCGTCTCGGCGGAACGAGGACCGGCGTGCTCGCAGACTTCTTGATCGGTGCCCATGCGGTGGTTACCGACGCATCCTTGATCACCCGCGACCCCCGACGTTACCTCGCCTATTTCCCGGGCATCGAGCTGATCGCGCCAAGTCTCAACTAAAACGCTGCGCACGAATCGCGGGTGATGACGCCGACCGATTGCTGATGGAAGCGCGTCTTGTAGGCGTCGATCACCGCCGATAGGCGGTTCGCGAGATCGGGCGCGCGTTTGACCGCGATCAGCACGATCTTGACTCGCGGCGAACGGCCGATCACCCCGGTCGCCGGGTTGCGCCATTGGCCGTAGCCGTCAAAGACGGTGAGGCCGTCGGGGAAGCTCGGGGTCACGACCGCGGCAAGGAAATCCGACCACTCGGCATCCGAGACGTTGCGCCGCCCGTTCTTGTCGCGGCCGAAGAACAGTTCTGCGACCAGCATCCTCTGTTGCGACGGCAGCAGGCAGGAATAGGGTGCCGGCGGCGCTGGTGTCAGCGCTTGTGCTAGTGGCGGCGACGCGGCGCACGCAGTG
>Ga0209415_10020304_pt1 | contig 10334 bp, 9 predicted proteins | sample PeaSoiSIISIP2007_FD_187696 | JGI IMG/M metagenome (GOLD analysis project Ga0209415, IMG submission 187696) | Peat soil microbial communities from Weissenstadt, Germany - SII-SIP-2007 (SPAdes) (version 2) | ecosystem: Environmental > Terrestrial > Soil > Wetlands > Peat | place: Germany...
GCGCTGGAGAGCGTCATCTACGTGGTGCGCGGCAAGGCCCGCATGCGCTGGGGCGAGCACCTGGAGTTCGTCGCCGAGGCCGCTTCCGGGGATTTCATCTTCGTGCCGCCCTACGTGCCGCACCAGGAGATCAATGCCAGCACCGATGAGACGCTGGAATGCGTGCTGGTGCGCAGCGACAACGAGGCGGTGGTGGTCAATCTCGATATCGAAGCGGTCGAGCAGCCTGAAGCGGTCTACTGGGTCGATCCGATCCACAAGCATCCCTGACGGACCCAGATTTCCCGACCAGCAGCCGGGGTAACTGTCGGCGCGGCACACATTCGCGTCGTCCTCAAGCAAGCAAGAATTCACCACGAAGACACGAAGAACGCGAAGCGGGATTTTGGGCGCTTCGCGCAGACGCCGGTTCAGGCTCCGCGCGAAGCGCAGCAATTTCTTCTTCGTGTTCTTCGTGTCTTCGTGGTGAATTCTTGCTTGCTTGATTGCCTGCCCTGTTTCGCTGCATGTCCAGGTGGATGCCCTTCCCGGTGCAATCGGGATGAATGCGGCAGGGGCTTGGCATGGCGTTCCGCGCCACGCCGGCGCTATGAAGCGGCTCACCCACCAGCGGGTTTTCGCGGCGCCTGCGTCGATGGACCCTGCCGGTGCCGGGGGGATGAAGCGAGCGGATGCGGCAAGTCTCCTGGATGACGGCGCTCGGCGCGACGCTGCTGATGCAGACGGTCGCTTCCTTCATGGGCCAGTGCCTGCCGGTCGTCGCACCGCTGCTCACCGCGCAGGCCGGCGTCGGGGCGCAGGCGATCGGCATCCTCTCCGCGCTGACCTCGGCCGGCACGGTGTTGTTCCTGGCGGTCGGCGGCCCGGTGCTGGCGCGGGCGGGGCCGGTGCGCATGCTGCAGGCGGGATCGCTGCTCGGCGCGGCCAGCCTGGCGATCAGCGCGAGCGGCTGGTGGCCGGCGCTGGTGATCGCCGCGCTGCTGCTCGGTGTCGGCTACGGGCCGACGCCACCGGCCGGCAGCCGCATCCTGGCCGCGACCGTGCCACCACGGCATCGCACGCTGATCTTCTCGATCAAGCAGGCGGGCGCACCCGCGGGTGGCGCGCTGGCCGGGCTGCTGATCGCGCCAGTCGCCGGCTGGCTCGGCTGGGAGGTCGGGTTGTCGATCGGTGTGCTGGTCGGCGTGCTGGCCGCACTGGCCATCGCGCCGCTGCGCGCGCGGATTGATGTCGAGCGCGAACCGACGCGCCCGATCGGTCCGCGCGCACTGTTTCGCTGGCACACGCTGCGCGAGCCGGTCGCCAGCCTGCTCGCCGATCCGCTGCTGGTCCCCATCACGCTGCTCGGCATGTCATTCGCGGTGGCGCAGGGCAACCTGTTCTCGTTCGGCGTGACCTATCTGGCAACGAATCGCGGACTGACACTGGCGCAGGCGGGGTTGGCGTATGCGTGCATGCAGGGCGCGGGGGTCTTCGCGCGCGTCTTCCTGGGCTGGCTGGCCGACCGCACCGGGCGCGCGGCGCTGAACCTGACCGTGCAGGCCTATGTCGCGGTCGTGCTGGTCGCGGCGTTCGGCTATCTGCCGGCGGGCGTATCGCTGCCGGTGGCCGCGGCGCTGGCCGGCGCGGTCGGGTTCGTGGCGGCAAGCTGGAACGGCATCGTCATGGCCGAGGTGGCGCGGCTGGCGCCGCTCGAGCAGGTCGCGGTCGCCACGTCGGGCAGCACGGTGTTCATCTTCCTGGGCTATGTCTGCGGCCCGGCGGCGTTCTCCGTGCTGGTGACGATGACCGGCTCGTGGCGGCTGGCGTTCCTGCTGACCGCCGCACAGCTCGCCGTGTTCGCCGCGGCGCAGACGGTGTGGCTGGCGCGGCACGCGGGTGAATGAAAGGCAGGCCAGGGGCTCCGCCCCTGGCCTGCCTTTCATTCACCCGATTGCCCTGCCGTCTGCGCCCGGATCAGCCGCGTCAGCCGGTCGGCGACCCGCGCCAGGTCGGGGCCGAGCGGCAGACGCCAGCACGGCAGCCGGCGGCACAGCCGCGCCAGGCGCGCGAACATCCCGGCGTCGGTCGGATCGACCTGCAGCAGCGAGCTTGGCGCGAGGGCGAGCAAGGCGCGGGCCGAAGTTTCGCGCGGGAGCTCCGAGGGCTCGTCCGCCACCACCTGCGGAATGACGATGCCGACCAGACGCAACTCCGCGGTCAGCCGATCGGGAAGATGGCGCGAGATGTAGCTGGTGACCTTGGCTCGGCCGCTCCAGGGTTCGTCGAAGACGTGGTCGTGATGCGTCATCAGCGCCGGGAAGCGGTCGAGATGCGCCTGGTGCAGCCGCATCGTGCCGTAGAGTGCGTGCGCGGTCGGCGGCGACAGGTGAGATGTCCCTGGGGGTTCGCGTGGGGGTGTTTCCGGGGATATCCCTGGGGACGACCCCGGGGGCGACCACAAGGGCGATCCGGCATCGACCAGCACGTAATCGTCGCCCGCCGCCGCCAGGCCGGAATCCATCGCGGCGAGCACGGTGGTCGACTTGCCGGTGCCGCCCGGCCCGACCACCAGCACCCCCGTGCCGTCGATGCCGACCGCGCCGGCGTGCACCAGATCGGCACCGAAACCACGCGCCCAGGCATGCAGCAGCTTGCGCAGCGGATGGATGTGATCCCATACCGGCAGCGCGTCCATGTCGTTCACCCAGAGCACGGCGGTGGCGCTCCGCCGGTCGAGCATCCAGTACTGCGCGGTGTCATGTTCCTGCACCGTGATGAAGCGTGCGTCGCAGAATCCGCGGACCTTGCCGGCGCGGTCGAGATCGTCCGCCCGCCAAGGCAGCGGCGGCGGAGCAACGCCGGTCGAGGCGGTGTCCCACAGCAGGATGGTCAGCTCGGCGGTCGGTTGCGCGGGCGCCCGCAGATGCGCGAACACCGGCGCGATCACCGCGCTGATCCGGTCGCCGGCGAAACGAAGTCGCACGGCGCGGCGGGCGATGCGCAGCCACAGCTCGCCCGCTCCGTGCCGGTTCGACGCGGTATCGAAACGTTCAGCGAGCTGGCGGAAAAACGCCTCGGTGGCCGGGTTTTCGCGCCCCGCCGGCGGCGCCATCGCCTCCACCCTCGCCACCTTCGTGTCGCGGTCAGTCGGCGGCCAGCCGGTGTGGCCAGCCCGCGTCCCTCACCTCATGCACCGGATCGATCGTCAGCAGCTCGTCCAGGTCCTCGAACCGGTGCAGCGTCATGCCGTCGAACGGCTGCTTGCCGTCCGTCGGTCCGCCCGCCATGGGGCGCAGATGGTCGAACCGCTCGAGCGGCAGACCGGCGAAGGCATCACGCGGTGCCTCCGGCGCATCGAGGTCCGGCCCCGCCGCTTCCCCGCCCGCCGCGACGGCAGCGGGATCTTCGCGCTTGATGATGCCGTCGCGATACAGCGCGAGCAGGAAGCCATGCACCTGATCGGCGATCGCCTCGCGCGGCGCCGCGTAGGCAGCGGCCAGCCGGTCGACCAGCCCATCCTCCGTGGCCCGGTGCAGCAGAATGTTCCAGGCATGGGCGGCCGCGCCGTCGAAGCGGAAATAGATGCCGCTGCGCAGATCGATGACCACCGTCTCACCCTCGATCGTATCGTGCACGATATCATCAGGCCGCACGTAAAATACCTTGTCGTCAGGCATCGTTACTCCCCCCGGGCGACGCCGCGGTTGCAGCCGCGCGGCGTCAGTGTGATCCGCCGGACCAGCAGGCCCAGCAGCCGGCCGTCCGCCCGCAGTCCGAGACTCGCCGGCGCGCACGGATGACGGATATCGAAACATAGACATAGACATGCGTCATCGGCGACCGCACCGCACGGTATTGTGAAGCGATGCAGCGGCGACGGCTGCCCATGGACGAAGCGCAGGATCGCGACGCGGCGGTCGTTGGCGAAGACCTGGACGGCCAGGCGTGGATGCTGCTGGGTGACGAACCCTTCGGCATCCAGCTCGCAGACCAGGTCCGCCCCCGGCGCGGCGACGGCGTCCCACAGGATGCGGGCCTCGGGTCCGCTGGTCCAGCGCCCGCCGTCGCGCGCATCGGCGAACGACCACCAGCCGAGCAGACAGGTGCCGGCGGCACCCTGCGTCAGGTCGAGCGTCGCCCCGAGCGGTGCCGGGACCGCCGGCCCAGAATCGCCGGGCGGGCGATGGCCCCCGCCACGGCGCAACCGCCGGTCCACGCGCAGCGCCCGCCGCAGCCAGCCCGGCCGGCGCAGCAGATGGAACAGCAGAAGGCCCAGCGCGCCGGCGCCGGATTGGGATTCCAGCACGTGACGCAGGAACGGCACGACAGCGCGCCGCCACGGCTGGTCCGGCAGCGCCGGATCGGCGCGGCGAAAGGCAACCAACTTGGCGGCCAGGCGCCGTGGCATGCTCCGGGTCAGCGGATTACCGCGGGCGATGTGGGCCTCCAACCGCTCGGTGAACCGCGCCTCGCGGTGCAGGTCGCGCAGCACCGTGCGCGGCACCGGCAGGGCCAGCTCGGCCGCGAGGAAGTGCAGGCAGTCGTGCATCAGCGTCGCGAAACCGCGGCGCCGCGCCTCGGCGCACAAAATTGCCCAATCGAGGCGGTCCTGGCTGGCGCGGATGATCAGCGCGGCATCCGCGGCCCAGCGCAGGTTGGAGAACCCGGCCCACGTCACCGCGTGGACGCAGACGTGCAGCAACTGGTCGGCGGGCGACAGCACCAGCACCGGCTGCCCGGCCAGCCGCGCCGGCGTGGCACGCTGCCGGAACCCCAGGTCGTTGCCGATCCGCCCGTCGAGGTTCAGCGCGCGCCAGTGCAGGTCGAGCTCGGTGCCGTCCGGGTCGACGAACGGCCAGCCGGCGGTGCTGGTCAGTTCCGCCAGCGCCGCCGCCGAGCAGGGCAGCGCCTCCTTCGGCCGCCAGCCGAGCGTGGCCAAAATGTCCACCGCCTGCGCCAGCCGGTCGGGCGGCACCATGATGTCCACGTCGTCCATCGGGCGCAGATCGACCGTGGTACCGAACGACGCCATGAGCCCGGCGCCCTTCAGCAGGATGACCGGGATGGCTGCCTCGGCGAGGGCCGCCAGCACCGGGCGCACGCGATGCAGCAGCGTGAGGTTGCGCGCCCAGTAGAGCCGGCGAATGCCGCGCATCCGTTCCAGCCACGGATCGTCGATCCGGCAGCGCGCCAGGTTGCGCTGGACCAGCGGCAGCAGCCGGCTCCAGCCATAGTCGATGTCGGCGATATCGAGGCCCTCGCGCCAGGCTGCGAAGTCCGCCGCGACGTCCGGCCCGTCCAGCAAGGCGGCGCGCAGCAGGTGCACGTCCTTGGCGGTGAGGCCGACACGCGCCGTCGCGTCGATCATCTTCGGCCGGATGCTGACGATTCGCTGATCCATTCCGGCGACATGATATGCACCGCGCCGACGATCGGCGTCATGCCGGTTATCGACGCAGCAGTTCTCACTTTGGCGCGACGACCTTGCTGACCGTCATCGCCGGTCGCTTGTCCCCGGGCACTTGTCGGGGATCACCCGGCCATGACTTGGGTAGCAGTTCCGCGGCGCCACAAGAGTCACTTATTGCCTGGCGGCCGTTATGGCCGCGGACCACGGCGGACCACGACGGGCGGCAAGCGACCTATCGAATCGGCAATGCTGCGCCGCTGGCGTTGTTCATTGCTGCTGCTCGGGATCGTCCTTGGGCGTGGGGGAATGGCCGCTGTCGGATGGTGCGCCATGCGTCAGCACGATCGGCTGGTGCAGGTACGCCTCGCCCAGGATCGTCAAATTCAGATAGGCCTTCCTGAGTTCGCGCAGCAGGATCGCCGGCTGGCCGCGCTCGGCCGGTTCCTTCAGGTCCTCGTTCACCAGCATGCGCGCGCCCCGCTGTCCGGGCGCGCCGGGCAGGCAGAGGAAGGTGGCGATGTTGGCGCGGATGGCGTGGCAGAGCATCCCGGCCAGCCCGTGCGCGCGCAGCCCGGCCGGGCTGAGCAGTGCGACGTCCAGGCCGACCTGCTTGTCGTAGCCGGCGGGGAGTTCGTCCAGGGTGGGGCAGATCAGCACATCCGACCGGTCGGGACGCAGGCTTTCGCCGATCCAGTTGAACTGCCGCCAGGCGCAATACCACATGCGGCAGACCAGCGGCCGCGTTGGGTAGATCGCGCAGCCCTGGCCGGCGATGCAGTGCGGGCAGGTATGGCCGGCGAGCTTTTGCAGCTCCGGCTGGTCGATCGTCAGCTCCACGCAGCAGGCGGTGCAGGTGCCGCAGTCCCGGCCGGTGACGAGCGTCGTTGCCATCCACGCCACCTTTCCGCCATCCCGGTCCGCCATGCCGCCGTGACACCGTAGCCGCGTCGAGCGGCGCGATCCAGCATCCGCCGCTCAGTGCGGGAAGGGTCGCTGCAGGGCAAAATCGGGATTGAGCCGCACGCCAAAACCCGGCCGATCCGGCAGCCGGATCACGCCACCCTCCGGCAGCGGCTCATCAAGCAGGATCGGTGCCATCATCGGAACGACCTGGTCCGCCGCCGGCGCCCGCATCAGGAAGTCCGCGAACGGGCTGTGCGTGCGCGTGATGACGAAGTGGTAGCTGTAGACCCCGGAACAATGCGGCACCAGCATGACATTGCGCGCCGCCGCCAGGTCGGCGATCTTGATCAGCTCGGTCAGCCCGCCGCACCAGCCGACATCCGGCTGGATCAGGTCGGCACATTCCATCTCCAGCAGCAGCCGGAAGCCCCAGCGCGTCGCCTCGTGCTCGCCGGTGGTGCAGAGCATGCCGGGCGGCATGCGCCGGCGCAGCTCGGCGTAACCCCAGTAGTCGTCGGCCGGCAGCGCCTCCTCGAGCCATTTCAATCCGTGCTGTTGCGCGGCGTGGGCGAGCCGCACGGCATAGGGCAGATCGAGGCTCATCCAGCAATCGTACATCAGCCAGAAATCCGGCCCGACCTGTTCGCGCATCTGCGCCAGCAGCGCGAGGTTGCGGCGAGATACAGCACGCGCCAGTCGCGCAGCGCCGCCAGCGCGTGCGCCGGGCCGTGCGCGAGCTTGGCATGTTCCTCGGCGGCGATCGCCGCGCTGAGCGCGCGGCGCTCCGGCTCTGGCAGCCAAGCGGCATCGTCGGGACGATCGGTCAGCTTGAACCAGATCAGCACGCCGACGCAGGACGCCAGCAGCCCCTCCACCATGAACATCCACTGCCAGCCGTGCAGACCCAGCGTGCCGTCGATATCCAGCAGGAAACCCGACAGCGGCCCGCCGAACACGAAGGACAGCAGCGCGCCGAAATAGAACAGCCCGTTCACCCGCGCGCGCCGCGCATCGGAAAACCAATAGGTCAGATAGAGGATGACGCCGGGGAAGAAGCCGGCCTCGGTGATTCCGAGCAGGAAGCGGACGGCGTAGAACTGCGTGTCGGTACGCACGAACATCAGGGATGCGGAGACCAGGCCCCAGGTCACCATGATGCGGCTGAGCCAGCGGCGCGCGCCGAACCGGCGCAGCATGAGGTTGCTGGGTATTTCCACCAGCGCATAGCCGATCGAGAAGATGCCCGCCCCGAGCGCGTAGGCCGCCTCGCTGATGCCCGTGCTGGCCTGGAAGGCGTTCTTGGCGAAGCCGATATTGGCGCGGTCCAGGTAGGACAGCACGTGCACCAGCAGCAGCCACGGCATCAGTCGTGCCAGCGCCCGATCGGCGCCGCGATCTGCATCGGTCATGCGTTTCCTCCGGCGGACTGGCCAGCCCAGCCGATATTTCCCATAGTGCGACCCGGAGGTGATTCGTTGCGGCTGCCCACGGGATATCGGGAACTCGTTCCGGGCGTGACGGTGATCGTGCCGCATGGCGGGGCGGAGCGGTTGGCGTTGCTGCAAACCTCGTTGCCGCACCTGCGCAGCGTGTGTGGCGGTGCCCGGATCGTGCTGGTGGAGCTGGACGCGCTGCCCCGCGCCGCGGAGATCGGTCGGCGCTTTGCCGACTTCCACGTGTTCGCGCCAGGCGTGCCACCGTTCCACAAGACACGGGCGATGAATATCGGCCTCGCCTTCGTCCGTACCACGCATTTCCTCTGGCTCGACGGCGACCTGCTGTTGGCGGACGGTTTCGTTACCGATGCGTTGCGGGAATGCGTCGCACGCGGGCTCGACTGCCTGCTGCCGTGGACCGAGGTACATTATCTCTCGGAGGCCGACAGCCGGAAGGTGGCGATGGGCGACTGCACGCCGGGCGCGTGCGTTCCGGTCAACCGGTTGGCCAGCAGCGTCATTGTGCCGGGCAGCTCCGTTCTGGTGCGCACCGAATTCGCGCACTGTCACGGCGGCATGTTGGAACAGTTCCGCGGCTGGGGCTGCGAGGACACCGCCTGGTACCTCAAGGTGCGGATGCTGGGCAGCATCGGCGTCGCCGAGCAGGCAACGCGGATCATGCATCACCTGTATCACCCGACCTCCGGCGGCTACAGCGACTTCAAGGATTTGTTTCAACGCCCGGAGTATCGCCGGAACTTCGCGATCCTGGGGCTGATGAAATCGTATCAGACACCGGAGGCCTTCAGCCGCCGCTTCCCGCCGCCCGCGTATTTTTCGGCGCCTTGGTCGGGGACAAAACGATTCGCCTGCGCCCCGGGGGCCGAGGCGATCGGGCAGGTCCTGCGTGAGCTCTATGGCGAGGTGGTCGGCTTGTGCGGTCCGGGGGCGGAAGCCGATGCGACGCTGCTGGCGTCATCCGGTGATGACCCGTGGGATGCCGCGCTGGCGGCGGTCTGCCGGACGAGCATGGACCTCGGCGCCTGAACAGCTCAGCTCCGTCGCGCCAGGTGGCGGCGCACGATGGTCAGGTAGTCCTTGCGGCCGGCCCTGTCGCGCACGGTCAGGTTGCCGCCGTGGATGCGGCGCTCCAGCACCACGATGTCGAGCTGACACGTCAGCAGACAAGCGGCCTGGGCACGCAGATACCAGTCGATGAACTCGCCGTGACCGAGGCTGGTATCGAAACCGCCGATGCGCTCGAACAACCGGCGACGAAACAACATCGCGCCCACAAGAAGACCCCTCATCGGACGGTCTGACACCTCGAACCTGCGTGCCGCCGCCGGGTCCAGATCGGGCGAGATGAACTGCGTCACCAGGCCAATCGCCGCGTCGCGTGCGGGATCGGCGTACAGCGCCTCCAGCCGCGCGGCAACGCTGCCCGCCGGCAACAGGTCGTCGGCGTCGAGGAAACCGATGCAGTCCTCGGTCGCCGCCGCCAGACCGCGATTGCGCGCCGTCGCGGGACCGGAATGATCCTGCCGGATCAGCCGAACCGGCGCGGGATATGCCGCCGCGATGGCGGCGCTGGAATCGGTCGAGCCGTCGTCGACGACGATGATCGAGGTGATCCGGCAGCCTTCCTGCGCCAGCACGCTGCGCAGCGCTTCGGCGAGGTAGGCGGCGGCGTTGTAGACCGGAATGATGATGGCGACCGATGGAGCGCCGGACATCAAGACCGCCGCCGGCGCTGCGACTGATCGCGGTGGCATGACGGACGTGGGCGTAACGAGCGGAAAAGCCATGCCCCGGACTCTTGATCCGGGGGCAGAGAATTCCGCCGCTGGCGTCGCAGCGACCGGCTCCTGCGTTGGCGGGATGCAAAGATAACGGACCGCGCTGCCCCCGGATCAAGCATGCCCCCGGGCGCTTGACCCAGGCGTCCGGGGCATGGCTGTTCCGCGACGCGGTGAAGCGGTAAATGACGCGGCGGATTACGCGGCAAACTCGGCGGGCCGCAGCTCGCGGGCCATGCGATCCAGCACCGCATTCGCCAGCCCAGGCTCGTCGCCAGTGAAAAAGCCGTGCGCGACATCCAGATACTCGTTGATCACCACCCGCGTCGGCGGGCCGTCCGGCATCGCCAGCTCGGCCCCGCCAGCACGCAGCAGCGCACGCAGCACCGGATCGATCCGCGCAATCGGCCAGTCGGCCGGCAACGACCCGGCAATCAGCAGGTCGATCCGATCCTGCGACAAAACCGCCGCTCGCACGATGCGGGAAAACAACGGCACCTCGGCATCCGGCACCCGACCATCCTCGAACCCGTCAGCCCCCGGCCGCGCGCCAAGCCGATGCCGCACGAACTGGTCGATGACGGTCTCCGGATTGTCGCCGGCCTGCTCGCTCTGAAACAACGCCTGCACCGCCGCAACCCGCGACGCCGTCCGCGGCCGGCCACGCGCCCTCGGCGCCGACCGACTCACCGGGCGCGGCCGGTCGGCCAAAGCGGCCGGACGCAGGAAGGGAAGGCCAGGGGCTTTGCCCCTGGACCCCACCAAGGGGCGCTGCCCCTTGGATCCCCGCCAAGGGCAGCGGCC
>Ga0209415_10020305_pt1 | contig 10334 bp, 10 predicted proteins | sample PeaSoiSIISIP2007_FD_187696 | JGI IMG/M metagenome (GOLD analysis project Ga0209415, IMG submission 187696) | Peat soil microbial communities from Weissenstadt, Germany - SII-SIP-2007 (SPAdes) (version 2) | ecosystem: Environmental > Terrestrial > Soil > Wetlands > Peat | place: Germany...
TCCGGGCGGACTGGCGCTCCGGGCGGACTGGCGCGATTTTCGCGCCACCTGGCGCGTCCGTCGCGCGATCAGGCTCGCCGCCGCGATCTTTCGACCACGTGGCGCGATATTCGCGCCACGTGGTGGCTGTCGAGGTGGAGAAAAGCGCGGTGCGCGCCGGGCAGGACGCGGCCCGCGGTCGGTCGGACCTTCGCTGCCCGCCGCGGAGCCGCCGACAGCGGAGCCGCGCCCCGTGGAGCCGCCTACAGCGGAGCCGCGCCCCGCGGAGCCGACCTCAGCGGCGCCGCGCCGTCACGCCACCTCGCCCCGGAGCAGCGATCGGGTGGTGAGGGCGAGCGCGATGCCGGTGGCGGCGAGCGGCACGAGCACGGCGACCGGCATCGACATGGCATTGCGCGGTAGCGGGTCGTGGTGGGCCAACCTGGCCGCGATCGTGCGGGTCGACACCGAGATCGACAGCCGCGCCGCCCCCTTGGCGATGCGCGCCACCGCCTGCTCCCAGATCACGAGGTACGCGAGCCCCCAGGCCAGCGCCCGCCGGACCCGCAGCCCCAGCCCGCAGAACACCGCGGTGTAGGCCACGGCGGCCAGCGCCGCCCCGCCCGCCGCGCCGAGCACGAGCCGACCGCCGACGCCGCTCACCGCCGCCGCGATCACCACCGGCAGCACGGCGATCGGCACGGTGATGGTGAGCGCCGCGCCGGCGGCGGCCAGCGCCAGCTCGACGCGCGGGACCGGCCGCAGCCACAGGTACACGAGCGTCCGGTCCTCGGCCGGATCGCCCAGTGCCGCCGACGCGAACACCAGCGACACGATCGGCACCAGCACCGACAGCCCGTAGTCGTCGATGACGTGGAACGCGCTGTCGGCCCGGTCGAACCCCGACCCCGTCCGCACCACCACGGCGAGGAGGATGGCCAGCGCGGCGAGGGCGCCCAGCGCGAGCAGTCGTCCACGCGTCGCCAGCGACCGCAGGATCGTCGAGTAGAGCGCGCTCATCGTCCCCGCACCAGGTAGGCGAACACGCTCTCGAGGTCCTCGTCGAGCGGAACGACCTCTGTGAGCCGCGCCCCCGTGGACCGCGCCACCCCCGCGACCGCGCGGCGGAAGCCCGGCGCGTCGGACGTCTCCACCTCCACGGTCGCGCTGTGCACGCGGGCGCCCTGCACGACCCCGGCGAGCAGCAGGCCGGCGGCGAGATCGGCGGGCCGGTCGGTCCCGACCCGGAGCAGGCGCGGCCGGTCGTCCATCAGGTCGCGGATGGCGTGGAAGTCGCCTTCGGCCACCAGCCGGCCCTGCGCGATCACCAGGATCCGCGACCCGAAGCGCTCGACCTCGTCGAGCACGTGGCTCGACACCACGACCGTGCGTCCCTGCTCGCCCAGGGCGCGGAACATCTTGATCGCACCCAACCGCTGCCGCGGGTCGAGTCCCTCCAGTGGCTCGTCGAGCACGAGGATCTCCGGCCCGTGCACCAGCGCCTGGGCCAACTTCACCCGTTGGCGCATCCCCTTCGAGTAGGTGCTCAGGGGGCGCGGGTCGCCCGCATCGAGCTCGACGACCGCCAGCGCGTCGACCGCCGCCCGCGACGGGTCGGGGACCCGTTGCAGGCGGGCGGCGAGCATCACGAACTCGTGCGCGGTCTGCCACTCGAACAGCGCCTCCTGTTGTGGCGCGATCCCGATCCGCGCGGTGAGGGCGGCGTTGCCCCGCGGGTCCTGCCCGAGGATGCGCACCGTGCCCTGCGAGGGGTTGGCCTGGCCGCACATGATCCGGAAGAGCGTCGACTTGCCCGCTCCGTTCGGGCCGAGCAGCGCGGTCACTCCCGGCCCGATGTCGAAGGTCACGCCCGACAGCGCGACGACAGACCCGAACCACTTGCCGACGTCGCGGATCTCGATCGTCGAGGTCATCGCGTCACCGTCGCCCGAACGACGCGCCACCACGTCACCAACCCGGCGACGAGCGTGAACGCGATCGCCGAGCCGGCGACCGCGGCCGTGGGCAGCGGCGTGCCCGAGGGCGTGCCGAGACCGCTGCGGTCGAAGATCCGCGACACCACCTCGAACGGGAGGCGCTGGAGGCCGATCAGCAGCCAGCCGTCGCCGAGGCGGAGCTGGAACGCGAGGATGCGGGAGATCGCGGCCGACCCGATCAGGACCAGCACCGCGCCCGCCGACGCGAAGCCGCGACGGTCGGTGAGGCTCGGGATCACGAGCGACAGGGCGGTGAACATCACCGCGAGCACGGCGCCGGCGATCACCGTCTGGCTGAGCATGTTCATGAACTGGGAGAAGCCACGCGGGCCCTCGTTCTGGAGCGCCTCGCCGGCGAGGAGGAGCAGCGGCGGCCCCATCGTCACCAGCACGACCGCAGAGGCGACGGCCCCGATCTTGGCCAGCAGGTAGGTCGTGCGCGTCAAGGGCGACGCCATGTAGAGCCCGAGGAAGTGCGACCGCTTGTCCGGGCACAGGGCCTCGGGCGCGGCAAGGGCGGCGAACAGCATCAGCGCCGCGGTCACGAATGCGAAGTACTGGCCGGGATCGGGGACGAACGACCCCAGTCGTCGCGAGGGCACCAACGCGATCGCGCCGATGAACGCGACCGCCGGGAGGTACGCGATCACGAGTGTGAGGATCGGCAGGACCTTGTAGCGGGCCGGGCGCTTCAGCCCCATGATCCGCTCGAAGGTGTGACGGGTCAGGGTCCACACCGCGTGGCGCGGCCCGAGGCGCGGCCCGTCGTAGACCCGATAGCCGGTCCCGAGGATGCGGGCGTCGGTCACCGCGCGGCCACGCCCCGGTCCGCCGCCTCGAGGTAGATCTCCTCGAGACTCGCCGTACGCGGTTGGAGGCGACGCACGCCCATGCCCGCGTCGGCCAGCACGTCGCGCACCAGGTCCAGCACGTCGGGCCCGGCCAGCGTGACGAGCACCCGCCCCGGGCCGATGCCGTGCGCCCCGACACCGACAGCGGCCAGGCCGGCGAGGAGGCGGTTGGACTGCTCCTCACCGCCGTCGACCTCCACGACGAGCTCGTCGGTCCCGCCGCGCAGCTCACGGAGCTCCCCGCCGGCGACGACGACCCCGGCGTCGAGGATCACGACCGCGTCGCTCACCCGCTCGACCTCCTCGAGCAGGTGCGAGCTCAGGATCACGTCCATGCCGAGCTCGTGCCCGACATGGCGGATCAGCTCGAGCATGCCCTCGCGCTGGGCCGGGTCGAGGCCGTTGGTCGGTTCGTCGAGCAGCACGAGGTCGGGGTCGTGCACGATCGCCTGCGCCAGCTTGACCCGCTGGCGCTGCCCGGTGCTCATGGTCCCGACCGGGCGGAAGCGCTCCTCGCCGAGCCCGACCTCCCAGAGCGTGTCGCTCGCCCGTCCGGTGGCCTCGCGCCGGGGGAGGCCGTGCAGCTCGGCGATGTGCCGGACCACGTCGGCGGCGCCGACGTCGGGCGGGAGTGCGTCGTACTCGGGCGCGTAGCCGATCCGGGTCCGCACGTCGGGTCCGGAGGTCCACGGGTCACCGCCGAGGACGCGGACGGTGCCGCTGTCGGGTCGGTGCAGCCCGAGCAGCAGCCCGAGCAGCGTCGTCTTGCCCGCGCCGTTGGCGCCGAGCAGACCGGTGACGCCGCGACCGACGGTGAACGACGCGCCGCTCAGGACGGGCGTCGCCCCCCAGCGCTTGACGACGGCTTCGGCACGGACGACCGGCTCCACGTGGGGGGGCCCGGGAGTCGGGATCAGGACCAGCCGATCGCGCCCTCGCGACCCAGCAGGGCGCGCACGACGGCGGGCGTCAGGTCGAGCCGGCGCGACAGTTCTTCGAGCGACATCCCGACGGCGACCGCCTCCTCCAGCGCGTCGCGCAGCAACGCCCAGCGCCGTCGCAGCTCGGTCTCGGCCTGTTCCCGCGCCGACGCCAGCCCGTGCTGGGTGTCGTCGATCGCCCGGCGCCACGCGGCCCGGGCCTGCTCGATCGCGGATGGCCCCGGCTGCGTCATCGGCGCCCAGGATAGGTCGTCGCGAATCGGGGAACAGATCGGTCGTCGGCCGCCCCTAATCTCGGGTCATGGCCAACCCCATGAAGCCCCGGTCCGGTGAGGTCACCGACGGGAAGACCAGAGCTCCCGCCCGCGCCATGCTGCGGGCGGTCGGCATGACGGACGCCGATTGGGACAAGCCACAGGTCGGTGTGGCGTCGTCGTGGAACGAGGTCACCCCGTGCAACATGCCGCTCGAGCGGCTGGCCAAGAGGGCCAAGGAGGGCGTGCGCGTCGCGGGCGGCTTCCCGCTCGAGTTCACGACCATCGCCGTCAGCGACGGCATCTCGATGGGCCACGAGGGCATGCGGGCGTCGCTCGTGAGCCGGGAGCTGATCGCCGACTCGGTCGAGTGCATGATGCACGCCGAGCGCTTCGATGCGATGGTGACCCTCGCCGGGTGCGACAAGAGCCTGCCGGGCATGCTCATGGCGGCCGCCCGTCTCGATCTCCCGAGCGTGTTCGTCTACGGCGGCAGCATCCTGCCGGGCCACCTCCCCGGCCGCGTCGAGCAGCCCGGCGACGCCCTCGACATCGTCAGCGTGTTCGAAGCCGTCGGCGCCAACGCGGCCGGCCGTCTGAGCGACGAGGAGCTGGCACTGATCGAGGCCAACGCCTGCCCCAGCGAGGGCAGCTGCGCGGGCATGTTCACCGCCAACACGATGGCATCGGTGGGCGAGGCGCTCGGCATGAGCCTGCTCGGCGGCGCGTCGGTCCCCGCGCCCGATCCCCGTCGTGACGAGATCGCGTACCGCAGCGGCGAGGCCGTCGTGCGCCTCCTCGAGCTCGGCATCCGGCCCCGCCAGATCATGACCAAGGCCGCGTTCGAGAACGCGATCGCCGTCGTCAACGCCCTCGGTGGCTCCACCAACGCCGTGCTCCACCTCCTGGCGATCGCCAACGAGGCACGCGTCGAGCTCGACCTCGACGACTTCAACCGCGTCGGGCGGCGCGTGCCCCACATCGCCGACACCAAGCCGCACGGCCGCTACCACATGGCCGACGTCGACCGCATCGGTGGCGTGCCGGTCGTGATGAAGGCGTTGCTCGACGCCGGGCTGCTCAACGGTGACGCGCTGACCGTGTCCGGCCGCACCATCGGCGAGGAGCTCGAGGCGCTCGCCCCGCCCCCACCCGACGGGCTGGTGGTGCACCCCCTGTCGGCGCCGCTGCACACCGAAGGCGGGCTGGCGGTGCTGCGCGGCTCGCTCGCGCCCCGCGGTGGCGTCGTCAAGGTGGCCGGCATCGACGTGCTGCAGTTCGCCGGGCCGGCGCGGGTCTTCGACGGGGAGGACGCGGCGATGGAGGCGATCCTCGCCGGGGCCATCGCACCCGGCAGCGTCGTCGTGATCCGCTACGAAGGCCCGAAGGGCGGGCCAGGGATGCGGGAGATGCTGGCCGTGACCGGCGCGATGAAGGGCGCGGGCAGGGGAGCGGACTGCGCCCTCGTGACCGACGGGCGGTTCTCGGGCGGGACGCACGGGTTCTGCATCGGCCACGTCGCGCCGGAGGCGGTCGACGGCGGCCCGATCGCGTTCGTGCGCGACGGCGACCGGATCGCGATCGACGTGCCGGCCCGCACGATCGACCTCGACGTGGACGCGGCCGAGCTCGAGCGCCGGCGCGGGGAGTGGAAGGTGCCGGCGCCGCGGTACACGTCGGGTGTGCTCGCCAAGTACGCGCGCCTCGCGCAGGGGGCCGAGCGGGGCGCGGTCACGGAAGCCTGACCCGCCGGGCGCGTCGCGCCGAGGGTCAGGAGCGGAGGTCGTCGATCAGCTCGGCGAGCAGGGCGGCCCGCTCGGGCATGGTCGCCACGAGCACGTGCTCATCGTCGGCGTGGGCGCCGCCGCCGACCGCACCGAGGCCGTCGAGGGTGGGCACGCCCACCGCGGCGGTGAAGTTGCCGTCGCTCCCGCCGCCGACCGCGACGCCGGTGAGCGGGGCCAGGCCGAGCCGGGCCGCGCACGCCCGGGCCCGCGCCATCAACGCCACCGACGTGGTGTCCGGCATCGGCGGCCGGTTCGGCCCGCCCTCGACGACCAGTGACGTCCCGGGCACGGTGGGGGAGAGGGCGCGCACATCGGCGTCGACCCGCTCGGCCTCTCCCGGCACGGCCACGCGCACGTCGAGCTCGGCGCTGGCCGACGGGGGCACGACGTTGGAGGCCGTCCCCGCCGTCGCCATCGTCGGCGTGACCGTCGTCCCGAGGTCGGGCCGGCCCAGCCGCGCCGCGGCGAGGACCAGCTCCGAGAGGGCGAGCAGCGCGTTCGCGCCCTGCTCGGGCTCGTTGCCGGCGTGCGCGGCCCGGCCGACGACGCGCAGCGTGTACATGCCCGTCCCCTTGCGCGCCGTCTTCAGCGCGCCTCCGGGCGCGGCCGGCTCGAGCACGAGCGCCGCGCCCGCGCCCGCCACGGCGTCCTCCACCAGCGCGCGCGACGTCTGCGACCCGAGCTCCTCGTCGGCGGTCAGCACGACCTCGACGCCCTCGAGGTCGTCGAGCACCGCGAGGGCCTCGATCGCCTGCACGATGCCGGCCTTCATGTCGACCGTGCCCGGCCCGCGGGCGATCCCGTCGGAGACGCAGAACGGCAGGCGGGCCAGGGTCCCGAGCGGCCACACGGTGTCGAAGTGGCCGATCACCACCACGCGCGCCGGCCCACCCCCCGACCAGCGCAGGTGGGCGCCGGCCGCGGCCGGCGGGCGCCCCAACCGCTCACCGACCAGGTCGCCGATCGCGGCCGCGCACGCGGCCAGCCCGGCCGGGTCCGACGACGGCGACTCGATCGCGACCAGGCTCGCGAGGGCCTCGATCATCGCCCCCTGCCGGCTGCGCAGGTGGCCCAGCCGGTCGCCCGTCACGCCGCCAGCGTAGGCGCCGGCCCGGGAACCGCCGGCCCCCCTCGGGCGTCTCCTCCATGATGAGTCCGATGGGACTGGCTGACCCCGCGCCGCTCGCGCCGGCTCCGCCGCGCTTCGAGGACTTCTACCGCGCCCAGTACGAGCCGATGCTCCGCCTCGCCTATCTCCTCACCCGTTCCCACCAGGCCGCGGAGGACCTCGTGCAGGACTCGTTCCTCCGCGTCCAGCCGCGCTGGGGCACGCTCGACACGCCTCCGGCCTACCTGCGCCGCACGGTGACCAACGCGTGCTACTCGTGGCACCGCCGCCGTCGGCGTGAGCTGGCGACCGACGTCGATCCCCCGGCGCCGGCCGATCCCGGCCACGACGAGATGTGGGACGCCCTCACCAAGCTCGCGCCACGCCGCCGGGCCGCGCTGGTCCTGCGCTACTACCTCGACCTCTCCGAGGCCGACATCGCCGACACCCTCGGCTGCCGTCCGGGGACGGTCAAGTCCCTGACCCACCGCGGCCTCGCCGACCTGCGGGAGGTGCTCGAACCATGAACGACGACGAGCTGACCGAGCGCCTCCGGCGGACGCTCGAGGACCACGCCGCGACCGTCCACGCGCCCGATGACGCGTGGGAGCGGTTTCAGCACCTGGCGCCGACGCCCGTCGCCGGCGCGCGCCGCGGCCGGTGGTACGGCGCCGGGGCCGGCGTGCTCGCCGCCGCCGCGGCGATCGTCGTCGCCGTCGTGGTCTCGCGCGGATCACCGAACCACTCGACCCACGTCGCCATCGCGACCGCGCCCACCACCGCCCCGGTGAGCAGCGCCGCCGCGCCCAACGCACTCGCGGCACCCGCCACGCCGACGACGGCCCACCCGCCGGCCGCGGCAGCGCTGCCCGCCGCGTCGGGGGCGGCCACGGCGTCGACGGGGTTCTGGCCGAAGTCGGTCACCTTCGTCTCGCCGTCGGAGGGCTGGGTCCTCGGCTCCCTCGCCTGTGGCGTCGACACGACGTGCCCGCCGGCGATGCGCCACACCGTCGACGGCGGCAGGACATGGACGGCCGTCACCCCGCCCCCCGCCGGGCTGAGCGAGGTCCGCTTCGCCGACCCGGAGGACGGCTGGGCGTGGGACCGGGTCCGCGGCATCTGGTCCACCCACGACGGGGGCACGACGTGGACCCGCGTCACGATCCCCGGTCTCGCCACCGAGGCGTCGATCGAGGATCTGGAGGCATCGGCCGGCGTCGCCCACGTCGCCCTCACGCAGGACGACGGCACCGTCCGGCTGGCCGACACACCGGTCGGTTCCGACTCCTGGGTGCTCGCGCCCATCACCGTGACCCTGGGTGCGGGCCCGGTGCCGGCCGGTCAGCTCGTGCTGCAGGGCACGGTGGGGTGGTTCGTCCAGGTCGATCGGACGGTCGTCGCCGGCGCGCGGCTCGAGGGCAGGCGCTGGATGCCCTGGACCCCGCCGTGCGCGACGGTCGAGGGGCCGGCGACCCTCGCGGCGTCGAGCCCGACGGAGCTCGTCGCGGTGTGTGACGTGGGTCTGTGGTCGACGCCGCAGGGCGAGCAGCTGTTCGTCTCCCACGACGGGGGGACGACGTGGTCGGCCGGGGTCAGGATCCCGGTGACCAGCGGCGGAGGTGAGGTTGCCGTCGCATCCCGGTCGACGATCGTCGTCGCGGGTGACGGTGGGCTCGTCGCCACGTTCGACGGCGGCACGACGTGGTCGACGGTCGCGCAGGTCACGGGGGTCGCCGACTTCGGCTTCACCACGCCGACCCAGGGCGTGGCCGTGGTCCCGGGCCAGTCTCCGACCCTGGTGACGACCCACGACGGAGGGCATACCTGGACGACCGTCACGTTCCCCTAGGCAGCGCGGCCCGGCGCAGCCAGCCGAGACCACCGCGCACGCCGCACATGTGCCACCAGCCGCGCAGTGCGATCTCGACCGCGGCCCGGCTGGCGAACGCGCCGAGGAGCTCGACCGGCCCGGCCGGCTGCTGGACGGCGAACAGCTCTCCGGTCGCCTCCACCCACACCACCCGCCACGGCGGCTCCCGGTCGGCGTCGACCCAGCCCCCGCCGAACTCGACCTCCCGGGGCCCGGAGCGGCGGGCGTCGGCGGCGTAGAAGTGGGAGAGCGTCGGCCATGTCTGCATCGAACATACGTTCGCATACGGCAATGACGGTTGCCAAGGGGGTCGTCGCCTGTCATCCTTGTCCCGTGGCCTCGTCGCAGACCCTGGTACTCATCGCGTAGCGCACGCCGCCGCCACCGCGTCGTGCGCCTCGACCTCCCCGACCGGGGAGGTTTTTTGTTGTCCTCGTGCAAGGAGCCTCATGAAACTCACCGGCGCCCAGGCCCTCATCAAGAGCCTGGAGATGGAGGGGGTCGACGTCATGTTCGGCCTGCCTGGCGGGTGCATCCTGCCCGCCTACGACCCGCTCCTCGATTCGACCATCCGCCACATCCTCGTCCGCCACGAGCAGGGCGCCGGCCACATGGCCGAGGGCTACGCCCACGTGACCGGCCGGCCGGGTGTGGCCATGGTGACGTCGGGCCCGGCGGCGACCAACCTGGTCACGCCGCTGTGCGACGCGTACATGGACTCCATCCCGATGGTCGCCATCACCGGGCAGGTGTCGCGTCCCGCGATCGGGACCGACGCGTTCCAGGAGTGCGACACGGTCGGCATCACCCGGCCCGTCACCAAGCACAACGAGCTGATCATGGATCCCGAGGACATCCCGCGGCTGGTGCGGGAGGCGTTCCACATCGCGACGACTGGTCGTCCCGGCCCGGTGCTGCTCGACGTGCCCAAGGACGTGCTGCAGGCGGAGATGACGTGGTACTGGCCCGACGGCGTCGACCTGCCCGGCTACCGGCCGACGGTGAAGGGCCACCCGCGGATGATCAAGGAGGCCGCGCAGCTGATCACCACCGCGCGCCGGCCCGTCCTCTACGTGGGCGGTGGCGTCCTGAAGTCTCGGGGGGCGGAGGCCCTGCGCGCCCTCGCCGACCTCACCGGGATCCCGGTCGTGACCACGCTCATGGCCCGCGGCGCGTTCCCGGACAGCCACCCGCTGTGCCTCGGCATGCCCGGCATGCACGGCAACTTCACCGCGGTGACCGCCATGCAGCACGCCGATCTGCTCGTCGCCCTCGGCGCCCGGTTCGACGACCGGGTCACCGGCCGGGTCGGCACCTTCGCGCCCGACGCCCAGATCATCCACGTCGACGTGGACCCGGCCGAGCTCGGCAAGGTGCGACGCCCGGACGTGCCGATCGTCGGCGACTGCCGCCAGGTCATCGAGGAGCTGGTCGAGGCGCTCAAGGCGGTGACGACGCCGCAGGCCGATCGCAGCGAATGGCTCGCGACCCTGCGCCAATGGCAGGCCGAGTACCCGCTGACCTACGACGCGCCCGAGGACGGCGGG
>Ga0209415_10020307_pt1 | contig 10334 bp, 10 predicted proteins | sample PeaSoiSIISIP2007_FD_187696 | JGI IMG/M metagenome (GOLD analysis project Ga0209415, IMG submission 187696) | Peat soil microbial communities from Weissenstadt, Germany - SII-SIP-2007 (SPAdes) (version 2) | ecosystem: Environmental > Terrestrial > Soil > Wetlands > Peat | place: Germany...
GCGACGTCACCGGCCGTCAGCCGCACCAGATCGCCGCGCTCGGGGTCGCGCGCTCGTTTCAGAACGCGCGGCTGTTCGGCGAGATGACCGTGGCCGAGAACGTCGCGATCGGCACGTTCGCCCGGCCGGGCGTCGGCCAGGACGAGGTCCTGGCCGCGCTCGCCGCGTACGGCGTCGCGCACTTGCGCGACACGCCGGCGCGTGACCTCGCGTTCGGCGACCGCCGTCGCGTCGAACTTGCGCGCGCGGCGGCGGGCCGCCCCGGACTGCTGCTGCTCGACGAACCCGCCGCCGGTTTGAACGCCGACGAACGCCGCCGTCTCCGCGACGACATTCTGGCGCTGCGGCACGACGGGATCACGGTCGTGCTGATCGAGCACGACATGTCGCTGGTCATGGACGTCAGCGATCGGGTGATCGTGCTCGAGTTCGGCAAACTGATCGCCGACGGCAAACCGTCCGTCGTGCAGAGCGACCCGGCCGTCATCGAAGCGTATCTTGGAGCCGGCGCGTGAGCGAACGGCTCGTCGTGAGCGATCTCGACGCCGGATACGGCCGATTGCAAGTGCTGCGCGGCATGTCCATCGCGGTAAGCGCGGGTGAATTCGTCGCGGTACTCGGCGCAAACGGTGCCGGAAAGACGACCCTGCTGCGCGCGATTTCGCAAATCGGGAACGTGCGCGTCAGCGGCGGCAGCATCACGTTCGACGGCCGTTCGATCACGACCCTATCGGCTGACGAAATCGTGCGCTGCGGACTCTTGCACGTACCGGAAGGCCGGCGGCTGTTTACCGAACTTACGGTCGACGACAACCTCCGCCTGGGCGGATTCTTGCGTCCGCGCGCCGAGGTCGAGGCGTCGGTCGGCGAAGTGTACGACCGCTTCCAGGCGCTCGCCGCGCGCAAGCGCGCGATCGCGTTCGGCCTCTCGGGCGGCGAGCAGCAGATGCTCGCGATCGGCCGCGCACTGGTGGCGAAACCATCACTCCTGATGCTCGACGAACCGTCGACCGGGCTCGCGCCGCGCGTCGTCGAGAGCATCTTCGCGATCGTGGCCGCGCTGCGCGCCGAGGGCACGTCGATTCTGCTCGTGGAGCAGAACGCGCGCCTCACGCTGCGCTACGCCGATCGTGCGTATGTGTTCGAAGGGGGCAAAGTCGCACTCGCCGGGCCCGCACCATCCCTAGCCGCCGATCCGCGCGTGCAAGCGATCTACTTAGGCGCGCACGTCGACTCGGTTCCGCCACAGAAAGAGTAGAAGCGCAGCCTGGATCATTCAGTGAAATGCGACGGGGCTGATCAGATCGCGCGGATCGATGGGCGTTGGGACGACGTGATAGCGCGTGGCCGCGTCGACGAGTGGCTTCAACAATTGCGGCGTCAGCATTGTCCCGTCGAAGACGCGGTCCCCGAGTTGCGCAACGTCTTGGGGTTGAATCGAAAGGAAACGCGCGAGCATCGGCGCCGTTTCGTCGTGGTGGGCGTTGCTGTAGATCGCAGCGGCGCGCATGACGCGCACGAAGGCTGTCGCCAAAGCCGGATTCTTCGCTGCAAAATCGGCGCGCGCAAACCACGCGCTCATCGTGAAGTGCGGCGCGATCGCAGTCGCCGAATATCCAAGCAGCTTCACGCGACCAGCGTTGAGGCCCTCGCTGAGGAACGGTTGCGTGAGCGTTGTCACGGCAACCCGGCCGGTTGCGACACCCTCGGCGGCAACGCTCATCGGAATCTCGATGAGTTTCACGCTGGACGAGTCGCCCCCATGCGCATCGATCCACGTCTTCATGGCAATCGTATAGAGGTCGTCGATCGCCGAGACGCCGGCCGTCAAGCCGCCCAGATCGGCGCCGCTCTTGATCGCGCTGTCCGCTTTGATCACCAGGCCGAACGACGGATGTTCTGCGTTGTACTCACCGCCCGGAGCAAGGCATGTCAACGGCAAACCCTTACCGCGCGCGGCGAGGAGTGAAGGCATGCTGGACTTGCCGATATCGATCGCGCCGCCGAGCACCCCGGCGACGATCGTGGCTCCGCTCGCCATCCGGTCGATGGCGGCATCGATGCCGGCGCGCTTGAAGAGCCCGGCCTCCATCGCGTAGAGAAACGGGGTGACTTCATCGTTGGACGATGAGGCCGCATGCAGCGTCATCATCGGCGCCGCGGTATCGGCAAATGCCGGCGTGGCCGGTACCACCAAGGCTGCTGCGCCGAAGGCGAGTAGTTCCGCGCGGGAAAGGTGGCTCGAAGGTCTCATGACCTCGATGCTATCAGGAACAACGAAAGGGGACAACCTAGCTACCTTTACGATGCCATGGCGAAGTACACGGGGTTCATCAGGTACGACTTCGCGCTCTAGAGCGTTCCGGCACGACGTCGTTCTTGCAGAAACGCGGCAGCGACTCGCTTGGGAGCGCGTGCGAGCCACGCTTCGAGGATCACATCCTTGAGTCTCTTTGACGAGATCTTCCTGAGTTGGATCAGGACTGCCGGATAACCGTCAAAGTGCGGCGTCGTGAAGAACACTCCGGGATCGCTCGCAAGCAAGACGTCCTTCATTTCGAGATCGGCCGTGCGGACGCCCAAGATCGGCCCCACAGGGGCATTCTTTCCGAGCGCGGCCATATCTGACGGTCTCAGGGGCCGCTCCCATGCGAAGAGCTTGTCGTTCACGACCCAGGCGAGGTTACGGCGAGACTTGTTTTGTTCGCTCGTACCCGGCAGGGCCAACGCTAGACGCCGCACGTCGGGCCAGGAAGCCATGAGCGGCCTTTATGCTACCGTTGTGGCGTCAGCCTGTCGCTACGGTCCGCGGCAATTGCGCTGGATGGTGGCGGTCCCTCGACAAGCTCGGGATGACACGGGGCGTGAGCGCTGCTTGCTATTCGAGTGCGCGAACGCTGTTTCTCATGGTGAATCAGCACATCTGGTAAGCGGAACGGAGACTTCAGCCTTGGCCCCAACGTTAACGACGGTAACCGCTTCGCCCGTCTGCTGTACGGCGCCGAAGAGCGGAGACGCGCGTACCGACATCCGTCGCCGGGGTAGGCTCCTCGACTCGCGAAGGGCCCGCGTACGATGCCTTCCCCTAATCTAACGCCTACATTCCTCGAGGCTACGGACCGCGGGCGCTGGGCCGAATTGTGGCACGGCTACCTCACGTTTTACGAGACCGAGCTTCCCGCCGACGTGTATGACGCGACCTGGGAGCGGATCATGGATCCGAACGGTGCGATTCATGCGCTCGGCGTCCGAAGCCCCGATGGATGGCTGGTAGGCATTGCGCACTATCTCTTCCACGCCCACGCCTGGTCGCGGGCCGACGTGTGTTATCTGCAAGACCTCTTCGTCGACGCGGACTTTCGCAACCGCGGCTACGCGCGAGCGCTGATCGACGGCGTGGCCGCGGTGGCTCGAGAACGCGGTTGCTTCCGGCTCTATTGGTCGACCCAAGAAAACAACGCGACGGCGCGCTACCTTTACGATGTCATGGCGAAGTTCACGGGGTTCATCAGGTACGACTTTCCGCTGCCCCCATAGGAGGTCTCATGAAACGAGGACACGCGCTAGCAACCATCGTCGTGGGACTCACGACCGGATTGGTCGCTGCACCGGCCGGCGCCGCGACCGCCTTACGGGTTGCCACGCTGCCGATCGACGGAACCGCTCTGGTCTACTACGCGAAGGATCTCAACTATTTTCAAGACGCCGGCATGGACGTCGCAATCCAAAGCATTTCGAACGGCGCGACGATAACGTCGGCGGTCATTTCGAACTCGCTCGACATCGGCTGGTCGAATATCATTTCGCTGGCGGCCGCTCACAAGCGCGGGCTACCGGTGGTGATCATCGGTGCCGGAGGTATCCATACGCCCGGATCGCTTGCGACGCAGCTCATGGTGCGAAAAGATTCGCCGCTGCGCACCGCAAGCGATCTAACCGGAAAAGTCATCGGCTGCACGGGCCTTGCGAACGTCGGGCAGTTGGGGCCCGAACTCTGGATCGACCAGAACGGCGGCCAGTCGAGCAGCGTTAAATTCATCGAAGTCCCGCTGCCCGAATTACCCGCCGCTCTGGAGCAAAATCGCGTCGATGCGGCCTGGCTTGCCGAGCCCTTCATCCACGTGGCGGAACCGTTCGCGCGGACATTCGCGACGTGCTTTGACGCCGTCGCGCCACGCTGGATGCTCGGCGCATGGTTTACTACGCCGGCATGGGCGAGCGCCAACCGCGACACCGTGGAGTCGTTTCGCACGGTGATGACCAAGACCGCGACCTGGGCGAATGCGAATCAACAACAAAGCGCGCTGATCCTTGCGAAGTATTCGAATCTCGACCCGAATCTGTTGAAGAACATGCATCGCATCACGTACGGGACTCGACCGGAAGCGACGCAAATTCAACCTGTGATCGATCTTGCGGCGCGCTACGGAGTCATCGCCGCCTCATTTCCTGCGCAGGAACTCATGTACTAGGTCGCGAGGAGTTCCGGTACGAAGATGTCCTCGCAGGTGAGGCGGCGCTTCGAGAGCCCTTGCTCGAAGTGATACCGCAAGAACGTGTCGAGCGTTTTACGGTTCGCTTCGACGCCGTAGGGCCACCAGTCGTCGCCCATTAGGCGGCGATTCTCATCCATCAGCTGACTGAACCACGGAATCATCGTCGGCGCGTGGTGAAACATCGTCGCGCCGAGGTACTGCTTCTCGGCCAAGTTTTTCGCTTCATTGAATCCCTTGTAGACCGCCGCCGCCAAACCAGGGTGCTTTTCGTGGACCTCCTTGCGGATGACCACGGTGTGCATGATCGGAAAGATTGCCGTGCGCGCGAAATACTCGCGCTCAACACTTTCATAGTCGTCAAAAAGCCGGCCGACCAGCGGGGATTTCTTCAGCACGCACTGCGGAACGATGGCCGAAAACAGTGCGCCGATTTCGCCGGATTCAAGCATCGGCCCCAACGCCTGCCCCGGTGCGGCAGCGGAAACGTCAACATTCGCCGGATGCGGTTGCGGGATAAAATCGTGCGGCTTCTGTGGCTGGTCCGTGCCGCCGATGATCCACCGGCACCGATCGGGGGTGACGCCGTACTCGTCCCCGATAATCCCTTTGGCCCAGATGCCGGCGTCGTGGCCGTAGGTGAGCAGCTCGCCGACGGTCTTGCCGGCGAGGTCCTGCGGCGAAGCGATCCCGCTGGCCTTGTTGACGAAAACGGACGAATGCCGGAAGAAGCGGTTGGGGAACACCGGAAGCGCGATGAACGGTGGATCGTCGAGGTCGAGCGTGCGCAGGTAGAACGTCAGACCTAACTCAGAAACGTCGAATTCGCGGTTGCGCACCATTCGTTCGAAGATATCGGAAACGATGACGTCACTGCGGTACGTAAGCTCGACGCCGTCGATGCTGACGCTGCCGTCGGTCAGCGCCCGCGTCCGGTCGTAATTCCAGTATGCAACATCGAGTTTGAGTGCTGCCAAAGCTGCCTCCCGTCGGGCCAAGCCAGGATACATGATCGCTCGAGTTCAAGCAAGAACGCGTTTGACCGAAACAGAAGTACTGATCGTGGGTGCGGGTCCCGTCGGGTTGGCGTTGGCGCTCGACTTGGGCCGGCGCGGAATATCCTGCGTTGTTGTCGAGCGTAGCGACGGCATCATTCACCACCCGCGGGCCACGGCGCAAAATGCGCGCACGATGGAGTTCTTCCGGCGTTGGGGAATTGCCGAAGAGGTGAAGGCGGCGGGCGCTCCGCCGGACTACCCGCACACCGTCCTTTACGTGACCAACTTGAACGGCTTTGAAATCGCGCGTTTCGAGCGCGCGTCGCACGGCGGATCGAAGCCCCTCGATTTCAGCCCCGAACGGCCGCAGCGCGTGAACCAGCTGTTTCTCGATCCGATCCTGCTTCAACGCGCTACATCGTACGAGAGCGTGACGGTCCGGTACCGCTGCGCATTCGAATCGTTCGTTGACGCCGGACGCGGCATCGTCGCCGGCGTCCGTACGGAAAGCTCGGTCGAATCGATCGCGGCCGCCTATATCATCGACTGCTCGGGGACGCGGGGCGCCGTGCGACGGGCCCTCGGGATCGAGATGGAAGGGCGCGCGGCGATCGATTACAACGTGAGCGTATTTTTCAAAGCGCCGGAATTGTGGTCGTACCACGATAAAGGCAAGGCGGCACTTCACTTCTTTGTCAATGCCCGTGGGATCACGCGTAGCTTGGTGCAGCTGGATGGCCGCGAGTTGTGGCGCCTCGGCGTGATCGATCAATACCTGTACGAGCATCCCGAGGCGGTTGACGCCGAGCGGCTGATTACGGAAGCGCTCGGACGAGCGGTCCCGTTCGAACTGCTGGGCATCTCGTGCTGGACCGCGCACGATCTCGTCGCCCGTTCGTATCACAACGGCCGGGCGTTTCTCGCCGGCGACGCCGCGCACCTGAATCCGCCGTCCGGCGGTTTCGGGCTGAACACGGGGCTGGGCGACGTCATCGATCTGGGTTGGAAACTGTCAGCCGTACTGGCCGGTTGGGGCGGACCGAAGCTGCTCGGTTCGTACGAGTTCGAGCGCCGGCCGATTGCGGAACGCAACGTGCGGCAGGGAGCCGAGAATTATCTGCGTGGCTTGCAAATGAGGATCGATCCGGCCATCGCCGACGATTCGCCGGCCGGCGCACAAGCGCGGCTCGAACTCGGCGATCACATTCGGCGCGTCCAGGCTCGCACGTTCACTACCGACGGTACCGCACTCGGCTATGTCTACGCCGGCTCGCCGGTCATCTGCGATGACGGATCACCGCTGCCGGAAGATACCATCATGGAGTACCATCCGACAAGCCGGCCCGGCGCGCGAGCTCCCCACGCGTGGCTTCCAGACGGTCGGTCGATTATCGACCTCTTCGGCGAGCGTTTCGTTTTGCTGCGGTTCGGCCCCGATGCTCCGAACACCGACCGGTTCCGCAACGCGTTCGCGACGAGCGGCGTTCCGCTCGACGTCGTCGCGATCGACGACCCGGATACCGCTCGCCTTTACGAGCGCCGGCTAACGTTGGTCCGTCCCGACGGACACGTCGCTTGGCGCGCCGACGATCTTCCCGCCGATCCCAATGCCCTAGTCGACGTCGTGCGAGGCGCCGCGTAAAGGGACCGCGGCAATCGCCTGTGAGGTCCGACACGCCGACCCTTTGACCGTTACAGGCGGAGAGCAACGGGGGAAGTACGTAGGCGTGCTCGCTTGGGGAGGCAATGGTGAAACTCGAAATCGACGTTCGTGAGTCGCCCGGACAGGTGTACACGGTTGATTTGGCCGGTGAGGTCGACATCTACAGCTCATCAAGAATCACAGACGCCATCACCGAACTGATCGATCGTGAACGCTACAACATCGTGATCAATTGCGAAAAGGTTCGTTACATCGACTCGACCGGGCTGGGTGCCCTCATCGGGGGCGTCAGGCGGGTGCGCGAGCACGGTGGCGCAATAAACGTGGTGTGCACGGATCCGCACATCTACAGTATTTTCGACGTCACCGGCTTGGTCAAGGTCTTCGGGATGTTCGACGACGAGCAGAGAGCGACGGAGGCGCTTCGCGAATATCCCGCCGTGAGTCGTTAAGCGTTCACCGCAGAACGTATGCTTTGCAAGTATTGGTGCACGAAGGCGACGGTCATGCTGCCTTCGCCGACGCCGGAGGCGACGCGCTTGATCGAGCCGTGACGGACGTCACCGGCAGCAAAGATGCCCGGCACGCTGGTTTCGAGTAGGAACGGGTCACGATCGTCGGGCCACGGGTGCGCGGCCTGACGTTCGTTCAACATGTCGACCACGTCGCGCCCGGTGCAGACGTAACCGCCTTGGTCGCACACGATCGCGTCGGGTAGCCAGGCCGTTTGCGCGTCGGCACCGATGAAGATGAACAGCGCGTCCGAGGGGACCGTGCGCCGGGCGTCGGTGCGCGCGTCGCGGATCTCCAGTCCGGTGAGGTGATCGGTCCCCTGCGCAGCGACGATCTCGCTGTGCGGTTCGATTTTGACATTCGCCTTCTGGGCGAGTTCATCGATCAGGTACTGCGACATCGTCGCCGATAGGCCGGCACCGCGCACCAGAATCGTGACGGCCTCGGCATAGTTCGCGAAGAACATCGCGGCCTGACCGGCGGAGTTTCCGCCGCCGACCAGGTGCACGCGGCGGCCGCGCGTCGCCAGCGCTTCGGTGCGCGCCGCGCCGTAGTACACGCCCCGTCCGCGCAGCTCGTCCAAGCCCGGTGCCTCGAGCTTGCGCCACGCGACGCCGGTCGCGATCACGATCGCGCCCGCACGAACGGGTGTCTCGTCGTCGAGCACGACGGCGTGCGGACTGCCCGCCGTGCCGGGCTCGAGGCGCACGACGTCGCGCGCGACGATCACCTCCGAACCGAAGCGTTTGGCTTGTTGCAGCGCGCGCTTGCCCAATTCGTCGCCCGAGACGCCCGTTGGAAAGCCGAGGTAGTTCTCTATGCGCGACGACGTGCCGGCTTGTCCGCCCGGCGCTTCGCGATCGAAAATCACCGTGCGCAACCCTTCGGAGGCGCCGTAGACCGCGGCTGCCAGGCCAGCCGGGCCGGCGCCGATGATGGCGAGATCGAACGTATCGGCGCTGGGCTCCGTCTGCAGATGCACGGCTTGCGCGAGCGCACGCGGCGACGGCGCGACGAGTTGCGTTCCGTCGTGCATCACGAGCACCGGATAGCGTGGTGCATCGCGCAGTTCCGCCGGAACGTAGGCGACGGTATGCGCATCGGACGGATCGAGCCACACGAACGCCACGTGGTTGCGGAAGAGAAAGTCGCGCACATCATGACACTCGAGGTCCCAGCGCGGGCCCACGATCGTCACCACCGCGCGGGTCGTTTCGATCGCGTCGCGTTGCAGCGCGCCGATGCGGGTTGTGAACGTCTCCACGACCTTGCCGTTGAGCACCGGACAACTCAGAATGAGCGCGCGAAAGTCCGCGGCGTCCAAACGGAAAACGCGCGACCGAACCACGGCGCGGACGCTCGCGATCGAGACCGAGTCCAGCAATAACGGCAACTCGCCGAACGTGTCGCCCGGGAGGTAGTCGGTGATCGGGTGCTGCTCCTCGCCGATGCCCTTGAGCACTTGAAGTCTTCCGCTGACGCAGCCGAAGAACGAGGGCATCTCACCTTCGGAGATCAGCCAGTCGCCGTCCGCCAAATCGATGTCGGCGGCGCGATCCGCAATCGACTGCAGCTCGTGCTCCGGCACGTTCTCGAAGAGCGTCATCGTGCGGAGATGGTCGACGGTGATCATGCCAAAACGGGTGCCGGAACCAGCGATGGCCAGGTTACCCAGCCGTTGCCGGTGACGGATTTGCGCGCCACGAAATAGTCCACGAGCGTTGCGCGGACGCCCGGCTGAATCGCATCCATTGCGGCCGCTACCGGCAGCCAGGTGCGTAGTTCGCCGGCGCCCGATTCTGTTGCGGCGGAGCGGAACGAGTACAACGCGCCGAGACGGTCGGGCGTGCCCGCGGTCAACTGATCGAGAAACCAGCGATCGAGCGGTTCGTCCACCCAGCCCGCCAGCGGGCCCGACGGATCGTGCGACATCCCGCCGCTGCCGTAGAGCGCGATGCGCTGCGGTGCGTTGCGACAGATCGCTTCGATCGCCCGGCCGAGGGCGAGACACCGCTCGCCGGTGAGGATCGCGGGCGAACGCTCGACCGTCTTCATCATGACCGGAACGATCGGCACGTCGAGGCTCGGCAGCAGCAGCGGCAGCGGCCGGACGAGCGCGTGCGGCACCTTGCGCCGCGGCTGCTCGTGCACCGGCACGCGGCGGCTGATCGCCACGTCGAAGCCTTCGCGCAGGAGCCCGTCCAGCAGCCGGTCGGCGAGCGGACGGTCGACGTGCAAGCGAACGCCGAAGCGGTCGGGATGATCCCAGGGCAGGAGCGGCGGGTCGCTATCGTCGGCGCCGAAATTGTGAAAGCCGACGATGTCGTCGTCGCCGGCATAGATCATCAAGTTAGGCAGGTTCCCGTCATCGAACCATTCGTTCTGATCGCCGGCCAGCACGATCAGCACGTCCGGCTTCGCGGCCGTGAGTTCGCGCCGCAGCGTGGCGAACGCCGCCGCGCTGCGGGCGACGAAATCCGCGACAACCTCCGGTCCCTCGTTTGCGACCTCGGGTGGCTGCGGGTTCGCGCCGGTGAAGCGCTTCCAGAGGCGCTGCCAGCCGTCGTACGTTTGCGCGAACAGCGCGGGTGCGTGCGAGGATGCCATTCCGAAGACGACGGGCATTAGTCGCTCCCCCAGTGCAAAAAGCCGATTCCCGCGGCCGCG
>Ga0209415_10020308_pt1 | contig 10333 bp, 7 predicted proteins | sample PeaSoiSIISIP2007_FD_187696 | JGI IMG/M metagenome (GOLD analysis project Ga0209415, IMG submission 187696) | Peat soil microbial communities from Weissenstadt, Germany - SII-SIP-2007 (SPAdes) (version 2) | ecosystem: Environmental > Terrestrial > Soil > Wetlands > Peat | place: Germany...
GAGGTAGCCGACGCAGACGGTGAAGATCCCCGTGAACGTCAGGGCCAAGAGGAAGCAGGCCCACCAGCCCCGGGGGGCGCGATGCTCGGTGACGCGCGCGATGTCGTTGGTCACCTCGCGGAGCGAGCTGCCCTGTTGGACGAGGGGGGCCTCCCCGATCTCGACTATTGGCTCCCAGTACGCCATCAGGCCATCTCCGGGTTCGGGTTTCGGACCTTGCCGAGGTAGGTTGTGCGCGGGCGGGTCCCGAGGTCGCCGAGGAGCGAGAACCTCCGATCCGCGCGCGCCCACCGGGTGACGCGGCTGTTCTCGTCGTTGACGTCGCCGAACATGATGGCGTCGGCGGGGCACGTCTGCTGGCAAGCGGTCCGGATCTCCCCGTCCTTGATCTCGCGGGACTCACGCAGGTTCTTGATCTTCACCGACTGGATACGCTGCACGCAGTACGTGCACTTCTCCATCACGCCGCGGAACCGCACCGTCACGTTCGGGTTCTGCTGCATCTGCATCGTCTCGGGGAGCCCGTCCGTTTCCTTCCAGACGCTGTCGTTGTGCCAGTTCAGGTAGTTGAACCTGCGGACCTTGTAGGGACAGTTGTTCGCGCAATAGCGGGTGCCGATGCAGCGGTTGTACGCCATCTCGTTCAGCCCCTCGGGGCCGTGCGTGGTCGCGTTCACCGGGCAGACGTTCTCGCACGGCGCTTCCTCGCAGTGCACGCAGGCGAGAGGTTGGTTCATGACGAGCGGATCCTCCACGCTGGCGCCGAGCTTCGGATCCTCGACGAAGTAGCGATCGATCCGCAGCCAGTGCATCTGGCGGCCGCGCCACACCTCGGTCTTGCCGACGACGGGCACGTTGTTCTCGGACATGCACGCGATGACGCATGCGTTGCACCCCGTGCACGAGTTCAGGTCGATGACCATCCCCCACTGATGGCCCTTGCTGTAGTCGACCTGAGACCAGAGCGGCAGGGCGCGCGGGGGCGGCGAGTCGAGCTCCGCGAAGTTCGGCCTCTGGCGGTAGTCAGCCAGCGTCGTCTCCATCGCGACCGGCCGGTGCTCGGTCGAGTCGTGCTCCTGCGTCTGGGCAAAGAGGTACGGGTCGTCGCCCGTCTTCGCCACCTGCGCGCCCACCGCGAAGCCGAGCGCGTCGACGACCCTCAGGGGATACACGTCGAACCCGCGCCCGTCGCCGATGCGGCCGGCCTTCTTGCGGCCCCACCCGAGCGTGAGGGCGATCGAGTCGTCGGCCTGGCCGGGCACGATCCACGCCGCGGCCGTGACCGATCGTTCACCCACCGAGATCCTGAGGACGTCCTTGCTGGCGACGCCGAGGCTCCGCGCCGTGGCGGGCGACAGGATGGCCGCGTTGTCCCAGACGATCTTCGTCACGGGATCGGGCATCTCCTGAAGCCACGTGTTGTTGGCGTGGCGTCCGTCGACCATCTTCGGACAGGGTGCGAACGTCACTTCGAGCGCGCCTGGGCCCACCCGGGGAGGAAGGCGGCGCTTGTCGATTGCCGCCGCGATGTCACCCGCGCGCAGCGACGGGCTCGCGGTCTGCGGCGGCGTCTTGATCGTCACCCCCGTCGCCAGCCCCCGGTTCCAGTCGCGCTCGAGATCGGCCGTGCGGACGGGGACGACCGTGCCGGACGCGTCGTGGCACTCCAGCTTCCCCTCGCCTTGCGGGGCACAGGCCGTCAGGCCCCGGACGCCGAAGGACAGCTCGCGCAACGTCGCGCGAACCGCCTCGTGTCCGGTCTTCTCGGGAGCGTCGGCGATGAGAGCCAGGAGCTCGACGTCGCTTCGCCCCGCGTAGAGGGGGGCGATGAGCGGCTGCTGGACGCTCACGTGGCCCTCGAGCGATGCCGCGTCTCCCCACGACTCGTACTCGTGCGCGCGGGGAACGTGCCAGGTGCACCTCTCGCTGGTCTCGTCGACAAAGAGCGAAGCGTGCACGCTGAACGGCACCTTCGCGAGCTTGTCGCCAAAGGCGAGATCGGCCGGGGCGTCGTAGGCGGGGTTGCCTCCCAGAATCACGAGCCCGTCGACCTGGTTCGTCGCGATCGCGTCGGTAAGGGCCTTGAGGTCTGTCCCCACGTCGAGCTCGTCCGGATCCGCGCAAGGCGCGTAGGTAAGCACCGCGCCGGGCGCGCCGAGCGCCTGGTTGATCGCGTGCGCCAAGGCATGCACGCTCGCCGGCTGCCGCGCACCGACCACGACGAGCGCATGGCCCTTGTTGTCCCTGAGATCCTTGGCAACGGCGGCCAGCCACTTGGCCGGAATGCCGTCCGTGTTCGCGAGCCTCGCCAGGCTCGCCTGGACCTCGCCGAGGGCCACGCCGCCCTTCGCCAGCTCCGCCGCCAGACAGTACGCGTAACGTTCGACGTCGCTGGCGGGGAGGCGCAGGCGGTGGTCCGCGCTGCCGCCCGTGATCGTCCGCGCCGGCTCCACGACGTAGAGGCGACTCATCGTGTCGCGGAACGAGCGCATCCGCCGTCCGGACGCGAACGCCTTGGTCGCGCGGACGCTGCCGGTCTCGGTCTGCAAGAAGTCGCTGTCGAGCGAGACGATGACGCGTGCCTTGTCGTAGGCATGGAGGCTGTTGACCGGCCGACCGAGCGCGATGCGGGCGCCTTCGCGGGCATTGCTGTCGCTCACCGCTGACCACGTGTGCGCCTTCGCCCTGGGGAAGCGCCTGACGAGCGCCGAGCGCAGGCGAATCAAGGTCGGAGATATCGTCGGCGGGATGAGCAGGCGAAGCCGAGATCCCTGGTCCTTCTCGTAAGCAGCGAGCTTCGCGACGAGCTCGCCGTCGAAGGCCGCCCACGTCGCCGCGACCCCGGCCTTTCTTGGGGTCGTGGAGCGCTCCGGATCGTAAAGGTCGAGTATCGTGGCCTGCGTGACGAGGTCGGCCCCGCCGTGGCTGCCGACGTGCGCCTCGTTGCCCTCGATCTTCGTCGGTCGCCCCTCGTGCGACTCGACGACGAGGCCGACCGCGTCTCCGCGGCGCTGGATCACCGTGGCGTAGTGCGACGGGACGCCCGGGATGACATCCTCCGGCATCTTCGTGTACGGGACGACCTTCTCGATCGGACGACGGCAACCTTCCGCCCCGACAACCGCGAACGTCGCGGCCATGGCGCCCAGGAGGCCGCGACGACTGACGTGCCAGGCTTCCTCGCTCGGCGGCGTGTCCGTGTGGCCCTTCGGAAACTCGGCGGCGTTGTCCGCGCGCAGTTTCGGATCGCCCAATCGGCCACGCTCCTCGAGACTGCGCCAGTACTGCGGCGACCCAGGCCAAGGCTCGCGCGCGGGAGGATAGGGGGCTCGCTTGCTCATCGGTGGCACCCGAAGCAGTTTTCCGGGGGATCGAGGTGTCTAGGCGTCTTGACCGTCCCGCCGTGAGTCCACTGCATGTTCGTCATCTCCGAGACGGGACGTATGTGCTCGCTGTCGCCCTGCTTGTCCCGGACGTCCCGGTGACACTCGAGACACCACCCCATGCTCAGGGGCTTCTCCATGCGCACCTGCTCCATCTGATCGACGCGGCCATGGCACTCGACGCATCCCACGCCCGCGGTGACGTGCACGCTGTGGTCGAAGTAGACGTAGTCGGGAAGCTTGTGGATCCGGATCCACTCCATCGGCGCACCGGTCGTCCAGCTCTCCCGGATGGGCTCGAGCATCTTCGAGTCCGTCTTCACGAGCTGGTGACAGTTCATGCAGGTTTCCGTGGGCGGGACCATCGCGAGGGGGGCCCTCTCCACGTTCACGTGGCAATAGCGGCAGTCGAGCCCCAGCTGACCGGCGTGCAGACGGTGCGAGTACGGAACGGGCTGCCTCGGCGAGTAGCCAACCTGCGTGAACCAGGGCGAAAAGTAGTACCAGATGAAGAACGTGACCGCGACGAGGCCGACGACGGCGACCGCGCCCGCGACCTGCGGCAGTTTGTTCAAGGAGCGGGGGAAGGTTTGCATGGGTCGGAGGGGGCCGCTGCGACCGGCCGCGATCACGCGGGGGGGCGCGAACGCGGGGAAGGTCGGGCCTTTTGCGCGGGGGGGCGAAACCGGTCGAACCTCGCGCGCTTATACGTTAACGGTGCCCGAGGAGACAATTGGGATGTTGTGCCCAGCGGCACGATTGTCGCCAACGGTTTCGCTTGCGTTTCTCTTGCTTCCGATCTTAAGGGGCCGAGTCGAGCCCGCGAAGGAGGTGCGCCTCGCCGGCGATCCATCGCGCCAGCACGCCGTCGTCGCGCCTGACCAGCAGCCCACCCTCATCGTCGACGCCGCACGCGATCCCTTCGTCCCCCGAGTCGCTCCGCACGCGGTGCCCCCTCAGCGCGTCGGCCGCCTCGAAGCGGGCCCGAACGAGGCTCAGGCCGCGCCCGACGACGACGTGCAGATCGTGGTCGAGCGATTCGAGCACGTCGGCGAGGATCGTTGCGCGGTCGGGCGCCACGGACGGTGAGGCGAGCGCCACCGAGGTCGCGCGCCCCTGGAGCGCCGCGGGAAACACGCGCGTGTGGACGTTGATGCCGATGCCCACGACGACGGCTTCGACGCGATCCCCCGCCGTGATGGCCTCGACCAGCACGCCGGCAATCTTGCGCCCGGAGACCAGCACGTCGTTCGGCCACTTGATCCGAACGTCCGTGCCGGGCGCCGCCCGGGCCACCGCGTCCCTGACCGAGAGACCCGCGACCAGGGCGACGGGGGGAAGGCGCGACGCGGGGCACGCCACGCGCGCGAGCACCGAGAAGAGGAGGCCTTCGCCGGGGTTCGACGTCCAGCTCCGCCCCTGCCGTCCGCGCCCCGCGGTCTGCTGCTCGGCGACCCAGGTCGTGCCGTGCGTCGCCCCCTCCCTCGCGCCGCGCTTCGCCTCGTCATTGGTCGACGCCACGCGCGCCAGAAGGTGCGCTGGCCGGCCGAGCATGCACCCGCGCTCGGCGACGAGCCGCGACAGCTCGCCGAGGTCGTGACCGACGCCCGGAGTCAGGCTCTCGCGCGGGCGCCCGGCGATCATCCTTCGAAGTCGAGCCCGATGTCGGCGGCCGGGACCGAGTGGGTGAGCGCCCCCGCGGAGATCCTGTCGACCTGGGCGGCGGCGATCTCGGCGACGCGACCGAGCGTGACGCCACCCGAAGCCTCGAGGATGGCCCGACCGCGGGTGCGCTTGACGGCCTCCGCGAGCACGGGTGTCTCCATGTTGTCGAGGAGTACGACGTCGGCCCCGGCGGCGAGCGCCTCATCGAGTTGCTCGAGCGAGTCCACCTCGCACGCGATTCTCGACGTGTGAGGAGCAGCCGCCCGCGCCCGGGCGATGGCCGGGGCGACTCCACCGCAGGCCGCGACGTGATTGTCCTTTATGAGAACAGCCGCGCCTAGGTTGTCCCGGTGGTTCTTTCCGCCGCCGACGCGCACGGCGTAACGCTCGAGGGCGCGCAGGCCCGGCGTCGTCTTGCGCGTGTCCGTGATGCACGCCCTCGCCCCGGCAGGAACGGCGTCGACGTATGCCCGCGTCTGCGACGCCACCCCGCAGAGCCGCTGGACGAAGTTCAGCGCGACACGCTCTCCCATCAATATCGGGCGCGCCCGGCCCCTCACGGTCCAAAGGCGCGTGTTGTCGGCCACGCGAGCTCCCTCGGCGACGTGTGTCTCGACGACCAGCGACGCGTCGATCCGGTCGAAGACGCGAGCGAAGAGAGGCCCGCCGCAGGCGATCGTGGACCTGCGCGCCACGGCATGGGCCACTGCGCCAGCGTCCGCGTCGATGCATGCCTCGGTCGTCAGGTCTCCCGACGCCAGGTCTTCCTCGAGCGCGAGCGCCACGATGCGGTCGACGACGGCCCAGGGAAGCTCGAAGGCAGGGCGCACTCCGCGCTTCATAGCACGCGAGAGACCCGGCAGGACGGCCCGGGGACGCTCAATACACGCCGTAGCCGCGCCCCAGCATCTGCGAATAGACGTTGAAGAAGGCGTGAAGCAAAACCGACGCTCCGATGCCTCCCGTACGCGCGCGCAGCCAGCCGAAGAGCAGCGCGGGAAAGAAGACGGCGAGTCGCGCGGGGAGCTGGACCGTCGCGACGTGGCCGAGCGCGAAGACGATGGAGGCCACCACGAGCCCCGGCCCGACGCGCGCCCCGAGCAGTCCCAACCTCGGCGCCCAGACGTCGTCGAGGCGGGACTGCAGGTAGCCGCGGTAGAACGCCTCCTCGGGCAGGGCGATCACGAATATCTGCCCGAGAAGCTCGTCAGCCGTGTCGAGCGGCCGGGCGCTCAGCGAGAACGTCAGCGTCGGCGCCCACCAGAAGCGCCAGGCGAGAAAGAAAGGGACGGCGACGAGCGCCCACAGTCCGAGCGCCCACGCGAGAGCCCTCGCCGCAGCTCGCGTCGCTGCGCCCCCGTCGAATCGTCCGGGGATGACGAGCCCGCCTAGCGCGAGCCCCGCGCGACGCACCTGGGCGTCGTCCCGCCGCCACACCAGAGCCCACGTGGCCGCGAGGAAGACGAAGCCGACCATCGTCGTGTGCCAGCTCGTCGGGAAAGCCGCCGCGATCAAGGCGACTGCGGCCGTCACGTCCGCGGAGACCCACAGCGCCTTCGAAAGTTCGCTCAATTCCGGCATTGCAGCCGAGCCACGAAGCTTTCCGTGTGCCCTGCTTCCGTGTCCAGCCACGCGACGAGCCACTCGCCCCGCGCGCGTCCCTGGGCGATCCACGGGCGCGGCTCGTCTCCGGTCACCTTCGCGAACGCGCTGGCGCTCCCGACGCCGTCGCGCGAAATCGCGGCCACGCGAACGCGCCCTGCCTCGTAGAAGGCGACCTCCGCTTGCCCGTCCTGCGTGATGGCAACGGCGGGATGTCCGCCACGGGGAGCGAAGCGCTTGCGCCAGAGGAGGGTGGCCTTCGACGGGTCGATCAGCGCCGCCTGCGCGCCCCCCCGCTCGATCTCGTGCCAGACGAGGAAGCACGCGTCCTTCGCGCACGCGATCGAGGGATAATCGCCGCCGACCTTGTCCTCGCTGACGAGGGCGGTGTCCCCGATCTCGTGCGGGCCCTTCGGCGCCTTGTCCTGCGGCGTCGCCTGCAGGTCCGGCGACGAGAGCGGTATCCGCAGCCGCTCGACCATGTGCTGCCTGTCGCGCTCGAGCGCGTAGACGACGAAGATGTTCGCGCTGGAGGTGGCGATGCTCGGCGAGCTTGCCTTGGGCTTTCCCTTGTCCTGCTCGTAGTCGCTCACCCGGAGCTCCGGCCCCTGGGGCTGGAGCTCCGCGTCGAGGTGACGAAGGAAGATGTCGTCGCCTTCCTCCTTGTCCCGCGACGCCTGCCACGTGACATAGAAGCCGGCGCCGTCCGCCGTCCGGTCGATCGCGGGCCAGAAGAGGCCTGCCTTGGCGGCGCCCACGCTGACGCTCATTCCGCCGATGCGCCCGTCGGCGTCCAGCCAGCGCACCTTCACGCCGGGCTCGCGGCCGCCCTTGTCCCAGAAGAGCAGGGCGACCCGGTCGCCAACGGTGAGGAGCGAGGGCCGCATCGCATAGTCGGCCTCCGGCGTCAGGTCGCGCGCCCGCGACGTGGGCCTGCCGGCGCCGTCGAGCAGGACCGAGTACACGTGGTCGTGCCCCGGCTGCTCGTGGTCGTCCGTCCACGCCACCACGTCGCCTTTCGACGTCACCGAGACCGCCGGCCGTCCAACGTTGCCGCCGTAGCCGAGGCGCGGGTGCGAGAAGGCGACCATCTTGCACGGCCCGGTGGTCGACGTGCCCAGCTTCACCTGGTCGAGGAAGGATTTCGCGATCGCACCGCCGCCCGAATCGGACGCGTCCTTGAACCTTCGAAGAGCGCCGTCCGCGTCGCCCGAAGCCAGGAGCTTCTGCCCCTCTTCGACGAGGGTCATCCATTTCGGAAGCTCGGGAGACGGCGAGGACGGAGCGGCGGACTCCGAGGCGACGGGGCCCGCGGACGGCGCCGCTGCGATCGCCGCCGGCGCCGGCATGGACACCTTCGGGTGCAGCACCTTCACGTAGACGAACCATGCCGCCGCGCCCGCGACGGCGAGCAACAGCACGGAGAAGATCGCCGGCCCCACGCCCGAGCGTCCCCGCGCATGGGAGGGCGGTGGGGTGCCCTCGGGCCCGGCGGTAGGCGGAAGGTCCGTCGCGCTGAGCGCAGGATCGTGACCGACGAGCAGATCGCGCGCTTCGACGGCGTCTTGCGCGGCCGGCGCCTCGCCTGCGGCCCTCTTCACGCCCGACGAGGGAGGCCCCGATGGAACCTGCGACTCCTGGAGCCCCACAATGGCCTCCAGCTCGATCTGGCTGGTCGTTCCGGCGACCGTGAGGAGCGAGATGGGGGGCGTGTCGAGCGCGGTGGCCAGCGCCGCGGCCATTTCGCCCGCGGTCTGGAAGCGACGGTCGGGATCGCGCTCGAGGGCCTTGCTGAACCAGGCATCGAACGCGGGCGGGAGCTCCGGCCGAAGACGGCTGGGAACCGGCGGCGTCCCGGCCGCGATCGCGGCAAACGTCATCGCGACTCCCTGGTCCGTATTCCAGACGGGGCGCCCCGTCAGGCATTCGAATGCCATGCATCCCAGAGCCCAGAGGTCGGCCCGGTGATCGACGCTTCCATGTCCCTTGACTTGCTCGGGGGACATGTAGGCCGGGGTGCCGAAGACCGCCCCTTCGCGGGTCAGCCGCGCCGTCTTCTCGTCCGCCTCGACGGGCGCGTAGAACTTCGCGAGACCGAAATCGAGGATCTTCGCGATTTCGCCGCCGTCCTCCACCTTGCAAAGGTGGATGTTCTCCGGCTTCAGATCCCTGTGCACGATGCCGGCTGCATGAGCCTTGACGAGACCCTTGGCGACCTGACCGATGATCCGCACCGTCGTCGCCCGATCGATGAGCCGGACGCGCGCCATGCGGTCGTAGAGCGACTCGCCTTCGAGCAGCTCCATCGCGATGAACGGACGGCCGTCTTCCAGTCGCCCCGAGTCGTAGACCTCGACGATGTAGGGGCTCCTCACACTCGCGGCCGCCCGGGCTTCGCGGAAGAAGCGCTCGATGACGATCGTCGAGTTCGTCAGGTCCGCGGAGAGCACCTTGATGGCCACCCTCTTTCCGATGTTGACGTGCTCCGCCTCGTAAACAGCCGCCATCCCCCCGCGTCCGAGCTCGCCGGTGACCTTGTACTTGGCCGCGAGCAAAGTACCGATCTCGATCTTGTTGTCCTGGTGGACGGCGGCCATGAGGGGGCGCGGCGGGGGGCCGGAAGTGAAACTTACGCCGTTTCGCTCGCTCGCCAAAGCCCAACGGGTCGCTACACTCGCCTGCGTGGGGTCCCACCGCGAGGAGGACGGCCGCGAAAGGCTCGCGCTCCTCGGGGAAATGGCGGCCGAGGTCGCTCATGAGCTCCACAACGTGCTGCAGGTCGTCACGTCCGGCGCATTTGCGGCTCGGCGGGTGCTCGCCAGGGGCGACGCGCCCGGGGCGCTGCCTCACGTAGCCACGATCGAGCGCGGCGCCCACCTCGGGCACGCGATCGTCGACGGGCTCATGGCTCTGGCCGCGGGCGAGACGTTGCGCCGCGAGCCCGCGCCGTTGACGGAGCTGCTGGAGGCGGCGCGGGCCGATCTCGTCGGCGTCGCCCGCTTCATCGACCGGATCGACCCGCTCGACCTGAACGTGCCCGTGCACTCGGTCCTTTTCGCTCGGCTGTTGCACGCCCTCTACGAGAATGCCGTCCAGGCGAGCGCGCCGCGAACGCCCAGCATCACGACCCGGGCGCACGCCGAGGCGGGGCGGGTGATCGTGGAGGTGACCGATGACGGTCCCGGCATCCCCGCCGAGGTCGCCCCGCGCTTGTTCGAGCCGCTCTCGAGCGGGCGCCCGGGACGAACGGGGCTTGGCCTCGCGCTCGCCCGGCGGGTCGCGCAGGCGCACGAGGGATCGATCGCGCTGGTCGGGTCGCCCGGTGGCGCCTCCTTCCGCATCGAGCTACTGGCACGCGGTTGATGCACAGCATCCGGCTTCGCGGCGCACGGACGAACAACCTCCGCGGGCTGGATCTCGAGCTCTTTCCGGCTCAGCTCGTGGCGGTCACCGGGCCGAGCGGCGCGGGGAAGTCGTCCCTCGCCCTCGACACGCTGTACGCCGAGGGACAGAGGCGGTTCGTCGAGAGCTTCAGCCCGTACGCGAGGCAGTTCCTCGAGCGGCTCGAGCGTCCCCCGATGGACGAGCTGGCCCCCATCGCGGCCACCGTTGCCGTGGACCGGCGCGCGCCGGTCAAGTCGAGCCGGTCGACGCTGGCGACGATGGCCGACCTCGAGCCGTAC
>Ga0209415_10020309_pt1 | contig 10333 bp, 4 predicted proteins | sample PeaSoiSIISIP2007_FD_187696 | JGI IMG/M metagenome (GOLD analysis project Ga0209415, IMG submission 187696) | Peat soil microbial communities from Weissenstadt, Germany - SII-SIP-2007 (SPAdes) (version 2) | ecosystem: Environmental > Terrestrial > Soil > Wetlands > Peat | place: Germany...
ACGACCACGCGCCGTCGTCGCAGATGTTCGCGGGGGCGACGAGGGTGCACCCCTGACCGGACGGGCACGCGTTGCACGCGCCGTTGTCGCAGACCTTGCCCGACGCGCATGTCTGGCCGTTCATCGCGGAGTTGCCGGTGCCCGTGTCGGTGCACACGGCCGCTCCTGTCGTGCACGACCACGTCCCGTCGTCGCAGATGTTCGCCGGCGCGACGAGGGTGCACCCCTGCCCGGACGGGCACGCGTTGCACGCGCCGTTGTCGCAGACCTTGCCCGAGGCGCACGTCGTGCCGTTCGCGGCCGCGTTGGCCGTGCCCGTGTCCTTGCACACCTGCGTGCCGCTGCTGCAGTCCCACTTGCCGTCGTCGCAGACGTTCGCCGGCGCGACGAGGGTGCACGTTTGCCCGGACGGGCACGCGTTGCAGGCGCCGTTGTCGCAGACCTTGCCCGACGCGCACGTCGCGCCGTTCTGCGCCGGGTCGGCGGCGCCCGTGTCGCTGCACACCGGGGCGCCGGTCGTGCACGCGAGCGTGCCCTTGTCGCAGACGTTGGCGGGGGCGACCGGTGTGCACCCCATGCCCGTCGAGCACGTGTTGCAGGCGCCGTTGTCGCAGACCTTGCCCGTCGCGCACGTCACGCCGTTCTGCGCCGGGTTGGCGGTGTTCGTGTCGGTGCACACCGCCGCGCCGCTCGTGCACACGGTGGTGCCCTTGTCGCAGACGTTCGCGGGCGAGACCAGCGCGCACGACGTTCCCGCCGCGCACGTGCTGCACGCTCCGTTGTCGCAGACCTTGCCCGACGCGCAGGTGGTGCCGTTCGCCGCCGCGTTGGCCGTGTTCGTGTCGGTGCACACGGGCACGCCCGTGCCGCACGTGGTCGTGCCGAGGTCGCACACGTTCGCGGGGGCCGCGAGCGTGCACGACGACCCCGCGACGCACGACAGGCACGCGCCGTTGTCGCAGACCTGGCCGACGCCGCACGTCGTCCCGTTGGCCGAGGCGTTCGGGTGGCCGGTGTCGTTGCACACCGACGTGCCGGTCGCGCACGACGTCACGCCGACGTCGCACGGGTTGCCGGGGGGCGAGCACGACAGGTTCGCCGTGCACGCCACGCACTGGCCGACGCTGCAGACCTGGTTGGTGCCGCAGGACGTGCCGTCCGGCGCCGGTCCCAGATCCGAGCAGGCGATCTGGCCACCCGAGCACGACACCGAGCCCTGGTCGCAGGGCTTGCCGGTGGGCACGCAGCCTGCGCCGTTCGTGCACGGCGCGCACGTGCCGGCGTTGCAGTAGAGGTTCGTGCCGCACGAGGTGCCGTTCGGCTGGTTGCCGTCGGCGGAGCACACGGCGCTGCCGCTGGTGCAGACGATGGCCATCTTCGCGCACGATCCGGTCGTGGAGCAGTCGGTCCCGGTGGCGCAGGCAGAGCACGCGCCCGCGTTGCACACGCCGCCGTCGTCGCACGTCGTACCGTTCGCGACCGACCCGGTCTTCGTGCACTCGAGCGCGCCGCCGTCGCAGGTCGTCTGCCCGGTGAGGCACGCGCCGGGGGTGCATGCGGAGCCGCCGGTGCACGCCATCGCGTCGCTCTTGCCGCTCTCGGCGCCGTCTTGGCAGGCTGTCAACCCTCCCCCAACTTTTCGCAAGGAGTCGAGTTGGTCCTGAGTCCCGGGCCGCCGACGCCTGGGATGACCTTCGAATTGAGATTCGAAGAGCCCATGGTGGCCGGCGACCATGTTGGCGTAGCTGCCAACCAATCGCCGCTGGTCGTTGTGCCGGCCCTGCCTGGAACCTTCAGTTGGCTGAGCCCGCGCAGCGGAGTCTTCACGCCCAGCGAGGCGTTGGCCATGGACACCCCCTACACGCTCAGCCTTCGGCGCGGCTTGCGTCGAGCCGACGGCCAGCGTTCGAAAGCCGTCTTGCGGTGGATAGTGCGCACGCCGCCTCTAAGCCTAACGGCTTTCTGGCCACAGCAGGCCGACAGCAACTCGCCGGTCGAGCCGGAAATTAAGCTGGTCTTCAATGCCGAGGTGCGCGCCGCGGACGCCTCCGGCTTCGCCAGCTTTCGGGATCGCGAGGGCCGCCGCATCGCCGCCGATGTGCGGCAGGGAATGCTCGAAGAACTGCCGCCCAGCTATGAATTCGGCGGATTTGGCACGTTCGACACGTGGCAGCAACAATTTGCCGCCAGGAGGCCCCATCCCTTGAACACTCATTCACACCGCCGAGGCGCAGCGCGCTTTCATTCTCCCGATTGGATTGAAGCCCCGCAATCCCCTGAGCCGACCAACCTGTTGGACAACCTGTTGATCGTTACGCCCCGGCGGCCCTTGCCGCTCGGCAACGATTGGAGACTTGTCCTACGGGCCGGACTTGCGACGGTGGATCGCTCGCTGCGGCTGCCGCAACCAGCCGAGGTGCCCGTCGGCGATGTGACCCCTTTCGTCGTCAACGACGTCGATCCCCAGAATTATATTCTCAGGGGCGCCTCAATTCGGCTCTTGTTCTCGAAGCCGATCCCCAACGCGCTGACCAATCATCTGAGCGATTGGCTCGAGCTGAAACCCAGCCCGACGAACCTTTCTGCGGACGTCAATGGATCGGTTGTGACCTTGGGCGGAGACTTTCAGGGCGGGGTCTCCCACACCCTTGGGTTGCGCCCGGGCTTTCGCTCGACCGAAGGCTTCGCTCTGACCGGCTCCAATAATTTTGTGGTGAAGATTCCCCATGTTGCGCCCCGGCTCTACTTCCCCGCCTTCTCGCGTGATCAGTTGGCGGGCGGCAACCGTTCCTTCCCGCTGCTCGCCGTTAATGTGCCCAAGGTCCGGCTGCGCGCCAAAGTGCTGGAGCCTCAAACGGTCATTCATGCCTTGCGCGGTTATGCCAGCTATGAGGCTTACTCGAACGAACGCTACGATAAAATCGATTGGTCGGAGCCGTATCGCGCGTTGAATTACAACCTGGTGCCCGGGCGGACGGTGTTCAACGAAGAGTTCGACCTGCCGGACGCATCTGACACCTCCACACGCTATGACCTCTGCTGGGACAGCCTCCTGCAAGGACGGAAGGCGGCGGTGGTGTTCCTGGACGCGGAACGCGCGGCCCCCGACAGCGATGGTTTGCCGGCGCTGGGCACCCAAGCGCTGATTCAATTAACCGACCTGGGGTTGGTTTGGAAAAGGTCGCCGGCGGGCGTGGACGTGTTTGTTTTTTCGCACAGCGACGGCCAGCCAGTCGCCGGCGCGACCGCTCGCCTGCTGACCGGGGAAAATGAAACACTAGCGGAAGCCGTTACCGATGGAAACGGCCAGACGTGCCTCGCAGCGGCCACCAATGCCGATTGGCTGTCGGTCCAATACGGGGCGGACCTGCATGCCGTACCCTTAAAGGAAAACGTAGTGAGTCGGTATGGTTTCGACCTGCCTTCCACCAGTTCCGAAGCGTCGGAGGATCCCCGGCGAGTGATGTTGTTCAGCGACCGCCCGCTGTATCGCCCGGGGGAACAGTTGCGCTTGGAAGCGTTGGTCCGGGATTGGGGTGCGGACGGCCTGAGCATTCCGGCCGGCCTCTGTGGCACCTTCCAATGCATCGATGCGCGCGGTCGCCGATTCTTCCAGACGAATGCCGTCTTTGATTCCACAGGCGCCTGGTCCATTGCGGTGGCGTTGCCGAACGGCGCGAGGGGAACCTATACCGCCCGGTTGGGTTTCGGGACGAACGAATACACCTATTCTGCTTATCAGTTCCAAGTGCAGGATTTTCAGCCCAACGCCTTTGAAGTGGCCCTGCCCTGCCCGCCCGCGTTTGCCGCCGGAGAAAAGATCGCGCTCCCGCTGTCGGCCCGTTACCTGTTCGGCAAGCCGCTTTCTCGGGCGCAAGTTAAGTGGTCGTTGGAAGCGGAGGATGGGGGTTTCGCTCCTACAGGTTTTGAAGCCTTCAGCTTCAGCCGCGCGGCGGCAGAGGCTCGTTTTGGCCGAGGAAGCTCGTCGGTCACCTTGGCCGGCGAGGGCGTTCTTTTGGCCCCAACCAACTCCGGGACCCCTCTCCCCTTGGGAAGGGGCGAGGGAGAATCATCGCTAGCCCATGGGGTAGTCCGTGTCGGTGACCGCCCAGTATCGAGGGCCAGTCTCATGATCGAGCCCGACGTGCCCCTCAATCTCGTTGCGCCGCAGCCGCGTGCCGTCTCGCTCCTGGTCGAGGTTACCGATCTCAACCAACAGACGGTCTCCCGCCGCGTTGAATTCGTTCGGCACAGCTCGGAGTTCTATCTCGGTCTGCGACAGGGAGCGGCGGTGTTGACGTCCTCAAACGACTTGCCGTTGGAGGTAGTGGCGCTGAACGCGCGGGGCAAGCCCTGGCCCGAACCCGTCCGCGCGCATCTCAGCTTGCAGCGCATCCAGTGGCACAGCGTGCCTTTCGAAGGCGCCGGCAGGACGATTCGGTATCACGATGAAGCGGTTCTAACCAACGTGTTGGAGCAGGACATCGAAGTGCAGCCCGTGCAGGCTCCGACTGGCCCGGGCGAAAAGGCAGTGGGTAACCGCATCGAGGCGCTCCCGCCCTTGCCGGCGGGAGAGTATTTGCTCGAGGCAAGGGCGGCCGATTCGGCGCTCCGTCCGGTGGTCACCTCATTGAGCTTCTCAGTATCAGCGCCCGGAGAAATGAGCTGGAACTACCGCAACGAGGTGCAGCTCACGCTCCGGCCCGACCGAAAGGTTTATGCGCCGGGCGAGGTGGCGGAAATCCTGGTTGAGTCGCCCTTCAGCGGCACGGCCCTGGTCAGCGTCGAGCGCGAGAACGTTTTGCGTTCGTTCGTGACACACTTGGAAGGCAACGCGCCTTCGATCCGCGTGCCCATCGGAGCATCCGACCTGCCCAATGTCTTCGTTTGCGTTGCGTTGGTGCGCGGCGCGGACAATTGTCCCCACAAGACCAAGCAGCCAGAATATCGGGTGGGTTACTGCTCGCTGGACGTGGAAGACCCCCAAAGTCGGCTCACGGTGACGGTGTCGCCCGGCGCAACCAATTATCTGCCCGGCCAGCCGGTTGGCGTGGGTGTGCGGGTAACCGACAGGGAGGGCCGAGGCATGCCTGGCGCCCACCTGGTGCTCTACGCGGTGGATGATGGCATTCTGGGCCTGAGTGACAGGGGCCTTCCGAACCCGCACAGCTTCTTCTACGCGACGCGAGCGCTCAGCGTGGACTCGAGTGTTTCGCTGCCCAACCTGCTGGCAGAAGACCCGGCGGAGCAGCAATTTGCCAACAAAGGCTACCTGGGCGGTGGGGGCGGCTGCGACGGCCTCCGCAAGAACTTTCTGGCCTGCGCCTATTGGAATACGGACCGCGTCACTGATGCGGAGGGCAACGCCACGGCCCGTTTTACGGCTCCCGACAGCCTTACCCGATACCGGCTCGTGGCGGTGGCTCACGCCGGGGCCAGCCAGTTCGGCAACGCTGAGGCGGCGTTTCAGGTCAGCAAACCGCTGATGATCGAGCCGGCGCTGCCCAGCTTTGCCAACATCACGGATCGAATCCTCGCCCGAGGGTTGGTGCACAACCAAACGGCCCGGGACAGCGAGGTGGTGGCCACGCTCGAACTTGACGGCACAGCCCGCGCGGCAGAAGCGGAAGCGACCCTTCGCCGGATTGCCTTCGTTCCGGCCAACGGCTCCATCGCCATCGATTTCCCGGTTGAATTCACGGAGGCTGGCCAGGCGCGCTGGGTGTGGAAGGCTCGTTTCACCGTCCCTGGCGACGGGGACTTTACCGACGCCGTCGAAAGTCGAATCGAGGTTGGCCACATCGCGCCGGTGCTGCGCGAGGTTCGGTTAGACCACACGACTGAATCAACAGCCAACTTGCTCGCCCATGCCAATCCTCAACTGCTGGCCGGCCAAGGCACAATCACCGTGACGGTTGCCAACAGCCGCTTAAATGATTTGGGCGAAGCGGTGGCGCAACTCCTGCACTACCCCTATGGGTGTGTCGAGCAAACCGGGTCGAGTCTGCTTCCTTGGATTGTTTTGCGGGACGACCCGAGATTTCTGCCGATGCTGGGACATGCCACGAACGACCCTGAGTCGGTCATCCGCGCCGGTATCGCGCGGTTGTTCACGATGCAGACGCCCTCGGGCGGGTTGGGCTATTGGCCAGGCGCGAGCGAACCGATGCTGTGGGCCAGCGCTTACGGAGGCATGGTGCTTGGCCTGGCCGAACGGCACGGTGTGCCAGTGCCCAAAGAAGAATTTGACTCGCTCCTCAAATTCATTAGCCAGCAATTGCGCAAGGACGGCGCGGGTGCCGGGGAGCTCTCCGAGGACTGCCTGGCTCTTTATGCCTTGGCGTTGGCAGGCCGGGCCGAACCCGCTTACCACGAGAAACTGTTTAATCTGCGGGCAAGGCTCTCAACGGAGGACCGAGCGCTGTTGGCGCTGGCCATCGCCGAGAGCCATGGTCCGGACCAGATGATTGGCGCACTCCTTGAGGCCGCTTCGGTCTCGGGCCCATTGGACGAAGAACACTTCGGCTGCGAAGCGCGCCAGCAGGCCATCAGCTTGCTGGCCTGGAGCCGCTACCGGCCCGATAGCCCGAGGCTGGACGAACTCGTCAGCGACCTGATGCGGGACCAACAAGAAGCCCATTGGGGCACTACGCAGGGCGATGCCTGGGCGCTGCTGGCCCTGACGGATTATGCGCGGCGAATCGAACCAACGGTCCAGCCAGCCGAAGGCCGCTTGACTTGGGGTGGCCGCTCCTTTGACTTTCATTTGGACGGCCAAACGAGCCTGTTCACCCAGAGCTTCGGCATCACCAATTTGCCGGAAGACGCCCTTGGCCTTTCCGATCTTTCGGGTCAGCGCCTCTTTACGAGCGTATGCCTTGAGGGGCGGCCTGCGGAGACACCTCAACCGCGGCAGGAACACGGGTTTAGTTTGCAGCGGCATTATCAGCGTCTCGATGACGAAAACCAGCCTCTGGACTTGCGTGGCCTGGCCGTGGGAGATCGCGTGCTGGTGACGTTGCATCTGCGCGTGCGCGAACCCGCCCGGTATGTGGCTGTGGATGATCCCTTGCCCGCCATTCTCGAAGCGGTTAATCCCGAGTTCAAAACGCGAGAGACACGTTCGGCCGAAGCCGCCGGAGCGGGCAGCACCTGGTGGCCAAGCGATTTTCGTGAACTCCGCAAAGACCGATGTTTGTCGTTCGCCAATTGGGTTGGACCCGGCAACTACACGCTTTGCTACGTAGCCAGGGTGCGCGCGGCTGGCACGGCCACGGCGCCTTCGGCCAAGGTCGAGGAAATGTACCATCCCGAGCGCTTCGGGTTGTCGGAAACGCAAGTTCTCAAGAGCGAAGCCGAACCAGCCGCCAGCAAACCAGGCGAGCGCGCACAACGATGAAAACTCGCTCTAAAGACACCGACGCCTCGCCGAGGCGTTTCCGGCTTTTCTGGTGTGCCCAGCCGCGCGCCGACACTCGCCCAGGCGCGGGAACGTCTCGTCCCCGCAAGCTCTCTGCCGCCCGAGAACAACTAAGGGACGAGGGCCCCAGAGAAGGCGGCGGTAAGATCTTGGAACGCGCCACGTCGGTTCCGTCTGGCGGTGAGGGCCGGCCCGGATGCGGGGAACTGCGGGGACGAGACGTCTCCGCCCCGAAGCGGCGACGAGGGTCTGTTTTCGTCCGCCGGGTCGGGTTAGCCGTGCTGGGCTGCGGACTCCTCTTGCTGGTTGGCGGGTTGGCTTTGTGCCTGGTTCCGCTTCCGGCGGCGTTGCTGACCGGCCAAACGCCAGGGCTGGAAATCCTGGATCGTACCGGCCAACCGCTCCGCCTGATGCGCCACGGCGATGACCCGTTCTCGCAGCAGGTCAATTACGGACAGATTCCCGAGCCGTTGGTTCGGGCCACGCTGGCGGCCGAGGACAAGCGGTTTTGGCAGCACCGAGGCGTGGATTGGCGGGCTACCCTGCGAGCGGCCTGGCAGTTCACGCGCTACCGGCGCATCCGTTCGGGAGGCTCGACCATCACGCAGCAACTCATCAAGCTGGCCGAGCCGCGCCCGCGCACCCTCCGCACCAAGATCACCGAAGCGGCGCAGGCCCTGCGCCTCGAACAGGTCTGGAACAAGCAGCGAATCCTGGCGGAGTACCTTAACCGCTTGGATTATGGCAACTTCAGCCGCGGTTGCGCCGCTTCAGCAAAGTTTTATTTTGACAAACCTCTCAGCGACCTTAGTCCGGCTGAATGTGCGTTGCTGGCCGGGCTGCCCCAGGCGCCCTCCCGGTTAAACCCCAGACTGCACCTGGATCGCGCGCTCAAACGGCAGCATTGGGTTCTCAACCAGATGCGTCTTACAGGCGCGCTCAGCCAGGATCAGCTTCAGGAGGCCGGTTCCGAACCACTGCGACTGGCCTTCTGCCGGCGCGGGTTTGAAGCGCCGCATTTCCTCAATTTTCTAGCTGAGGCTGGGCGCGCGTTGCCTTCCGGCGCAGCCGGCAGGCCGATTCGCACGACGCTCGACCTTGCTTTGAACAAGATCGCGGAGCAGATTCTGCGTCAGCGCCTCGCAGGCTTGAAAACCCAACACGTTTCCAACGGGGCGGTCGTGGTGCTCGACAATGAAACCGGCGGCGTGCTAGCTCTGGTAGGCTCAGCAAACTACTTCTCCGCCGACGCCGGCCAGGTGAACGGCGCCTGGGCGCTCCGCTCGGCCGGTTCCACGTTCAAGCCGTTCACCTATTTGCTCGCCTTCGAGCGCGGAGCCACGCCAGCGAGCATCGTGGCCGATGTCCCCACCCAGTTCCGCACGGCGACCGGTGTGTTCGCGCCCGTAAACTACAATCGCCATTGCTACGGACCGACGCGCTTCCGTTTAGCACTCGCCAACTCCTTGAACATTTCAGCGGTCAAAGTGCTTGCCTCGATTGGCGGGCCGGCTCCCCTCCAGCAGTTGTTGCAGCAATGTGGCCTGTCCACGCTGGATCGGCCAACCGAGGAGTACGGCCTTGGTTTGACGATCGGCAATGCCGACGCGCGTTTGCTTGAGCTGGCCAACGCTTATGCCTGTCTCGCTCGTCTGGGACAGTACCGGCCGTACCGACTCGTGCTCTCCGAATCAGCCACCCGAGAGCCCAGAGGAACGGGCCCGGCGCTTCCCTGCCGGGTCGCTGATGCGTCGGCGGCCTATCTCATCGCCGACATACTGAGTGACAACGACGCGCGCGCGCTAGCCTTTGGCGCCGACTCTGCTCTGCGCTTCGGTTTCCCCGTCGCGTGCAAGACCGGCACCAGTTCGGATTTCAGGGACAACTGGGCCTTCGGCTATACTCCCGAATTCACGGTAGGCGTGTGGGTCGGCAATTTTGATGGCTCACCCATGCAAGGAGTGTCGGGCGTAACGGGAGCAGCGCCGATCATGCACGAATTATTCGAGTGCCTTCACGAACGCTTTGGCACCTCGTGGTATGAACCACCGACAGACATTGTCGAGGGTTGGATCGATCCGACCACGGGCGGCCGTCTGGACGCAACACAGGTACCGAGCGGCCTCTCAGCCGGCACGGAGCAGCGTGGCGTGCAAGAGAAGTTTATCGCCTCTCACCTGCCTCCAATGGTGAGCCGCACTGGGAGCGGTCTGATTAGTTTGAGCAGCGAATACGGCGAGTGGCTCGCGAGCGGTGATAACTGGCTTGGCTCCCGTGCCACACTGGCCGAGAGCGACGATTCCTTGCGCATCCTGTTCCCGTTGCCCGGTACGACATTTTACCTCGACCCCGATATGCATGAGCAGGGACGGCACATCACAATGCAGGCGAGGGGAAGCGGGCGTCTGGAGTGGCGCAGCGGAACGCTCCCACTCACCCAGCAGGGTAATCGCAGCACAGCCCTGCTCAGCGAAGGCCGCCACGCTATAACCGTTCGGGACCCCGTGAGCGGCGCGCAGGCCGAAACCTGGGTCGATGTGCTGCCCCGCTGAGGTCTAAGGGTCAGTGCAAAAACAAATTCGGATTTTCACGCGCGAAGCATTTGGAGTACGTTGGCTTGCGGAGGCTTCCGAGCACGCTTGGGTTTCGAAAGCGGCAGCAAGCTGCTTATCTTTACCCGAAAAAGCGCTTGCTAGACATCGCCTTGGCGTTGGCCCGGAAATCGAGAGAAGGGCCTCCTCTCCCCGGCCCTCTCCTCCAGAGGAGGAGAGGGAGCAGGCTCGGGTATTAGAGTGCGCAACGGCTAGGCGGCGCGTTCGGGCGCGGTTGGGTTTCGAAAGCGGCAGCAAGCTGCGCGCACTCCATACGCTTCGCGCGGTACGGCCCAGGCGGCGAAGGCGGCTCTCGGCCGGA
>Ga0209415_10020310_pt1 | contig 10332 bp, 8 predicted proteins | sample PeaSoiSIISIP2007_FD_187696 | JGI IMG/M metagenome (GOLD analysis project Ga0209415, IMG submission 187696) | Peat soil microbial communities from Weissenstadt, Germany - SII-SIP-2007 (SPAdes) (version 2) | ecosystem: Environmental > Terrestrial > Soil > Wetlands > Peat | place: Germany...
GTAGAGTGCCATTAGAAGATTTGCCATGCGACTGCGGCTCGTCTTCAGGTTCGGGTTATAGTTTGTGCGCATTTGTTGGCCTGGCAAGCAAACAAGTATGCACAAAATATAAGTCGAATAATATCGGATGTCAAGACGTTTGCCTGGCAGGCAAACGATTCAGCACAAAGCATAACTTGGCATGTTGAGGCAGGTCTCTTGAATCTTTGTTGTTGACTTCAAATCAACAAGCATGGTATTTTCGCGCTGGGAAAAACTATGAATTTTGGCGAGCGTCTTCGGGAAATGCGGAAGGAAAAGGGATTGACGCTTCGCGAGGTTGCGGAGCGTGCGGGGATCGACTTCACCTATTTATCGAAAATAGAGAACGAACGGATTCCTTATACGCCAGCGGTCGAGACGATCCGGCAACTGGCCGATGCGCTCAGCGTTGATTCGATCGAGCTGCTCACTTTGGCGGGCAAGCTCCCCAAAGAATTGGAGGCGCTCAGGGGAAACCAGCCGGCCCGGCGATTTTTCGATCGCGCAGCGAAGGTAGCTTCTCCCGGCGACTGGGAGGCATTCCTCGACTTGCTTGAGGAACGGCAGGCGAAGCGCGGCAACGAGAAGGGTGGCAGTAAGAAGGAAAAGTAGATGGCACTGGAATGGTCATTTTCAACGGACCGGCGGATACGGCGATGCCAGAGGCAGTTTTTCTTTGGGAGCGTGGCCGCTTGGCACAACGCGAAGGATCCGTTGCGGCGCGAGAGCTTTCTGCTCAGTCAAGTAAAGGGCATGGATGCCTGGCGCGGAAATTTGGTGCATGAAGCGATTCGATCGTTCGTTGTTCCTGCGTTAGCGGCCCATCAGGCCGTTCCATGGGAACGAGTGATTGCAGAAGCGCGCACACTGGGAGCCCGTCAGTTCGCGTTCTCGGAGAAAGGGCGATTTCGCGAGACGGGCATGTCGAAGTCGAAAGCGAAGGAAGAGTACTGCGCGCTCTTCGGCCACGAGTTTGGTTGCGCGCCGACCCAAACGGAGTTGGAAGCAACGCTCGATTCAGTGGAGCGGTCTCTTCGGAACTTGGCGGGGCTCGAAGATTTTCTGAAACACGTTGGCGGACGGAGCTTCTATCGGCCGGAGACGACGGTCTCGGCCGAGTACAACGGCGTACGCATTCAGGGCGTCATAGATCTGGTCTTCAGCGGTGCATATGGCTACTACGGCGTGGTGGACTGGAAGGATTATTCAGCGAGTTCGACGACCGAGGCGCGGCTGCAGATGTCGCTATACGCGTGGCTGATGTGCAAGGCCCCGGCGTGGCGTGTTTCCCTGCCGGAGAATATCGAATTGTGGGAAGTGAATCTGGGTCTGCCGGCGGCGCACCAGTACAAGATCGACCAAGCGGCTTTCGACGAACTCGAGGATTTCATGTACCGCAGCACGGAGAATTTGCGCACACTGTGCGGGGACGGAGCCTATCACGCGGCAGATCTAGAGAATTACGAGTACACGGAAAATCCAAACTCGTGCCGATTTTGTCCGTATCAAAACGTATGCAGGGAGCCTGAACCATGGATCGTCACCGGATCAACCTCTACGAAATCGAAAACCCGGCCGGCCACAAATTCCGATACCAGTTTGTTCAAGTTATCGGACTTGACCGGGCCAGCGCCAGCAACCCGGATCTGATCGACCGCGGGCTGAACACGCTCGCCAAGAAGGTCGCGATCCGCGAGCGGTGCCCCGTGGCGGTCGTCCGGGAATCGTCCGGCGCGCGGCTGGTGGTCCCTGCGGACGTGGTTCTCTCGGAAACGGAATACCACCTTGCGCCCGATGTGGTTCGGCTGAAGCCCGAAAACCGGGTGAAGGAGTGCCATCTCGGGTCCCTTGACGCAGCGGACCGCCACGTCTGTCTGAGCTTTTTGCAATTTGACGTACGCGGGCGGCTGCGAAACGAAACGGATCTGTGGCCGGGCAGCGTTTACAGCTACTTTCCCCGGAAACCGCTGAACGGCGGAAATCTCAGCCGGGAAATTGACTTGTACGAAGGCTTTCACTTCCACATCCGCTACTTCGATGGGGGCCTGTTCTTGGGAATCAAACTGGCCCATAAATATGTGGACGCGGCATGGGCGGTCGACCGGTTCAGGGAAGAGGCCTTCGAGCGCCTGAAAATGCGGATGTTCCTCTACCACTTTGGCTACAACTGGTATCCGATTCAGCTGATGGAAGTGATGGGCAAATCGATTGGGGAAACGGAGTTTGTTCCTGCGGGTTCCGAAGCAGCAATCAGTCTGTTCGACTACGTGATGGCGAAAGCGGGCAAAAACGCGCCGCCGTGGATACGCAACTTGGACTCGAAAACGAGGGCGGTGCGTCACCGGAATCCGGGGCGGGATGTCCGTCTGTTCTCTCCGCTGGCATTGCTGAAGCTGATTCACCGCACCAACGATCCGGGAGCGAAAGAGCTGCACCGGGAATCGATCAAGGAGCCGGAAGAGCGGTTCAGTTTCGGGCGGCAGGTCGTCGAACGGTATTTTCAGAATCAGACCTTTTTGGGCGCGGGGCTCTCGATCAATCCGAGCGCGCACGTCGTGCGTCCGCGGGTGTTTGCAGTGCCGTGCCTGGAATTTGGGCAGGGGAAGACGCTCCGCGTGAGCGAGCACCCGAAGCAGGGAGAGGTGCCGCTCGCAGAGCTGGGGCGCTCACGCATGAATCTGCTGACGGACAGGACAGCCGGCGTGGCGGCCGCTTCCCCTCTCGAGCCGCAATACATTGTGATTCCGCGGTCGCTCGATCGCGCGATCGCCGAGGATGCGACGAAGAAACTGGAAGCCACGACGAGGAGTTTTCTCCAGACTTCGTATCGGCTGGATACGGTGCTCTATGACGACCGGAGTTGCCGGACGCTAAAGCACTACGTAGACGCGATCCTTGCGGGTGTTCGGCAACCGAACGCCCGGCACGGCAAAGGCGTCCTCGTTCTCCCGGCAAAGGCTCCTGGCGATTTGCACAACTACATCAAGAGAGCCTTGCGCGACGAGCTGCAGTTTCAGTGTCTTGATGCCGGGAAGCTCGGCACGTTTTATCAGACCGTCTTGCGGGATGGGGCGCGTTCCATCGAGCCGATTCCCTCGTCACTCCGGAGATTGGGGAGTTACATCAATTTTGCGTCGCTGGGACTGTTGATCGTGAACCGGCAATGGGGATGGGTGCTGCAGGAAGGCACACACTACGATGCGTACATAAGTTTCGACGTGCTGAACGGACACGTCGCGTTCACCTTCTTCTATGAAGGCGGACGGCATTGCTACACGCGGAACTTCGACTCGGGGCAGCCGGAGAAGTTGCTGAAGGCGCAGGTCAGGAAAGCAATCTATGACGGGCTGAAGCTCGATTTGAAGGCTTTGCGAGCGCTGAAGTCGATTGTCCTCCAGCGGGACGGGCGGCTCTTCAGGGCCGAGTGGCTGGGCTTCGAGGAAGCGGTGAGGCAACTCATCTCCGAAGGCCTGCTGCCAGGCGATATCCTCATCGGCGGCATCGAGATCGCGAAAAAATTCGTTTCGGGCTTGCGGCTGGTGCATGAAGTGGATGATCGCCTTGAAAACCCGACGATCGGTACGAGTCTCCGGACCGGCGACGATGAAGGAATCGTTTGCACGACGGGCCGGCCGTTCCGCTTTCCGGGCACGGCATCGCCGGTTGCGGTGCGAGTGGTGCACGGAGCGCTCGATCTTGACCGGGTCATGGAGGACGTGTTCCGGAAGTCACTGTTGTCTTGGTCTTCGCCCGGCGCTTGCATTTCGGTTCCCATCGATTTGAAGCTCTGCGACGAAACATTGCGGGCCTTCGCCGGAGAAGCTGAGGACGAAGAGGCGGTTCACGGTCAGGAAGTTGAGGAGTCGGCGGAAGTTGCGTAACGGCGGAATGGAGTAAGGTCATGAGCGACATTTCTGCTTTGTCCCATGAATACCAAACATCGGCGAAGCTCGCCGAAGAACTGAATGAGGCCATTCTCATTCTCAAGAAGGCGCGCCTGCATCGGCGCTCCGGGCTCAATCAAGAACAACGCCACCGGCTGGCGAACACCCTGGGAGCGGTGCGGAGCCGGCTGGCGAACGAAGGAAAAGCTCCTGGAGAAGTCGTGCCGCAAGAAGTGGTGGAGCGGCTCGTGGGAAAGCACGGCTCCAAGATGGCGTACTTTCTCGAGGATCTGACAGCGGCGACCGAGTCGTTGTCGGGCCAGCCAGGGCCGATCAACGACGCGGTCATCACTCTTCTCGATGAGCTCTGCGACGTGGCGGACCAAACCGCTTCGTCCATGTTTCGGCGCCTGCGCAGGCGGTAGATGGGACACGTTCTCGAGCCACTGTTGCACGATCTCGCCGAGAGGTTTCGGTTCCTCGAAGAGGAGCTCGGGCGGATGACCGTGCCTCCGGAAGCCGAAGCGTCGCGAAAACGGATTCATCAAATCGCGGCACGGGCGAAGAAGCGTGTGGACGCGGTGCTCGGGGATCCGGATGTTTCAAGGCCCGATTTCGCGAAGAATTTTTACCACACCTACAAGCGTCTTTCCGAGCTAGCGCAAGCGATCGATGAAGGTCCGCTGTTTGCGCTGAGCCGCTTCCGGGCGGAAGACCGCTTCCTGACACACGTTGTCGGTGAAGCGTGCCGGGAGTTTCGCTATCCCGACGAACCTCCCATCTGCGCGGCCATGAGCTCCCAATACTACTGCGCCATGATGGAGATGAATCTGATCCTCGTGCCGCATGGCGAGGCGACGCATCTGCTGGGTTGGGCGGACCTGTACCACGAGCTGGCGCATTTCCTGGTGTCGAGAAACGAATCGACCATCCTCAAGCCGCTGATGGATTTGGTAGAAGGCCATTTTGCGAAGGCCATTGACGAGGCCACGCGGTTAGGCTGGTCGCCGAGTGCCATCGAGGAACTGCGACACTTCCGAAGTCTGTGGCTCGGGGATTGGATCGTGGAGTTCGCGTGCGACTTGCTCGCGACGTTCGCCACCAGGCTGAGCTTCGCGTGGTGCAACTTGAGGCTATGCGCGCGAATGAGTACGGATGTCTTTGGAACGGTGCGAAGTCACCCGGCGGATGCGGCGAGAACCCGGGCGATTCTCGAGATGCTGGCATTGGTGTCGGATGGCAAAGACCAGGAATTCGTCGAAGACCGGTGGGTGGAACTTGTAAGCACAATCGGCGCGGTTGAGCCTCAGTCGTTCCAGACAGCGTATCCGATATCGCTCTTAAGTACGTTGGCGAAACAAGCGAAACAATCCTTTGAAGCACTGGGGCTGAAATCGTACACATCGAAGGACGATCATATCGGCGATCTGTTTCATGAGGCCTGGAAGCATTTCCAGGCGCATCCGGAATCATATGCGGATTGGGAGCGCCGGAAAATTGGAGAGCTGCGAGCCAAGTTCGGCCTGGAAACGTAGCCGCCCGAGAGTAGATGGTCGTTAAGGCCAAAACAATGGGCACAGCGGCAGGAGAACATTGCGGTGGCTCCTTGCCTGCCGAGCTTCTGAGAATCATTCAGCCACAGCAAGAAGGATGAGTGCAAATACTCCGGCAGCACAGAGTACCGTCGCTCGTCGCTGTTTGCGTTCCGCTTGAAGTTCAGCCCAAGTTGCCCCCGCCAGCAGACGAAGCACTTCTTGCATGCTGGGGCGGTCTCCAGGATTCGGCTGGCAGCATGCGGCGATAGTCTCGCAAATCTCCGGTGTGCCAGTAAGCCCACGCACGAGGAGATCGAGACGCTGGCCATCGACCGGCTTGCGTCCTGTCCGAAGATGATAAAGCGTGGCCCCATAGGAGTAAGCGTCACCGGCCTCTGAGATCGGCCCACCTGCGCGTATTTCAGGCGCCCAGTAGCCGGGCGTTCCACCGTGGTTCTGCGCGAAAAGAACGGTGCAACCGAAGCCATTGCCAAGCGGATCGGCAAGCTGCAGGTTTCCCTCCTCGGTGATCAAGATGTTGTCGGGCTTGAAGTCACCGTGATCGATGTGCCGCGCGTGAAGGGCTGCGAGCGAGCATGCCGACGCGCTCGCGACGGCAAGTAACTGCTGGTCCGAAAGCCGTCCGGCGTGCTTGGTGAGGGAGCCGCCGGCAAGATAGGGCATGACGTAGTAGGGGCGCTCGGTTTTGACGTCGGAGAACAAGATGGGAATCATGCCGGGAAGCTTTTGGTCGAGGATGCGCACTTCGCGTGCAAACCCCTTCCGCGCGTGGTCGAGATGCCATTCGCGCAGGTATTTCACGACGACGTAAGCGCCGGTATCGCTGCGCTCTCCGAGTTGGACGTCCGCGTTACCACCGGAAGCCAACGGCCGAAGAAGGTGCACTTGATAGCTCATCGCGACTTACTCCCGGCGCGTGCGTAGGCCATGCGAAACAAAGCGTACAGAAACGCGCCCCTTTCGTTATTAGCTGCGCGCAGAATGGATTCCGGAGAATTGCCGGCGCGGATTGCCCCATCGAGCGCCAAATAGAGATCAAGGGTCGGTCCGGTGGGACCGGAATTTCCTCCTTCCCACCGATTGACGCTTGCAAAGGAAACCCCTAGAAGCCGCGCCATTTGCTCCTGTGGAAGAGCCAGCTTTTTCCGGATTGCCACGAGTCGCGCAGAATCAAGCATGCCGTAAGTGTAGACCCAAAGAATTCGGTGCGCAACAAATATTATAACAATTGTTATACATGGCGTTCGCGGGTAATGCGCGGGCTTAGCGAAGGAGGCGGCGCCGTACGCGGCTACTGTTTTCTTCGCTCCCGGATCGGCGGAACTTGGGGCAACGCGGATGGCAGGAGAAAGCCGAACGTGCATAAATAGAGCTGACCGGGGTCGAGCGGAGGCGAAGGGGCAAGCGTGAGCGAGAAGTTTACGAGTCGGAATCACTATAATCCCTGTTTTTGGACGGCGCTCTGGAATGAAGCGTATTTTGCGAAATTCTGTTCCGGGAAAGAGAAGGACGCGCACGCGCGGCAACAACACGTCTACGCGCTGAATCTTCGCGCGAACCGGATTTTGGAAACGAAAGTGGAGGCGATTCACTACCAGAAGGATTTGGGGGTGGCGGAGATCACGCCAGCGTCATTGAAAGACTTTTGCGTTCGGCGGGGTCGGACGGAAGGCAATAGTCTGGGTGCGAAGCGAACCGAATTGAGCTCCGCGCTGTACCTTGATTTCGAGAGAACGCTGACAGGGGTTGAGACAGCAGCAAAGTATTCCTGCCTGATGAGGGCCGCGCAGCTCGGGGGACTCGAGTCGCTCGAACACAAAGGCTTTTTGATCGGAATGCTGATGATCCATGCAATGCGGAGCTACGAGTTCATGTCGATCCTAATTGGCGAGATGGATTCCGTCGGTGTCCCGAAATGGCAATATTTTATCAAGCTGAAACACACGTGGAGCAACCCGGAGGCACTCATGCGTGCGGTCGTGGGCCCGATGCTGGGTGAATGGACGTTCTGGCGGTCGGATCAGCACGTATTTCCGCTTTGCGATTCACCGGTGATGATGGGCAGGGACTCGATGATGGCGGTGCTTTCACCGAGGCTGCTTTTGGAAATCAATCTAAACCCACCGCTTGACGATAGCTTGTGGAGTGTTAAGGACGAAGTGCCCGCTGACAAATATGCCGAGTTTCGCCGGCGAAGCATCCGGAATGCGTACAAGGAGATTATCTTTCATGATCGAGCGGTCCTGGCGGAGTGGCAAGCATCGGAGGAATGCAAGGACAGAGTCGCCGCGCTGAGCGATCCGAGGCGTCGGCAGGTTTGTCTTTGGGAGGGTGCCGAGCGCGTGAAGCACGGGCTGAACGGATTTGGGCGCTTGCCGTTTCCAGGACAGGTGGAGTAGAAAACTTCATCCCCCAATAGAAGGCAAACTCACGCCGAAGGAAAGACGGCGAGCCGTTCGGTTTGTTGCCTATGAGGCCGAGATGGCGGCTTTGCACGACGCAGCACAACGGCTCCAATCACGCATGGAAGCCTCCCATATGCAGCAAAGGAGATTCAAGACCGGCACTCTGGATGATTCAGGGGAGCGACATCCAAAGGCCGTGAATGCTCGCCAACGTCCGGCGGCTACTTGAGCGCAGCGAGGCCCATGCCTCATATATTTGGAACAATTCCGAAGCGAAACCACAGTCAAGGGCGACCATAAGGAGTCGCGCAGCGGGCGTGACCCTTGACGGCGGTGAGAGCGGAGGTCTATCTGCTGATGCTGTGGGCTTCTGCCTGTGTATGCTTGTGCCCCTGGCTCCGTGTAGTTAACGGCTCAATCGCGTGAGCTGAGGATGCGGATTCACGGTTCGCTTCCATCGCAGCTCGGTGAGACACGTCACGAGAGAGTTGTTCGGCAAGCTGGCCTTTGTCGTTTGTGTAGACATGGGCATCATAGCGTCCGCGTGACACCGCCACATACGCCAAACGACGATTCACGAGTTTTTCTCCCGCCAGCTCAGTGTCCACATGCACTAGGACCCGGTCTGCGGTTTGTCCCTGGCTGCTGTGGCTGGTCACTGCATAGCCGTAGTCGAGATGCGGGTTGTCTTTGATGTTAAATGCGACGGTCCGGCCTAGGTCGAGGCGTAGTTGCAAGTTGCCGCTATCGTCGATCTTTTCGATGGTGCCCAACTCACGGTTGGCGATGTGTCGCTCCCGATTCGGCGCTGTAAACTGCACTCGGTCTCGTTCACTGAATTTGCGCTCTGTTTCGCGGTAGAGCGTCACGCCGTGCAACCTGCGCGGATCGTAACTCACCTGCTCGCCGTTCTCGCGTTTCACCGTCACTAGATTTTCTTTCTCGTTTGTACGCTCGACGCAGGCGTATTCACCCACCTTGATACCGTGCGTCTTGCTGCCTCTCGCGTAGCGCACAACGTCGCCCACTTCGTATTGCGCGGCCCACTGCCGATCCGCTCCCGTGATCTCCTGCCGCGCCACGAGCACTCGCTGCTTGTATTCCTTCGTTTCCACCTGGCCCGCGCTCTGCATCGTCCGATGGATGGCCTCGTTAATCTCGCGGCGGGATTGATTGTCAGGTGAGACGACCAGCGTGCCTTCGGGTTTCGCTGCGTACTCGCGTGCGATTTCCTTTAGCCGCCGGTCGCGCTCAGGGATCTCATGAACGCGGCCCTGCGCGTCGAGTTTCTCCATCGCGTCTTTCACATTTCCACGCGAGAGTTGCTCCACCACTTCTTTAAGTACTGGGTCTTTCTGCCGCACGATCTCATCCAGTCGCGCTGTCTGGATTCCTGCTTCTTGGAGCTGCTGATACGGTCGGCCAGCCTCGACCGCTTCATGCTGGCGCGTGTCGCCCACCAGCAGCACGCGGTCGTTTTCCTCTAGCCGATGCAGGAACTCATTCATCTGCTTCGTGCTCGCCAGACTTGATTCATCCAAAACGTAAAGTCGTTTCTTTCCGTCGTGCGGCTCTTCACCTTGCGTGAGATGCCGCTGCAACGTGCTCGATTCGATTCCCGCTTCTCCGAGTTTCTGTGCCGCGCGTGACGTTGGCGCGAAACCCTCCAACTTATAGCCCTCGCGCTCGGCGGCTTCGCGGATAGCCGCCAAAGAAGTAGTCTTCCCCGCGCCGGCGACGCCTTCCAGCGCCGTCACCTGATCGCGGCTCGATAGGATTTGCTCGACTGCTGCACGCTGGCTCTCGCTCAAATGCGAGTGGGCTTGCTCGGTCGCTCTTCGTGTTTCGAAACTCGCGATTGGTGCGTGTTGATTCTGGCCCGCGCGCATTACCTGGATGGTGTCCCGTTCGTAGTGAATCATTTCCACGGTGGTGAACGCGCGGCCCGGCGCTCGATTGCTCGTCTCGATGAACTCGCCCGCTTGCACGCGTTTCTCGAACTCCGCTCTAACCTCTGCAACCGTAGCGTCACTCATTGAGCGTTTCAGCGCATCCCTCAGCAGGTCGCGCTCCTCGGCCACAGCGTCACGCTCCAGATTTTTCTCTCGCGAGTAGGTGAGCGCCGGGCCGATGGCTTTCTCTCCGGGTTCTTCGCTGAGCTGCTCTCTTCGCTCCTGCGCCGTTTCGACAACGCACTCTGGTTGATTGCCGAACTGCGCGGCCATTGCCTTGTGCCGGCCCTGCATCTCTTCGTGTGAGAGTTCGAGCTTTCCTTCTCGTGTCTGGTGCGCGGCGACCTGTGCTGCGCCTGCTCCTCGCTGGTTTACCTTTGCGAGATGCTCCTCGATCTGCTGGCGGCGGGGACTCGATGCCTCCAGATACTCTTTGTTGTAGCCTTTGATTTCCGGCTGGTTGCTCTCGCCGCGCTCGATTTCGTAGCCAAGTTCTTTCAACCGATGGGCCAGT